>Ga0182016_10008128_pt1 | contig 10662 bp, 6 predicted proteins | sample 712S2MmetaG_FD_120491 | JGI IMG/M metagenome (GOLD analysis project Ga0182016, IMG submission 120491) | Permafrost microbial communities from Stordalen Mire, Sweden - 712S2M metaG | ecosystem: Environmental > Terrestrial > Soil > Wetlands > Permafrost | place: Sweden: Stordalen | collected...
CAGCACAAGATCCACATCCCCAGTAAGACCATGCGCTGGGAGGGTATCTCGTAACGCCCGTCCTCCGGCGACATAAACATGCGGCGGTCGAAAAAGCCCGCGATCAGCAAGGAAAGGCTGACAAGAAAATTCAGCAACAGTTGGGGAAAAGCCGCGGGAATTGCCACCGCGCTATGCAAAGCTAACAGTGGGAACAGCAGGTAAAGATTGCTGTCGAAACCATTGCTCAGGAAAGTTAACGTGCCCAGGGTAACCGCGTCCAGCGCCCCCCCCGCAAAAACCAGCCATTGTAATCTCTTCTGCGAAAGGTTCCGGGACCAAATCAAAGTGGCTCCCAAGACGATGCTCAAGATGGCGTAGGCTGCCAAACCCGCCTTCATAACCGCTGCGTGAGCCAGAGTCCAATTCTGCAGCGGGTCAATAATGGGTCTATCGATTTGAAAATTGGGCGTTCTTATGACGAGCTTGTTGGTCACTTCAACGTCTCTGCCGGTTGCCATGTTGGTCTGTTTGACACTCGGATGTGCCCGAGCAACGAGCCTGAAAACGGGCGGCGAGTCAAACCAGCCCGAGAAGAAAAAATAATAACCAAGCACGATAATCGCCAGTATGCGAACGGGTAGGACAATGCCTCGCTCCACCGTGAGGATCCAGGCAACCCGTGGGTCTGCATTGCTGCTCTTGGCCGCCACGAATCGCCTCAGCGCATGCTTCATGCTTTTTTCCCCGACGGCAGGTTGCAGACTTTGAGAAGGCCCAGGCGGTTGCTCCGTCATGGCAATCTTTTCCACGTCCGTCTTGAGTGCGCCCGCCTGCGCGTAGCGGAGGGCGGGGTTTTTCTCTAATGCGCGCAAAACGACTTCGTCCAATCGCACGTCAATTTGCACTTTCTTCGAGGGCGGCGCGAGTCGATCGCCGGGCAAATCGCCCGTCAACATTTGATAAAAGACCACACCCAAAGCGTAAATGTCGGCGCGATGGTCCACGGCGGCGGGATGCTCGATCTGCTCGGGCGCCATATAATGGGGCGTTCCCAGCACCTTGCCGGCGCTGGTCATAGCGGAGGAACTGCCGATCCCAGTCGATTCATTAGTGGAGTCCTCTCCGCTGCTCTCCATCAACTTGGCCAGACCAAAATCCGCCACCTTGGTCCGTCCGCGCCGGTCCAAGAGAATGTTTTCCGGCTTGATGTCGCGGTGAACGATGCCCTGATCGTGGGCGTATTGGAGCGCATCACAAATGGCGGGGACGATGGCCAGCGCCTCGCGCGGCGAAATGCGCCCCCCTTGCAGCACTTGCCGCAAGGTCGCTCCATCCACGTATTCCATGAGAAAAAAATAAAGCCCGTTGGAACGTCCAAATTCGTAAAGGGTCACGATGCCGGGATGGTTCAACCTGGCCAAAGCCTTTGCCTCCCGTGCGAACCGTTCCGCGAACGCCGCATCCCGGATGCTCGGCGGCAGAATCTTCAACGCCACAATGCGGTCTAGTTCCTTCTGTCGTGCTTTATAGACTGCTCCCATTCCACCTTGGCCGATTAATTCGAGAATTTCCAGTTGGGGGAAATGTTGAGCGAGTTCGCTGGGTTGGGGCGGGATAAAGCTCGTAGGCTTTGCTTGCGCGGGGTTGCCGGTTTCCGATTCGATCCCGGTAGGGAAGCCAGCCTGCATCAAGCAGGCGGGACAAAGCCCCATCGGTGCGTTGGGCGGCAGCGGTTTGCCGCAGCGTGGACATTGGCCTTTGGTATCCATATTCACCTGTTAACCACATATTTCGGGAACGGGTGGCAAAGGTTACAGGGAATCTTTTTCTTCGTTGACTTTGTTTCCCTCTGTTCCGGCTCCCTCCTGCTTGAGAAAACGTCCAAACTTCACTGGTCCCCTCGGCGAGGTGACCCAAGCCTCGATACTCACCCGGACAGCACCGCAAACAGATGACGCATTTCCTCCTTGGCCTCTTCCGGGGATGCGACGGTGCTTTCGATTTCCGCCTGGAGCAAAGCGCGATACCGTTTGCGCAAGCGATGCACGGCCACTTTCACCGCCCCTTCATTCATCCGCAAGGTCGTGGCCAACTCGCAATAGGGCTGGGACTCCCGCGGACCGTTGAGAGTCAGTTTGAGCGCCGCAAATAATTCCGCTTTTCCGTCGCGCCGGAATTCTTCCGCCAATTGATCCAGCACCCTGCCTAGCAGCGCCTCAGCCCATTGTTCGTCAAATAGTTTGTCCGGGCTGGCATCGTCCGCCGGTTCCAAATCGAAGCGCTTTTCCGCGGCCGCCATGTCGAGAGAAAAAGGCATGTGGCCGCAGCCCCTTTTCAGCGTCTGTTCTTTGGCCCGCTCATCGGCTAGGAAGTGGTTCATGGCGCCCCGCAGAAAGGAACGAAACCGGCCTTGGTTCGGGTCGGCATTGGCCAATGTCTGATGCTCGATTAATCGTGCGAAAAAGCCCTGCGTGAGATCCTGGGCGTCCTCCGGTGAATGACCACGCCGCCGCACATACGCATAAAGCGGGAACCAGTAGGTTTGGCAAAGTTTCGCCAAAGCGTCGCGACCACGAGGAGTCTCGCTCTGGCCGGCTTTCAGCACGACCGACCAATGGGTGGTGGCAAAATAGTTCCTGGGAAGATCCGCCTGGCTTAAATTCGCGGTGCTTGCGGGCATGTGCGGCGATCATACCCGTTCCCAAGAGAAATTCAATGACCCGTGGTCATGAAAACAGGGCAGGCGCACCTAAATTTCCAGGTGGGGACGCCTCGCCGAGGCGTCCCTAACAGTCAGATGGAGCCGCAGACCCCGCCGAAAACGCAGAAATAAATAGAGCGACGGAAAATTCTCCTGAAATTTCCTTTTTCACGTATTCGGCGTGGTCTGCGGTTTAAAGTACTTTCTGAGCACAGGACCAGCTTGAATCCTGGCGGCGGTTGCTCATACTGTGTGGTAATGCAATTTATCCGTGACATTCATGCGCGCAAGGCGGCCCTGCGGCAGCCGGTCATTTCCTTCGAGTTCTTTCCGCCCAAGACGGACGAGGGCGATCGGACGCTCTTGGAGAAAACCATTCCCGCCCTCAAGCAACTGGGACCCGACTATTGTTCGGTCACGTATGGTGCCGGCGGCGGTACTCGGGACAAGACCTTGATGATCGTCGATCGCATCCAGCGGGAGCACACTTTGACGGCCATGTCGCACCTGACCTGTGTGAACGCCACCACGGATGAATTGCGCGCGGTGTTGCTCCAGGCGCGCGCTTTGGGCATTCGGAATATTCTCGCCTTGCGGGGTGATCCGCCGGGCGGCGGTGGATTCGCCCGGACCGAGGGCGGCTTTGAGTTTTCCTCGCAATTGGTGGCTTTCATCAAAGAAATGGGCGGCTTTTGCATTGGCGCGGCCGGATTCCCGGAAGGGCACGCCGCCTGCAAAGAAGGGCGCGAAGTGGATTGGGACCGGCTTAAATTAAAGATTGAGGCCGGTGCTGAATTCATATTGACTCAACTTTTCTTTGACAACGAGGATTTCTTCCGTTTCCGGGATTACCTGGCTAAAAAAGGCGTGACCGTTCCAATCTGCCCGGGAATCATCCCGATCCTGAGTGCGTCGCAGATCAAGCGTTTCACCGCCTTGTGTGGGGCGGCCCTGCCTTCGCCCTTGCTGGCCAGCCTGGAAAAATACGTGGAGGACGAGGAGGCTTGCGCTGAATTTGGCATTGAGTACGCCACCCGGCAATGCGCGGAGTTGTTGCGCGCCGGAGCGCCCGGATTGCATTTTTACACCCTGAACAAAGTGCGCTCGACTTCTCAGGTGCTGCGCAACCTCAACCTCGCGCCCGCGCTCTAAATCGGGCCGGAGGCATCTGGATTTCACGGGCGTGGCAGAAGCAAAGCCCTGCCCAAGAATGGTGGGGCGGCGCTGCCGCGCCGCCCACATATAAAAGACAATTCGCCGGTTTTTTGATGCGCGCCTAAATCAAATGGCAAAACATGCCGTCGCGGAGCTTGGGCTCAAACCAGGTGCTTTTTGGCGGCATAATTCCGCCCGCGTCCGCCACGGCCATGAGGTCTTCGATGCTTGTGGGAAAAAGGGAAAAGGCGCACGCGTACTCACCGCTTTTGACGAGTCTCTCCAATTCCGCGGTGCCGCGAATTCCGCCCACGAAATTAATGCGCTGACTCGTGCGTGGATCTTCAATGCCGAAGAGAGGCCGCAGCACTAACTCTTGCAAGAGCGTCACGTCCAAGCCTTCGATCCCGGTCTTGCCTGCCGTCCGTTCTGGGCGAAAACGCAAGGTATGCCAGCCGTCTCCTAAATACAGCCCCACTTGATGTTTGGCGCCAGGTCGCGGCGGTGTTCCGCTGGAAACCGTAAAAATGGTCTCCAATTTTGTCAATAATTGAGCCCCGCTGTGGCCATTTAAATCCTTTAAAACGCGGTTATAGGGCAGGATTTGCGTTTGGTTATGTGGAAAAATCACACTGAGAAAATTAGCGCTTCCACCTGCGCCCTTTCTGGCTTGAAAAACACGACCCGCCGCCGCGCTTCGGTGATGCCCGTCGGCGATATATAAGCAAGGCATGGCGGCAAAAGCGGTCCTTAGGGCGGTGGTGATCCCTGCGTCCCGCACAGTCCAGGAAGTGTGCCGCACGCCGTCGTCGGCGGTAAAATCGACATCGGGTGTTTGCTCGGTGCAGGTGCCGGCCAATTCATCCATACGCGCCGACGCTGGATAGACCAGGAACGCCGGGCCTGTTTGCGCATTGAGCGCTTCGATGTGGCGAACCCGGTCGTCCTCCTTGTCCGGACGGGTAAGTTCATGTTTTTTTATGATGCCGGCGAGATAATCCTGGCAACTGGCGGCGGCCACCAAGCCTGTCTGCCGGTGGTCGCCCATGATTTGCCGATAGAAGTAAAAGGCGGGCCGGGTATCACGAACCAGAGAACCTTCCGCCAAAAGCCGGGCAAATTGCTCGCGGCCTCTTGCATACACTTGCGAAGAGTGAGGATCGGTGTTTTCCGGCAATTCAATTTCCGGCTTGCTGACTCGCAGGAAACTCAGCGGATTGCCTTGGGCCAAGGCGCGGGCTTCGGCGGAAGACATAACGTCGTAGGGCAACTGGCAGATTTGTCCCGCCAAAGAGGCTTTGGGACGCACGGCGGCAAATGGAGCGATTTCGGCCATATTGGCGCGCAAAGTAGTGGGTGTTCCCGGCAAAGGCAAGGCGGAGAGCACAGCAGACCCCCCCGGAAGTCGGGAAAAGCGAAAACCCATGAGTTGAAAGGGGATTTTTCGCAAAAACTTTTGACTTGCGAAACCCCCCGGATCAGGTTTATAGTGACCGAAGCTTGGGCTATGCCCGGCTGTTGCAATTGTTGAATCGTACATGAACATATTTCAACTCGTGAGGGCCTCTTGAGTCGGCCTTTCCCCGCGCGCAGTTTTTCTCCACCCGCCTCGTTCACGCGTGTCAACGGCAAAATTCGGGCCCGCGAAGTTCGAGTCATTGACGAAGACCAAAAGAATCTGGGTGTTTTACCTCTGGGCGAGGCGATTAACCTGGCCCGCGCCAAAGGGGTGGATCTAGTTGAGGTTGCCGCCGCCGCGAATCCCCCTGTTTGCCGCTTGGTCGATTTTGGAAAATACCGTTACGAACAAGCCAAACAAGAAAAGGAAGCGCGGAAGCACCAGCACGCCAATAAAGTAAAGGAAATTCAACTCAGCCCGAACATCGACCCCCACGATTTCGGTGTCAAGTTGCAGCGCTCCATCGATTTCCTGTGCGAGGACATGAAGGTGAAGATCACTCTGCGTTTCCGTGGACGCGAAATGGCCCATAAGGAATTCGGTTTTCAACAGGTGGAAAAGCTCGTCAAAGCCCTGTCTCTTTTTGGTCATCCCGACGCCCCGCCCAAGCTGATCGGCAAAGGGATTAATGTCATGTTGACTCCTTTGCCTCGCGCCAAACGCGCCCGCAATCCCAATGAAGGCGCCTCCAGCGCGGAGACCAATGATTCAGAAGGGCCGGCGCCTGCGCCGGTCATCCCGGTCGCCGTCAAGCATAACCGGGTCTTGGCCGACCTGGAAGTCAAATAGAGGTTGTTTGGAGTTGTCATCAGGCCCATCCATTGGTTTCACTCCTTGGATGAAAATTCTCATGCGGACCGCGGTGTTGTGGATGGGCTGTCTTTCTCTTCTCGGCGCCGATGCCTCGAGGGGTGTGTCGCAACTAAAGACCTTTTCTTCCATCGGCAAAGAATTGACCGTCTTGAATGGGTACCAGGAAGCGGAATTGCTCCGTCATGCGGGCGGGGGTTGCTTGACTCACATGTGGTTTGGCGGTGACTGGCCGGGATACGACAAGACGGTGGTGCGCGTCTATGTGGATGGGGAGGCGCAGCCTTCCATTGAGATGGAGTTGGGACTGGGGCATGGCGTTGGCTTCGGTGATGAAGGCGCTCCTTGGGGCAGCGAAAAAATGGGGAAGACCGGCCATCCCAGCGGGCTCTATAACACCTACAAAATTCCTTTCGGCAAAGGCATCCGCGTTACCGCCCGGCGCGATCAAGGCTCGCCGGACGGCGCGCCTTTCTGGTGGATCGTGCGGGGAACGGAGAATCTGCCCCTCGTTTTTGCCGGTGTGCCGCTGCCGGAAAAAGCGCGACTTAAACTGCACAAACTGGAAAACCATCTTGCCCAGCCGCGCGAGGAATTCGCGTTGTGCGACGTGCCGGGAGGTGGCGTGCTCTATCAGGTCAGTATCGCCGCCCAGGGCTTGGGGCCTCCAGGAGACATTAGCTTTCTCGAAGCCATCATGCGGGCTTATGTGGACGGCGCGACCTCTCCCATGCTGCTGTCTTCGGGGTTGGAGGATTATTTCACGGGCACGTACTATTTCAACCGCGGCCGCTATGCCAACGCGCTGGCGGGTCTCACGCACTTTGACCCCAAGACCAGCACGTTTTCCGCTTACCGCTTTCACGACGATGACCCGCTCTTCTTCCAAAAAGGTTTGCGTCTCACTTGTCGATGCGGCGAGGAGATAAACGGCAAAAAATTCGGCAACCCGCCGCCGACCCGTTTCACGACCTACACCTGGATTTATCAGTGGTAAGGGAAAACCACTGTTGTTTCCCGCGCTATTTTCTTTCCAGCCTCACCATTTTCCGTGATCCTCTGATCATCAATGATTGATTAGGGCGGGTTTCCGGGCCATGAATCCGGCGAACTCGTCTCGCAAATGCAACGGCCTCGTTCCAAGCGTTCTTCCTCGCCCTCGCCATCGGCGAGAAAACCCACTCCCCCCATATCCCCGTTAAGGCGCTGGCTGTTTCGTCTTGCGGCAGTGGTGCTGGGGCCGCTGTTTTTCCTGTTGATCTTGGAGGCAGGGTTGCGTGTGGCGGGGATCGGCCACCCGATGTCCTTCTTTCTCCCGTTGCAAATCGACGGGAAGGATTGCTTCATTGAAAACGACCGTTTTGGCTGGCGTTTTTTTGACCCCGAGCTGGCCCGGACGCCTTTTCCATTCGTCATCCCAAAAGTCAAGCCGGCCGATACGGTGCGCGTTTTCGTCTTTGGGGAATCGGCGGCCTACGGCGACCCGCAGCCCGAATTCGGCCTTAGCCGTATCTTGCAAGCTTTGTTGGAGGGGCGGTATCCCGAAAAGCGCTTTGAAGTGGTCAACACGGCTATGACCGCGATCAACTCCCACGCCATCCTGCCCATTGCCAGGGATTGCGCCGGGAAAAGCGGCGATTTCTGGGTCATCTACATGGGTAACAACGAGGTGGTGGGGCCTTATGGCTCTGGCACGGTTTTTGGTCCGCAAGCCCCCAGCCTCTCGCTGGTCCGGGCCAATGTGGCTTTCAAGGCAACTCGTCTGGGCCAAGTTTTTGCCAGCCTCGTGCGTGAGGCGCAAAAGCGGTCGGCCGGTCAAAGCGAGTGGGGTGGCTTGAGCATGTTTGTGGGCCACCATGTCCGTCAGGATGACCCGCGCATGGCCGCAGTTTACGCCAGTTTTGCGCGGAATCTTGAGGATATTATTGACACCGGCCTTAAAGCCGGCGCGAAAGTGTTGGTCAGCACGGTGGCGCGCAATCTTAGGGATTGCGGGCCCTTTGCTTCCGAACACCGCCCTGGTTTGACCCCGCAAGAATTGTCCCGTTGGAACACTCTTTATCAAAATGGAACCCAGTCCCAAGAGACCGGGCGGACTTTGGAGGCGATGGATTGTTTCCGGCAAGCGGCGCAGATGGATGACGCTCATGCCGAAGAGCATTTTCGCTGGGGGCAATGCGCTCTGGCGCTCGGTCAGGACACGGAGGCCTTGCGCCAATTCAACTTGGCTTGTGACCAGGACGCGCTTCGTTTCCGCGCGGATAGCCGCATCAACGAAGCGATCCGGGGTGCCGCGTCCAAACGGGAGGAGGAGGGGGTGCGGTTGTTCAATGCCGATGCGGCCATCGCCCAGCGCAGCCCGCATGGCTTGGCTGGCGGTGAATTTCTCTATGAGCACGTCCACCTTAACTTTGAAGGCAATTATCTTGTCGCGCTCGGCCTGGCGGATCAGATCGGACGGATGCTGCCCACGAGCACGCAACGTCCCTGGCCTACGGCGGACGATTGCGCCCGCCGACTCGGGTGGAGTGATTACGCGCGGCATGAGGCGGACGTCGAGATTCTGCGTCGCCTGACGGAATCTCCCTTTAAGGAACAAGCCGATAACCGGCCACAGTACCAGCGTTTGCTTCAGCAAATCCAACAGCTTCAGTCCGCGACCCTTCCTGAAGCCTTGCGCGCGGAAACGGCCCGCGCCAAAGCCGCCGCCGATGCGGTCCCCGATGATTGGATCCTCCAGGAAAATCTGGCTCATCTTCAACAACAAACCGGCGCGACCGCCGAGGCGCTCGCATCCTTGCGGCGATTGACGAGTTTGCTCCCGCAAAGCCCGGAGGCCTGGGACGATTTGGGTTTGGCCCTTGATGCGGCCAAGCAAGACGAGGAGGCCATTGCGGTTTTTCAGCGGGCCGCGAGGTTAAGCCCTGAATCGGTGTCCAGCATGAACAGCCTGGCGGAATTGTACGCGCGCCAAGGGCGTAATCAGGAAGCGGAGCGGGCCTTCCGACAGGTCTTGCGGCGAAAGCCTCATTGGGCGCCGGCTTATCTCGGCTTGGGAAAAGTTCTTGAGGCAACCGGCCGGAGGGAGGAAGCCCGGCAGGAATTTCAGGAAGCGTTCGAGAACCGGATCAGGACTCCGAAATATCTGAATTCACTGGCACAGTTTTCTTTTGCCAAAGGGTGGTACGATGCCGCTGTGACCAATTTCACCGACTCCTTGCTCCTTTATCCCCTCGATCCCGATACCCACCTCAATCTTGGTCTGGCTCTGCTGAAAATGGGCAGGCACTCGGAAGCCGAAACGCAGTTTGGGGAAGCCGTCCGCTTGCAGCCCGACTTTGCCCAAGCCCATTTTCTCTTGGGCATGGAACTGGGCAAGAGCGGCCACGCGGCGGCCGCGGCGGAGCAATTTGCCGAAACGGTCCGTCTCAAACCTACCTCGATGGAGGCGCGCTTGAACCTGGGAATCGCGCTGTACAACCAGCATCTCCCCGCGCAGGCCTTGGCGCAATTTGACGAGGTCTTGCGCCACGACTCCGGTAATCCAGTCGCGCTGAAATACACCCAAATTCTCCGCGCCTCCTCTCCAGCGCCGCGGATTCCATAGCCCGCTGGCCCGCGAAGAGGATTGCAAGAGGGGCCATAATTGGGAGACCCTCAGGCTATGCGTTATCGAATAATGCTTTTAGTCGCTTTCGCCGCCTCCTTTTCATTCAGTCAAGCTGCTCCCAAACCGTTAGTGGGAGTCTATTATTTCGACGGGTGGGCTGATCGCACATCGGCCAATTTCCACATCAAGACGATGCCGGCGGATTATCCGCAACGCGAGCCGTTGAGCGGTTGGTACGACGACAGCGCCGCAGCCGTGCATCGGCAAGTGGTGGACGCCCGCTCGGCGGGGATTGATTTTTTTCTTTTCGATTGGTACGACACCGCGAGAATTGGCGCGGGGGACCCGACGGACAAAACTTTAAACACGGCGGTGGCTTTGTTTAAAGTCGATGGGCAGAAAAGCGGCCTGGGTTACGCGCTCCTCTACGTGAACGACGGCCCTTTCAACATTCCGCCAACGAACTGGGACGACGCTTGCCGCAAGTGGGTGCGAGATTACTTGACTGACCCCGCCTATCAACGCATCGACGACAAACCGCTCTTTGTTGTTTACAACCCCAGGGAGATGGAACGCATCTGGGGCGGACCGCAATCCGTCGCCGGCGCGCTGGCCCGCTTGCGCCAAGCCGCTACGAACGCGGGCTTGCCTGGCCTTTGCCTGATGGCTTGCGCGCTGCCGGGGCCGACGAACGGTTGGAACGACTTGGGCAGCCTAGCCCAGGAAGGCTACGACGCGTTTACGGGTTACAACTACCTCGGCATCGCCGGGACTCAGAAAGGGGCCAACCCTTACCAGAAGCTAGTCAAAGGGAGTGTGGAAATATGGGACGGTTTTGCCGCCGACGGACGTCGGCCCTACGTGCCGGTGGTCACCGCCGGTTGGGATTCGCGCCCCTGGGCCGAAACCGATTATTGGTATGATCGCACGCCGTCTGAGTTCGAG
>Ga0182016_10008131_pt1 | contig 10660 bp, 5 predicted proteins | sample 712S2MmetaG_FD_120491 | JGI IMG/M metagenome (GOLD analysis project Ga0182016, IMG submission 120491) | Permafrost microbial communities from Stordalen Mire, Sweden - 712S2M metaG | ecosystem: Environmental > Terrestrial > Soil > Wetlands > Permafrost | place: Sweden: Stordalen | collected...
GTTGCCTCGCTTGCGCTGATCGACACTTCACCGCGCGCCGAGCGGTAGAGCTCGTTCACGGCCATGACAATATGGCTTTGACATTGAAGGCAATGTTCTGCAAATGGTTCAAACAGCCTGCCTGCCGCGGTAAAAGTCACCCTTCCGCCATCGCGATCGAACAGGCGCGCGCCCACCTCTTTTTCAAGGGACCGGATCTGCGCGGAAATAGCCGGCTGCGTCACGCCCAATTTCTCCGCAGCTCGCGAGAAACTGCTCAAGCGGCAAACCTGCTGAAAGGTCCTGAGTTGCTCGAAATCCATCCTGAATGTCCACGCTTCAGCGCAATTGGGGAATCGCGCAATGTTCCCCTGGAGAGTCCGGGGAGAGTGAGTTGAGCTTCATCATAACCTAGTTTTCATTGAAGAACGCTTCGCGCTTAATTACGGCTGCAAGGTTTTCCTCATGGTTCAATTCGGACTGCTGGCTGGGCCTCATCCCGGAAATAGAATGAATGGGGCAAAGAAAATCCGATTTCAAGATGAGATTTCCTTATCCGGCTTTAGACGCGGAATGCCACAATGAAATCATGGGTTCACAGGTGAATCATTGCTTTTTCGCTTTGATGCTGGGCATGCTATCCGGTTGCATTCTCGCGGCGCCTGCCGAGAAGCCGAAGGCTGACAATCAGAAGACCGAAGATCAAAAGAAGCCGGCGCCCAAGCCTAAAAAGACCGTCTACGACTATTCGCTCGTCGATCTGGATGGAAAAGAAACACAGCTTTCCTCTTACAAGGGCAAGCTGCTCTTGATCGTCAATCTGGCAAGCCAATCTATCTATCACGATCAGATCGGCGCGCTCAATGATTTGCAGAAAACATACAGCGACAAGGGCCTGGTAGTAATCGGCATTCCCTCATCGGACTTTGGCGGCGAGGAGTTGAAAGACCCCGCGGCTTTGCGCACCTATTATCGCGAGACCGTGCACGCCGGCTTTCCAATTTTTGCCTCTGCATCAATGCGCGGCGTAAACCAGATCCCTCTTTATCGCTTTCTTACAGACGCCAAGCAAAGCCTTCCGGGAGGCGACATCCATTGGAATTTCACCAAGTTTCTGGTCGATCGAGAGGGCGTGCCCCTGGCGCGGTTTGAGGTGCATGAGGACCCCGCCGATATGGATTTTCACGTCACAATCGAAAAGGCGCTGGATGGAAAGCTCAAGAAGGCGAGCGAAGCAGGCAAGGGCGATAAAGATACAAGCAGTGACGATTCCGACGATGACGACGATTAAGAATCGCGACTAACGCGAGCCCTTTGGACAGAAACTCTAGGACAACCCCTGAACAAACTTCCTCCACCCGCCCAGATGCGTGATCTCCTGCGCTCCAACAATTCCCGAGGGTTCGCAAAGGAATCCCTTTACCGTCGATCCATCGGCAAGCCGCAAAGTCCCGAGCGAAAGCGGCGGTGGAATCGCGTTCAAAAAGCTGCCCACGGTGTCCTCCGGCATCGCCCAGATCTCTATCTCGATTCCCTGGCCGCCGAATCCCGGCTCATAGACCAGGCCTGGCTTGGGAGGGGTGGTATTGGGAACTGCGTAGAGCCGGTAGTCCCCATGCGTACGTGTGGTGCGAATGAGCCGTGACCTGCGTTGCGTCATTTGCCAGTTCAAAGGCTGGCCAGTGAGATGCGCACCCACTACAGCCATAAAGATGCACCCGTAGGGAACGGAAGTTGACTCAATTTCAGGAGTGGCTGCGAGTGTGCGGTCCGAGCCTCCCAGCGCGCTCGCCAACTTGCGATGCAACCGGTCTGCAACTCGCAACAGGCCATCGTCGGTGAATGCTCTGCCGATAAGAGACACGCCAAAGGGCATGCCATTAGGTTTGAATCCCGCCGGCACCGCGACCGCCGTCAGATCGAGAAGATTGACAAAGTTTGTGTAATAGCCAAGATTGCTGTTCAACTCAACCGGCGCTTGTTCGACTTGCGCGATCGTGTAGTGAGTCGGCGCTGTAGGCAGCAGCAGGAAGTCAGCTTGCTCCCAAATGCCGGCAGTCTCGCGTCGCAGAGCCTCTAGAGCATAGGCCGCTTCAAACGCTTCCACTACAGTATAGCGTCCAGCGCCCGAAATGATGCCGCCTACGGTTGGTTCAATTGCGGCCGGATGCAGGGCAAGAAACTCCTTCAGCGCCACAAGCCTTTCAGCAACCCATGGGCCGCTATACAGCAGGCTGGCAGCCTTTCGGAACGGCTCGTAATCGAAGCGAACCGGTTCGCCCCCAAGCGCCGCAAGGGATTCGACGGCTGCACTGAATAGCACTCGTGCGGCCTCGTCGCCAAAGAACTGCAAGCTCTCTTCGGTGGGCACACCGAAACGAAATGCGCTCGCAGACCCAGGCACGGACCAGGGCGCAGCGCCCTGTCCCGGCAAAGGAACGCGCGAATAGGGGTCGGTGTCGTCGAAGCCCCGCGCAACTGCAAAAACACGCGCCGCATCTCCGCAGGTCTCCGCGAAAATCGAAACGCAATCCAAGGTACGGCACGCGGGCAGCAGTCCACTCGTGCCGATCCATCCACGCGTGGGCTTAAGGCCGACTAGTTGATTGAATGCCGCGGGTATGCGCCCCGAACCCGCCGTGTCCGTACCGAGCGAGAAACTCACCAGCCCCCGCGCAACGGCAACCGCCGAACCTGAACTCGACCCTCCGGAAATGTATTCAGGATTAAAGACGCTGGAGCAGGTTCCATAAGGCGAACGCGTCCCCACCAACCCGGTCGCGAATTGGTCCATGTTGGTTTTGCCGATCAGGATGGCCCCCGCATCGAGCAGGCGCTTTACAACAGTGGCCGTTTCCAATGCCTCGTGCTCAAACTCCGGGCAGGCCGCGGTTGTGGGCAGACCGGCGACATCGAAATTATCCTTGACAGCAAAAGGAATTCCGAACAGCGGTAGCGTACTGCGCGATGGATGCGTTTCAAGTTCCGCTGCTCGTGCGAGGTTGCTCGCTTTGGGAACGACGGTGATCCAAACCGGCCGCTCCCCTTGCGTCCCAATCTCGCTATAAATCTGCTCGACCAGGGCGGTCGGCGTCAGCGTCCCAGTGCGGTAGGCGCTCTCCAAAGCGGTAATGTCCACCGTTCACTTCCTTTTCATCGAATGCGGCTTCTCTTGCCTGCTTAATTCACGCGGATAATCGCCAACTGTTGTCCGGCGTTCACCATTTGCCCGCTCTTGCAATAAATCTTTTCAATCACCCCAGCCACAGGCGAGTCGATAGCCATCTCAATCTTCATCGCATCCAGCACAATCACCTTTTGCCCAGCATCCACGCGCTGTCCCGGCTCAACCGCAATCTTGAAGACACTCGCCGTCATCGGCGCGCTCACCGCCAGGCAGCCCTCCGGCACATCGAGTTCCATCTGATCCTGGTCGGGCATGTCCGGCAGCCCTGCCACCTCAAGTTGGCCATTGATGCGCCAGCGTTCACGCTCTTCCTGAAAGGCCTGGCTTTGTCGCGCTTTGAACGCCGCGGTCTCCGGTCCTATCGAATCGAGAAACCCCTGATAGCGAACAAGGTTGAAGTCCGCTTCTTCTACTCTCAATTCAAAGGCGCCATGCAAAATATCCCGGCGCAATTCCTGCAATTCCACCGTGGAAACAGGGTAGAAGCGGATCTGGTCGAAGAATCGCAAGGACCACGGCGCGCCTGCTTCAAACGTCCTTGTTGCTCGGTAGGTATTCCACACCTGCACGGTTCGGCCCACCAGTTGGTAACCTCCCGGCCCTTCCATGCCATAGACACACATGTATGCGCCGCCGATGCCCACTGCATTTTCGGGCGTCCATGTGCGCGCCGGGTTGTACTTGGTGGTCACCAGCCGATGACGCGGATCCATCGGTGTAGCCACCGGAGCGCCAAGGTACACATCGCCAAGGCCCAGTACCAAGTAGCTGGCTTCATAAACGATGCGATGCACTTCGTCCACCGAATCGAGGCCGTTGATGCGGCGGATGAACTCTATGTTGTCCGGACACCAGGGCGCATCTGGCCTTACCGACTGCATATACTTGGCCTGCGCCAGTTGAGTCGCAGGGTCGTTCCAGGACAGCGGCATGTGTACAATTCGCGAAGGCACGGTGATGTCTGGATTCTCGGGAATCTCGCTGTCCAAAACGTCGAGCACAGCTAGCAACTCTTCTCGCGGCAAGCGGCGATTGTCATAGTGAATCTGCAGTGAGCGCACGCCCGGAGTGATGTCGACGATTCCCGGCAATAGTGCCGCGCGCAATTTGCCCTCAAGCAAATGCACGCGCAGCCGCAAGCCAAGGTCGAGCACGCGCTCGCCATATTCAACCAGCAGATACTTGTCCCCGTCGGCCCGGTAGACCGTGCCTGGCCGCCACGTTTCCACACTCTTGAGGACCGCCGGTTCAGCCGTACCCAATTCCGGCAAACCGGGCAAGTTTCCTTCAAGCGTCTCCACGACTCGATCGACATCAGCCTCCAGCACCGTAGCCTGCTCTAAAGTGAGGCGACGAAATCGCACGGTATCGCCTGCCTTGAGTTGGCCCATTTTCCAACGTTCAGCCTCGACGATCACCGCCGGGCATACGAAACCTCCGAGGCTCGGGCCGTCCGGTCCAAGCAGAATGGGCATATCGCCCGTGAAATCAATCGAACCGACGGCGTACGCGTTGTCGTGAATATTCGATGGATGCAGTCCCGCCTCGCCTCCATCCTTACGCGCCCACTCGGGCTTGGGACCAACCAGCCGAACGCCTGTGCGATCCGACTGATAATGCACTCGCCAATCCGTGCTGAAAAGCATCGCTATATCGTTAACAGTAAAAAACTCCGGCGATGTATGCGGCCCATAGAGGACGCCAATCTGCCAGTGTCGGGAGTATTGGGGAATGAGTGCGGCGGGAATACTCGCTATCTGCGGCGCACCGGTTATCGGGAGCAAGTGAATCACATCGCCGGCACGCAGCGCGCGTCCAACATGGCCGCCGAATTTGCCCAGCATAAAAGTGCCGCGGCTGCCCAGAAAATGGGGAACATCGATGCCGCCCGCGATTGCAAGATAACTGCGCGTGCCCCCACCCTTCACTGCGCCAAAGTGCAACACGCTTCCCGCGGCGACGGGAAAGCTCTGCCATATCGGTGCCGCCGCTCCGTCAAGCGTTGCGCACATATCGGCCCCGGCAATCGCAACCATGCGATCGGAGTTGAAGCGCAGACGCGCACCCATGGTGGTCATTTCAAGGGCAGCAGCTTCGGGTGCGTTTCCTACCAGCCGGTTGGCAAGGCGGAAGGCCAGTGTATCCATCGGCCCAGATGGAGGAACGCCTACGTGCCAGTAGCCGAGCCTTCCCGGAAAATCCTGAATCGTAGTCTGCGTCCCGCCCTCGAGCACCTCGAACGCATGCCTGCCTACCGAAAACGCACTAAGGAACGACGTGGTAGTGGCTCCCGAAACGAACGTGTCGGAAGCGGCCACCGCGCGAATGTAGCGGAGATTGGTTTCGGTTCCATCAATGACGCAATGTGCCAGCGCCGTTTGCAGTTTGGCCACGGCTTCAGAGCGATTAGCACCCGTCACGATAATCTTCGCAATCATCGGATCGTAAAACGGCGTGATCTCGGTTCCACTCTCCACCCAGGTCTCCACACGAGCCTCGTCCGCCGTGGGAAAGATGACCTGCGAAAGCATCCCCGGTGCAGGCTGAAAGTTTTGGGCGGGATCTTCGCAGTAGATGCGCGCTTCGATAGAGGCGCCATATGCCTCGCGCCGAAGGCTCTCAAGTGGCGGAAGGTCACCGGCCGCCTCCCGGATCATCATCTCGACCAGGTCCAGTCCGGTTACCTGTTCGGTGACGCCGTGCTCTACCTGCAGCCGCGTATTCACTTCAAGAAAGAAATACTCACGCGTCTCCGCATCGTAAAGGAACTCGACCGTTCCGGCTGACGCATAGTTGACGGCTTTTCCCAGCAAAACCGCCGAGTTCAGAATGGCTTCCTCTGTTGCGGTGTCGAGTCCGGGAACCGGAGTTTCCTCAATAACTTTCTGATGGCGACGCTGCGCCGAGCAGTCGCGGAGCCCTAGCGTCAGCATCCCTCCCTCGCCATCGCCGAATATCTGGACCTCGACATGCTTCGCGCGCGCCACATATCGCTCCAGATACACGCTGCCGTCGCGAAAGCTATTCTGGCTCAGGCGCACCACCGATTCATAGGCCGAACGAAGCTCCTCCGTGCTGGCACATACACGCATGCCAATACCGCCCCCGCCCGCGGAACTCTTCAACATCACCGGATAGCGCAGTTGCTCGGCCTGCTCCAAGGCCTCTTCAAGGTCGCGCAATACGGCCGTTCCCGGCAGCAGAGGAACTCCGCACCGTTCAGCCATCGCACGCGCCGTATGCTTCAACGCGAATGCCTCGATGTGCTCGATTTTTGGACCGATAAAAACAATGCCGCGCCGCGCGCACTCCTGCGCAAACTCTACATTTTCGCTCAAGAAACCGTAGCCTGGATGAATCGCCTGGGCACCGGTCTGTTCCGCGGCAGCTATCACGCGGTCAATCGACAGATAGCTCTGATTCGCAGGGGATGGACCGAGGAAAACTGCTTCGTCGGCATCGAGCACTGGGCGCGCATTGCGGTCAGCCTCGGAATACACGCTCACCGAAGCGATCCCCATCTTGCTCAATGTTCTTAGGATGCGGCTGGCGATCGCGCCCCGGTTGGCAACCAAAACTTTAGTGAACATTCGTATCCCAAATCAGAATCTGCACTGGCGTGGGATTGTAGCCATTACATGGGTTATTCAACTGCGGACAGTTACTGATCACCATCAGCACATCCATCTCCGCGCGCAGTTCCACATACTTGCCTGCATCGGAAACGCCGTCTTCAAAGGTCAAGCCACCCTCGGGCGTAATCGGAACATTCATGAAAAAGTTAATGTTGCTGGTAATGTCGCGCTTCTCCAAGCCTCGGCCCCACTGCTGAATGCCTTTCAGAAAGCTCTGCCGGCATGCGTGCATGTGCCCTTTCGAAAGGTCATAGCGCACCATGTTGCTTTCCGTGGCGCACGCTCCGCCGAGAGTGTCGTGGCGCCCGCATGTGTCCGCGGTTATCGTCAGCAACACATTGCCGTTGGTCGACATCAGTTGAGTTCCTGTGGTCAGGTAAACATTGCCCTGCTCGCGAATCGTATCCTGCGCGCTATACCGGTCCGCATAGTCGTGGGCGTTGTAGAACAGAGTATCGACGGCCTGGTTGCCTTCAAGATCGACGATGCGCACAACCTGGCCCTTCTCTATTTCAAAGAGAAAAGGATCTCCTGCCTCCACAACAAAGCTGTGCAGAGCGTCATGGGGCATGAGTTGACTTGATTGCAGTGTTGAAGTGGCCACTTTTCAGTCCTCGCCAATCAGGCTAAAGGAAAAACAACTCAGTCAGAAGAAAGCCGCGAGTGTTTTCACTACAAAGCATCCGGCATGGATCGTTGGTACGCGGCGGCGAAACCTTGGAAATGCTGATTTCCACTGGCTTCGGAGCGTACGCGCCGTCCGGGGCCAGGGGATGTTGACAGGTATTCAACACCACCAGCACATTCATCTCCGCTCGCAGTTCCACATAGCTTCCAGGCTTCGAGTTGTTGGCGTCATAGCGCAAATTGCCTGTCTCATCCACTGTTACCTTGCTGAAGAAATTCACCGTCGCATGCAGGTCGCGCGACCCCATTCCATATTTGCCAAGCTCAATCAGAAATCCATCGCGCGCATTCCGATGCCAGTCGTTCCTTGCCTGTTGATAGCTCAACTGCCCGTACTTCTTTTCAACCTGCGCACCATTTGAGAACCCGCAAAGGGGGTCATGCCAACCTACTTTGTCTTCGGTGATCGAGCACAGTATCCGTCCCATGTCCGAGTAAAGCACATGGCCTTTCGTCAATCGCGCCGTATGTTGCGCCTTCAGTGTATCCGGCAGGTTGAAGCGCTCTGCCGGAATCTCAAAGTTAAGGAAGTATGCCGCCACATTTGCGCCTCCTTCCACGTCCGTCATCCGCAGTGCAGTGCCTCTCTTCAGCACATGCGACCAGGTCCCACCCCCCGGCAATATTTCGGTCCAAAGCGCGGTCGATTCCATATGCACCTGCCCCTTGACGCACGCAGGAATCTGCGCACGCCTGGCTTGTCCGGAGGAACCCGGCTGCTGTTTGCACAGACACGCCGAGGGTCCTTTACCCTGGGGCGTGTCAGCGAAGGGTTGAGATGTATGGATTCGGTGGTCCGCAGCAAACATCCATGTGATTGATGCGCAGCTGTACCTTGATCGAGATCAGCCGAATTGAGCGCCGCGTAATCACGTGAATCGAGCGTAGCACGAAAGACAAAAGTCAACCAATGCAAATTCTTCGAAGCCTTATGCAATCTTCATGCGCCGAAAGACAAACCTCGGCCTGCGTTCCCTGAATCCATGCCTCTTATTGCTGCAACAGCACGCGTGGGCTCTGACAAGCGTCCGCGGTTCGAACCCGGACACCCCATAAGCAGCATCTTTACGCGGGATTGAATTATTTTATCCCCATTGATTCCTATTACCCGCTGTGCAACGTTAACTTCACGATCCCGTTGCGGCAATTCCCCGCCGTGCCCTTGATGCGAACACGAACCACTCGATTGAAAAATTCCGTGCAGCCTCAACCCCGAGAGGCCTAAAGGAACCTTAGCCCAACGATCCCTCACGGCACACGAGTTGTGTCCTTGCCCTTTTATCTAGAGGTTTCGTCGTTTGGGACAGCGTGATCGATTTACTTGGAGGCCAGGATAGATGAAGCATATACGCATTTTCTTTCAACTCACTTTGATCCTGACTATCGTCGCAATTGGCAATGCCCAGACTGCTGGCACATCGGTACATGGCATCGTTTTCGACCAAAGCGGCGCCGCTTTGCCGAACGCGCATGTTTCACTTTTTGATCCGGCCAGCGGATTCAAGGCGGAGCGAATTACCGGCCCTCATGGCGAATACGCATTTGAACAGATCAAGCCGGATACCTATACCCTCCTCGTATCGGCGCAGGGCTTTTCATCCCGGAAGCAAGTGACGGAACTGCTTGTCAACCAGCCGGCAACGGCCGATTTCAAATTGACCGTCGCCGCGGCGTCGGGAGAAACGGTTGAAGTTCAGAGTGCTTCTTCGGCACTCAATTCATCCGACGCCACCATCGGCACGCCATTTGACAATCACCAGATTCAGTCCCTTCCCTTTGAGGGCAACAACGTCCTCGACTTGCTCAGCCTGCAGGCGGGCGTTCTGTTTCTCGGCGACAAAACAACCCAGCAGCAGAACTCCGACAGTCGCAGCGGCGCGGTAGATGGCGCGCGCTCTGACCAGAGCAACGTCACCCTCGACGGCGTGGACGACAACGACCAGAACGCGGGTTACGCATTCAGTGGCGTACTCCGTTCAACGCGAGATTCGGTTGAGGAGTTCCGCGTGGTCACCACCAACTCGAATGCGGACTCCGGCCGCTCTTCCGGCGCACAGGTATCGCTCGTTACGCGCAGCGGCACCAACGCATACCACGGCAGCGTCTATGGCTATTATCGGCCCACCAACACCGTTGCCAACGACTGGTTCAACAAGCAAGCCGAGCTTGGATCGGGAGACTCAAACACTCCGCCCAAGCTGTTGCGCAACACCTTTGGCGGCTCATTCGGCGCCCCTATCAAGAAGGACAAGCTCTTCTTCTTTGCAGCCTATGAAGGCCAGAGGACCGCGGAGGATCAGCAAATCACCCAGGAAGTCCCGATGGCTGCTTTTCGCGGCGGAGACGTGACATACATCAACGCAAATGGCAGCACCACCACGCTCACACCTGCCCTGATCGCCTCCATGGATCCAAACTGTTCCGCCGACGGTTCCTGCCCCCTGGGCCCCGGAGTCGATCCGGCAGCCGAAGCCTATTACGCACAACTTCCAAACCCCAATGGCACGCAATTGACCGATGGCTTCAACCTGGCCTCGTATACCTTTGCCTCGCCGAATCCAATCAACCTGAATACGATCATCGCCAAGATCGACTACAACCCAAGCGGGAAGCACCGCCTGTTCGTTCGCGGCAACCTGCAGAGCGACCACACCTCCGGCCCAATTCAGTTCCCCGGTCAAGGGCCTAACTACAGCCTCGTCGACAACTCCAAAGGCATCGCCGCGGGAGACGTGTGGACGATCTCGAACGCACTTGTCAACAATGCCCGCTACGGCCTCGTGCGCCAGGGCTACGCCAACCGCGGAGTCACAAACGCTCCCTATGTGTCCTTCCAGGACATTGCCACTCTAACCGGTGCAGGATTCGCCTCGTCAATCGTTTCGGTGCCCACCCACAACATCGCCGACGACGTTACCTGGGTGAAAGGCAAACATACTTTTCAGTTAGGCGGAAACTACCGGCTGGTCTTGAACAACCGTTCTTCGAATGCGACTCTTTACAACCATGCAACCGTCACCTATGTATACCTCGGCTACGGCGCCATCGCCGGCACTGGCTCGAGCCTCGATCCTGGAGCTTTCGGACTTCCGGCCGTCTCCAACAACTACGCCAGCGCCTACGACACCGCCATCGCGGATGTCGTTGGAATGATCACCTCCGCCACGCAGTA
>Ga0182016_10008133_pt1 | contig 10658 bp, 10 predicted proteins | sample 712S2MmetaG_FD_120491 | JGI IMG/M metagenome (GOLD analysis project Ga0182016, IMG submission 120491) | Permafrost microbial communities from Stordalen Mire, Sweden - 712S2M metaG | ecosystem: Environmental > Terrestrial > Soil > Wetlands > Permafrost | place: Sweden: Stordalen | collected...
GACTCGGCCATCCTGCAGCATCCCCGGACCTGGGAGGCCTCGGGGCACCTCGCGAACTTCACCGACCCGCTGATCGACTGCCGCGTCTGCAAGCAGCGTTTCCGCGCCGACCACCTCGACCAGCTCGCCTGCGGCCGCAAGCCGTCAATGCACCCCGGCGAGTTCGCCGACTGCGACCTGACCGAGGCCCGCGACTTCAACCTGATGTTCGAGACGACGGTCGGCCCGGTCAAGGAGACGGGCTCCACGATCTACCTGCGCCCGGAAACCGCGCAGGGGATCTTCGTCAACTTCAAGACGGTCGCGCAGTTCGCGCGCAAGAAGCCCCCGTTCGGCATCGCCCAGGTCGGCAAGTCCTTCCGCAACGAGATCACGCCCGGCAACTTCATCTTCCGCACGCGCGAGTTCGAGCAGATGGAGATGGAGTTCTTCGTGCCGCCGCCGCAGGCGGCGCAGTGGTTCGAGTACTGGACCACCGCGCGCCGGGACTGGTATCTGAAACTCGGCGTGCGGGCCGACCATCTGAGGCTGCGCCCGCACGAGGCGGACGAGCTGTCGCACTATTCGTCGCAGACGAGCGACATCGAGTACCTGTTCCCGATCGGCTGGTCCGAGCTCGAGGGGATCGCGAACCGCGGCGACTTCGACCTGCGCCAGCACGCCGAGTACTCCGGCGAGACGCTCGAGTGGTTCGACCAGGGCAGCGGCGAGCGCTACGTGCCGCACGTGATCGAGCCCGCGGCCGGCGCCGATCGCGCCACCCTCGCCTTCCTCGTCGACGCCTACGACGAGGAGGACCTCGAGGGCGACACGCGGACGCTGCTGAGGCTTCATCCGCGCCTCGCGCCGGTCAAGGTCGCGATCCTCCCGCTGCTTCGCAAGGACGGCCAGCCCGAGTTGGCGCACGAGATCCATCAGGCGCTGCGCGATGAGCTGCAGTGCGAGTACGACGAGGGCGGCTCGATCGGCCGCCGCTACCGCCGCCAGGACGAGATCGGCACGCCGTGGTGCATCACGATCGACCACGAGAGCGTCGCCAGCGCGACGGTCACCGTGCGCGACCGCGACTCACTCGCCCAGGAGCGCCTGCCGATCGACGGTCTCGCCGCCGCGATGGCCGCCCGCCTCGCGGCGCCATGGACCTCGCCGAAGACTGCTTCCTGAGCAATCTCGCGCTCCGCGACGCTGCTTGCCGATAGGGCTCCGCCCGCAGGGGGCTGCGCCTGGGGAGGGCTTTCGCCCTCAGAGCGTCGTTGCGGACGAGGGTGCGTACGGAGCGGCCCGGGGGCAGGTTGGGCGACTCGCGGCGGCGCGGCAGGCACCCGCAGTACCTGCAAGACGGCGGGTGGCGATCCAGCGCCGCCATCCGGGCGCCAGGCGTTCTGAACGCCGTTCTCAGTCCACGCTGGGCGAATCGGACGCCGGCTCGGTGCGCCGCCGCCGCATCCACCAGCCGTTGCGGTGAGAGTCGGCCTCGCCGATCGCCGGCTGTTCCTCGCCCCCGGCGGACTCCTGCGTGGCCTCGCTGCCGTCCGGGTCCTGCACGACCTCGCCGCCCGCCGGGTCCTGCGTGGCCTCGCTGCCGTCCGGGTCCTGCACGACCTCGCCGCCCGCCGGGTCCTGCGCTGCCTCGCCGCCGTCCGGGTCCTGCACGACCTCGCCGTCCGCCGGGTCCCCCGCGCCCTGGCCGCCGTCCGGGTCCTGTGCGGCGGCCGTGACGCCGTCGGGCGCCGGCGATCCAACCCCTGCGGGGTCGGCCGGCTCCTGCCCTGATGTCTCCTCGGTGGCGGTCGTTGCATCCTCCGCGCCCGAGACCGGCACCGCTGAGGGCGGTTCTCGCGGTGGCGCCGGCGTGTCCTCGAGCCTTGACCAGATCGCGCGGTCGGGCACCGCTGAATCCTCCGAGCTGGCCGCGGTGGCGGCCTCGTCCTCGATCCGCGACCAGGCGTCGTAGCGCGGTGCCGACGCCTTCGCGCTCTCGCCGTCGTCGTCAACCGGCGCCGACGCGCCGTCGCGCGACGGCGCCTGGTCGCCCTCGCTGTGCGACCAGCGCTCGTACATCGGGGCCGGCGCCGCCGCGGCGGGCGCATCGGACGTGGCGCCGGACGGGGAGTCCCACGAGCGATACCACGAGGTCTCGCCTGCCGGCGCGGCCCCTTCGCCGCCGTCGGAAGAAGGCTCCTGAGCCGGCGCCGGCGGCTTCGAAGCGATCGGCGCCGCGACCGGCTCGGTGACCGACTCATACTCGAACTGCTCCTCGGGCCCGAACAGCGCATCAAGCAGCCGGTTGCGGACCTCAGGCTTCGCGGCGAGCGCCACCACACCACCGAGCAGCACGGCCTTGAGCACGGCGTGCCCGCGGCGCTTCGATCCGCGCGCGCCGCCACCCGCAGGCCCGGGATCCCCGACTCCCACAGGCTCCTTCGCCAACCGCTGCGCCCGCGACAACATCGCTTCCACTATATCCATCCGCGGCCGCCGCTTCCGGTGATCTCCGGGGCGCGGGGGTCCGGCTGTGCGGCGTCAGATCTCGTAGCTCCCACCCTCTCGGGCGAGCTCGACCGGGCGGCCAAATACGGCCTGCGCCTCGGCGCGGACGCGCTCGGGGTCCAGTTGGTCGGAGTAGTGCGTCAGCACGAGCCGCCCGACAGCGGCGCGTCGTCCGATCTCCCCCGCGTCGGCGGCGGTCAGGTGCCCGGGGGGTTCGTCGGGATCCTCGTCGTCGCGCAGCGGCTCCCCGAGCCGGGTGGACTCGATCAGCAGCAAATCCGCGCCGCGTGCGAACTCGACGAGCTCCTGGTTTGGCCCGCAGTCGGAGCTGAACACGAGACGACCCTGCTCGCCCCGCACGCGCAACTCGAGCGCATTGGTCGGCACGTAGTGGGGGACCGGCTGGAAGCGCACCCGCACCTGGTCGAGCTCCAGCTCTCCGGCCGGATCGTATTCGCGCAGCTCGAACGCATCTTCGATCAGGGTCTCGGAGCCCCATGCGCCGCACAGGCGCCGCCATGCCGCGCGCGCACCCGGCGGCGCGTGCAGGACCGGGCGGTCGTCGCGGAGCGGCGGCCCGACCGTCAGCGCGTAGGCGAACGGGACGAGGTCGAGCGTGTGGTCGGCGTGCAGGTGAGTGACGATCACGGCATCGATCTGCGAGTAGTCGTGATGGGCGCGCAGCTTGGCGAACACGCCGCTGCCGCAGTCGATCAGAAGCGCCAGCCCGGCGACCTCGACCAGGTAGCCGCTGCACGCGCCGTCGCGATCCGGCCACGACGGACTCTTGCCGAGGATGGTGAGGCGGATAGACACAGGAGATTCCGAGGTGAAGGCGGCCCGTGACGAGCTGTTGGCGGTGCGGCGGGCGCGCGCATCAAAGCACGCGGCCCGGAGTCCAGTCAACCTTGGGCGCGCCCGAGCCGGCGCGCCGGGCCCGCCTCCCGGGCGAAGCTAGGCGTGCAGCGCGGCCTGCTCCGCAGCGGTCGGGAAGGCCCAGGCCGCCCGCGTGCGACGGTCGGCGCGAAAGACGAAGCGCAGCTGCTGGGGCGGCCGCAGGCCGTCGGGATGGTAGGGACGGAACGTCGCGCAGGGCGCCGGCTCGGGCAGCGCGCAGAGCAGGTTGCGGCGGAAGAAGCAGTCGTCACAACTCGGTGCTCGGATGGCGTTGCGGGGCACGGCGGAACTCCCTTTCGACGTCGGTGCTGCGACCACGTGGATCAAAGCAAGCCGCGCCGGAGCCAAGCGCCGGCCTTCTCGCAAATCCCGCGAAAAAAGTCCGCGGGTCGCGGAACTACCTGCAAATCGCCGTAATTATTTAAATGCCTACGTAAGCTTACGCAGTTACCTCGAACAATCCGCGCAGTTTGCGCCCGCGGTGCTGGACGCCGGACGCACGGTGCGCTATGGGAGCGGCCGGCGTCTGCGCCGGACCGCGACCGGCGCCGGCTCGCAGGCCTCCCGCGCCTCTACAGTTGGGAGTGATGCGGATCCTCATAACCGGTGCGAGCGGCGCCGTCGGCGCGGCCCTGGCACGCTCGCTCGCGCCCGCCCACGAGCTGCGCGGGCTCTCCCGCGACCCGGCGCGCGGCGCCGGCGAGGTCGCGATCGAGCTCGTCCAGGGCGACGCCCTCACCGGAGCCGGGCTCGACCGCGCCCTGGACGGCATAGAGGTCTGCTACTACCTGATCCACTCGATGGAGCCCAGCACGGACGCGAACTTCGAACGCCGCGACCGCACCGCCGCCCGGCAGTTCGCCGCGGCGGCCGCCGCCGCCGGGGTTCGGCGGATCATCTATCTCGGCGGACTGCTCCCCGCGACCGGGCCGCGCTCGCCACACCTGGCGAGCCGCGTCGAGGTCGAGCGCATCCTGCTCGCGGCGACACCCGACAGCGTCGCCCTGCGCGCATCGCTGGTGATCGGCGCACGCTCGCGGTCGTTTCGCGCCATCGTGGCGTTGATCGAGCGCCTGCCGGCGGTGCCGCTCCCGCCGTGGCGGCGCTTCCGCACCCAGCCGATCGACGAGCGCGACGCGATCGCCTACCTCGCCGCCGCGGCCGGCGCCGAGGATGTCGGGGGTCGCGTGTTCGACATCGCCGGACCGGAGGTGCTCTCCTACGCGGCGATGATCGAGCGCATCGCCGGGCTGCTATTGCTCGGCCGCCCGATGTTGAAGGTGCCGCTGCTGCCGGCCTCGATCACGAGCGCTCTCGCGGCGCGCGTCAGCGGTCAGCCGAAGGAGCTGCTCGGGCCGCTTATGCGAAGCCTCGGGGGCGACCTCCTGGCCCACGACACGGCGGCGCGCGCCGCGTTCGCAGTGCCGCTGCACAGCTTCGACGCGGCCGTCGAGCACGCACTGCGGGAGTGGGAAGAGCTCGAGCTGCGAGCAACCCCGTGACCGTCGTCCGCAGCTCCGTCGCGATCGCAGCACCCCCGCCTGCCGTCTGGGCCGTCGTCATGGACCCGCGCCGGCTGCGCGAGTGGGTCACGATTCACCGCGACCTGCGCGAGTACTCCGCCGACCCGCCGCGCGAGGGTTCGACGATGGAACAGGTTCTCCATCTGCGCGGCGCCGACATCCACGTCAGCTGGCTGCTGGTGGAATGTCGCGAACCGCACTACGCGCGCTGGGAGGGCCGCGGGCCGGCCCGCTCCACCGCGCACATCGAATATCGCTTGCAGGCCGTCGACGGCGGCACCCTGTTCGATTACCAGAATGAGTTTCGACCCCCACTCGGGGCCGTCGGAGCGCTCGCGAGCGCCGCCGTGATGGGTCAGGCGCCACAGCGGGAGGCCGACCACTCGCTTGCTGCGCTGCGCCGGCTGATCGAGTGCCCGCCGGCGTGAGCACGACGCTCACACGCGCCCCCCGATACTGTCCACTCGATGCCGCGGCTCGCAACACGCCTCCTGCCGGCCGCCCTCATCGGCCTGCTCCTGCTCACCCCGGCCGCATTCGCCGCGGCGCCGGCGCCGACCGAGAACTACGCCACGCTGCTGACACAGCTGAACGCAAAAGCGGGAAACCCGCAGCGCATCACCGCGGCCACGCTGGACAAGGCAGACCACCATGTCAGGCTGACGCTCGCCAACGGCTCGCGCCCGCTGGCCTCCTATCCGGCAGCGAAGGACAAGTTCCTGGTGGACACGCTGCTGAAGGATGGAGTCAAGCCTGTTTACACCAAGCACCAGGGCGTGCATCACACGCTTCGCTACATCGCCGCCGGCGTCGTCGTCGTGCTGCTGCTGATCGGCGCCGGAGTGTGGTTCTACACGCGGGGGCGACCGCAGGATCCAGACACGCCCGAAGCGCAACCGACGGCGTAGTCACCTCGCCCCGGCGCCGTCGCCGGAGGTGCCAACAGGTGCCGTAATGGCGTTGCACATACGCGCGGGCGCAGGATCCAGCCACGGCCGAAGCGCAACCGACGGCGTGGTCACCTCGCCGCCGGCGCCGTCGCCGCGCTGCCGCCAACCGGTGGCGCAATGCCGTTGCACACACGCGCGAGCGACAGGATCCAGCCACGGCCGAAGCGCAACCGACGGCGTAACAAGTGCCACTTGGCGGCAGGCATTCTTGCAGCGCGGCTCCACTTTCCCCGTCGCGCCGACGCCACCTGCCATTATGTGTTCAGGAATTTGCCGTAAGACAACACGCCGACGAACCGAATTGAGGAATTATCTGTGAGTGATTTTCTGAAGACCAAGCGCGACGAGATCGCCGCACGCCTGCACGAGCTCAAACCGCTCGTCGATGAGTACCATCAGCTCGAGGCAGCCGCGGCAGCTCTCGGAGAAGCGCTTGCTGGTCTTCCCGCCGCCACGCGCGCTGCGCGCTCGGCCAGGACCGCAGCCGCCGCAACCCCCGCGAAGGCGAAGGCGAAGGCGACCGCCACAAAGCGCCGCACGCCGGCGCGCGCGACGCGCGCACGCAAGGCCGTCAGCGGCGGTCGCCGCGGGCGCCCGCGTGGCTCCGGTACGCGCGCGCTGCAGACACTCGAGCTCGTCAAGTCCAAGCCGGGGATCACGATTCCCGAAATCGCGAGCGCGATGGGAATCAAGCAGAACTACCTCTACAGGGTGCTGCCGGGCCTCGAGAAGGACGGCAAGGTCAAGAAGCAGGACCGCGGCTGGCACGCAGCCTAAGACTGCGCCGGTGGCGCGGGAGGGGGCACTGCCCCCGATCCCGCGCCACCGCTCACGCGTCTTACTCGAGAAGTCCCAGCCGGAGCACCGCTCAGGCGTCCTACGCCAGCAGTCCCAGCCCGAGCACCGCTTCGCGCTCGTCGACCAGCTCCGCCGTGCTGGCATCGATCCGCGCCCGCGAGAAATCGTCGATCTCCAGTCCCTGGACGATCGAGTAGGTGCCACCCGAGGTCGTCACCGGAAAGCCGCACAGAATCTCCTCCGGCACGCCGTATGAGCCGTCGGACGGCACCGCCATGGAGACCCAGTCACCCTCGGGCGTGCCCCCCGTCCAGTCGCGGATGTGATCGATCGCGGCGTTCGCCGCCGAGGCGGCGCTGGATGAACCGCGGGCCTCGATGATCGCGGCGCCGCGCTTCTGCACCGTGGGAATGAACTCACCTTCCAGCCAGGCTTGATCGGCGATCACCTCGGCGGCTCCTCGCCCGGCCACCTTCGCATGGAAGATGTCCGGATACTGGCTCGCCGAGTGGTTGCCCCAGATCGTCATGTTCGTCACCTCGGCTACGCCGACTGCAGCCTTCGCCGCGAGCTGCCCGCGGGCGCGATTGTGGTCGAGGCGCATCATCGCGGTGAAACGCTCGCGCGGCACATCGGGAGCGTGCGACATTGCGATCAGCGCGTTCGTGTTCGCCGGGTTGCCGACGACCAGTACGCGCACATCGGCCGCCGCGCCCGCATTGATCGCCTCACCCTGCGGCTTGAAGATGCCGCCGTTGGCCTCGAGCAGGTCGGCGCGTTCCATGCCGGGCCCGCGCGGGCGCGCCCCGACGAGCAGCGCAATATTGACACCGTCGAAGGCGACCAGCGGGTCGTCGGTGATCTCGATCGAGGCGAGCAGCGGGAACGCGCAGTCGTCGAGTTCCATCGCCGTGCCCTCGGCCGCCTTGACGGCCGCTGGGATCTCGAGCAGCCGGAGCGCCACGGGGGTGTCGGGGCCGAGCATCGCGCCGCTCGCGATGCGGAACAGCACCGCGTAACCGATCTGGCCGGCGGCTCCGGTGACAGTGACCTTCACAGGATTGCTCATGCGCCCATCTCCTCGATCACTGCGTCTGCGAATTGTGAGGTACCAACGGCGGTCGGGTCGTTGCGGTCCGCCTTGAGGTCGTAGGTGACCTTCTCGCCCCGGGCGATCACCGCGGCGATCGCCTGCTCCAGCCGATGCGCGGCGTCCTGTTCGCCGAGGTGCGCGAGCAGGTAGACCCCGGAGAGCATCAGCGCCGTCGGGTTCATCTTGTTCTGACCCTTGTATTTCGGCGCCGAGCCGTGTGTCGCCTCAAACACCGCGGCGTGCGTTCCGATGTTGGCTCCGCCGGCGAAGCCGAGCCCGCCGATCATCCCGGCAGCCAGGTCCGAGACGATGTCGCCATAGAGATTGGGCAGCACCAGCACGTCGTACTCCTCGGGGCGCGAGACGAGCTGGTTGCAGAGGTTGTCGACGATCCGGTCCTCGAACTCGATCTCGGGATGGCGCGTCGCAACGTCGCGGGCGACCTCGAGGAACAGTCCGTCGGAGAATTTCATGATGTTCGCCTTGTGAACCGCGGTGACCTTGCGGCGGTCGTTGCGCTTGGCGTAGTCGAACGCCGCTTCGACGATCCGCTCGGATCCGAATACCGAGATCGGCTTGATCGAGATGCCGGAGTCCTCGCGCACCGTCGATCCGAGCTCGGAGAGCACCTCGCGCAGGCGGGCGTTCTCCGGTGTGCCGCGCTCGAACTCGATACCGGCGTAGAGGTCCTCGGTGTTCTCGCGGATGATCACCAGATCGGTCTCGGGAAATCGCGTGCGCACACCCGGGTAGGACTTGCATGGACGCACACACGCGTAGAGGTCGAGCTCCTTGCGCAGCAGCACATTGACCGACCGGAATCCGGAGCCGACCGGCGTCGTCGTCGGTCCCTTGATCCCCACCTTCGTCCGCTTGAGGGAGTCGAGCGTTGCCGGCGGAAACGGGTTGCCCGAGCTTTCGTACTCGTCGATCCCTGCTTGTTGTACATCCCAATCGAGCGCGACGCCGGTCGCCTCGAGCACGCGGCGAGTGGCCTCCGCAAGCTCGGGGCCGGTGCCGTCGCCGGGGATGAGAGTCACTTCGTAGCCCAACGGTGTTCCTTTCGCTCGGGGGGCCGATGCTATCGCTCCTCATCGTAGGATTGAGCGGTGCGCGGCTCCGACACGATCCGGCTCGGACAGCTGTTCGGGATCCGCGTGGGCGTCAGCCGCTGGTGGTTCCTGGTGCTGTTCTTCGTGATCTACGCGCTGAACGGCTACTTCGGGCAGATCCTCCCCAACAGCACGCAGGCGTTCATCGTCGCCGTGCTCGGGGCGCTGTTGTTCTTCGCCACCGTCGTCGCGCACGAGCTCGGCCATGCGCTGGTAGCGCGCCACCAGGGGATGGCGATCGAGGGCGTCGACCTGTGGGCGCTCGGCGGTTTCACCCGCACCCGCGGCGAGACCGCCTCTCCCGGCGCCGAGTTCGCGATGGCCGCCGCGGGGCCGGCCGTCAACGCGCTCGTGATCGCGATCTGCGTCGCGCTCGGCCTTGCCTTCGGCAGCTTCGGCCACTTCCTCGACGTGGCGCTCTTGCAGTCCGGTCTGCGCGCCGGCGCGCCGCTCGTGCTGCTCGGGTGGCTCGCGCTGATCAACTTCGTGCTGCTCGCCTTCAACCTGCTGCCCGCGTTCCCGCTCGACGGCGGGCGGATCGCGCGAGCGCTCGTCTGGCGTATCACCGGCGACCCCAACCGCGCCACGGTCGCCTGCGCGCGGCTCGGTCAGGCCTTCGGCGTCGTCGTGATCGTCGGCGGCGTCGCGCTCGTGCTCGAGAGCTACACGACCAGCGGGCTGTGGTTCGTCCTGATCGGGCTTTTCCTGACCCAGTCGGCGCGCCAGGCGCTGGCGCAGGCGACGGTCGGCGCGCTGATCCGTGACGTCACGGTCGCCGACATCATGGACCGGCGGCCCGTCACGATCCCGTCGGCGACGAGCCTGCTCGACGCCGAGTCCGAGTACTTCCGCGACGGCGCCACGCCGTGGCTCGTGGTGGCCGACGACGACGGCCGCTATCGCGGGCTCCTGCTGAAGGAGCGCCTCGACCACGAGTTGCGGGAGGGCCGCCCGGCCCTGACGGCGGCAGAGGTCTCGGTCGATTCGCCGCCGTGGCGCATCGACGCTTCCGCCACTCTCGAGACGGCGCTGCGCTCCGATGGATTGCGCCGGCTCGGCGCGATCGTCGCGGTCGACGCGGACGGCCGGCTGGCGGGCGTGCTGACTCTCCCGAGCATCCGCCGGGCGATGAATCCGTCGGCGGCCCTATAGAGTCCGGGCTCCCAGACGACCGCCCGAAGGCGCCCAGACAAAACATGCCCGAACACGACGTACTGATCATCGGCGCCGGCCTCGCCGGCCAGCGCGCAGCCCTCGCCGCCGCGCGCGAAGGGGTGTCGGTCGGGATCATCAGCAAGGTTCACCCCGTCCGCTCGCACTCCGTCGCGGCCGCCGGCGGCATCAACGCGGCGATCAGCGTCGCCGACGACTGGCGCTCGCACGCCTACGACACGGTCAAGGGCTCGGACTTCCTCGGCGATCAGGATGCGATCGAGGTGATGTGCAGCGAGGCGCCCGGCGAGGTCATGCATCTCGAGCACATCGGCGTCACCTTCCACCGAAACGACACCGGCGAGCTCGACCTGCGGGCGTTCGGCGGCGCCTCGATGAAGCGCACCGCCTACGTCGCCGACATCACCGGCCAGGCGATCCTCCACGTGCTCTACGAGCAGTTGATGAAGCACTCCTCGACGGTGGAGCGCTTCGAGGAGTGGTTCGTGACCTCGCTGATCATCGACGACAGCGGCGCCTGCGTGGGCGTCGTCGCACGCGACATCCGCACCGGCGCCATGGAGACGTTCGCGGCCAAGAACGTGATCCTCGCCTCCGGCGGGTCCGGCCAGTGCTTCAAGCC
>Ga0182016_10008137_pt1 | contig 10655 bp, 8 predicted proteins | sample 712S2MmetaG_FD_120491 | JGI IMG/M metagenome (GOLD analysis project Ga0182016, IMG submission 120491) | Permafrost microbial communities from Stordalen Mire, Sweden - 712S2M metaG | ecosystem: Environmental > Terrestrial > Soil > Wetlands > Permafrost | place: Sweden: Stordalen | collected...
GCGGTTCACCGCGGTTTGACGATCGCCCAGCCGACATGGACGGTACCGTAACCGCGGCGCATCGGCAGATCGAAGGGGGCGCCGACCTCCGCATCCGGAGCGATCGCAGCGAATGGGGCCGGCAGCGTTGCGGTGTCGCCCTGCGTCCACACCACGACGGCGCCTTGCCGGCGCAGATCGCCGAGATCGATCCAGGGCGCGCGGCGGGGCTCGCCGTCGATCAGCACCTGCGGCTGGTCGGGCGAGTAATGCGCGAGATTGCCGCCATCCCACATCGAACCGACGACATAGCGGAGCTTCGCGCCGGTGGCGGCGTGAAAGCGCTCGGTCAGTGTTTCGCCGAGTTTGTCGCCCGGGAAGAACACCGCCCGATAGCGATGGTCGATATAAGGCAGCACCGAGTAATTGGCGGTGAAGATCACGACGAAGATTGCGAAAACGACGGCCCAGGCGGCGACGATCTTGGTCAAACGCATGGTGTCGAGCGCTGCCGGCGCCATCAGCACGAGCCATAGGCCGATGAACAGCCAAAGCGGATAGCCCCACATCGCCACCGCGCCGCGGCCGCTCACGGCCGTCAGCGCGATGGTCGCAAGCGCCGGGCCGAAGGTCATGAGGGTTACGATGCGGCGGTCGAACGCGTCACTCGCAAAATTTTCCCTCCCCCCTTGTGGGGGAGGGGAGGGTGGGGAAATCGCTCCCATCGACGCCTGCGAGTCACCTCCCGACCCCCACCCCCCACCCCTCCCCACAAGGGGGAGGGGAGTTGCTTTGCTGCGGGGCCAAAACAGCGCCGCGGCGATAAACAGCGCCGGCAGCGCAAAGAAAACTTGGCTCGCGGCGAATACCGCCGGATGGCGAAGATGATCGAACCAGCCGTGCGATGGCGCGGCGCGGTGGCTCACATAGGCGAAGGGCAGGAAATCGGTCTGGAACAGCCAGAATACGTGGGGCGCCGCGATCAGGAGCGCCACGGCAAGCGCAAGCCACGGGCCGGGCGTCGCCAAGGTGCGCCGCGCTTGCGGATCGAAGAACATGAACAGCGCATAGGGCGCGGCCAGCATGACGACGAAATATTTCGCCCATAACGCGCCGCCGAAGGCGATGCCGAGGAGGCACCAGTGGCTTAACCGGCCGCGCTTGAGCGCGGCGTGGAAGGCATAGCCGGCAAGCGCCCAGAACGGCAGTTGCATCACGTCGTGATTGAATTTGACCGCCGTGTATTGAAAATAATGCATACCGTCGATGATCAGGACGGCAACGAGCGCTCCCACGGCGCCGACCAGCGGCCGCGCGGTGGCGAAGACGAGTGCAAAAGCAATGACCACGGCCGCCTGCGCCAGCGCGTAATAGGCGGCATCAGCGCCGACGAGCCGATGCATGATCTCGACCAGCCACCACGGCAGCGGCGGCAGCTTGTCGTAGCCAATCTGCCATTCGCGGCCGTAGGTGAGGGCTTCGATGAGGTCGAGCGGCAGGTTGGCGTAGAAAAGCGCCGGCAACGCGGTCCAGACCGCAAAATGCAGCGCCAGAAAGCCGCCGAAAGCCGCCCGCGGCCGGCGTTCGATAAAGCCGACGAGGCCGGATAGCGGTGCCGGCCCGAGGGCCGATTTCGACGCTGCCGCAGGGACGAATTCCGCCATTTCACCCATCGTTTGTCGAATTTAGCCTTATAAAACCATGCGATAACGGTGGCTACCGTTCGCCGCTACTTGCGGCGTCACGGCGCTTGTGGACACTGCTAAAGTTCGGGCGCGAATCGTCCTTGGGGAGTCCTGCGGCATGGTCCGCATCAGCGCCATCTTTATCGCAGCCTGCATGGTGCTCATCGCCGGCTCGATCGGCTTTGTAGTGTATTTGCGTTTCGGCTTTACCGGGGCCGAGTCGGCTCTGGTGGGGCTTGGCGCCCTCACCGCGCTCGCCGTTTACAACACCATCTCAGCGCGCAAGCGCGACCGCCTGGAAGCAAGCAACCAGCTCGCCAATCTCGCCCGCGGATCGGGCGACCTCGCCCGCCAGCTCGCTGAATTGGGCCGCCGCTTGAGCACGGTTGAGAGCAAAGTCGACACCGTGATCGATCGCGCCTTGGCGACGGCGCAGCCGCTCGCCGCCGAAATCGAGGAATTATCGACACTGGTCAAACAGCTCGCCGATTCGGTCGCCGCCCATGACGCGGTGCTGCAGAACCCGCCGCCGCAAAATCCGGTCTTCGCGGACGAACGCGGCGCCGACCGGCCGAGGCCGATGGGCATTCTCGATGCGCCGGCCGCAGGGGTATCCGACGGTCCGTTCTCCGCTCCAGCCGCTCCCACTCCAGCTTCGTCGTCCGCGCTCGAGCGCAAGGTTCCGGCCTTCGCCGGAATGGAGCGCGACGGCATTGTCGCTCTGATCCGGCAGGCTATCGTCGCGAACACGATCGAGCTTTATTTGCAGCCGATCGTGACGCTGCCGCAGCGCAAGGTGCGTTATTACGAGGCGCTGTCGCGGCTCAAGACCGAGGGCGGCGCCATCGTCGCGGCCGCCGACTTCCTGCCTTATGTCGAGACTGCAGCCCTGATGCCGAAGCTCGACAGCCTGTCGGCGCTGCGCTGTGTCCAGGTGGTGCGCCGGCTCCTGCTCAAGAACCGCGACATCGGGTTGTTCTGCAATATTTCCGGCTCGACGCTGACCGATGCCGGGTTTCCCAGATTGCTCGAATTCATGGACGCCAACCGCGCCATCGCGCCGCATCTGGTGTTCGAATTCACCCAGAGCGCGGTGCGCACCATGGGACCGATCGAGAACGAAAGCCTGGCCGCGCTCGCCGAGCGCGGCTTCCGCTTCTCGGTCGACAACCTGACTGATTTGCGGCTGGAAGCGCGCGAGCTCAATGACCGGGGCTTCCGCTTCGTCAAGGCGCCGGCGGCGCTCTTGTTCAACCGGGCCACCGCCGCTTCGACAGATATTCACCCGGCCGACCTGTCGGACCTCCTCGGCCGCTTTGGCATCGATCTCATCGCCGAGCATATCGAGAGCGAATCGACGGTGGTCGATCTCCTCGATTATGACGTGCGCTTTGGCCAAGGCTTGTTGTTCTCGCCGCCGCGCCCGGTGCGGGCGGAGGCGCTACAGGGCCTTGCCGCAGAAGCGCCTGCGCCGGTTACGGCGCCCCCGGCACCGAGCGCGGGTGCGCCGCCGACCGTGACGCCGGCGACCGGCGGTATCGCGCAGCTCGTCCGTGCCGGCATGCGGCGCAACTGAGTAGCCGCAATTGATCAGTTTCATCGAGAGCTTCGAGCCGCTCGCACGCGATTACGACACGCTGCTGTGCGACGTTTGGGGCGTGGTGCATAACGGTATCTCGGCCTTCCCGGCGGCATGCGAGGCGCTTGCGAATTTCCGTAAGGCCGGCGGCACCGTCATCCTCATCACCAATGCGCCGCGCTCCGGCGCAGCCGTTATGCGCATCCTCGACCGCTTCGGCGTGCCGCATGACGCCTATGATGCAATCACAAGCTCGGGCGACGTCACGCGCGGCATTGTCGAAGGAAGGCCCGGCGAGACCGTGTTTCATCTCGGTCCGGAGCGCGATCATTCGATTTTTGCCGGCCTCGAAGTGAAATTCGCGGCGCTCGAACGCGCCGATTACGTGGTGTGCTCCGGTCTGTTCGACGACACTACGGAAACGCCGGACAGCTACCGCGACATGCTGGCAACGATGCGGGAGCGTTCATTGTTCATGGTCTGCGCCAATCCGGACATCGTCGTCGAGCGCGGCGATACCTTGGTGTATTGCGCCGGCGCCATCGCCGATGCCTATGCGGCGCTCGGCGGCAAGGTGTTGTATTGCGGCAAGCCGCATGCTCCGATCTACCAAACGGCACTGGCAACGGCTGCGGCCCGTCGCGGCAATCAGGTGCCGGAACGCAAACGCGTGCTCGCGATTGGCGATTCGGTTCGCACCGATCTGACCGGTGCCGCGAGTTTCGGGCTCGATTGCCTGTTCGTCACTTCGGGCATTCACGCCGAGCAATTTGGCTCGCGCGAAGCCCCGGATGCTGCGGCGCTCAACAAGATTTTCCACGCCGCAAACGTTGCCCCGCGCGCGATGATGCGCGCACTCGCTTGGTGAGCGCGTATTCCGCTCGTCCCCGCGCAAACGGGGACCCAGCTACTGGATTCCCGCTTTCGCGGGTATGAGCGGGTTTGTCGGCTGGGACTCGAGGGCGGAGTTGAATTCGACCTTTTCGGCGAACACGGCTTCGATCTTCGCCTTCAAGGTCTGGGCGTTGAACGGTTTGACGATGTAATTGCTCACGCCGGCCTTCTTGGCGGCGATCACGTTCTCGGTCTTGGATTCCGCCGTCACCATGATGAACGGCGTCGTCTCGATCTCCGGATTGGCGCGCACCCGTTGCAACAGGTCGTAGCCGGTCATCGGCTCCATGTTCCAGTCCGAAATCACGAGGCCGTAGCGTTTACTGCCCATCTTCTCCAGCGCCGCGGCGCCATCCGGCGCATCGTCGATGTCGGAGAAGCCGAGTTGCCGCAACAGATTGCGGATGATGCGTATCATGGTGCTGTAGTCGTCGACGACGAGCACCGCCATTTTCGGATCGAGCGCCATTGCCTTGCTCCTAAAGCACGATTCCGAAAAGCATTTGACGATTTTCGGAAATAATCGTGCTCAATCCAACTCCCGGAGCCGGCCCCCCTACCGAGGGATCCGAATCTGCTCCAAGTGCGCGACTGGCGCTAATGCCGGACTAAGCCGGCCGATGTGCCGCGGCAGTGTCCCGCCCCGACGGTCCCTTCCCCGACCGGACACGCTACATTGGGTTTTTGAACAAGGGGTTAATCGCGCCGTCGCTCGCGCTCGGGGCGGGCGGTGAACGACCGCCACGGTGCTTGACTTTGTTCGGGCCGAGCCGCCACTTACCGCCGCAATTCTAAGCATCATTAACCAGTTTGGTCCGCATCGTAGCTGGATGACGAAAAACTTCCGCATCGTGCGCCAATCCGCCGCCGATGACGCCCGAAACGAAGCGCTTTTGGGCGCGGTCGTCGCTATCGGCAATTTTGACGGCGTGCACCGGGGTCATAAAGCCGTTATCGCGGCGGCGCTCGGTCGGGCGCAAACCCTGTCGCGGCCTGCGGCCGTGCTGACCTTCGAACCGCACCCGCGCAGCTTCTTTCACCCCGGCGAACCGCTGTTCCGGCTGACCGACGAGGCCGCCAAGTTGCGCCTCCTCGCCACCACCGGACTCGACGGCGCGATCGTGCTCAGTTTCGACGCGGCCCTGGCGCGGCTCACGGCCGACGAGTTCGTCAGCCGCATTCTGATCGAGCGCTTGGCGATCGGCGGCGCGGTGATCGGCTTTAATTTCCATTTTGGCGCCAAGCGTGCCGGCTCGCCGGACTTCCTCGCGGCCGAGGGCAAGAAGCGCGGCTTTACGGTCGATATCGTGCCACGGTTTGAAGACGAAGGACGGCCGATTTCCTCCGGGCCGATCCGGGATGCGCTCGCCGCCGGCAATCTCGACCTCGCAGCCGAGCTTCTCGGATATCCCTGGTTCGTTTCCGGGGCGGTGATCCACGGCGACAAGCGCGGCCGCGAACTCGGCTTCCCGACCGCGAATTTGCGGCTCGACGCCGCTTGCGGCTTGCGTCACGGCATTTATGCGGTGCGTGTCGGCGTCGCTGGCCGGCGCTATGATGCCGTGGCGAGCTTTGGCCGGCGTCCGATGTTCGACAACGGCAGCGTGCTCTTGGAAATCTTTCTGTTCGATTTCTCCGGCGATCTGTATGGCGCGCAGCTCGACGTTGCCTTCATCGCCTGGCTGCGCGACGAAAAGAATTTCGCCTCGGCGGCGGAACTGGTGCGGCAAATGCAGGAAGACAGCCGGATCGCGCGCGAAAGGCTTGCCCAGTCAGGCGGCGTCTTCCCGCCGATCTGACGCCGGCCGATCCGAGCAGCGTATCAGAAATGCTTTTCGCCCTGGTCGCGATTTTCGCGCGCCCACTGCGCTACCATGAATCCAAGCAGCGCCACCGGTATGATGCGCTGCCAGCCTAACGAGCGCCCGGCCGCGACGGCAGTGTTGAGGATCCGCGGATCGAGCAGCCATGACGGCGCATGCGCGCGCGCCGCGCGCGCCAGAATGGCGCGCTCGCGCACCCGGCGCCGGACGAGGGCGCTGACGATGGCGGCGACGATCGCAATAACCAAAAAAAAGCCGGCCATGAGCAGGCCTGCGATCACGCTGTCGTAACGCAGCGCCAGCCAGTCGTAGCCGGCGACGCAGAGAAACACGAAAGCCGTCAGGAGCGCGAATACGAGGATGCCCATCCAGACCATGACTGCGGCACTGGTGCCGCTTTTGGCCTGGATGGCTAGCCTGATTTCGCGCGTCAGCGCGTTGAGCATCGGCCTTATCCCCCCGCTGGGCTCGTTACCGGCGCCACATCGCTCCAAACAAAAAACCGAGGCCAGCGACGATTGCAAGTGTCGTGTAGGGTCGCGTTTTGAGTGACTCGTCGACGGCATCGACAAAATTGTCGGAAACCTCGCGTACGGCATCGGCCGCCTCGCGGCCCTTACCCTGGGCATCGGCGACGGCTTCGTCCACGGTTGCTTTGGCGCGCTGCCAAGCCGCGTTGCCCTTGCCGGCGAGAATGTCGCCAACCTGTTCGGCAAGCCGGGCGAAATCGTCGCGGAGGGTCTGCAAGTCACTCTCGATCGTGCCGGAAGCCGCGGCCGCGGCGTTACCGATTTCGTGCACGCCCTCGCGCGCGTCCTTCGCCGTCTCCTTGGCGTTATCGCGCGCGTTTTGCGCAATGCTCGATGCGGTATTCATGCCGGTACTCCATGAAATGGGCTGAGGCTGGTTGTGCAGATAATAGGCCGGCGCACAAGAAGTTCCATTGATAATCGTCAACCGGCCGAGGAGGCCCTTTCACTCGGGCAGTCTGACATCGTCCGTGGGAAACAGATGGTTAGCGACTACCAGCCCAATAATCGACACCGGCACGGCGAGCACGGCGCCGATCGGCCCCCACATCCAGGTCCAGAACGCCAGCGCCAGAAATACCAGCAGCGGATTGAGCGTCAGCCGGCGCCCGACAATGGTCGGCGTTACGAAATGCCCCTCCATGGTGGTGACGGCGATAAACCCAAGCGGGGCGACGCAGGCATGGCCGAGCGACGGAAACGTGACCAGCCCGACCCCGAACAGGGTAATGACCATGATGGCGGGGCCGACATAGGGCACGTAATTGAGCAACGCGGCGATGAGACCGAAAATCACCGGATTGGGATAGCCGATGAGCCACGCGCCGAGCGCGACGATGACGCCGACCCCGGCATTGACGATCGTCACCACCGTCAGATAGCCGGCGAGATTGCGCTCGATATCGCGCATGATTTTGAGGAATCGGAGCTTGGAATCGCGGCTTGAGAACATCGACACGACCTGATTGCGCAATTCGATCTGGCCGACAAGAAAGAACAATAGCGTGGCGAAAAACAGCAACAGCTCGCCGGCTGCCGGCGTGAGAAAGGCGACCACAGGAAGAACGACGTTGGGCGGTTCGTTGACGCTCAGTCCGCCGGCGCCAAAGAGCGATTGTTCCAGTTCATGCAACGAAGCAAGCGGCTGGTCGAGCACGGTGAGCTTTTGCTTGATGCTCGATCCGATCTCGGGCGCTCGGCCGATCCATTCGCTGACCGGTCCGGCGAGGGCGGTGACGATGAGGCTGAGCGCGCCGAGCGTCGCGACAAGGATGAGGAGGCTCGTGAGCCAGGGCGGCAGGCCGAACCGTTTCGCCGCTTTCACCAAGGGCGCGAGCGTCAGCGCCACCACGGCGGCGGCGAGGATGGGCAGCAGGATGGCGCGGCCGATGTAAAGGAAAGCGCCGAACAGCAGGAGGAATATGCCCATGGTCGCCGCCTGGCCGGCCGACGCCCACATCGTGTGGACGCTGCCGACCGGCAGCGGATCGGAGATGACGAGAGAATGGCGCACTTCGCGCCGGGCGCGGATATATTCCAAAGGATCCTCCGTCGCCCCATGTCTGCCGTCGCTCAATGTCTGCCGTCGCTCAATGCTTGCCCCGCTGGTCTGCCCCGGGTAGTCGGCCCGAAGTGCCGTTACTGAGGGACCGGCGGCAAACTCCCGTTGGATAAACGCCAATTCGAAGGGCATGGTTCCCCGGGATCGCTAAAGTCGCGATCCGAGGCCCTTTCCGCACCGGACCCGGCTTGTTAGAAGGCCGCCCAGAACCGACACATGAACGATTCAATGAGCGATACGCCGGCCAAAGCGCGCGATTACTCCGAGACGCTGTTTCTGCCCAAAACCGAGTTTCCGATGCGCGCCGGCTTGCCGCAGAAGGAGCCGGAGCTTTTGGCGCGGTGGCGCGAGCTCGATCTTTATGGCCGGCTGCGCGCCGCGGCGAAAGGTCGGCCGCGCTTTGTGCTGCATGACGGCCCGCCTTATGCCAACGGCAACATCCATATCGGGCACGCGCTCAACAAGATCCTCAAGGACGTGGTGACCAAGAGCCAGCAGATGCTCGGCTACGACTCGAATTATGTGCCGGGCTGGGACTGCCACGGTCTGCCGATCGAGTGGAAGATCGAGGAGGAGAACTACCGCGCCAAGGGCAAGCCGAAGCCGGACTTTTCGAACCCGGAGGCGCTGGTCGAATTCCGCCGCGAGTGCCGCCAGTTCGCCGAGCACTGGATCAAGGTGCAGAAGGCCGAGTTTGAGCGACTCGGCGTGGTCGGCGACTGGGCGCATCCGTACACCACGATGGACAATTTCGCCGAAGCCCAGATCGCGCGCGAACTGATGAAGTTCGCCGCCAACGGCACGCTCTATCGCGGCTCGAAGCCCGTGATGTGGTCGGTGGTCGAGAAGACCGCGCTCGCGGAGGCGGAAGTCGAGTATGAGGACTATACGTCGGACACGGTGTGGGTGAAGTTTCCGGTACGATCGATCGTTAGCGATCGGCCGGGAGTTTCGCCTTCACATCTTGAAATAAACGATTTAGCCAAATCCAAAGCGGCGGTCGTCATCTGGACGACAACGCCGTGGACGATCCCGGGCAATCGCGCAATCACCTTCTCGCCCAAGATAGAGTATGGACTTTATCAGGTGGTCGACGCGCCTACGGGTAACTGGGCGAACGCCGGCGATTGCTTCGTGCTATCTGACAAGTTGGCGATCGATGTGTTTCGCCAGGCGAGAGTAACTGCATTCAAGAGATTGAAAGCGATTTCCACGCCGGCCCTGGCTGAAATGACGTGTTCTCATCCTCTTGAGAAGTTTGAGGAGCGCTACGGATTTTCTGTCCCGCTTCTCGCAGGAGATCATGTAACCGACGACACCGGTACGGGCTTCGTTCATACCGCGCCCGGACACGGGCGCGAAGATTTCGACGTTTGGATCGCAAATGCGCCGAAGCTTGCTGCGCTCGGCGTCAACACGCACATTCCCTACACCGTCGACGCCGACGGCCGCTTCACCGATCAGGCGCCGGGCTTTGCCGGCAAGCGTGTGCTTACAGAAAAAGGCGAGAAGGGTGACGCCAACGAGGCGGTGATCAAGGCTTTGATCGACGCCGGCATGCTGCTCGCGCGTGGCCGGCTCAAGCACCAATATCCGCATTCGTGGCGTTCCAAAAAACCGGTGATCTTCCGCAATACGCCGCAATGGTTCATTGCGATGGATAGACGTATTGCTTACGCCCCGGACAAGTCCGGGGCTATGGACATCGACAAGCATCACGACACGCTGCGCCATCGCGCGCTTGAGGCCATCAAGGCGACGCGCTGGGTGCCGGCGCAGGGCGAGAACCGTATCAATGGCATGATCGAGAGCCGTCCGGATTGGGTGATCTCGCGGCAGCGCGCCTGGGGCGTGCCGATTGCGGTCTTCATCAAGGAAAAGCCCGACGGTTCGGTCGATATCCTCGACGATCCCGAGGTCAAGGTCCGCATCGTCGAGGCGTTTGAGGCCGAAGGCGCCGACGCCTGGTACAAGCCCGGCGCGCGCGAGCGCTTTCTCGGCAAGCTCGCCAACGAAGGCTGGCAGAAGGTCGACGATATTCTCGACGTCTGGTTCGATTCCGGCTCGACGCACGCCTTCGTGCTCGAAGACCCGCGCCACTTTCCGAGCCTCGCTTATATCAAGCGCAAGGCGGACGGCGGCAATGAAACGGTGATGTATCTCGAAGGCTCGGACCAGCATCGCGGCTGGTTCCAGTCGTCGCTGTTGGAAAGCTGCGGCACGCGCGGCCGCGCGCCGTTCGACGTGGTGCTGACCCACGGCTTCGTGCTCGACGAGTCCGGGCGCAAGATGTCGAAGTCCCTGGGCAATGTCACGGCGCCGCAGGATGTGATGAAACAGTCGGGCGCCGATATCTTGCGCATGTGGGTCTGCGCCGCCGATTACGCCGACGATCTGCGCATCGGCCCGGAAATCCTGAAGACCACGGTCGACACCTATCGCAAGCTTCGCAATACCTTGCGCTGGATGCTCGGCAATCTCGCGCATTTCCATCCCGCCGATCGCGTTTCTGTTGCCGCGATGCCGGAGCTGGAACGCCTGATGCTGCATCGGCTCGCCGAGCTCGATCCGTTCGTCCGCCAGGCCTATGCCGACTTCGACTAC
>Ga0182016_10008139_pt1 | contig 10652 bp, 7 predicted proteins | sample 712S2MmetaG_FD_120491 | JGI IMG/M metagenome (GOLD analysis project Ga0182016, IMG submission 120491) | Permafrost microbial communities from Stordalen Mire, Sweden - 712S2M metaG | ecosystem: Environmental > Terrestrial > Soil > Wetlands > Permafrost | place: Sweden: Stordalen | collected...
ATTGGGAAAAGGGGATGCCTTTGTCGAGGAAGTCAGCAAATGGTTCGAGGACAAGGATCGTTTGGGACTTGGCTACGGCATCGGACAATACCCGAAACACTTTATGCCGACGCGTCATTATCGTGAGTGTCCGCAGTGCCGTCATGTTCAAATCGAAATGGCTCGCGAGGATTTTGATGCTGCTTGCCCGGTTTACTGCCAAATGCTGACTGCACGTTTCGCGATGCGCGACTTGCTGAAGAACGCTTTGGAAGTGTTGCGTTGTAAAGCTGAGTGCAGTCACTCTTGCCGCACCTGTCTGCAAGGCTATGAAAACCAGATTTACTGGGACAAGCTGAACCGGAAGCCCGTGCTCGTTTGGCTGGAACGGGTGCTGAACATCAATCAAGCGGAGAACCCTTTCGACAGATTCAACGCCGCTCCCCTAAGCGTCACAAATGGCTCGGCTATCTTTCAGGCAGAACTTGAAACCGCAAATCATCTGCTCGTTGTTGCGCCCCGCCTTTTCAATCTGCAAAAGGATGCAATGAACGAAAATCATTTTGGGGCACCAGAGACAGTTGCGTTTGCGAAGAAACTGGTGAGTTGGATGACTGCAGGAAACACTCTGGAAATTGCGCTTCCAGAACCACCATTGATTCATGCCGATTTCCCAAACAGCATTTGGGTCGCTGAACGGCTGAAGACCTGCATGGAGGACGGTTCATTGAAGCTTTGCCGGTTGCCTGCAAGTTTCGATCCGAGGCAGTGGCCGCGCGCCGTTGTCAACCCAGACAAGAATGGAAGTCGGGCATTCTTCAGCACCAGTCTGTTCACAGACGGTTTCCTCGACTTGCCACTGCCCACCCCGCTCTGGAAAGGTCCATCACCCGATGCCGCCGCATTGCAAGCAATGCGCTTAGGATGGGTCAGTCTTGATTCAAAGGCGCTTCGCATACCCAAAGACACGACACTTCTCGAATATTCCGCCGGGCAGAGTCGTGATTACGCTAGAGACTTTTCATTTTGTAAGGGCAAGAACTTCGCTCTTGTTCGCATCGAAGATCCCTTCATTTTGAAGACGGATTGGAATTACAAGCAACTGAAGCGATTCCTGGAAATAGTTTTTCCGCTTATGGCGTCGTGTCCCGCAAAAATTGAATTACGAACTCGTGTCAGCGAAGAACCAGACCAAAAGCTCATGATTCAGGACTTTGAGAAGTGGCTTAAAGGGAAAGGCGCAACTTGTTCCTTCCAGCTGGTGCCGACTTATGGGTTGGGGAAAAAAGATTTTCATGATCGGAGACTTGTGTTTCAACCTGATCCAACAATTACAAAAAAGCGGACAACAATCCTAATGACCGGAGGCATTGACCGCTACATCGACTTAAAGTTCGAGTGCAGTATTGTCATTCAAACATAAGCATCAACCTTTAATCCGTTATCACATGAAACCCGCCCTTGGATGGACAATGCTGTCGCGTGAGGAAATGCGGCAGGTGGAGCGCTCGCTGGCCAACAGCGAGCAGGATACCCGCGACGAGATTGGTTTTCTCCTGATTCATCAGGGCTTTGCCGACCGTTTTTTCCCCGGCACGTCGGTGCTTCATGAGCGGATTCGCTACGCTTTGTTCGTTCCCTGGCTTTACTTGCGCGCTGCCGAAAACCCCCGTCGCGGCAGTGACCTTGAGTCAATGATACGCCATCTCCTGATTGAGTTGGCCCTTCGGCTCAAGGTAATTGGCGGTGAACCAAAAAATGTCATCGGCGGCGAAAAGCTCAATCAGTTGACTTCCCAACCACCTGACCGCGTTTATTGGAGCGCTCTGCGCCAGTGGCGCATCTTGCTCCCAGAAGTGGATTCGCGCGCCGAAGCCCTCCGCCGACTGAAGCTGGCTGGAAAAACTTCCCCAAAAGATGATGACGGCAACAGGTTGGCGGATGATGCCATCGAAGTGTTCTGCAATTTGCCGCCGCTCCCGCCACGTTGGGACGACGCAAAGGGACCATTGCAATTCAAAATGCCTCGGCCCGAACGCGTTTTTCTGCGCGATAAACTCCGACTGCTCACCCGGCCGGATGGCAAACAAACTTTACTCGCCCGCCTCGTCGCCTCGGAAAAAACCTTTCCCCAAGCCGCGCTAGGCTTGCCCCCGGAACTCGATGCTCACGCCGCCGACGGTTTAGACACAACCGCCCTACAAGTTGCCCGAGATGCGGCTGCTCTCGCCGCTATAGGCCGTGCGGTGTATGGGGCGTTGGTCGAGCAACTCATTGCCGACGACGGCGGTGACGCAAACCATACCTTTCGCGACCGGCTCGAAAGCCATTTTGAACGGTATGCCGAGCCGGCGGGTCGTTGTGACCTCGAAACCGCCGGACAATTGCTTCCCGACCTTCCCGTTCATGTTCGGAATGTTCTCAGCGAAACCCGTGCTTACGTGCGGGCCGGTCAGCCCGGCAACTTCGCGGGCTTGCGAAATGCCTACGAAAAATCTGAATACCAACGTAAGAAAAGCCGGGCGCGTTTGTTGCCAACAGAACGCGCAAAAGTGCGCCGCGCCGAATGGGATCCGGACCGTCATAATACGACACCCTTGCACTACCGTTGGCAAATTGTTTTCCAGATGTTGGAGGACTTGAGGGACTAGCCATGAAGCACGAAAGTTGGCCAACCTTCTCTTTCACCGATCTGCTCCGGCCACCCGACGGCTGGCAGGTCGAACATGCAATCCTCACCACCTACTCCGCCGACTTGGTGGTGGTCGTAACGGCCCTGCTGGCTCTAACCGGATGTGAACTGGATTACCGCCGCACCGGTAGCCGTGTCGAACTCGTGAAAGCAATCGAGGCACTTCGCGGACGTGTGCGCATCATCGCCCAAGCCAATCGTATCTCTGTCCCACAAAAAAACCGCCCAATCCTAAAGTTGCTGGATAATTTCTTGGCGGTTGTTGAGACCGACGAAAAAAAGAGTTCATGGCATCCAAAGATTGCGCTCGTTCGCTACCATCGCACCGACGATAAGACGGATCGCCAGTGGCGCGTTTGGCTCGGCAGCCGCAATCTCACCCATGCCATGAATTGGGATGCCGGCTTGACGTTGACCAGTCGTGCCGATAACCGTGGACAATCAGTGGCCGGCCTCGCCGATCTCGGTGCCGAGTTGACCACCCGCGCTAAATTGACTGCGCTGATCTCCACTGATGTCAGAAAGGAACTGGCAGCCTTGACTTGGGAGTGTCCCCCCGGCTGCGAAGTGCAGGATATTAGTTTGCTCGGACCAAATCTCGCGGCTGGCTTTCCTTCGCCACCCGCCGACACGGAACGCGTTCTCGTTGTGAGTCCCTTTCTCGATCCGACTGCGGATTCAAGCATCGTTCGGGAAATTGCTCAATGGGGTGGCTCTCAAACCCAACGCACGCTGATCTCCACGGCGTCAGACCTGCAACGGTTATGGGAGACGGATTCGAATGTGTTTAATGGTTTTGCCAAAGTTTGCACGCTCCCGTATCCGGAATTGTCGGTCGAGGGAACGGAACTGCTCGCGGAGGAAACCCCAGACACCGTGGAAACGGCGGAGGGTGAGAAATTGCCGCCTGCCGGTCTTCACGCAAAACTTTTTCTCGCTTCCAATCGAACACGCCGTCAGCTCTGGATTGGCAGTGCCAACGCGACCCGGCGCGGTTGGGACGGACGCAATTTCGAGATCGTCGCCACGACATTGATCGGACGTGATGCCGCCGATGCGCTTTTGGAATTTGCTTCCACCGGCGAGGCGTTTAAGCCCAGCTCGTCGCCATCCGTCTTGGACGAAAACGAGAAAACCATTGAAGACGCGAGGAAGCTTCTCTCCGGTGCTTGGTCTCTTCGACAAGAAGTGCTCGATGATGAATCTTGGATTGTCGCATCATCGCCCCCGCCGGTGGGCGGTCTCACTGTCCGTCTCGAAGTGGCTGTGCTCGGCGGAACGTGGAACGTATGGCCTGACGGAGCCAGTCGTATGCGCCTTTCCGGCCAGCGACGGACAAACCGTTCCAATCTGCTTCAGGTTCGGTTGTCTTCAGGCGACAGAATGTGCGAATGGATTCAAATCGCGCCTTGCGACCCGCCCCCGGACGAGGCGCGTGATCGTGCCCTCATCGCTCAATATCTCGACCCCCGAACTTTCCTTCTTTGGGTGCGCAGCCTGCTCGCCGACGAAGCCACGCATCCAAACGATGCCGATTGGGATGATGATGGCAACGGGAACAGTGGAACGGACGGTCATGCGGAAAACCGGCCGGAATCGGACCTGATGCCGACGGTGGAGGAAATCTTGCGCGCTTGGGCGCGGGACAAAGATTCATTCCGCAATGCCGATGAAAAAGTCGGAGCCTATCTCGTGGACTTGGAACAACGTGCAGCAGAAAACAATCAGTCTGCTAACGTGGAATTGCTTCAGACATTCCGTAAAACTTGGAACACACTGGCCTCGGAATTACGATGAGCACACGCCAGATCAGCAAACCAAAGGCATTTCAGGAAGCCACCGCCCGGGCGGCATTGGCCACGTTCCATGCCAATGCTGGTCCCAAGCGTTTCTTGATCGCTGATGAGGTGGGGTTGGGCAAAACCGTGGTCGCGCGCACCGTCGTCGCGGAGATGATGCGCGGGAAAAGAACCCCATTGGTCGTCTTCTATTTTGCGTGTAATTTAAACATTGCTCACCAAAATCGCACCAAGTTGCTGGAAATTCTGGAGACGGACGCAGACCAGAAAGCGGCAGCCGCCGGTGCCGACCGACTGACCATCGCGGCCAATTCAGCCAAGCGACCCTGCCATGATCGTTTGCACCTCTATACCCTCACGCCGGACACCTCGGTGCCGCTCTATCGCCGCCGGGGCGGGAGCGGTCGCATCGAGGAGCGCGCACTGATTTTCCGCCTTTTGGCCCGCCGATTTCCAACTCTGGATACAAAAGATTTTTCGGATTTTTGCAGGGGCAAACAGGCGGGTCAGGGTGGTTGGAAGTTGGCGGTGGAAGACCAGGAATCCATCTCCGGGGTGCGCGAAATACAGGATGCGTTTCTCGACGCTCTGGCCGCTGATCAATTCTTGGAACTGGCGCAAGTGGATGCCGAAACAATCGCCGGCGTTGTCCGCCAGCTAAAGCGGTCTCGCCTGATAGGCAGCTTGCGCACGGCCCTCGCCTTAGCCGTGCTCCGCAATGTGAAACCGGACCTTATCATCTTTGACGAGTTTCAAAAATTCCGCGACCTCTTAATTGACCCGCCGCCCAAGCCGGGCAAGAAAACCGAGCCGCTAGACCCGCTAAAGCTCGCGTTGCGCGGTGGCCTGAAGCGCAGCGACGCCGCGATGCTCCTGCTCTCCGCCACTCCTTATCGCCCGTATTCCACCCGTCAGGAGGAACGTGAGGGCTTCTCACCCTACAAGGAATTTTTCGAACTGATAAAATTTCTCTTTGGCCCTGAAAGCGGTGAACCAGATGACATAGAAAAGGCTCTCCGGAAATTCGGCACAGAGATCCTGTCCAAAGAACCAGATTTTGCCCGGTTGGCACAATTGAAGGCTGAGATTGAAAAAAGGCTTGGCCCGGTTATGAGCCGCACGGAGCGTGCCGACCTTATGGACGCAGATTCACACATCCCCAAAAACCGTCAGCATTCTGTAATTCTCCCCGAGGATTTGCGGTTGTTTAAGCATTTCGTGGCCAGATTGCGTGGGGCGTCTAAACGGGGACGTCGCAAGTTCGACCTAATGAGTTTTGCGGTGCCTTTTTGGCTTTCCATCCCGTATCCCATTCAAATGTTGGGCCGGAATTATGTCGCTTGGAGACTGGCGGCCAAAAACAAACGCCACCGGAATGAACCAACTCTCCGGCAATCGCATCGCGACAAGATGGAAATGCCGGATACAATGCCTCATCCTCAGCTTCGCGTCCTGTCACAAATCAACAATCCATCACGGCTCGCTTTGCCGTGGGTGGCACCGTCACTCCCGTGGTGGGATTTACGGGGACCATGGGCCAAGTCGGAGGCCAATGGCGGAAAAATGCTGGTCTTTTCTCGCTTCAAGGCGGTGCCCACTGCGATCGCCAGCTTGCTAAGTTTCAATCTCGAAGCGTCCTTTGCCCAACGACTTCGTCATAATTACCGCCTGGCCGGTAAGGCCCAGCCGCTTCAATTCAAGGATGACCGGCCATCACTTCCGGCGCTTTTTTTTCCTTCACCCACGCTTATCGCTTTCACGAATCCGCGACTCAAACCTGCGGCCAGCCTTAAGGACGTCCGCAATTCCATGCGCAACCAGGTAGGCCGGTTGATCCGCCAGAAGTTGGGTTTTGAAGTGCGCAAACGCGGGGGGTGCAGGCCGCTTTGGAAACTCATTGCCATCCTTGAATATCGGCGCTCCCAAATCTTGAAAGATTGTGATCTCCCTTCGTGGGAGGACTTGCGCGAACATTGGCTCGAAGTTGCCGATGAGCAAAGCTATATCATGCGCGCGGTTTTCAACCAATGGACCACCGTCGCGCAGCAAAACTTAAATTCGCTGACGGAAAGTGAAGTGGCGGCACTCGCAGAGTTCGCCCTTTCAGGTCCGGGCGTCGTTTTGGGCCGGGCGCTCTTCCGCTTTGATTCGGCCTGCCTGCAAAATTATCGTTATCCAAATCTTCTCGCTGCGAGTTGGACCGGATTGCGTTCCTACCTGAATCGGTCGCTCTTTCTCGCCGCGCTCACGCGTCGAGGACAAAAATATACCAAAGCCATCCCGGAGGCCGTCGTTGCCGGAAACCTGGAATCCGTCCTTGATGAGCACCTTTGGGTGACCAGCCAGCTGGATGCTGATGCCATTGACCGATTCTGCCTAAATATTCAAAAGGTTCTAAGTCTTCGCGACGGTCGGCATCAGGTTCATGAACCGGGAGGCGATGGATTCCATCTTCGGTGTCATGCCGCAATGCCGTTTGCTGATGCAAAAATCGCGAGCGCCAAAAAAAACTCCCAAGCTAGTCGTGCAAAACATAACGGCGAGGATCGCCTGCGAACCGATGATCTGCGGCGTGCTTTTAACTCACCGTTTTGGCCTCATGTTCTCGCCACAACTTCACTCGGTCAGGAAGGCTTGGATTTCCATGTCTGGTGCCGCCAGCTATTGCATTGGGACCTTTGCTCCAGTCCGCTCGATTTGGAGCAACGCGAAGGTCGAATTCAAAGGTTTGGCGGCCTTTCCGTCCGCACGGCTCTGGCCGACATGCTCCGCAATGTTGCATTTAGCCCGGATGACGATAACGACAGCCCGTGGCAAAAAATAGCCAGTCACGCCACGGAAAAGTTTAAGGACGATAAATCGGAACGCAGCCCTTGGTGGTCTTGTCCCGGTGAAAAGATTGACCGCCTATTCGTCGTGCTGCCGCAGTCCAGACAAACAACTCGTTTCGACCAGCTAAGTCGCCAGCGTTGGCTCTATCGTCTCGCGCTTGGCCAGCCCCACCAGCAGGACTTCATCGAAACCGTTTCCCAGCTTCCACAAGACGGTAGACATCAATATGCCTTGTGCCTTTCCGCTTGGAAAAACGGCACAGCTTGATTGCATTGCCCGGAAATCTGCAAACACTTAATGACTGACTCGCTTCGACTTATTACGCTTCACTTTTCCTGCTCATCAAACGCAGGCCGAATCATCAGGTGCCAAATATGCCTGAAACCGCCGTAACCAACGCGCGGATTGCTTCGTTTCACGGGCTGTCGGTCGCTCGTATGCCTCCCGACCACGCCCGTTCCACTTCGCAAAACCGCGCGCTCGTTACGAGCGGCCATCCGCGCTGTGCCGCAAGCGCGGCGGGCTTCCGTCTGCGGCTCGGCGGCGGCGTTGCGCTCCGACTCCGTTCCAGCCGTCTCTCCGTCTGCGCTCCACTGTTTCCGCTCGCCGACCGCAGACCGAAGCCAGAAATACAGCATAGGTGGGCAATTGCTGAATTGGCCAATCAGTTATTGGCCAATTTAAGATTTTCCAATCACTGATTGTAAAATTGCGAGCCATTCGGCTTGTCTTCGGGAAAGAGCGATGAAACCTGGTTTGATTTTATGGCGGCGTCGGTCGCGTCAAGGATCTACGGGTCGCTCGCTTAGACGTTCGCGCTTCCGTTCCTCCTTGACCCGCCCGCCGCCGCCGGGGACTTTTGCCTCTAGGTTTTCATCGCGGGAAGTCTGTCTGCCCGATAGAAGATTTAACTGATTTGCTACAATTCAGGGCTGTTATTTCTTCGCAATTTTGTGTTAAATGGGATTATTGCTGAAAGAAACATTGCACGATTAGTGAAAAACACTGTTGAAAAAGCGTTTCATCGGAATGGCCAAATGCGTGAGGTAGTGCCTTTGCGAAACGGTCGCAGGCATGGTGTTGTCCGCGTCTGGCATAAGAACGGTGTTCTGGCCAACGAGGAACGCTATCAAAATGGATTACTGCACGGCGTCTGCCGCCAGTGGAGTGAAACCGGACGTTTGCTGGGCAAATACCAGATGATTCACGGCACGGGTGTTCAGCGCACCTGGCACGAAAATGGCCGGTTGCAATTGGAATTTTCCACCGTGCGCGGCGATTTTTCAGGACGCTATCGTTTGTGGTTGAACGACAGAGCGTTGATGTCCGAGGACATTTTCTTGCACGGCAAACCTGTCACGGCAGAGGAATACCGCACCGCCCGCACAAAAGACAAATCACTTCCCAAGCTGACCGGCAAAGCCGGAAAACCGTTGCCCAACACGGTCGCCACCGAAAAGCACATCCATCAAGTTTTTGTCCGTTCACTTTTGGCGCAGAAGAATCGCGCCGAAGTGCGGAGGTGGCTGAAAAGCGGCGGCAACGCCGTGCGTTCACTCGGACGATTCAAACGCGCGAGTGATGCCCTGAAATTCGTTGAGGCGCTATACAAAGCAGGCGCGACCGAGGTGATCGCGCCTGACATCTACGCCGGCAAAGCCGGTGATCAATTTGCCGATTGTCTGTTGGTGAAGCTGCCGGGCATTGCTGCCAATCGGAAAGCCATTCGAAAAGTTTGTGCGCAATTGCCGAAGCGCAAACTCGGCGCATTCCAACCGGATAAGGACATCGGCGAGTCGCACCTGTATCTCTTGCTGGCCTGATTCATAGCACCATCAGGCAGTCGCGCATTTCGTCCAAGGTCAGCGCGCCGCTGGCCGGGCGTTCTTGCAGCAGACATTCCGACACGGCATCGCCGACCAGTTTCTCAACCGCGTCGCGCATCGGTCGCGCGCCCAGCTTCGGGTGAAAACCTTTGCGCACGAGAAACGGCAAAACGGATTTGTCTAATTCCAATTTGTGTCCGCGTTCCCGCAGGAATTCAATTTCACGCGCCAGGAATTTCTCTGCAATTTCCAACTGGTGTTCGTAACCCAAACGACGGAACACGAGTTTTTCATTCACGCGCGCGAATATTTCAGGGCGCAGGGATTGTTGCGCCCGTGTGAGGACGTGGCGTTCCAGCGTCGCGTCATTGGAATGTTGCAGGCTCATCAATTCCGCCGAGCCGATGTTTGACGTGAGCCAGATGTAGTAGTTGCTGAAGTCCAGCGTCTGGCCGGTCGCCACCGTGATCCGCGCCGCGTCCAGCAGTTGCAGCATGATGTCCAGCACGCGCGGATGCGCTTTTTCCGCCTCGTCAAACAGGAGCGAGCCTTCCGCTGCGCGCTCGCGCACTCCGCCCAAATAACCAACTTCGCCAAGCCGCGCGCCGAGCAGCAGGCCGAGCGATTCTTGATTCTGAAACTCCGACATATCGAAACGGAATAATTGTCCCGGCCCGAAGATTTGATTTGTGGTCACGATCACCGTTTCCGTTTTGCCGACGCCCGTCGGGCCGAGCAGCAAAAAACTGCCGCGCGGACGACCCGGTTTCGTCAGGCCGAATTCGCCGCGTTGCACCGCCGAGACGATACGCGGCAGCACTTGGGACTGGCCGCGGATTTCGTGTGGCAGCAGCGTGTTCAGTTTCTGGAGCTTGTTAAGTTTGTTTGTGTCTATGGTTTTATTCATCCCTGAACTTTTACACGGACTGCCCCCGCACCTTGTGTCGCACATACACCGATGATTTTTCCCTTCTGTCAGAGTGGGCGCGTAATGCAGCGAATGAATCGCTGCCAGCAACAAAAAAAATAAAACAACGCGTATGAAGATCATCAAACACATCCAACCGAAAAACCGTTCGCGGCTGCCGTCGCTCCTCGTCGCCGCCGCCGTCCTTGCCCTCAACACCATCCCGGCGTGGGCACAGTCCACCACGTTCAGTTCCACCGACCTCAAGACCGGCATCAGCAACAGTCTCGCCGTAATCATGATGTTCGGCTTCGTGCTCGGCATTTCGTGCGTCATCTACGGCGGCTTCGCCATCCGGCGCGGCGACGTGGACCAGGGCAAGATGTCCATCATTGGCGGCGCGATCATCGCGGCGGCTCCGGCGGTCATTTTCGCCTTTTTCAAAATCTTCGGCCTCGATTCCAACAGCGCCGTCGGCGTCGGCACTTTCTGACAAGTCGAAGCCTTGACCCAACCCCCAACCGCCCACGAGCATGAAATCCGAACTCCGCTTCACCGATACCAACGCCGCGTCCGATTCCAAAGGCCGCACCTGGGGTCTCGAAGGCGGCTTGTTC
>Ga0182016_10008140_pt1 | contig 10651 bp, 9 predicted proteins | sample 712S2MmetaG_FD_120491 | JGI IMG/M metagenome (GOLD analysis project Ga0182016, IMG submission 120491) | Permafrost microbial communities from Stordalen Mire, Sweden - 712S2M metaG | ecosystem: Environmental > Terrestrial > Soil > Wetlands > Permafrost | place: Sweden: Stordalen | collected...
CCAGCCCCAGAGGTAACCGTCACCCCAGGTACGCACATTCCTCTCGCCCTGCTGAACAGCGTCAGCACGAAGCACTCCGTCGCGGGCGACCGCGTCTATATGCAAACCGTTTTCCCCATCATGGTGGATGGCAGGCTGGCCATTCCGCCCGGTAGCTACGTGCTGGGCGTAGTCACTCAGATCAAACGCCCAGGCCGCGTGAAAGGCCGCGCGGAACTCTACGTGCGCTTCGACTCCCTGACGCTGCCCAATGGAACCATCCGCGAATTTCGCGGCCGCCTCAGCGCCGTCGACGGCCGCGGCGACGAGAAGCTCGATCAGAAGGAAGGCGCGGTGAAAGGCGACAGCAACAAGGCGGACGATATGAAGACAATCGGCGAAGCCGCCATCACCGGCGCCACGGTCGGGGAACTTGCTTCCATCCCGTCTCACAGCTACGGACTGGGCGCCGGTGTCGGCGCTGCCGCCGGCGCTGCCGCCGGTTTGGTTGCCGTCCTTGTGACCCGAGGACCCGATGCCATCCTCGCCCAAGGCAGTACCGTCGAGATGGTGCTCGACCGTCCGCTCACCTTTCAGGATTCCGAGCTGAACTTTGGACCCATGTCCGCCGCTCTTGCTGCGTCGGGCCCCGGCCCCACTGCGAAGGGCTCCGCTCAAAAACGCTCCCGCTTCCCTTTCTGAAGACCCATCGCCAATGTAACGTTTGAAAACGTGCGCGCGTATCACCTAGCATGGGCGCTCCACAAAAGCTCGACCTGGAACACCGTCTGGAGGCCTATTTCGCGACCGTTCGGGGTTCTTCCCTGGGGTCCTCTCTCGGCTCCTCAACGCGAGACGCGCTGAAACGCACCGCCGGGAACTGGCAGAAGTATGCGGCTGTTACCGGCTCGGCGATGGCGATGGCGACCAGCGCGTCGGTGTCCGTGATCGGTAGCGGGCTCCGGGACGTCGCGACGGACCCGAGCGCCAGCGTGCTGTTGGCCCAACACCTCGCGAGTGCGAACAACATCCCCCTGATGAACGCCCTCCGGTTAGCCGGTGTGAGGCAGCCCACTCCGAAGGCCAGCCAGCAGAGCCAGCTACAGGCCCCGACAATTTCAGCAGGCGGCGTGGTCCCCATTTTCAGCACGGTAAACATCATCCAGCCGGGCGAATGGGTATCCATTTATGGGACCAATCTCGCCAGTGAAACGGCCACATGGAACGGCGACTTTCCCACTTCGCTCGGCGGTACCAGCGTGGAGATCGATGGAAAGCCCGCGTATCTTGCGTTTGTCAGTCCCGGCCAGATCAATCTGCAGGCGCCGGACGATATGGCGACAGGCTCCGTCCCCGTCGTAGTTACCACTGCCGCCGGCAGCGCCACATCGAGCGTAACGCTGCGTCCTTTTGCCCCGTCGTTCTGCCTGCTGAATGGGGAGCACGTTTGTGGAATCATCCTCCGGTCCGACGGCTCCGGCGCATATGGCGGGGGAACCTACGATCTCCTCGGCCCAACCGGGAGTTCGTTCGGGTATCCCACCGTCGCCGCCAAGGCCGGCGATAGCGTCGCCCTATTCGGCGTCGGCTTCGGGCCGACGACTCCAACCGTCGCGGCCGGACAGTCCTTCTCCGGGGCGGCGCCGATCAACACCCCTTTCCATCTTTACATCAATAACGTCGCCATCACGCCGACTTTCGTGGGGCTGTCCAGCGCCGGGCTCTACCAGATCAATTTGAGCATTCCGGTCAGCCTGGGCCAGGGAGATGTGCCCATCCAGGCGGTGGCCGGTGGGATGCAAACGCAGTTGGGTGCGGTGTTCTCTTTGCAGGGCAGTTCCGTTCTTACCACAAGCGGATTCGGAGGGGGAACCGGCGCAGGAGGATCGTTTGGCGGTGGATTTCTTGGCGGGGGAACCGTTGGCGGGGGAACCGGCGGTCTGGGAACAAATGGTGGCGGAACCAATGGCATGGGCACGAATGGTGGCGCCGGAACCAATGGCGGTGCCGGAACGAACGGGGGTGGCGGAACGAATGGCGGCGGCACCGGAGGCGTGCCCAATCCAACCCACATAAAGAAGCCCTACACGCCCAGACTGCAATTTCCACCAAAGTGAACCCACCCAAAGTCCTCCTGATCGGATGGGATGCGGCCGACTGGAAGGTCATCCAGCCGCTGATGGATGCGGGCAGCATGCCCAACCTCCAGCGAATGGTAGGAAACGGAACAAAGGGGCCGATCTCGACCCTGCACCCGCCGCTTTCGCCGATGTTGTGGACTTCGATCGCCACGGGGAAGCGGCCATTCAAGCATGGCATCCACGGCTTCTCTGAACCCACTCCGGACGGAACCGGAGTGCAGCCGGTCTCGAACCTGTCCCGGAAATCGAAGGCGCTCTGGAACATTCTCAATCAAAGCGCTTTGCGCAGCTCGGTCGTCGGCTGGTGGCCGAGCCATCCCGCCGAGCCGATCGACGGCGTGATGGTGTCCGACCATTTCCACCGCGCGAGAAGACCGCTTGACGAGGGCTGGCCCTTGCCTGCTTACGCGATTCATCCGCCCGAATTGGCCGGCTCGCTGGCCGCGTTGCGCATGCATCCCGACCGGCTGACGCCTCCGATGGTGGAGCCGTTCATTCCTCTCGCGAGCGAGATCGATCAGGATACGGACAAGCGTCTGGCGGAGTGCATGCGGACGATCGCCGAATGCATGAGCATTCATGCCGCCGCGATCTGGCTGCTGGAGAACCGGCCGTGGGATTTCTTCGCGGTCTACTATGACTCGATCGATCACTTCTCCCACGGTTTTATGAAGTACCATCCCCCGCGCCAGTCCTGGATCGGGGAGCGCGACTTCGAGCTTTATCACAACGTGGTGGCGATGGCTTACCAGCTCCACGACCGGATGCTTGGTGCGCTGATCGAGAAAGCCGGTAAAGACACCACCGTGATTCTGCTCTCGGACCATGGCTTCCATCCGGATCACCTGCGTCCCGCATCCATTCCGGATATTCCCGCCGGACCGGCCATTGAGCATCGCGATTTCGGCATTCTCGCAATCGCCGGGCCCGGCATGAAAAAGGGCGAAACGCTGCATGGATCGTCGGTGCTGGATGTTACGCCCACCATCCTGACGCTCTACGGTCTGCCGGTCGGCGAAGACATGGATGGCAAGGTGTTGTCGCAGGCCTTCGCGGGAACGCCGGAAGTCCGCTTCATTCCGACCTGGGAAGAGGTGCCGGGCCCCGACGGCCGGCATCCGCCGCATACGCGGATTGACCCGGTGGCGGCGCACGAAGCGCTGGAACAGATGATTGCGCTGGGGTATATCGAACGGCTGGATGAGAACCGGGAAATGGCGGTGGAGAAGACCATCCGGGAACTGCGCTACAACCTGGGAGAAGCGTATCAGGACGACAACCGGCACATTGAAGCGCACGAGATTTTCAGCGAGCTCTACTCTCGCGTCCCCGATGAGCAGCGCTTCGCCGTGCGGCTTTTTGTTTCCTGCCAGGCGCTCGGGATGGTGGAGGAGATGCGGCCCATTGTCGCCCGGATGAGCGACCACCCGCATCGATTCCAACCGGCTTTGATCGATACGTTGATGGCGCAGGTATGGATGGCGGAGAAGCGCTACCCCGAAGCGCTGGCCGCGCTCGAACGCGTGACGGAAGCACACCTGGTGCGGCCCGGCCTTTACTTGCAGACCGCCGATTTATATCTGCGCCTCGGCCGCTCGGGCAATGCGCGGAAGCTCTACGAAAAGGCTCTGGCGGTCGATCCCGATTGCGCGGAGGCGCATATCGGCTTATGCCGCTTGGCTTTGCGTCGAAGGAAGTTCAGTGTTGCGGCTGAAGCGGCTCTCGATGCGCTCCAGCGGGTTTATCACTCGCCGGTGGGCCATTTCCTGCTCGGGCGAGCGCTGTCGGGCATCGGGGAATACGATCGTGCGGCGGCGGCGTTCCGCGCGGCCCTGTCGTTGAATCCGAATTTTCCCGAAGCGCACCTCCGGCTTGCCGCATTGCTCGAGAAGCACCCCCACGAACAGGGCGAACAAGGCGATGCCGGTTCCGCCCGCGAGCACCGCCGGCTGGCGCGCCGTATGAGGAGGCGCGGGACCACGCGTCAGGCAATCGATTCGGCGGACGCTGTTTCCAGCCTTTCCGGCGCGGAGGCCAACGCATCGCGGGAGGAAATGCCCCCGCTCGATGCCTCCCTCATCGTGGTGACGGGCTTGCCGCGCTCCGGTACTTCGCTACTGATGCAAATGCTGGCCGCGGGGGGCATGCGCGTCGTCTCAGACGGACTGCGCGCCGCCGATGAGGATAATCCGCGGGGGTATCTCGAATTCGAGCCCGTGAAGAAACTGAGGAACGATTCAAAGTGGCTGTTCGAGGAGCGGGGAAAAGCGATCAAGATTGTCGCTCCACTACTGCCAGCTTTGCCGCCGGACCTCGCGTGCCGGGTCATCGTCAGCGAGCGCGATCTCGATGAGGTTCTCGATTCGCAGGAGCGCATGCTGGTGCACCGTAACCAGCCGCTCGACGCGACGCCGGCGCGGAGGCGAATGTTGAAGCAAGAGTACGCGCGCCTGCTGGACCGCGTGAAGGTCATGCTTTCGATGCGTCCAGGGACACAACTGCTGGTGGTCCATCATCGCCTGGCGATTTCCGATGCGCGCGGCACCGCGGAGAAAGTGAACAGGTTTCTGGGTGGCGGCCTTGATGTACGGAAGATGGCCGCTGTTGTGGAGTCTGGCCTTCACCGCGCGCCATCAAGTTAGAGCTCTTCGATCACGATGTCGATATCGTAGGCGGCGCCTACCGTCGATCCGCCGCATGTGTCCAGGGTGCAATACCCAATGGACTTGCCCGCTACAGCGGCGAACACGGAAACGTTACCGGATCCTTCTGGCGCATTCGCATTCATCAGCGTCGGCACCGCGACACGGCTCCAAGGTGCAGGGCGCACCATCCATTGCCCAGCCGGATTCCCGGTAACTTGAACGTAGATGGAGGCCCGGTACATTCCGTCACGAGTTGCTGTGAAAAGAGGCAACGGAGATGCTACAGTCCCCAGATACCTGGTTTGGTTTCTTCAAAGTAAAGCGCTTCATGACTGCCGGACTGTGAGGGGCCGTGGCATCCTGCCCAAAGCTCGAAAGGACGCTCACGGATGCAAGCGTCAAAATCATCACGACTCGTTTCATGTCCTTGTCCACCCTACTCGCCAGCCGCACGAACCTTAACGCCCGCCTGCGTCAAATACCGGTCGCTCGGCGGACCGATATGAATATGCGCACCAGTGGCCTGACCCTCCACGGCCGTCCGAAACGCGAAGTACGGGATGTTACGAGCGGTCAGATACTGACGCAACCACTGGCCTTCCGCCTGATCGGGAACCAGAGCGATATCCACACGGTTGCGGTGATCGAAGCCCAAAGAGCGGTGTACCGCGCTCTCGCCCATTGCGCTCACGGGAAGGGCGTGGGCAAAGCGCGCCTGAAACGCCCGGTCGATCGCCGGGAATTCGCTCAGGTCAAACCGGTTGCTTCCCACAAAATGCTCCACTGTACCCAGGCTCGAATGCAATGTCCCGGACGTTTGAGCGAGGCGCATCATCTCTTGTTCGGTCCTGGCCAGGTCCACAATCTCTCGTGCTAGCCTGGCCCGGTTCACGGCCCACTCGTGCTCACGCTGCGCCGCCGACAATGTCTCTTCCGCATCCGCAATTTCGCTCTTCGCAACAATTCCCATGGCCAGCAACCTGTGCCCCTGGTCCACCGCGTGCTGACGCCGGTCCACGCGGCGCACGGTCAAAAGGACCATCGCGTCGGCATCCTCCACGCTGAAATCCTGCTTGCCCAGAGCGGTTCGAATGGCCTGTTCATCCTCGGCATCGGCCAGTTTATTTTGCGCGTCCTGTAAACGCGCCCGCGGCAGAATTCCAGTGGAGACGAGGTTCTCGATGTTGTTCAGTTCGGCCTTCGCGCGACGCACGCTGGCGTCGTCCGGAGTTGGGACAACACCATTTGGGACGGAGAGGCTATCCGCGGCGGCGTGCAATCCGCAAAAGAGCAACGCAATAGTAAAACAAAGTCGCATCAGCAGGGGTTCTTCTTATAGTACGATGACAAAGGAGGCAAGGTTCTGTCTCAAGTTCAGACTTCCCACGCCAATAGTTCTAAAGACGTTCGATCCCCCAAAACAGGTTCAAGTCAATTAGGGTCAGCTTTGCCGGAACCCTCATGGCTCAGCGCGGTGCGCGCGGCCGAGGAGAAGCAGGCCAAAGACATTGTGGTGCTCGACCTCACCGGCATCACATCATTCACCGACACGTTTGTCATAGCCACCGGCGCCAATTCCCGGCAGGTGCAAGCGATCAGCGATGAAGTGAGCCTGCAGCTCAAGAAGCGTGGAGAACTCCCCGTGAGCGCGGAAGGCTACTCCACCGCGGAATGGATACTGGTGGATTACGGCGATTTCATCGTCCACGTCTTCTCCCCCACAGCCCGCGAGTACTATGACCTCGAACGGCTCTGGCGCAATGCCAAGACGCTCGAAATTCCCGCTGCTTGAAGGTGTATCTCTACTTCATCGGAAAGCCGCGCGACCCGAACGCGAATTCCCTGGCCGCGGATTACCTGGCGCGCATCGCCCATTACTCGACTGCCCAGTCTGCTGAGATCCGTCCGGAAAGGTTCGACTTGTTTGCCCGGCACCCTTCCGCGCGAAAGATTTTTCTCGATCCGCTGGGCCGCACGATGGATTCCGAAGCGTTCGCGCAACTCATTGGGCGCAGTGAAATGGCTGGCCAGGACCTGGTTTTCCTGGTGGGCGGCCACGACGGATTGCCGCCGCAATGGCGTGACCGCGCCGACCTGCTGCTCTCGCTCTCCGCGATGACATTCCCCCACGAACTGGCGCGGGCTATGCTGGCCGAGCAGATTTATCGAGGGTTCGCCATCCTGCGAGGGCATCCTTACCCACGTTAAATCAGAACCGGATAGTGTGAGAAAGTTAAAGATCCGGATCGACACATAATTAAAGACAATGTCCTGGTTCTCAAGAAGCGACGCCGCATCGGAAAAGAAGCTCAAAACAGACGAAACTCCCAAAACCGTTCGCACGGAGGGCCTCTGGCAGAAATGCGATCAGTGCCGGGAAATCATCTGGAAGAAAGATCTGGAGGAGAACGCGAACTGTTGTCCGAAGTGCGGGGCGCATTTCCGCATCGACGCGATGACGCGGCTGAAGCTGCTGTTCGACGAAGGGGAATTCGAGGAATTCGACCGGGACCTCACGTCGACCGACCCGCTGGAGTTCGTCGACTCAAAGCCATACGCCGAGAGGCTGAAGAGCTTCAAGAAGATGACCAACATGAGCGACGCGCTGGTCTCCGCGCGCGGCGGCTTGAATGGACGCAAGGTGAACGTCTGCGCCATGGAATCCCGCTTCATCGGCGGAAGCATGGGAGCGGTGATGGGCGAGAAGATCACGCGCGCGATCGAGCGCTCCATCGCGGATCGCGCTCCGTTGGTGATTGTTTCCGCATCGGGCGGCGCGCGCATGCAGGAAGGCGCCGTCAGCCTGATGCAAATGGCCAAGATTTCGGCGGCTCTCATGCGCCTGGATGAAGCACGTGTGCCTTATATCAGTGTGCTGACCGACCCCACCACGGGTGGCGTAACGGCGAGTCTGGCGATGCTGGGCGATCTGAATATCGCCGAGCCTGGGGCTTTGATCGGGTTCGCAGGTCCGCGCGTGATTGAGCAGACCATCCGCCAGAAATTACCCGAGGGCTTTCAGCGAAGCGAATTTCTGCTGAAACATGGCATGCTGGACGCGGTGGTTTCGCGGCGCGATTTGAAAGTCTATATTTCTGAAGCGCTGCGGTTTTTCTGCGGTCCGATTGCGGCCTAAGCGCTCGCAATGAACTACCCGGATTCGGTTCAGTTTCTCTACGCTCTGGGGAACGAACTGAAGAGCGCTAAGTTCGGCCTGGAGCGCATGGCGCGGCTGGCCGCATCCATTGGCTTCCCGAACCGCATCATTCACGTGGCGGGGACGAACGGCAAAGGTTCCACCTGCGCAATAATCGAATCCGGCCTGCGCGCGGCCGGATTGCGGACGGGCCTGTTTACTTCCCCGCATTTGATCGAGCCTACGGAACGAATCCGCATCGAGGGGATTCCAGTTTCGGCGGATGAGTTCACGTCGGCTTTTGGGCGTGTCCACGAACTTGCGGAACGTTTGATTGACGCTGGCGAGATCGACCAGCATCCCACCTATTTCGAAACAGTTTTTGCGATGGCGCTGCAGTTATTTCGCGAGAAGAGTGTGGACGTGACGGTCCTGGAGGTTGGGTTGGGCGGCCGCTTGGATGCCACCAATGTCGTGGAACCAGAGCTCTGCGTCATCACGCCGATTGATTTCGATCATGAACGTTTTCTGGGCAATACGATTGAATCGATTGCGGCGGAGAAAGCTGGGATTATCAAGTCCGGCGTCCCGGTCGTTATGGCGCCGCAGCGTTCAAAAGCGGAGGAGATCGTTCGCGGTCGCGCGGATCGATTGATTCCCGCATGGATGGCGGATACTGTCGCGGTGCGGCGTGAAGGCAGTTCGATTTCTTCGCACGGATTGGTCATGGAGTGCAACCTGGCTGGCCGGCATCAGATCACGAACGCTTTGACGGCGGCTACGGCGCTGGATGCGTTCGGGGTTTCCCGTGAGGCGATCGGGAAGGGAGTTGCGTCGGCGCGATGGCCGGGACGCCTTGAGCGCATTCACAGGAATCCTGAATTGATTGTGGATGGCGCGCATAATCCGGCGGGCGCTCTGGCATTGGCGGATTATGTGGGGGAGTTTTATCCGGACCCCAGGCCGGTGCTGATCTTTGGGGCCATGCGCGATAAGTCGGTGGAAGAGATGGCCGCGTTGTTGTTTCCGAAATTCCGGGAAGTGATTGTGACGGCGCCCGCGCAGCAGCGGGCGTTGGTGCCGGAGACGTTCCTGGGGATGGTGGATCACGCGGCCATCAGCAGTGCGCCGCATCTGGCCGAGGCGATTGCGCGGGCTGGAAGCGCGGAGACTATCTTTATTTCGGGTTCGTTGTTTTTGGTGGGTGAAGCGATTGCATCCCAATCCCTTCACTAGCTCACATCGTCTCTCCCCGCACCAGATCCGCATAGCTCTCCCGCTCCCGCACAACGCGCCACCGATCGCCGTCTACCAGCACTTCCGCCGCTCTGGGGCGGGAGTTGTAATTGGAGCTCTGCACGAATCCATAAGCTCCAGCCGCGGCCAGCGCCATGTAATCGCCCACCCTGGCCCCAGCCACCGCACGCCCGCGCGCGAAGAAATCGCCCGATTCACACACCGGCCCGACCACGTCCACAATCGAAATCTCGTCGCTGCGGTCCACCGGTAAAATTTCGTGATGCGATTGGTAGAGCGCCGGACGAATCAGGTCGTTCATGGCCGCATCCACAATCACAAATTGCTTCGCGCCGTTGCTCTTGCGGTAAAGCACTTCGGTGAGCAGCATCCCCGCCTGGCCCACAATGGAACGTCCCGGTTCAATCAAAATGGCGAGGCCGCTGGCCGCCAACCGGTCGCGCAGAGAATCCAGAAACTGCTTCTTATCGGGCGCAGCATCGCCGGGATGGTACGCAATGCCGAGGCCGCCGCCCAGGTCGAGATGCCGCAAATCGTGGCCCTGTCCGATCAGGTGCGCCGCCAGATGCAGCACTTTTTCCGCGGCCTCCACCATCGGCGCAGGGTCCAGCATCTGCGAACCGATGTGACAACTGATGCCCTCCGCGGAAATATTCCGGTAATGCCGCGAACGGACATAGACGCCTTCGGCATGCTGGATGCCGATGCCGAATTTATGTTCGGTCAATCCAGTGGAAATATAGGGATGGGTCGAGGCATCCACATCGGGATTGATTCGCAGAGCAAAGCGCGCCCGCACCCCGAGCCTGCCGGCAATTTCATCCAGCACACCCAGCTCGCTCTCCGATTCGCAGTTAAAGCTGTGAATGCCGCTCAGCAGAGCATACTCGATTTCGTGCGCCCTTTTCCCGACGCCGGAGAACACCACCCTCGCCGGATCGGCCCCCGCCTGCAGGACGCGATACAACTCACCGCCGGAGACGATGTCGAAGCCCGCGCCCAGCTCCACCAGCAACCGCAGCACGGCCAGGGTGGAATTGGCCTTCACCGCATAGCAGATTGTATGAGGAAGCTCGCCGAAAGCGAAATCATAATCGCGATAGGCGTCACGAATGGAAGTTGCGGAATAGACGAATGTGGGTGTACCCACGGCGCGCGCGACGTCGCGCATCCGAACCGCCTCGCAGTGAAGTTGCCCTTCGATATAACGAAACATTCAAACAGGCCGAACCCGCGAGCGACGGCTCCTCACGTTCATCGCGATCACCGTCTGATCATCGAACCGCACAGTATTGTATGCGTCCAGATCTTCAAACACCGCGCTGATCAAGTGTTCCGGGGACCCCGGATAGTGTGCGCGCACTACCTTCTCCAGACGGCCGGGACCATACTCCTGGTTTTCCGGGTTCAAATGGTCCGACACGCCGTCCGAATAAAGGACGATCGTATCGCCGGGCTGCGCCTGGAAAACCACTTCTTCGTAGTCCTGATCC
>Ga0182016_10008141_pt1 | contig 10650 bp, 7 predicted proteins | sample 712S2MmetaG_FD_120491 | JGI IMG/M metagenome (GOLD analysis project Ga0182016, IMG submission 120491) | Permafrost microbial communities from Stordalen Mire, Sweden - 712S2M metaG | ecosystem: Environmental > Terrestrial > Soil > Wetlands > Permafrost | place: Sweden: Stordalen | collected...
GCCCACCTGAAAATGATGGCCGCCGCCCAACCCTTCATCAGTGGGGCCATTTCCAAGACGGTCAACATGCCGCATGAAAGCACCGTGGCCGAGATTCGCGACACCTACGTGCAGGCGTGGAAGATGGGCTTGAAGTGCGTGGCCATTTACCGCGATGGCTCCAAACGTTCGCAGCCGCTCAACACCAAAAAGACGAGTGAAGGCGTGGCGAAAACCAATTCGGAAAGCGTGTTGGTCTCCGAACTAGGCGCGCGGGTCAAGGAACTCGAAGCGGCCATCGCTCATCTCGAGGCCGAATCCGGCAAGCCGCTACGCCGGCGCCTGCCGGACACCCGCACGGCGCTGACCCACAAATTTGACATAGCGGGACACGAAGGTTATCTCACCGTCGGATTGTTCGATGACGGCCGGCCCGGTGAATTATTCATCACCATGTCCAAGGAAGGCTCCACCATCGGCGGCCTGATGGACAGCATCGGCACGCTCACCAGTCTGGCCTGGCAGTACGGCGTGCCGCTGGAAGCCTTGGTCAAGAAATTTGCCCACCAGCGGTTCGAGCCCAGCGGTTTCACCAAAAACCCGGAGATCCGCAGCGCCTCCTCCATTACCGATTATGTCTTCCGCTGGATGGCCCTGCAATTTGTGCCGGGCTATCGCGAATCCCTGCAGGTAGCGCGCAACCAGCCGGACCTGGCCATGCCCGGACTGGCGGAAGAGATAAAAAAAAACGTGAACCGTCCGGTGCCGGAGCTGCCAATGGCGGAGGAAAATGATCTGGTACCCTTCCATGCCACGAGCAGCCACGAGCGCCGCGCCGCCACCCTCACCCAGATGATCACCAACCAGCAGGATGCTCCAAGCTGTCCTAACTGCGGCCAGATCACGGTGCGCAACGGAGCCTGCTACAAATGTCTTAACTGCGGCGAAAGCCTCGGATGTTCTTGAACTAGACAACAAAATATTCACCGTGGCCGCGTTCTCCCAAACGCGGCCATTTTTGTTTGCTTCCATGGCGGTGCGCGCAGTCATCCATTTCAAAAGGCGCCCCGCCCCTGTTTAGTATCCCCAATTTCTATGAGATAACTTCACCCGTTTGCGGCATATACAGGTGCGGCACGAATCATTAGAGTAATAATAATCCACATCACCACAAGTTATGCCCGCCGGGGCGTAATTATGCGCATTGCCGCATAGTTATATCCATAGAGTCTCAATCGATTGAAGGGATGCGGATGGGACAAAGGACGTGGCAACGTCCACTGGTTCAAACTCAAACCCGAACAGGCAAATGAAAGAAAAACAAATGCAAAAATCCACAAGCAGTCCCGCGAATCTGTCATCTGACGCAATGCTGGCGCCCAGCGGCCTTTTCTGGCCGGCCAAGGCATGGGGGAGCAAGGTCAGCCTTACCCGCAAAAGCCCTCATTTATGGAATATCACCACGGCCCTGATGGCACTGTTTTTATTGGCCGGTACCGCGGCCAGCCGCGCGCAACGGGCGCAAGCCACGATTTATACGGATAACTTTAACGTGGCGAACACGACCAATTTTGACACTTCCAGCCAGTCCGGACGGCACTCCGGTCTGCTCGCCAACAACGTGGTGCCCCAATCCGGCGGAGCCGAGCCGCAAATCCAGAATCATTTGTTGCTGCTCTCGGGCCTACCTGGCAGTTATGACACGCGCATACACTTTGATCCGTCCACCAACTATTCCGGCAGCTACCGCTGGGACTGGTCATCGGGCACCGCCGGCTCAACCATCACGGCGGCGGGCGGAATGGTGGTTTCCTTCAATTGGATCCCGGCGGACTCGACGGCGAACTGGGTCAGCTATAGCGTCGGCATCAGCCCCAACAGTGATACTTCCTTCCGGGTTGTTCAAGCCTCCACCGATTCTGGAATTTTGCTGCGCAATAACGGCGGTTTCCAAGCCTTTAATCAGGGAACCCTGGGCGCCAACGTGAATTCCGGGGCGTTCCCGGTCCTCGCCACGAATGTGGTGACGCTCTATTACTATTTCAATTCCTGGGCACCCGGCTCGGCCGTCACCCTGAGCGCGTGCGTGAACGGCAATCATATATTCACGCAAAGCTTCACCTGGACGCAGGCAGGCGGCGTGCAAAACATGGAACTGGCCAGTTACGCCGCCAATACCCGCATCGGCAACTTTGCCGTCTATGCACTTTCTCCGATCCTGGGTAAAAAAGGCACGGCGGGCGGGTGCCAATGGGCTAATCTGGTCAACGCCTCGTGGACCTATGGCTGGGGTAGCGCCACGCCTGCCAACCTCGCGCCCGGAGTATTATGGTATCCCATGTGGTGGGCCTTTTATGGCGGCACGCAAGCCGGGATCAATGCCTCGCTTGCCCAACTGGTCACCAACGGCGCTCCGGTGCTGCTGATGTATAACGAACCGGACAACGCCAGCCAGGCGAATATGTCGGTGGCTTCGGCGCTGCAAGGCTATGGGCTGACCAGCGTGGCTTCCCGGCTGCTTGGCTTTAACAATCTGGTATCGCCGGCGTGTGCCGACGACGGAGATACATGGATGTGGGAGTTCATGAACGCAATGACCGCCAGCAATCTGCTTTGCAGTGCCGTGGCCATCCATAACTACGACGAAACTTCCAGTCAATTTCTCAGTTATGTTGACGGTATTCACAATGATTTCGGATACAACGTCTATGTCACCGAGTTTGCCCCAACCGACTGGCAGACGCCCACCTCGATCACCGTGGCGGATTGTCAGGCTTACATGTCAAACGCCATTCCGGGCTTGAAGAGTCGCTCCTATGTCCTGGGTTATTCCTGGTATGCCGCCGACCAGCCGGGCACCGGGGCCTTGGGAACCGCTGCGCTGTTCAACACCAACGGCACCCTGACTACATTGGGTAGCCAGTATAAAAGCTATTAACGGACGAAGGTTCGGGCGAACTTGATGGCAACCGGAACGCCCTTGCTTGACATGAGCCATCCGCGAATTTTAGCGGATGGCTCTTGGGGCAGCTGTGCCGCATCTTCATCCGCCCAACCTTCGTGAGCGAATGAATCTTCTGTCAAGCTGCCGGCGGAAAAATGGCGCCCTTACTGCGCCGGGGCGGGTTTTGTGACCCGTGTGGAATTGGTCCCGTGCGGGGAATGAAAGCTCAACAATTCAAGATCGAAGATTAATGTGCTGTTTGGCGGTATTTTCAAAAAACCGGCTTCGCCATATCCCAGGGCCGGGGGAATGAACAAACGCCATTTGTCGCCTGCTTTCATCATTTGCAGGGCTGCGGTCCAACCTGGAATAACCTTGTCCAATCCAATCGTTAAAGGCATGTTGCGCTTGATGGAACTGTCGAAGATCGTTCCATCAATAAAACTGCCGACATACTGCACTTCAAAAATGTCATCCTTGGCCGGCGTCTGACCGGAGCCGGATTGGAGGATCTGATATTGCATTTCGACCGGGGCGCCGTCCGGGGTGGTGACGGACATCAACCGCACGCCAGGCTTCTTGGCGTTGGCCGCTAGGAATGCCTGTCCGTCTTGGAGGTTCCGGGCGGCATTGACTTTTCTGAGTGCTGCCGACCTTTCCTGCAGGTAGCGGGAAAAGGATTCGGTGGCGGCCTTTTGCTGTTCCGGCGTGAGCGCGCATTTGCCCGCCAGCGTATCGGCCACGCCGGCCGCGAGCGCCCGAGGGTCAATTTCGGCCCCTTGCTGCCGGAGGGTTGCCACAATGTCCATGCCCAGCGCATAACTGTTGGTTGCTTTTGGTGTCTTTAGCTCGGGAGGGTCCTGCGCAAACAAGGAAGTCGCCAGGCAGCCAAAAACAACCATGGAAACAAGATGCCTTTTCATAAAGTTACTCGGCGGGTGTGGACGGATGGTGATGATGTTTTCCGGGGTCATTCATGGGCCGCCTTAATTAGCCGGCCCGGAGAGTTTCTCGATTCCGAGCAACTGAATGTCATAAATCAAAGTGCTCTCGGGACCAATATTATAAGGTACAAATTCGCCATAACCAAGACTGGGCGGGATAAACAGCCGCCATTTGTCACCCGCTTTCATCCTGAGGAGTGGTTCCGTCCAGCCGGCGATAAAGTCGTTCGCGCGACCGGTCCAGGGTGGGCCGCGCTGCAATGAGCTATCAAACACCGTGCCATCAAGCAATCGACCTTCATAATGCAGGCTCAGGCGATCAGTTTTTTGGGGCAGAGGACCGTTGCCGGACGCCAGGACTTGATATTGGACTTCGGCCGGAGAACCATCGGGAGCGGTAACCTTGATTACCTTGACACCTTCCTTCAGCGCGTTCGCGGCGAGAAAGGCCCGGCCGGTTTTGAGATTTTCAAGGCCGGCGATTTTTCGCTTGGAATCCGCTTTGGCCTTGATTTCCTTTTTAAAATCCTTCAACGCCGCTTTTTCCTGCTCGAGGGTCAGGGCCGGTTTGCCAGCCTGCATATCCGCCAGGCCTGCAGCCAGCGCCGTCATGTCAATGTCAGCTTCCTGGTGCTGGAGCTTTTTGGCAATGTTCACCCCCAGGGCATAGCTCATTTCATTGGTTGGATTCGTAAGTTCCGGTGGGTCCTGCGCCGGCACGCTGGCGGCGAAAAATTCCAGAAGCAGAAGGGAAAGGAAGAAACGTCTCGGGCTGTTGCTTTTCATGTGACTGGGCTTGATCGGGATGACTGAGGGTGCCAAAAGCAAAACCTACAGGTCAAGCCACAATCGCCAGACCGGCGTCATCAAGAGAAATGAACCCAGGGCACCTGTTTGCTTTCCGTTGTATTTGGGGCTTGTCTTTGAATTGCCGAAGAGCGCGACTGTGCCGCAGACCGGCTTGCAACCGGCTGGTCGGTCCGATGGTTTATTCGAACTACATCCGGTCCACGAACGCAGCCGCGCTCCAAAACTTGGTGCTTAAAACGTTAATCGATACACTAACGAACTACGGATCAAAAGCGTTTGCCACGCAGTCAATCCGGCCAATAATATGACGCTTTAAACTGAATTTTGTTCCCGGAGGCCGGGAACGTGGCTGGCGAGTCGCTTGGAATAGAATTAACTGATCAATCTAAAGCTGCAGTTGGTGTTTCAAAAAGAAGACTCATAGTGGCGACCGAACAACCCCACATCAAAAAATCGAATCGCCTAACTTTATGTGCAAAGGGGGCACGCGAAGCGCGGAATCAATACAACCACTTCTCAATCTTCGCCTCAGCATCCAGCGTGACACCCTGGCGCCGATAGGCCCAGCACATGTAGCTGATGCTCACGAAGTACGATGCCGGCACCCGGTTCGCCACGCAAATTTTCACGCCCAGCAAGGTCGTTTTCCCACCGAAACCCATCGGGCCGATGCCCAGTTCGTTCGAAGTCTGCAAAATATCCTGCTCCAGCGCGTCGAGCTTCGGTTCCGGGTTCCGGTCCTCGAGCCGGCGGAGAAACTGGGTCTTGCTCAGTTCATACCCCGTGGCACGATCGCCGCCAATGCAAACGCCCAGGATGCCCGGGCCGCAGCCCTTGCCTTGGGCCTGCAACACGGCATCCAAAATGGCCTTGCGGCAACCGTCCATGTCGCGATTTGCCTGCAACGCATCGTCCGGCAGCGAGTATTGCGCACCGACGTTTTCGCAGCCCCCCCCCTTCAACACCAGCCGCACGTTCAGTTCCGGAGATCGATGCTGATGAAAATGAAACGCCGGCGCCCCCGGCCCCACATTGGTGCCGTCATTCTTGCCCGTAAGCGAATCCACGGAGTTTTGACGGAGAAAACCCTTCTTGGTGGCCTCAGTCACCGCAGCGCGCCCGGTTTCGGCAAAAGTCACCTGATCATAGCCCACGGGACAATCCGTATAAAACAGGATGCTGCCCGTATCCTGGCAGATCGGTTGTGACTTTTGTTTGGCCAGCGCTATGTTCTGATCGATGATTTTTATGGCATTGGCCGCAATCGTGCCTGCCTTCTCGTTTTCCAGAGAGGCGAGAATGGCCTGGTGGACATCGCCGGGAATCTCAGCGGACGTACGACGGATCAGTTCGACCAGGGAATCTTGCAATTGGCTCATAAATCTGGCGTAAGCGTAAAGCTTCCGCGCCCTAGCGTCAATTGCGAGCCGCGCGGACCCGCTCCCGTTCAAAGGGATGCTTGCTGGCTGCTTGGATTAGGGAATAATATGCGCGAGTCATACATGAGCGACCCCGCCGCCCCGCCCCGCCGCCCCGGTTTTTCACCGTGGCAATTTGGCTTGTTGCTCGCACTATTTATTTGCGCCGCCTTTCCGCAGGTCGTTTTTGGCTTGGAAACCTTCGTGGCGCGGGACTTCGGCTTCTTTGCCTATCCGCTCGCCTATTTCCAAAGGGAATGTTTTTGGCGCGGCGAACTGCCTTTTTGGGACCCTTACAACAATTGCGGTGTGCCGTTTCTGGCGCAGTGGAATACCATGCCGCTTTATCCGCCGGCCCTGATCTACCTGACCCTCCCGCTCGCATGGTCCTTGAGTATTTTCAGCCTGACGCACCTTTGGTTTGCCGGGCTGGGCATGTTCCTGCTCGCCCGCCGGTGGACCGGCAATCCTTTCGCCGCCGCCTTTGCGGGCACGGCGTTCGCCTTCAACGGTTTCACCCTAAACCTGCTCATGTGGCCCAGCCATATCGCAACTTTCAGCTGGCTGCCGTGGGTCATATTGTCAATGGAAAGCGCCTGGCGCGAAGGCGGCAGGAAAATTCCCCTGGCGGCGTTCGCGGGCGCCCTGCAAATGCTTGCCGGCGGACCGGAAACGATTGCCCTTACCTGGCTGATTGTCCTGGCGCTGTGGTTGCAAGCAATCGGAAAGGCGGAAAAGCCGAGGAGCGTGATGCTCTGGCGCAGCCCCCTCGTGCTGGCGCTGGTACTGAGTTTGAGCGCGGCCCAATTGCTGCCCTTTCTGGACTTGGTGGCTCACGCCCAACGCGAGACCGGCTATACAGATTTGCGCTGGTCCATGCCGCGCACTGGCCTCGCCAATTTTCTCGTACCCATGGCCTTTGGCACCACGGCAACCGAGGGAATCTTTTTCCAATTCGGTCAAAACTGGACTTCCTCTTACTACCTTGGTATCGGAACCTTGTGGTTGGCGTTACTGGCCATTTCCGGCTTCCCGCAACGTTGGCAACAGATTCGAGGTGCTCAACCGATTCGATTGCTTGGGCTCGCAGAATCCCGCCGTATCCTCCGCTGGGCGGCAGAGTTTTGCCGCGAACGCACCTGGCTGTTAACCGTTCTCTCCGCCATCGCCCTGCTCTGCGCCCTGGGCGAAAACACTCCTTTTTACCCATGGCTGCGAAAATTGCTTCCCCAGCTAAGCATGGTGACGTATCCGGTGAAATTCATCCTCGTCGCGATCTTCGCCATGCCGTTGCTGGCGGCCTTTGCCCTGACGGAACTTCCAAATTCCCGAACCCGTCTGGTTTCCGTTGGCGCCGTGCTACTCCTGCTCCTGGGTGGGGTCGTCTTTTGGACGCAACATCCGGCGGGGGACGCCATCAGTTCACACGCGGTGCTGATGAACGGGCTTTCCCGCGCCGGTTTTCTCCTGATCACTGGCGCCATTCTGTTTGGTCTGGCGGGGGAACAAAAAAGCAGCGTGCTGGCCGACGCGCCAATGCTCCTGATTTTAACGGCGTGGCTGGACGTTTTAACTCACGAACCACAACAGAATCCCACAACACCACCCGACGTTTTTCAGCCCGCCCTCGGCCGCACCTGGCTTGCCATGAACCCGCAACCCGCTCTCGGCGGTTCGCGGGTCATGCTCTCGCCTGACGCCGCCCTGGCTTTCTCCCGTTTTGGCATCACGGATCCCAGAAATAACTTCCTCGCCAAGCGCATGGGCGGATGCGCCGACGCCAATTTGCTCGATGCCATACCCAAGGTGGACGGATTCTTCTCGCTTGCCCCTCATCATTTTGATGAATTACTGTCCCATGTTTATGGCGTGACCGGCAGCGACTGGGCCCACCTGAAAGATTTCATGGGGGTGTCACAATATTCGTCCACGAACTTTATCGGCTGGCAGACACGCACCAACTTCCTGCCACTCATCACGGCCGGACAAAAGCCGGTCTTCCTCGACAACCCCAGCACGCTCGCAATATTTGCCAGAAATGCCTTTGACCCTGCCTCCACGGTCTTTTTGTCACCAGACGAAGAGTCGTTGGTGGCGGTGTCCAACCAGGCACCTGCGAAAATCCTGGCGGCGAAATTCGGCAACACCATGGTTGATTTTGAAATCCAAGCCGCAGCACCCACCTTGGCGGTCATTGCGCAGACCTACTATTACCCCTGGCACGCAGAAATTGACGGCCATCCCGCCCCGCTGCTGCGCGCGAATGTCGCCTTCCAGGCCGTGTCGGTTCCTTCGGGCGTCCACCGGGTACACCTATTTTATCAGGATCGTTCCTTCGCGATTGGCGCCGCCATTTCGGCCTGTATGTGGGTGAATTGCCTGGTCAGTTATCTCGCCCTGCGCCGCCGGGATTTGCCGCCGGAGCCCGGTCGCAAACTGGGAGATCATTTCTAAAAAAAATCAAACTTCTGCTCGACAAATTTTTGGCGGCAGATTCAAATCACCAGCGGCATGCCCAAATCAACCAAACCAAAACGTATCGGCATCCTCACCGCCGGTGGCGACAGCCCCGGCCTTAACGCTGCCATCCGCGGCGTCGGCAAGACCTGCCTGGGCTATTACGGCATGGAGATCATCGGCTTTCGCGATGGCTTCCGCGGCCTGGTCGAAAACCACCGACTCAGACTCGACCGCAATACGCTCGCGGGAATCCTGACCATCGGCGGAACCATCCTCGGCACCAGCCGCGACAAGCCGCACCGCATGGTGATTGACGGTCGCACCCGCGACATGACCGAAACCATTGTCAACAACTACGACAAGTGGGGCCTCGATTGCCTTGTCTGTCTGGGCGGCGGCGGCACCCAGAAAAACGCCCTGCGTCTGCACCAGGCGGGCCTCAACGTGATCACCCTGCCCAAGACCATCGACAACGACGTGGCCATGACCGACGCCACCTTTGGCTACGCCACTGCCATGGACATTGCCACCGAAACCATTGACCGGCTTCATAGCACAGCCCATAGCCATCACCGTATCATCGTCGCCGAAATCATGGGCCACCGGGCGGGCTGGCTGACGCTTGGGTCGGGCATAGCGGGGGGGGCTGATGTCATTCTGATTCCGGAGATTCCCTATGACGTGGAGCGGATTGCTGCCGCGATCCGGCGCCGGAGCAAGCATGGAACGAACTTCAGTATTGTGGCCGTGGCAGAAGGCGCCATGAGCCGCGAGGACGCCATCGCCTTTGAAGCGGCGGAGAAAAAACTAGAGCGCGCCAAGACGTTGCATGACAAAAAAGAATCCAAACTGGAGATGGCCTCGCTGGAAGTCCGCCACCAGGGGAACACACTTCGGCTGGCGAAGCAACTCGAGGAGCTTACCCATTTGGAATCCCGCGTCACCATTCTGGGCTACGTCCAACGCGGTGGCACTCCCTCCGCGGCGGACCGCATTCTGGCCACCCGGTTGGGTAGCGCCTGCGGTGACCTCATCAACGACGCCCACTTTGGCGTGATGGTTGCCGCCCGGGGCGACGCCACTGAACCCGTGGCGCTGGAAAAAGTGGCGGGTAAACGCAAATGTGTGCCACCCGATCATACCTGGGTGAAAACCGCGCGGCATGTTGGCACATGTATGGGCGACTGACCGCCCATGTCTGAAAGAGGGGTGGTTGATCACTGCTCATTCAATAGCAAACTTTGTCCGGCTTATCCTTCCACTCGGCAAACACCAGGAGGGCTTCGTCCCGCAATACCTGCCGCATGGGAATTTTCCGCCGCCCCACGGGCCGCCCCACCTCCCGGTAAATCCAATCGTCGTCAAACCGAATTCTTGCCGCATCCGCCCGCGTACTGGCGTAATAAACATGCCAGAGGCGCGCCCAGTAAATTGCGGCCAGGCACATCGGACACGGCTCACAACTGGTGTAAAGCTCACAGTCACTCAAATGAAATGACTGTAGCTTGCGGCAAGCGGACCGGATCGCTGTGACTTCGGCGTGGGCAGTCGGATCATTGGCGGAGGTCACTCGATTCCATCCGCGAGCAATAATCTTGCCGTTGCGCACCACCACGGCGCCAAATGGCCCGCCGCAATTCTCCCGCATCTTGGTCCGGGAGAGACGGATGGCCTCGCGCATGAATTCCATTTGCATCCGGGGATCGTAACCCCAGCCGCCACCGCTTGCACCCGGATTTTAGCGAAGCCCCCCGCATATTCCCAGTATGGCCAAAAATCGAAGTCCCCCTGACCGCAATCGGTCGCGATCCGAAGGGCTGACTCATCTGAACGGGCTGGAAGCTGGCGTTAAAGGAGGCGATGCAAAATGACTGGACATTTTGGGGGGCGCTGACCGAAACTTGTGGGATGACGAAGGCTCCCGTTGCGGACGAAGCGAATCTTTTAAAGCGTGTCACGGTCCGATTGCTGGCCGACCATGAACGCCCCGAGTTTGACCGCCTCCTGCGGGAGCGGCATTATTTGCACGATCCGGTTCTGACTGGCCAGTCGTTGCGCTATGTGGCCGAACTGGCTGGCCAATGGGTGGGGCTGA
>Ga0182016_10008150_pt1 | contig 10645 bp, 7 predicted proteins | sample 712S2MmetaG_FD_120491 | JGI IMG/M metagenome (GOLD analysis project Ga0182016, IMG submission 120491) | Permafrost microbial communities from Stordalen Mire, Sweden - 712S2M metaG | ecosystem: Environmental > Terrestrial > Soil > Wetlands > Permafrost | place: Sweden: Stordalen | collected...
CTCGTACGTTTTTGGCTGGCCTAGAGCATCGACAATCACCTCAGGGATCAGCGAGCTCTACAGGACTTCCGGTCCAAGTTGGCTGCCCCACTCATTAAGCGAACAGATTCGGCTGGCCAGTTGCGTTCTGGTGCTGGTTGCGCTCTATTTGCTCTTTTCTTCAATCTACCGAAGCGAAAAATTTACTGACGTTGGTCTGAAAATGACTTCATCGAAGGATTCGCGTGCATGGCTTTTGGTGTGTATTGGATCGGTCGTACTTGTTGAACTCTTTGGATTGATTGCGCCAGACATCGGAAGTTCCCCGTCACTTCGTATTCAAGCCTCTGGTACGCGCTTGACGGAAGTCACGATTCATGTCAATGGTGACTTGGGCTCACGTTTGGCACTCACCACATTTCGAGTTCCCAGATCGAAGAAGGTCAGAAATGTGCTCTTCTTTCGGTCCCCAAGCTTGGCGGATTCGAATTCCGAGGATGCCTCGGTTCTCGGGACCTTCCAGGACCTTTCTTCTCTATTGAGTCTGAATTCGTCAACGGTAAACATGAGGATGGTCAACGCGCAGCAACTCGCACATTCGCTTAACTCTCTGAGCCAGGCGTCATCAACAATTGTGGTGGACGTTTCAGGAACATTGCCTAGCGTTGTTTGGCCATCAAAACACTCGGGACCGCTTTTGCCATGGATTGAGCAAGGAGGAATTCTGGCTTTTGCGGGGGACGTCCCGGGCTATTACTCGGTGAGGAGCGGGAATTCGCTGATCGCTCCAGATGGCTACGGGCTCGCCCCAGGGGTACAGGTGGTGAGCGGCGGCCTTCTGCCTTCACAGTTGGACGTGACACCTGATTGGAATCGAGCACCTACCACGGACCAAAGCTTCTTAAGTACGGCACTAGGTCTCCAATACGACCGAGATCAAATCACTTTGAACGTAAGGGCAGTTGAAGAGTCTGGAGGCACTTCCTTGGGACTCGTCCGAGATGGACTCACAAGTGAAGCCTTCTTCCCGTTGGGCAGGGGAGGCGTCTTGGATTTTGCTGGCGACGATTTTGGAGACCAAGGGCTTGCGATTGCGAACGACTTAACTCACCTTATTGCATCCAATTGGTTCTACGCTGACGGCATCGTTCACTCGAGATTGTTGAGCTCAACGACCTCGCAAGTGTCAACTTCTGGCTTGCCGAAATCTGACAACCTAAATGTCTTTGTAGTTGATCCTCAGCGTCCGCAGTGGTATTGGGAGAAGTCGATTCGCACAGGCCTTGCCTCGGTTTCCTCTTAGCGGACCGCGAGAGAACGTCTCTGAAAATTCGTGGTACGCCCTGCGACTTACCCGGTTTGATATTCAATTCAATGGCGCGCGGCGCGAGCGATTCGTCATCTTGTTGTCGGAACCGGATTCATAGATTTCGCAAGTTTCGCAAGTACTGACGCGCTTGCTGCTAAAAGGGGACAACGAAAGTGACTCGCCATAGTTTGAATGTCTCATTATAAAGACAGACCTAACTTCGCCCCGATATTTCCTTCTCCTGATCAAAGTAACCACGTCGAAATTCTTTTGGCTCGTAGTTCACTGGATAGTATTGTTGACCTGTTGGGCGTTGCATGTTCGCAGTTGTGTTCCAAGGGTCTCAAACTATAAGTACCAGTTCTAAGGACGTGGGCTCGGTTGGAAAAGAAAGACAAAGCGCTCGTAAGTGTCGGAGTCATGGCGCATAATGAGGCTGGTTTGATCACGTCCGCGCTCTTAAGCATCACGAGTCAAAGTCAAGAATTGCTGACGATTAGTGAGATAATTGTTGTAATTTCCGGATCTGACGACGGGACCGAATGTTTGGTCGAGAAAGTCGCAGCGCAGGACAACAGAATTCGAATCGTCGTGGAATGTGAAAAGAAGGGCAAGATTCATTCGGTGATTAATTTTCTGGAGTTGGCATCGAACGATATCTGCGTGATCGCATCGGCAGACGTGATCGCCGACTTCCAATGTTTTGACAAGCTCTACGAACCATTTCTTGCGGACCAAGCTGTTGGTATGACGGGACCGAGAGTGCTTCCGCGTGCTCAAAGTGGAGATTCTTCGCTTGCCCTGAGACTTCACCGCGAGTTGTGGGAAGTGCATCATCGGGTCGCTCTTCGCCACCCCAAGCTTGGCGAAATCGTGATGGTAAAGAAGGAATTCGTCGCTAACCCTCCCTACGTTGCCGGGTGTGATGAGGTAATGCTTGAAACTGCCGTGCACATTAATGGTGGGAAATTGTCTTACGCACCCGAAGCTGTCGTCCATAATTTTGGGCCCACCGAGATCTCGGACTACTTTCAACACCGCCGGAGAATTCATACACAACATTTGGTGACTCGTGAGGCACTTGGCTACGAGGCGGCGACGTTCTCCCCACTGCACATTCTGGCTCCTCTGCTGCAACTCGTAGTGACTCGACCTCGAAAACTTGGACTCATTTTGATACTGATTGCCATTGAGACAAGGGCACGGTCTTTTGCGCGAAGGGATAATCAACGGGGCAATGTGCCAGTCTCGTGGCTCCCACTGAAGTCTGCCCGAGCGAACTTGGCGATTTCCGAGGAGCGGTAGGCATCTCTCGCACTTTCATAGTGATTAGTTCTGAAAGAGTATGGAGTCACGTGTGGCACGTCGCCGATCGGTCATGGCGAATAGATGGTGAAGGACCCAGAGACTCGATTTTAAGTTGTGAGGCAACTCGCTAGTTATTCACAAGGAGGGTTGGTACCGACCCAAGGTAATTTCGAAGGAAACAATTTCTGCCCTTGCTCGTTTCAGTCGGACCAGGGCCCCTAGGTTTGTGCGGGACCCACGTAGTTGGCAGTTGGCTGCGAGTGCCGTTCGCAAGAAGGTGACGTCGCATTATTGCAAGCAAGTCGGCCTTCAATACCTTCGACGACGTGCTATAGATGCAAAACTAAGAGATTGTTCCTGGGGAAGGATTAATTCAATGGGACCGTACAATTCGTGACGCTCTCAAAATGGAGACCGCCCATTGGCTCAATAAGAAGTGTCAACAAGAGTTCGCTGATCTTCTTTGTTGGTTCCGTTATCTCCTATGGAACGAATTTCCTCTTCCAGTCATTGATGAGTAGGTTGCTTGGCCCCAGTACTTATGGGGCGTTAGGTTCGTTGTTAGGACTAATTACGGTCGTAACGCTCGTCGCGTCAGCTTTACAAGCTGCCATCACTCACGCCGTTGCTTCGGGCGACCATACCAGTAATGACCCAATCGTGGGTTTGGCGTTGAGGAAGCCCTTTCTCCGGTTATCACTTGGATCATTCGTCTTAATCGGCTCTGTCATTGCAGCTTCAAAGTTAATCGAGAACTATCTCCATCTCTCGTCAGAATTACCCGTCATTTACTTTGCACTTTTTCTGGGCATTAATGTACTTTGCATCATCCCTCAAGGGGTGCTCCTCGGAGATCTCAGTTTCACCGTGGTGGCCGTCGGATTGGTAGCGAATGCGCTGGTACGACTAGTCCTGGGTGTCGTATTGGTGCACTTCCACGAGGGTCTTAACGGAGCGATGGTTGCTGCGGTGGCGGGTGCGGCAATTCAGCTAATGATCTTGATTGAACCGATTCGAAAGCAACTATTAGCTGCTGGCAATAGAGCGTCAAGGCTCGTAAATCTCCGCTATGCGACACTTGCGGCAGTTTCACTCGGAGGGGTCTCTTCTCTCATCGGCCTCGACTCAGTACTCGCCCGGCACTACCTCGAGAGAGCTGAGTCGGGCTATTACGTAGCGGCGGCAACTGGTGCAAGAATTGCGCTGTTCTTGTCGGGCGCCATTACGAGTATGGCATTTCCGGCTATTTCAAGGGCTGTCGGAGACCAAGTCAGAATCAGTAGGTTGCTACGAAACAGCGCCATAACAGTCTTCGGGCTTGGATTTGCGGCATCGCTGGGAGTCGTCTCGTTTCCGCATCTTGTGATTTCAGTTCTATTTGGATCGAGATTCCAACATGCGGCTACGGTAATTCAAATTCTTTCAATTTCCTCAGCTGAAATGGGGTTGATTTCTCTACTTACCTATTATTCGCTCGCTCATCGATCGATGACAGCAGCATTGAGCTGGCTTGGCGTAGTGGCGGCAGCATTCTTCATCGCCCTCATGCACAAAGATCCTATTGAAATAGCCTGGATCATGGTGGTGACCACCTCGGCATTGCTCATCGTTCAAGCGATATCGATTCGAATGTTGAACCGTTAACGGTGCTCTCGATGTACCAATGTAAATACTGTTTCCGCGCAAAGACTCGAGCCGACAACTTTGTTATGGCGAATCGCATGTTGGTGATCGAAGTCCGCAGTTTCCAGTGTCCGATTCACGAAGCAAGCGAGAAAAGTGGACTCAGTCAAGAACTTGTCGATCTTGACTTTCCCACTTCTTTGTCGCCCAATCGACGTCGGTGCGGAGCCCTTTGAAATACGCCTTACGCGCACTCTTCGAATTGCAGCGGGCAATCTGTCGTGGAGCCACAACGTATTGGCCAAATTGACCAAGGAGTCGCCGGATGCCTCGCTCATTCAACCTAACTAATATTCTTGGATTCCTGGCGTGGAAGTACGCCTCGTTAGCGTTGAACTTCTTTCCTTCCTTAATGTGCGCAATAAGTGGCTCGTCGAGCAAGTAGCACTTGAAGCCTTCGGCGTCGCCCCGCGAGGACAAATCTGCTTCGTCGTAATACATGAACAGTCTCTCGTCAAAGCCGCCAAGCTGCAGGAAGGTAGAAAGACGAATAAGCGCGCAACAGCCGTTGAAAAAGTCGGTGGCGACGATTCCCCTTGAAGTGTCCCGCCAACGACTTCCAATATGCTTTGCGCGGGTCTGCCAAAGTGGTCGAAGGATCCTTCCTCCCCTGAACCACACTTCTGAAGTATCAGGCCACATCACTATCCCTGGACACACAAAACCGCAATCGTTCCTCTGCGCGAAAACCAGCATGAGTCGTTCAATCAAATCAGCCGAGAGAATCTTGATGTCGAGATTTAGCAGAAGTAGGTAATCGCAACCATCGGCCGCTGCTTGGGCTGCGGCCATGTTGACACCCCCACAGAATCCAAGGTTTTGTCCTGCAGAAATGACAACCGTGGACGGTTGACTAACAAGTAATTTACGATCCGGCTCATTGACCAGTAAGTACACTTTCGAGTTTGGCCAACTGAGCGCGTTGATCTGGTCGAGAATTGAGTCGATTTCGAAGTCAGTCTGCCGATGGATTACTAGGATTACAGCGACCGAAGAATGTGCGTTGTCAGAATTTGACGTTGAGGTTTTAGGGATCACTTCGACTCCATTGTATGAGTATTTCATGAAGGACCGAAGGAGAGGTCCGAATGTGAATACTTATTCGCCTACTCAGGTGTCTTGAGAATTTTGAAAGGGAATGTTCTGTCTGCAGGTGTGCGTTTCGCGCAGTCCAAAGTTCGTGAGTTCACACAGAGAACTCACGTTCTTCGCTGGACCGCCTCACTCATTCCCAGGCCAGGTGTGGCGGCCGCAGTTTGGGGTGCGATTCTCGGTTTCGCTGTTTGCTTTCCACTCTTTCATCAGGGAACCCTATTTCTGCTCGATTGGAGTATCGGGCGTCACGTCGGTATAGTCACCACGCCCTCCCTCGGACTTACTGGACTGACAATTAGTACGCCGGTCGCGATGTTCGAAGCGGTCCTCGTTCACCTTTTGGGTGGTTTTGGTACGTGGTTGCCATTGGTGCTGTTCTTTCCGCTGGCGGCCTATTCGATTGCCAAATTGGCGGGTGGATCGATTTGGAGTCAGTTGGGCGCCGCAACCCTTTATTGTTTGAATCCCTTCGTATTCAACCGAATCTACGTTGGCCACCTTCCATTGCTCATTGGTTATGCGCTCTTGCCCCTTGCGACAATGTCAGTGATTCGGGCACGAGATTCCAGGAAAGTAAATATCATCGCACCGGCCTTTTGGTGGGCAGTGCTCACTGCACTCAGCGTTCATTTTCTGTGGATTTTCGCAATCGTTATGGTCGCCGTTGTGCTCAGTTCCAAGCACAAGATATTGCAATCTCTCAAAATGATCGCGATTAACATGGTTGTCTTTGCGGTCACTTGCGCGTATTTGATATTGCCGCACCTGGTGACGACCCTACCCGTGGCAATTGGGCAGGCGAGTCTGGATGCTTTTCGTACTTCGGGGGACCCTCGGTTCGGATTGTTCCTGAATGTGATTGGTCTCTATGGATTTTGGCGCCTGGGACCCGGACCGCTGCTCCCGAAGTCCTATTTCCCAGGTTGGCCGCTCGTGCTACTTGCCATACTTCTCGTATGCGGGGCGGGAATCGTCTCAATGATGCGTAGTTCGAAAAAGGATCCAACCGCGAATCACGATTCCCGAGATCTGGCAATCATCCTTTCAATAACAGGGGTGCTTGGAACTTTGCTTGCAATGGGCGATCAAGGTCCAACGGGTGCGTTATTCCGTTTGGCGTACTTTCACGTCCCATTTTTCAACATCATGAGAGAGCCAGAAAAATTCTCCATGTTGATCGCACTCGCCCTGGCGGTGTTCTTGGGAAATGGTGTTGACAGGATACTCTCAGGTCAAGTGTCCGTGAAGAGCGGGGGCCGCGCAATCATTGGCTTTGTCCTTTGCATCGTGTTGCCACTTTCGTACACTCCAAACATTTTTGGCGCCCTCGATGGTCAGATTTCTCTTTCGAAGGTTCCAAATTCGTGGTCAGTGGCGAACTCGATAATGGGATCAGGTCAAGGGAAAGTCCTAGCTCTGCCGTGGCATGAGTATCTGTCGTTCCCTTTTTCTGAAAATCGTGTCGTCCTGAACCCGCTCACCACGTCGTTGACTCGCGACGTCATTTCGGGGGACAATCTCCAAACCACTGAATTCCAGTCGAATTCGACTTCGCTTAGGTCCACGTACCTACAAAAATTATTCGGTTTGAGCAGCGAGATTCACAATTTCGGCCAATTGGTTTCGCCATTGGGCGTGAAGTACATACTGCTTTCGAAGACCGTAGATTGGGCCGACTATCGGTGGTTGAACAAGCAAACGGATCTTCGCCTGATACTGAACACCGACAATCTGGAACTCTGGGAAAATCTCCGTTTCGATGGCGTGGGATCCAGTTCGGATTCACTATCGCGTGTGCGCGACGTACGACAATTGGTTTTGCGATCTTTATCGAACCCATCTTCAATTGCCACCGCAAGATTCGATCGGTCTCCTAACGTGAGCACAAACGCGCCACATGGTACTCGCGAGGTGCGCGAGATTTCGCCGATTCAATATGACGTTTCAAGCGGCCAGGCTGGCTGGGTGGAGATCGATTCACCCTACGAGCCTGGGTGGAGTACGCATTCGTCAAAAGGGATTCCTTCGGCTGAAGGAACGGTATTGATAAAGGTTGGCCCTGGCGCGACCGAGATCAAATTTGGACCCTGGGCAATGGTGCGGTTGGGTTACCTTATTTCAGCGGTGACCTTTGGGGCCATGGCATTGCTCCTTCTATTCGGCTGTTGGAGGTGCAGACGTCCTCGAGCCGATGTCAGACGGGACAAGTCGGCAGTGACGCGAGATTGATTCCCAGAATTGATTGGGAACGCACTACGGTCGGACCAGCGTCTTGCTTTTACCAGATTTCGTACTAGTGATCTTGCGACGGTGTCTCGTTTTAGTGAATCCACAACAGGATTGACGACAACAAGAAGTGGAAGCCCTTCAGGTGTTCTGTTTCCAAAAGCTGGAGGCCGTTAGAGAGTATTGAACTCGCCGATTTGCTACCAACTGATCCTGAACCCTGATGGATGCCACTTTGCGTTCGAGAAAGTATGGCTCCTCATAGAAGAATCGGGATCGCACATGTAGCGAACCTTCATCACTAGTTTCTATAGTGATACCTCCACGGGAGGGGCAACTGACTTGATAAGAGACCCTTTGTGAGGCCGGTTGTGCCTGAGAGGCCGGGATTGAGTACCAGATAGTGCCTTCCATACGGGACCAGATCGACGCTTAAGAACGACTCACCCCAACTCCACGCAAATCGCGGGTCATATATTTGCGATGCTTTGGATACGTTGACGTTTCCATTTATGTCAATGATTACGCCCGTCCCCGTGCTTTCCGACGAACGAAAGTGGTTGAGGTAGTTGTTGTAACCAATGGAGTCCGTAGCAATAATGGAGGTCGTCCACAATACAAATGCTGTCGCACACACGATCATTAACGTTGGCAGAATATCCAGTCTCTGATAAGTCAGTGCCGCCACTACTACGAGGACAGCCACCAGGAGCGCGAAACCAACAACTTCGCGCGCGGAGTAATCAAATGTTATTGGGTTGGAACGTGTGAAGAGAATCGCTGGAAGTAGCCCGAGTCCGAGAGCGACGTATGCCCAATTTCGTCGTAGTAGCCAGGCGACCATGAAGAGAGAAATGAAGATGAGCGAAAGGGTGAATTGCCCCTGGTCATTTCGGAATGGCTGTGAGTAATTTTCGGCACCCGCGATTTTCGCGCCTTGCGGATGGAGGATCCCCACCAATCCAACCACTGAAGATGAAATGAAGGCTGCTGCAGCGACACTCAAAGCGACGACGTTGAAGTCTACTTTCCGCTCGAGTTTCCACTTTCTGTACAACACGGCCCACGTTAAGAACGCGGACACCACTCCAAGATATAAAGATGATGGATATGAAGCAACCGACGCGAGAGCTATAGCGACCAGGAGGGTAGCGTGCACTTTTGAATGGACCCCAGTAATTAGTACCGCCACTCCGCACGCAAACAGCGCGTAAGCCGTGTTGTATTCACCAATAGCAAAAAGGCCGGCCGAACCAGCCACAAAGGCGAAGAGAATTGCCACAAACCAAAAGGCGGGGTGTCTTCTCAGTATGAAGAGACTAAGGGTCCACAGTAACGTAGGAATAAGTACAAGGCTCGCGTTCCAAAGATCACTTAGATATGAGATATTCGTAATTCCAAGTCGAAGGGCACTTACTAAAGGAAATTGGGTCAGCGTGTCCACTCCTGCGCGGGTCTGTTCTTGAATGAAGGTGCCGTGTGTTTGCAATATGTAGTAGAATATGTAGCTCCCATCCGCGAACAGTCCGATGCGGCCAATCAATTCCGTCACCGCGATTGAGGCGACGCTAAGCAATACGACTCCCCTGGCCGTCTTATCAACTGTGGAGGGCGAAGACCAATTTCGGTCGAGGAAGCCCAGCTCGGCGAGGGACATTTTCATATCAGTGGATATAGAATTTTTCGACTAAGGGAATGGTCGTGTAGACGCAACAATTGTTGGTCAGATTGCTGTAGTTCGCTTGAAATTGATGGAAACGATGATTCATATCCTGCCCTGACTAGATACTTTCTTTTGGTGGATCAACGCTGGATACTTTCCGCCCAGAAAACTGCACCTTTCTTTGCGACAGCTATTGATACGTGCCCTAACGTCCAGTGCACTGCAGTACTCGACCAGATGAGTCAAGTTTAATTCCAGATCACGACTTAAGCGGTGATTTCGATCGTGAAGGGTCAAACCTCCACATTCGACTTTCGCCCATCACTTCAGATGCCATGAAAGTCCGGTTTCGAGATGTGAAGCGCTCGCAATTGGGAACGTCGATTGGTTCTCGAAGTAATCATGGAGCCACATAGCCAATCCAAGAGGGCGTCATGAATCCTTTGACGGCAACAGTGTGCACCCCTCGTTCACAATTAGGAATATCGAATTGAAGTTCCGGGTTGTTTGGCGCAGATTTTCTTGTCCACGAGCGTCGTTTTTCGGCGGGCACGTCGACAGAGGTCACCATGGAGCACCTGGTTGCCTGAATAATCAGACTTTTCGGCATATGCAGAGACATTTTCGAAAAAAAACGGCGTAAATGTATCACATCGCGTTGGTGGACTTGAACTATTTCAAGATCGGTGGTACGTTTTCTGAATCTGATCTGGCGATCACACGAAAGGCCGACTCTGATGGATACATTGCGTGGAACGTTATCCCGATACCGGAGCAGGATTCTCCCGAGCGTGGTCGCACTTTCGCTACTTGGTGGCGTGGTTGTAAGCCTTGTCGAATCGCAAGGAGCGCAAGCTGACTACTACTACGCTTGCGGCTACGGCTTTAATTCAAGTGGCACTTTCGGTTACGGTTACGGTTACGGTTACGGCTACGGACTGAGCAACAACTACGGCTACGGCAACGGCAACCAAGTGTGCCCGACGTTAAGTAGTTCCGGCGGCGGTTCAGCATTCACTCCGCAGGTCACTCCGACAACTACTCCCACGACCACGGGACCGACCACCACGTTGAAGACGAATCCTCCCAAGGGTAAGAAAGTTCCAAGTCTGCTTGGACTTCGCGTGTACTTCGCTAACTGGTCGGCCGTACTTACACCTCACTACAAGAAGGTCCTTGACAAGTTGGCGCACGAGATCGTGGCAGATCACACGACGCACATCACGATTACCGGCTATGCCAGCTTGATTGGAACACCTGGAATCAACTTGCCCCTGAGCCTGCTTCGAGCCGAAACGGTTGAGGCCTATCTGATGGCTGATTTGAAGGCGATGAACTACCATTCGATCACGTTTACCGTTTCAGGGAATGGTGTGCTCCGC
>Ga0182016_10008154_pt1 | contig 10643 bp, 8 predicted proteins | sample 712S2MmetaG_FD_120491 | JGI IMG/M metagenome (GOLD analysis project Ga0182016, IMG submission 120491) | Permafrost microbial communities from Stordalen Mire, Sweden - 712S2M metaG | ecosystem: Environmental > Terrestrial > Soil > Wetlands > Permafrost | place: Sweden: Stordalen | collected...
GGCGCGATTTCCACCGCTCCCTGGCCTGCGCCCAGCGCATTCAGCGAAAAGATGCCCGGAGCAAACGGGGCGAGAGCCACCGGTTCGGCGGTGGTGACCAAGCCTCCGACAGTCGCGCTAATGGCAACCTGGGAGAGTCCTGCCGCCTCCCACGGGATCTGGATGTTGGCTTGGCCGCAGGAGGTCATAAAGAGAGGCGCGCTCTGCGTGCCAACCTGAAGGCTGCTCCCTCCGAGCGTAAGCGGCAGAGGATAACTCACCGACGAGGTGAGCGAACCCGCGAGGTTGTTGCCAAATACACTGGCAATGCTTCCCGCGGCTACGGTGCGCACATCGTCGGCGCCGTTAACCGTTCCTCCCGGGAAGATGCCTGGGGGGAAGCTTGTAACGAAGCTGGATTGCAGGGTGACGGTGCCTGTCAATGCTTCCAGCCGGCCATTCACGACCGAACCTGTCCCCATCGTGATGGACTGCTCAGCCAGTATGCTTCCGTTGATAACAGAAGAAGCTCCCAGAGTGGCTGAAGTTCCGACCTGGAGGAAGACATTGAAGGCCTGCGCGCCGTTGGCGAGAACGATCTGCTGTCCCGCCGCCGTGGTGAAGGTGGTTGCCATCTGGAAAATGAAAACGGCATTCGGGTCGCCCTTCGCGTCGAGTATCAGATTGCCCGACGTGATTGCGAGCGATCCGGCCGACCGATAGAGCCCGGCTGTGAACGTTTGGAGGCCAATGTCCCCGGCCACTGCAACAGCGCCGGTAGATCTGGAAACCGCATCGGCATATGCGGCGGTAAAGGCGTTAATCCCCTGTGCCGCAGCCTGATCGCCGATATGGATCGTGCCGACCAGTGTGCCGGGAGGGAAGCCGGTCACTGTGTTGCCCGGGCCTGTGCCGATGTCTCCGGTAACTGTGCTGGTTCCGTTGCCGACAACACCCCCTCCAGCCAGAATCGCGAAACTGGAAAGACAGACAGGGGTCTGTCCAGACGCTGTGCCGGTGGTGAAGCTCCAGAGATAGTTGGCTGCCAGTGTGTTGCCTGCCGGATCCGCCGCTACGCTGGTAATCACAGCGTTATAAACGGTGTTGGGCGTCAGACGGCTGGACGGACTGAACGTCGCCGAGGTGCCGGCATAGGTTACTGTGCCGGTGACGGGAGTTGTCCCCTGCTGCAAGGTGAAGGTTGCCGTAGTGATTGTCAGAGGGTTCATCACCTCACTGAAATTAGCTACGACATTCGCGGTGGTCGTCACCAGGGTAGCGCCGCTTGCCGGCGTTGTGGAAATTACCGTGGGCGCTGTGGTGTCCGGCAACGTGCCGGTCGTGAATGTCCATACATAGTTGCTCACCAGGGCGTTGCCCGCAAGATCCGTGGTGCCAGTGGTAATTGTGGCGGTAAATAGCGCACTCGGCGCCAGACTGCTGACCGGCAGGAAGATTGCGGTCACGCCGCTGTAACTAACGGTGCCGGCGACAGCCACACCTCCCTGCGTGAGTTTAAATGTCACAGTGTTGATCGTTAAGGGATTCATCGGCTTACTGAACATCGCGGCAAGCCCCTCGCTGATCGCAAAGCTCGTTGCGCCATTCGCCGGACTCGTGGAAATAACGGTGGGCGGTGTCGTGTCCGGCGTCGCACCCGTGGTGAAACTCCAGACATAGTTCGCTGCCAGTGCATTGCCCGAAAGATCCTGAACGCCAGTGGTTATTGTGGCGGTGAATGAAGCATTCGGCGCAAGACTAATGCCGGGCGTAAACGTGGCAGTTACGCCTGCATAAGTCACGGTTCCTGAGACGGACGTCGTCCCCTGCCGCAGAGTGAACGTTGCCGTGTTGATTGTCAAGGGGTTGATCGCCTTGCTGAACGTCACCGACAGCGCGTTGCCGATCGGTACATTAGTGGCATTACTGTACGGGACCGTGTAACTTACCGTGGGCGGTGTCGTGTCCGGAGTCGCACCCGTGGTAAAGCTCCACACGTAGTTCGCTGCGAGAGCATTTCCCGAAAGGTCCTGGACGCCGGTCGTAATGGTGGCCGTGAAAGGAAGATTTGGTGCAAGCGTACCCGTCGGCGTAAATGTGGCAGTTACGCCTGCATAAGTCACGGTTCCCGCGACAGGACTCGCCCCCTGCCGGAGCGTGAACGTTGCCGTGGTGATCGTTAATGGGTTGATCGCTTCGCTGAACGTCGCTGACAGCGCGTTGCCAATGGGCACATTTGTCGCGTTACTGGCCGGAACAGTGAAACTGACCGTGGGGGGCGTCAGGTTCGGAGCCGATCCCGATGTAAAGCTCCACGCGTAGTTGGTTACCAGATGGTTGCCCGCCAGATCCGTCACTCCGGTAGTGATCGTGGCCGTGAATGGAAGACTTGCCGCAAGCGGACTCAGGGGCGTAAACGTGGCGGTTACGCCGGCATAAGTCACAGTCCCGGGCACGGGGGTGGCCCCTTGCGACAAGGTAAACGTTGCCGTGGTAACTGTCAGGGGATTAAGCGCCTCGCTGAACGTCGCCGACAGCGCGTTGCCAATGGGCACATTTGTCGCGTTACTGGCCGGAACCGTGGAACTCACGGTGGGCGGTGTCAGATTCGGAGTAGCGCCCGTCGTAAAGCTCCAAACATAGTTTGCCGCCATAGGATTGCCCGAGAGGTCCTGGACGCCCGTCGTGATGGTGGCCGTGAAGGGAAGATTCGGTGCGAAGGTACCCGTTGGCGTAAACGTGGCGGTCACGCCGGCATAGGTCACAGTCCCGGCCACCGCCGTGGATCCCTGCTTCACCGTAAACGTTGTCGTGTTAATTGTCAGGGGATTAATCGGTTCGCTGAACGTCGCCGACAGCGCGTTGCCAATGGGCACATTTGTCGCGTTACTGGCCGGAACCGTGGAACTCACCGTGGGCGGTATCAGGTTGGGAGCAGCGCCCGTCGTAAAGCTCCAAACATAGTCTGCCGCCAGAGGATTGCCCGAAAGATCCTGTACGCCGGTAGTAAGGGTAGCTGTGAAGGGAAGATTCGCTGCAAGGTTACTGGTTGGCGTAAACGTGGCGGTGACACCCGCATAAGTCACAACACCGGCTACTGCCGCACCGCCCTGCCGCAGCGTAAAGGTTGCGTTGTTGATAGTTAAAGGATTGATCGGTTTGCTGAACGTGGCAGAGAGCGCGTTACCAACGGGCACAGCGGTGGCTCCATTAGCCGGAACCGTCGAACTTACGGTGGGTGGCGTAAGGTCTGGAGCCGCTGCTGTTGTAAAGGTCCAGACATAGTTAGCCAGCGCGACACCTGCCGGGTCCTGCGCCCCGGTTGTAATGTTGGCGGTTAGCGTGGTATTTGCCGGAAGATTGGCTGACGGTATGAACGTCGCGGTTACGCCGACATAGGACACCGTGCCCGTAATCGAAGTTAGCCCGTTCTTTAAGGTAAACGTCGAGGTGGTGATCGTCGCCGGATTCATCGCCTCGCTGAACGTGGCGGTAAGAGCGCTGTTGACCGGCACAGTCGGGGCAAGATTGACAGGGGCGGTGGATGTCACCGTAGGCGCGACGATCACGGGAAGGCCGAAAACCAGGGTACCTGGACTTGTGACCGGGGACATCGCTAAAGTTACGTCGGTCACCGCCAGGGCTCTCCCGATCAGACTCGAACCAGTGTTCATTACAACTGCCGAGGCGCTGAGCACGTTTCCATAGAAGACCGCCCCCGTGCCGAGAGTTAGCCCGACGCCGCCTCCAACCTGCCAGAAAATGTTAGTAGGTTGGGCTCCACCCGCCAGCGTGATATGGGCGCCGTTTGCAATCGTGAGATTTCCCGATATCTGGAAGATCCAGACCGCATTCGGACCGCCTGACAAAGTAAACCCAGTATCGTCCGCGATAACATCCGTGCTCCATTTGTAGAGACCCGGAACGAGCGTCCTACCGCTGATATTGCCAGCGCCCAAGTTAGTAAAGTCCGGTATGGTCCGTCCGGCGGCATCGGTAAACGCTGTTGCCATGTCACCGATAGCCGTTCCCAGACCGGTTGAGTCGGTTACTGCGCAAGGCGCGGGGCCAGCCGCGTCGACGGCGTAGATAGTCCCGGTTACTTCCGAGCAGGTTACATGGATCGCGGCGCCAGTTATAGGACTCGCGCCTATGTTGCCGACAATCGGAGAAGGAGGAACATCCGTAATGCCTGTTTTCGACAGAACGACATAATTACCCGCGGTTCTCAAGTTCACCGGCGCACGCACCGAACCTTGCGCCATCAGGCTCAAAGGTGCTAAGCAAAGAGACAATGATGCGCCAAGGAGGAATCGGGGAGACTTGTTGCTCAGCGGCCGCCATTGACGGCGTCGTCCATAAACCTGAGCGGCTAACGCCATACTCAACGCCACCAAGCCGAACAACGCCATGAGTGGCGACGAACCGTTCAAGCCGGCAATTTTGGCGCCCGGCGCAACTAGCGCGCCCGTCAGCACCAGGCAGCACACCATCATAATTGCTTGGAATACCCTCTTCATCTACCTCCTTCCTTCCTCATCTGCTTTTCCAGCGCGAATTGCCATCAGAGCTACAGGGACCGCGAGGTCCGTCGACACGCCCATGGCCCCAGCTTTCCAGGGCCGAAGACCAGTCACCCGTTTTCCCGGAACAAGCATCGGGTCAAGAGACTCGAACGCACCGACATTCCCTCATTCGCACGGGTTATGCCATAAGTACCAGGCGGCCTATGCATTTGATTGCTCTTTCTTTTCATGGACATCCGCCAAATCGAAGCGAGAATCTGAGTGTTCTCACCCATGCAATGTGACCATTAGCGGACGGGGGGCAATAGAGCACCCACCGTTCGCGAGGCAGTCGCGGAAAACAACGGCCTGTTGGCTGCGTTTACGGATTGTCGGGGAAATTGCCCGCGTGAGAGGTTCGGGAACGCGCTGTGTTTACGCGCCCGGAACCGGAGCCGGCAGTTCGATGGAAGCGGTGATGTGACGGGCCTTTTCAAATAATTCCCGGAGATCGTCCAAAGCTCCCGGGTCGCCCTTCGCGAGTTCCGCAGTGATCTTGTCCTGCGATTCCAAAAGATCTTCCAAAGCTTTGCGCATGGTTGCGTCCGCCTCCCGTTGCGCCATTTCGCGGGTACGCGTGAAAAACTGCGTGCTTGTTCCCGCCGCGAGCCCGTAATTCTTCTGAGTTGCCTGGACGAATGTCAGAGCTGACAGCTCCCGGAGTTGCGACAGAGCGTTCTCCTGCCTCGACGCGGACAAGTCGTTCTCAAGGCGACTTACCTTCATATACTGCGGGACGAATCCGGCAAGAAAAGCAACTATCAGTAAGACGATTATGACAATAACCCGGTTATTCACGGACACAGACCTCTCAGCCAGGAAAGATTTTACCCGGCCTGTTTCCGCGAACGCACGCAGTATGCCATCGCACTGACGAGCAGACCCATGCCGAGGAGTGGAGCCGTGCCGGGTTCAGGCGTTGTAGCAGAGCTCTCGCAGCTCCCCCCAACGGTATTCGTATACATGGTTACGGCGCCGTTGAGCGCAATCGCTCTTCCGCAGCCGATCGTTGCGTCGGTATTCAGAGTGATGCTCTGGCTCGCGAGAATATTCCCTTCAAAGGCAGTGGCGGTCCCCAGAGTCGCCGAGCTGCCGACCTGCCAATAAACGTTGGCGTCGTCCTGGCCGCCAGTATTGATAAAACCAACAATAGAGCTGCTTGCGGTCATCAGCGTCGTCCCTATCTGGAAAACGAAGACCGCATTCGGGTCGCCCTCAGCGTTGAGCGTGAGCGTTCCGGTCAATTGTGCCGTCGAGTCAAAGCAATAAACTCCAGGGGTCAGGGTAAGTCCGCCCAGTGTCGTGCCCAAATTATCTCCGCACGATTCGCCCGCGGCAAAATCGTATGCAGTCAGCGAATCGGTCTGAGCGCTGTGCGCAACTGCGTCTGTGTCGTGGACTGATCCGTTCACGATGCCCGGCCCACCGTCCACCGGAAGAAAACCAGTGATCGAAGTGCGCGGGTAGAGACCCAGATCGCCATTCAGGACAGTCGAACCTGTGTTGGTGACTGCCGATGCTCCAAGGACGGCGAACGGAGCCGCTGCCCCAAGATCGACGTTTACGGCGCCGGCATAAGCATTCAGCGCCCACAAAAAAGAACCCACAAAGAAAATCCTCCGCATTTCGCGACCTCCGATTGCCGCTCCAAACCGTATTATCCATAACATATCAACACCAGGAATTACGTAGTACCAGGAAAACTACCAGTACCTACAGAACCCAGTCTGGCTGAACGGTCTCGTGGCGCGTCCTTTCAGACTGAGCCTGGTCTGGACTTGAAGGACAGCTTTAGTGCGGTGGCCAAAGCAGACAGCTCTTTGCGGCCTTACGGTTGCAGTGGAAACATTCGAAAACGCTGATTCGAAGGAGAAACGAAAAATGCTTTGGACACTTTTTATGATTCTGCTGGTGCTATGGTTCCTGGGACTGGTCACTTCATATACGCTCGGCGGGTTTATTCACATCCTGCTGGTTCTTGCAGTGATAGTGCTGGTGATTCAGCTGGTGCAGGGGCGACGTGCTGTCTAACTCGTGTGCGTCGGGGGCTTCGCGGACTATTTGCCCGTGATGGCCGGATCACGCTCGGGTGCACCCGCCTGCGGTGGCAGGTAACCCGAGTAAGTCAGTATCCGCTCGACCTGAAGACTCTTCAGAAAAAGGATTCTCGCGGCGGCCCGTACCTCGATGTTTTCCGGCATCCAGATCCCGTCCGCGACGCGCGTCTGTTCCACGGTAATGCGCGAGCCGGGCAGGATGCGCGCCAGAAACAGTCCCATGGAGAATGGCTGAATCACCTGCGCATCAACCTTGATCCACGCGAAGTCCCGCTTGTCGACCCAAAGCCTGCCTGAGACTTTCGAAAACATCTTGCCGTACTTGCCCCGCGCCTAATAGCCCGCGTGCGGCGCAGCCTGCAATATCCATGCTGGTCGGCCTTTAACCACGTCGTCTCCTGCCAGTTGGAAGTCGAAGGCACCGGGCACCTCGCCGACGAGCGACATGTTCTCTTCTTCCTCGTTGCGCAGTCGCTCAGTTCGCTGCTTGGGTGTTTCGCGCTTTAATTGCGCGATCGCCTGGTTTTGCTTCCGATCCTCCGCGAGCGGAAGCGGCCTGCCGTCGCGCTCCACGAGTTGCCGGAACTGAGCGCCATTGACCAGAATCGCTCTTGATACAACCACTACCTCCGACCTCGGCTGCCCGGCCAGATCGAGTTGCCGATCTTCATCGCGCCGGATATACGTATATTGAAGCCAGGCATGCCAGTGCCGCTGTGTCGCCGCGATCGACAACTCCACGATCCGGGCAACGTCCGGTGCGCACGGAGAGTTCTGAGATTTGCCGGCAGGACCGTTACCTTGCGCGAATAAGCCCGATGAAGCGGCGAGCATGACGGCTACACGTGCGCGCTTGCCAATCCGAATCATCAAAGAATCCCTGCGAGAGTCCGCAGCTTCCCAACACCAGTTCACAGCCTTGGCCATTTGGCGCAGCCAGGAGGCGACCTTCCTCCAGGACATTCCTGACCCATACTGCTAAACCGTGCCACCCGCATCCTGACAAGTTACTGATTAGCAGGTGGCGCGGTTCCTTTAACTAACGCCGGTTAACTAACGCCGATCGTGGTCCTTGCCGAATTCATGCACTTTGTAATGGTTGCGGAAGTTGCCATGGTCGCCATATTCCCAGACGTCGCCGGTGTTGGCGTTGAAGAACGCGTGGTTACCGCCGCTGTACGAGAACTGGACACCGGCATAGCCTCCCTGCGCGAACGCGGCTTGGGGTTGAATGAAGGGTTGTAATACGAACACCGCAAGAAGCAGGGCGATGAACGTGAGGATCGTCTTTGTGTAAAGGTCAACGCGCATGTGAGCGCCTCCAAATGTTTCTCCGCAGATAGCGGGACGTCCAGAAGCAATGCATTTCAGTGGCCTCCAGCGCCCAGTCGCTATTAAAGGGGGGATTTGGGTCCGCCGCAGTTTGAGCGTCAGGGTGAGGAATGACCTCCAGTGGTCACGCGAGCGAATTTGGATTTTCTTGCTGGCACCAAACGTGCTGTTTAGTCCAGTCAGTATGTCCAGGAAGATAGTACTGTTAGCCGCAGGCGGTTGCGTTCTGATTGGCTTGGCCGCGTGGTATTTTCTCCGCGGCCAATCCAGCATTCAATATCGGACGGTTACTGTCGCCCATGGAGACATTAACATCACTGTCTCGGCTACGGGCAATCCGAACGCGGTGGTGACAGTGCAGGTGGGCACGCAGGTGTCGGGTATTATTCTGGCTCTGTTCGCGGATTTCAACAGCAAGGTCACCAAAGGTGAACTGATCGCCCGCATCGATCCCGCGCCTTTCCAGACTAAGGTGGATCAGGCCCAGGCTAATGTGGACTCGGCGAACGCCGCTGTGGCCAATGCCCAGTCGGTCATCCTGCAGGCTACTGCGAGCGTTCAGGCGGCAAACTCCAGTCTGGCGGCCGCGAAGGCGAATGTGGTGAAAGCACAAGCGGTCACCGACGATACCAAAGCAAAGGTTGATCGGAGGGTGATCATGGTCCAGCAAGGTGCGGATGCGGCGGAAGACCTTGAAACCGCGCAGACCACCTGGAAATCAGCGGTTGCGGATTACAACGCAGCAGTGGCACAGCAGCATGCGCTGGAAGACAACGTGAAGGTCGCGCAGGATCAGCTGAAAGTTGCGAACTCCGTTTTGACGGCCAACCAGGACCAGGTGAAACAGTTTGCCGCTGCGCTGGAGTCGGCGAAGATCGATCTGGACCACACCAATATCACAGCGCCGGTCGACGGCGTTGTCGTGTCCCGGAACGTCGATGTCGGACAGACTGTTGCCGCGAGTCTCGCTGCGCCGACGCTGTTTCTGATCGCGCAGGACATGACGAAGATGCAGGTGGACACCAACGTCTCGGAGGCGGACGTGGGCCGGGTGCACGCGGGCCAGCAGGGGACGTTCACCGTGGATGCTTATCCGGGGCTGGTGTTCAAAGGGACCGTCACCGCGGTTCGCGAAGCCCCGATCAACGTGCAGAACGTCATCACGTACGACGCGGTGATCGGCGTTTCCAATCCGGACTTGAAATTGTTTCCCGGCATGACTGCGAATGTGAAAATTCTGGTGGATCAGCGTCCGAACGTTCTGAGGGTTCTCAACGCGGCCCTGCGCTATCACCCGGCGACTCAGACCTCGCTCCCGGCAAGCGCCGGAAAAGCGGCGGGCAATGGCCCGGCGCCGGAACAGGCGGTCTGGATACTGGACGCCGATAACAAGCCGCGGCGTGTTGTCGTCACGACGGGCCAAAGCGATGGCAATTATACAGAGGTCACCGGGGGCAGCCTGAAGGACGGCGACAAAGTGATTGTAGCGGCGCTGGCAAAGGCCGCCCCTGCGTCTAACGCCAGCCCAGCCCCTCAGGGCAAAGGGCCCAGCTTATAAATGAGCGACGAGCCGGTCATCGAAATTCAGGACCTGGTCAAGGATTACAAGCTCGGGCAGGTGCCTGTGCACGTGCTTAAGGGCATCTCGTTCCAAGTCGGGCGGGGAGATTTCGTTTCCATCATGGGACCATCCGGGTCGGGCAAATCCACTCTGATGAACATTCTCGGGTGCCTCGACAAACCTACGTCGGGGAGTTACAAACTGGACGGAGTCAGCGTGAGTGAATTGAATCGCGACGAACTCGCCCAGATCCGGAACAAGAAGATCGGGTTCGTTTTCCAGCAGTTTAATCTGCTGGCCCGGACCAGTGCTACGGAGAATGTGGAGCTCCCGCTGATGTATACGAATACACCCGCCCGGGAGCGGCGCGAGCGGGCGATGAAATCGCTGACGGCTGTGGGCCTCGCTGGACGCGAGGACCATCAGCCCAGCCAGCTTTCCGGCGGCCAGCAACAGCGCGTGGCCATCGCGAGATCGCTGGTGAACAATCCCAAAATCATCCTCGCCGACGAGCCCACCGGAGCGCTGGATTCGCGGACCAGCATCGAGATCATGGCGATCTTCCAGCGGTTGAACCGCGATGAAGGCATCACGATGGTTGTAGTGACTCACGATCCCGATGTTGCAAGTTATTCCGGCCGCATCATACACTTCAAAGACGGCAAACTACAAGCCGACGAGAAGATCGCGCAACCGCGGGATGCAAAGAAAGATCTGGAGCAGTTGCCAGCCCCGCAGCCGGAGGAGTTAGCCCCGGCATGAATCAGCTCCTCGCAAGCATAGGGATCGCGCTGCGGGCGCTCAAGGTGAACCGCGCCCGCTCAGGGCTCACCATGCTTGGCATCATCATCGGTGTAGCGGCGGTTATCGCCATGGTGGGCGTGGGCGCGGGCGCAACCGCCAGGATACAGGACCAGATTCAAAGCATCGGGAGCAACCTGATTATGGTCCTCCCGGGCAGTATCAGCAGCAATGGCGTGCGGCTTGGCGCCGGCGCGGTGGTGACGCTGACCCAGGATGACGCCAAAGCCATCGCCGCGGATTGTCCCTCCGTAGCGGCCGTCGTTCCCACCGTGCGAGGCGCGGTTCAAGTAGTGTTCGGAAACAACAACTGGGCGACCAGTGCCCAGGGAGTGACTCCGGATTACA
>Ga0182016_10008155_pt1 | contig 10643 bp, 7 predicted proteins | sample 712S2MmetaG_FD_120491 | JGI IMG/M metagenome (GOLD analysis project Ga0182016, IMG submission 120491) | Permafrost microbial communities from Stordalen Mire, Sweden - 712S2M metaG | ecosystem: Environmental > Terrestrial > Soil > Wetlands > Permafrost | place: Sweden: Stordalen | collected...
TGGGAACTGTTCGGTGACCCGCAATTGAACGCGCTCGAACTCAGGGTCAACGTGTCGAACCAGACCATCGCCGCCGCGTTCGCCGCCTTGCAGCAGGCCCGGGCGCTGGTCAGCGAGGCGCGCGCGCAGTATTACCCGACGCTCAGCGTCGCCCCGAGCGTCACCCGCGCCCGCCAGCCGCTGGGCGCATCCGCGTCGAACGCCGCCACGACGGGCGCCACCACGGGAGGCCAGGTCAGTTCCAATGGCAGCACGTATACCGAGTACTCGCTGCCGTTCGACGCGTCATGGACCGCGGATCTGTGGGGACGCGTGCGCAACACGGTCAGGGGCAATATCGCCGCTGCCCAGGCGAGCGCTGCCAACCTTGCGAACACGCGCCTGACCGCGCAGGCCGAGCTCGCGGTCGATTACTATGAGCTGCGCACGCAGGACAAGCTGCAGCAGCTGCTTGATGACACGGTCGTCGCCTACCAAAAGGCGCTTGATCTGACCAAGGTCCTCTACAACACCGGAGTCGATGCCGATGAGGCGGTGGCACAGGCTGAGGTGCAACTGGAAACGGCGCAGGCTCAGGCCACGAACCTGGGCATTGCCCGCGCACAGTATGTGCATGCGATTGCACTGTTGATTGGCCAGCCGGCTTCGAGCTTCACGCTCCCGCTCGAACCGCAGGTTGCCGCCGTGCCCTCGATTCCGGTGGGCGTGCCCTCACAGCTGCTCGAGCGGCGCCCGGACATCGCGGCCGATGAACGGCTGATGGTGCAGGCCAACGCCCAGATCGGTGTCGCCAAGGCCGCTTATTTTCCGACGCTGACTCTGAGTGCCACCGGCGGCTTTGAGAGTTCCTCGATCTCCAACTGGCTCGCGTGGCCTAGTCGCTTCTTTTCAGTCGGCCCGAGCCTCGCCGAGACGCTGTTCGATGCTGGGCTCAGGAGTGCGACTGTCGCGCAGTACAAGGCCGCCTACGATCAGGCCGTGGCCAACTACCGCCAGACTGTGCTCACCGCATTCCAGCAGGTCGAGGACAACCTCGCAGCCCTGAGGATCCTGGCGCGCGAAATCGAACAGCAGGATGGCGCGGTGAGGGCGGCCGAGCGGTATCTGGCAATCGCGACCAGTCGCTACCAACTCGGGCTCGATCCATACCTGAACGTCATTACCGCGCAGACGACATTGCTGAGCAACCAGCAGACGGACGCTCAGCTGCGCATGCAGCAGCTCGTGGACAGTGTGCAGCTGATCGAGGCTCTGGGTGGCGGGTGGGATACCTCGCAGCTGCCCTCCGGTCACTAGTCAGCTGGCTCTGGCGCCTCCGTTATCTGCAGGGCCGGTGGCAATAAGCTTCATATCAACGTGCCGGATGCCATCCTCATCGTACGCTTCTGAGATCGGCACAAATCCGAACTGTGCATAAAAGGCGTGCAGGTGGAACTGAGCCGCGATCCGTATCGGCTGGCTTGGGAAGGTAATTTCGGCCTGCGCGATGCCGCGTGCTACCAGCTCGCGGCCGATACCGGTGCCACGCACCGGTTGCGCCGTGAGGATGCGGCCAAGCGAGGGCTCGGGGTAGCGCACGCCCGGTGGCAGGCAGCGCAGGTAGGCCACCAGTTCCCGCTCGTTGCCAAATCCTTGCCAGCCCAGCAGATGCCAGGCTGGCAGATCGAGGCCGTCCAGATCCTGGTACAGGCAGCGTTGTTCGAGGATGAAGACCTGCTGGCGTTGCTGGATAATCGCGTACAGGTCCGATTTGCTCAGTGCCGCGTAAGCCGACCATTGCCAGTCGATCATTGCGAGGCTTGCGGCGCGGGCGTTCTCGGCGCGGGAGCACTGCCGGTGGCTATCAGATTCTCGGGGCACTGATGAATCATCGCGGGCACTCTCGGTTCCATGGTCAAGAAAGATCGCTAGTGTGGCGAGTGTGGCGATTCGCGTCCAATCTGCGCCGCGGACGGCACTACCGCATCGCCCTATGCGCTCTGATGCTGAGCCCCCTGACGCTGGTGCGGGCGGCGGCTGCGCCGCTCGAGATCCGCTCCCCGCAGCAAGCGTTCCAGGAGTTGTATGTTGCGGTCGAAGAGGCGCGGCTCTTTGCCGACAGCAAGGCTTTTGCGGATGCCACCCCGCAAAGTCAACCCGACCTGATCCTCGCCGCCTACCGGGCGCAGTCGCCCACCACCCGTACAGCGCTGCAGGCCTTCGTGGCAGCCCATTTTGCGATGCCCGAGAACCTTGCCGCGCCGCCGGCCGAGGGTGCAGTAGCGCCGATCGGCGCACACATCGATCGGCTGTGGGAGTTGCTGACCCGCCATAGCGAGCGCGTAGCGGACTACAGTTCCTTGCTGGCCGTGCCAGCACCCTACGTCGTTCCGGGCGGCCGCTTTCGTGAACTGTACTACTGGGATTCGTACTTCACGATGCTCGGCCTCGCGCAGAGCGGCCGGAGAGATCTGCTCGAGGACATGGTGCGCGACTTCGCTGCGCTGATCGATACGTATGGCCATGTACCCAATGGCACGCGCAGTTATTACCTGAGTCGCTCGCAGCCGCCGTTCTTCTTCGAAATGGTCGGGCTGCTCTCGCCGCAGGATCCGGCCGCTGCCCACGCGCGCTATTTGCCCCAGCTCAAGAAGGAATATGACTTCTGGATGCAGGAGGCGCGGCAGCTGCAGCCGGCCATGGCGCGGCGTCGCGTAGTGGCAATGCCCGATGGCTCGATCCTGAACCGCTACTGGGATGATTTGGACACGCCGCGCGATGAGTCCTACGCCGAGGATACGATGCTCGCGCGCGCCGGCGTACGCCCGGCAGCACAACTGTATCGCGACCTGCGCGCCGCGGCCGAGAGTGGCTGGGATTTTAGCTCGCGCTGGCTGGCTGACGGGCACACGCTCTCGAGCATTGAGCCGACCGCGATCGTACCGGTGGATCTGAACAGTCTGTTGTTCGGTCTCGAGCGCGCAATTGCCATGGCCTGCCAGATGCAGCACCAGGCACGCTGTGCCGGCGAGTTTGGCCGGCACGCTGCGCAGCGTCGCATCGCGATGGATCGGTATCTGTGGGATCGCACGCGCCATACCTATCTGGATTATCGGTGGCGCGCGCTCGCGCGCTCGCCACGCATCTCGGCCGCGATGTTCTATCCGTTATTTGTCGGTATGAGCTCCGAGCAGCAGGCACGTCAGGTGGCGAGCGCTGCGCAGCCACTGGTCTTGCGCGGTGGGCTTGCGAGCACCACTGAGCCGAGCGGGCAGCAATGGGATGCGCCCAATGGCTGGGCGCCATTGCAGTGGATTGCAATCGAGGGCCTGCGAATCCGCGGCCAGGATGCGCTCGCGCGTACGCTTGCCTGCCGCTGGTTGGTGACCGTCAACTCCTTTTACGGGCAGAGCGGCCGGTTAATTGAGAAGTACGATGTGCAGCAGCCGGGTCGCAGCGGTGGTGGCGGCGAATATCCGCTGCAGGATGGTTTCGGCTGGACCAATGGCGTGATGAAGCAGCTGATGGCGCTGTACCCGGCTGAAGCGGCCTATTCGCGCCTCGAACAGTGCTCGTGAGCCACCGCGCTGCAGACACGGTGACGCTCCTTGCCGGAGCCTGCGAACTGACGGACATCCTGATACTCGCGCGCATCCGGTGCGTAGCGAGCACGCTCGATTCCGAGCCCCTGCAGCCAAGATCCTGAATTAAGCCCTGCTGGGCTTCATCAGCTGCGCGTCAATTTCCTGCTCAGCCGCAAGCCAATGATCGAGCTCCGAGCCAACCTGGCGGAGTGAGCGGTAGTAGGCCGCCTCTGCGATCAGCGCGCGGCGTGAAGCCGCGTCAACCGGCGCGCTACGTGTTGCTGTGCGCGCGTCGCCGCTCTCCTTGGCGGCTGCAGTTACCGCGACCTTTGCAGCGATGGCCGGCTCCTTGGCAGGCTTGCGGGCCTTGATGATTTCGCGGGGCATCGACAGACCTCCGTGCGAAGAGTTAAGAACATCGACGATTACTTTTATACCGCACGGCGTGTCACTTCAAGGCATGCGCCAATTATTTATCCATGCATGTTTTTTGTGCGAACGCTGCACCGCAGCAGTGCGCCGCGGCAATGCAAATTTCAACCGCTGACCGCGACACTTTCAACACCCGCGCCCTGAAGGCAGCGCTCGATCAGCTCGTTAGCGCCAATCGCGGGACTGAACAGGTACCCTTGTGCAAAGCGGCAGCCGAGGGATTGCAGTACCGCGACTTGCGCCGGCTCTTCAACGCCTTCAGCCAGGCTGGCCATGCCCAGATTCTCGATCAGTGCCACGGTCGCGTGGATCACCGCCAGCACATCCGGGCTGCTGGTCAGGTCGCGGACGAAAGACTGGTCGATCTTGATGGTATCGAACCGATAGTCACGCAGAAACGCCAGCGACGAGGTACCGGTGCCAAAGTCATCCATTGCGATCTTCACGCCCAGGCTGCGCAGCTCCTGCAGCAGCGCAAAGCAGGCTTCGGGATTGCGCATGACCTCGCGCTCCGTGATCTCGAGCTGCAGGCAGTGCGGGGGCAGGCCGACCTCCTCAAGGGTGGAGCGCACTTGCTCATAGAGCCGCAGGCCGAGCGCCAGTTCGGCCCGTGAGATATTGACGCTGATCGTATCCGGGGCCGCGTGGGGCGCGCGCCGGCGCCAGCCAACCAGCGCCAGGCAGGCTTCACGCAGCACCCACTGACCCACGCTCACGATCAGGCCGGATTCTTCAGCAATCGGAATGAACTCCGAGGCGGAGACGCTGCCTAGGACCGGATGGTGCCAGCGCAGCAGCGCTTCGGCCGAGACCAGACGCCCGCTGGCCAGCTCCAAGATTGGCTGGTAGTGGAGCGTCAGCTCATGGCTGCCGATCGCGCGGCGCAGACTGGTCTCGATCGCCACGTGACGCGCGAGGCGGGTGTGCATCGCCTCGCTGAAAACAATTGAGCAGCCGCGACCCGAACGCTTGGCCTCATACATGGCCACATCGGCGTTGCGCACAATATCTTCGGCGCTGGCCGGGCAGGAGTCGCTGGTGATGATGCCGATGCTCGCGGTCGAATGCAGTTCACTGCCGATGATGTGATAGGCCGGGGAGAGCACGCCCAGCAGCCGCTCGGCAATCAGGCTCGCATCGGCCGGGGACTTGAGATCATTGATTAGGATCAGGAACTCATCGCCCCCGAAGCGGCTTACCAGGCTGCCCGACGGATCGGTACCGAGCGTGTCGGTGGCTCGCAGCGCACGGCGCAGGCGCATCGCGATCTGGCGCAGCAGCTCATCGCCGGCCTGGTGGCCAAGGGTGTCATTGATCAATTTGAAGCGGTCGCAGTCGAGAAACAGCACCGCGAAGCGGCTTTGGGTGCCGCTACGTACCCGTTGAATGGCCTCATTGAGCCGGCGCATGAACAACATGCGATTGGCCAGGCCGGTAAGCTTGTCTCGCTGTGCCGCATCCGCGAGCTCCGATTCCATGGCTTTGCGCAGCGAAATATCCTGCACAATCGACCAGATCAGCTCGCGCCCGTTCGCATCGCGCAGGCGAATGCCCGAGAGCAGCACCGGGTAGGTGGTCCCATCCTTGCGCTGGTATTCCTTCTCGAAGGGACCGCAGCGGTCGCTCTGCTCAAGCTGCTTGAGCTGCTGCCCCTGCACACTGACGTAGTTCTCGGGCGTCAGGTCCCAGTAGGTCATGCCCAGCAGCTCCTCGCGGGTGTAGCCGGTGGGCGCTAGCAGGGCGTCATTGACCTGCAGAAAGCGGCCGGTGTGCAGGTCGGTGAGTGAGATGCCAACCGGGGACAGATCGAACAGCGAGCGGAAGCGGATCTCACCTTCCTGCAGCGACAGCTCGGCCAGCTTGCGGGCCGATACATCCACATGGATGCCACCCATGCGGAGCGTCCGCCCATCGTCGGCCCACTCGAGCACCTTGCCGCGCGCGAGGATCCAAATCCAGCCGCCATCGATATGGCGCATGCGCATCTCATGCACGAACACACTGCCGCGGACGTTGCGGCAGGTCTGAAAGGCCTTTTCCACATCCGGCAGGTCGAGCGGATAGATCAAGCTCTGCCACTTCTCCTTGGTCAGGGGCGCCAGATCCTCGGGCCGATAGCCGAGCATTGCGGCCCAGCGGCTGTTGACCTGGGTGATGCCCGTTGCGAAGTTGCATTCCCAGGTGCCGACATCGGTCGCCTCGATGACTGCGCTCAGGCGCTGGCGCTCGGCTGCCAGCTGATCGGCCGCGCGCTCCGAAGCCTCGGCCGCAGCCAGCGCTGCATCCGCATCCGCCAGGCCGCGCCGGCGCATGCGGTAGAACAGCACGCCCAGCAGCGCGATCAGAACCCCGGCGGGTGCCAGGCCCCACAGCGCCCAGGCACGGGCCGCCTTGAGACGGGCAATGCAAACACGCGCATCCACATCGACGCCGAGGATGCCAAACTGGGCGCCGTGGCTGTCGAGCAGCGGGGCCCACCCGGTTAGGAACTCGCCCCAGGGATCCGAGTAGCCCTGATCGGTGGCCGCCGCGCTGCCTGGATGACCCGGTGTGCCCAGGGCCTGGACCATCGCAGGGTCCCGCTCCTTATAGACTTCCCACAGTTCGGCCTGGTCATTGAGGCCGGTACTGATTTTCGCGCTGGGATCGGCCGCATCGAGCACGAAGTGCACCAGTGCACCTTCCTGAACCATCGTGTAAATGTAATGGACATCGCTCACGGCGCGGCGCATGCGCCGCAGCGGCTCGACCGCGCGCAGATAGTCCGCTCCGTTGCGCTGCTCGGGGTGCCGCAGGCTGTCGTGAAGCACCGGGTCGATCTGCGAGGCGGCCGCCTGCGCCAGCCCTATGAGCATGTGGCGATAGTTCTCGCGGATTGCGGCCGACGAACTCAGCCACAGGCCGAAGATGCCGGTGGCTACGACCACCAGGGCGGCCACCGACATGCTCAGGGCTTCCCACAATGCACGGCGGTGATGCTGTGCCTGCAGCGCAGCGCGCCGCATGGCCGCATCTTCAGGCACGGGCCCCTCGCTCATCAATGTGCTGTCCTCTGGTTTAGCTGGGCCCATTGCGGGCCTCAGGGACAGGCTATCGGCCGAGGAAGCCGAGGCTTGGTGGCTGCCCGCAGCGGAGGCGCCAAGGTGTGATGCACGTCACAGGGCGCTGGCCCCGGCGGACGCGCTAAAGTGCCGCCCATGGCGAATTCGTTCACCAAGCCCCCGATTGATCGGGCCCAGATCCTACAGGCTGCCGCGACGCTCGGCGTATTGGCGAGCGGCGCCGCCTCCGGACCACGGATGATGGCGGCACTGTGCGATCCGGCGATTAGCACCGCCGCCGTCGCCGCGCTGATCGAGAAAGAGCCCACCATGGTGGCGCGGGTGCTGCGGGTCGCGAATTCTTCCTACTACGGCCAGCCCCGCGGCATTCGCACGCTCGAGCGGGCACTGCAGCTGCTGGGGCTGGATGCGGTGCGCGGCATCGCCGCAGCCACCTGCCTGGATCGCGGCCTGGTGCGCGAATCTGTCACGGTGCTGATCGAGCCGCGCACATTAACGCTGCACAGCCTGGCGACGGCGGCGGCAGCCGAGGCGCTCGCGCGCGCCCGACACCCGGAAGTGGCACCCGAGGCATTCATCGCCTCGCTCCTGCATAACCTCGGCATTCCGGTACAGGTGCAGGTCGACCGCGCGGGGGTGGAGGCAATGCTGGCCGCACGTGCGGCGCAGGATACGCGCGCTCTGCTCACGCTCGAGGCGGAGCACGCGCGGGTCGGTCATGCCGAATGCATGGCGGTGGTCTACGAGTCCTGGCAGTTGCCAGAATCGCTGGTCGCTGCGACCCGCTACCACCACGCGCCACTCAGCGCGCCGGCTGCGCACCAGGTGCTGGCCGCGTTCGTTTATCTGGGGGGTGCAGTGGCCCTGGCCTGTGGCTACACCTACGGCCTGGAGCCCGTTGCAGTGACACCGGCGCCCGAAGTGCTACAGCTGCTCGGGCTTGAAGTGGCAGCGCTCGAGGCCGTGAGGGAAGCCTTGCCAGGACGGGTCGCAGCACTCATCGAGGCACTGCTCAGCTGAAGCTCAACTTGCGCCTACGGCGCGGCGCCGATGCCGGATCATCCGCGCGCGGCTTCGCCGTGCAATGGCTTCAGTTGCGCGCAGCCACCGGGGCCGCCGGCGTTGTGACTGCCGGGCGGCCGGTATGCTGCAAGGAGAGAATCGCCACAGCCGCGATCAGGCAGGCGAAGCCAGCGGCGTAGATCGCCGGACTATAGGTGAGCAGCAGCGTGCGCGTGAGTCCGGCGCCATAAGCGGCGGCAGCGCCTCCGAGCTGGTGGCCGGCAAATATCCAGCCGAAGATCATCGCCGAGCGGGTCCGGTCAAAGGCGGCGCTCGTGAGCTTGACTGTCGGTGGGACAGTGGCTACCCAGTCGAGCCCGTAGAACATCGCGAATAGCGACAACCCATAGAGCGTGAAGTCCGAGTGTGGAAGCCACAGCAGTGACAGGCCGCGCAAGCCGTAGTACCAGAACAGGAGCTTGCGGTTATCGAAGCGGTCGGAGAGCCAACCCGAGGCGATCGTGCCGATAAAATCACAGGCGCCGATCATTGCCAGCACCGAGGCGGCCGGAACCGCGGCCAGACCGTAGTCTCCGCACAGTGAGACGAAATGTGTCTGGATCAGGCCGCTGGTGCTCAGGCCGCAGACGAAGAAAGTGCCGAGCAACACCCAGAAGGTGGCGTTACCGGAAACTTTCCTAAGAACTCGCAGCGGTTCACCAAATCCCGGACGCCACACCGTCGCGATGCTGGCCGGCGCCCCAGGATCGGCACCGAAGGGGCGCAGCCCCAGATCCTGGGGGCGGTCACGCAACAGCGCGAAGGCGATCAGGGCGATGAGCACGCAGCCGCTGACGATCGGTGTCACCGCTACGCGCCAGCCATGATGCTCGATCAGCCAAGCCACCAGCGGCAGGAACAGCAACTGCCCGGTCGCTGAGCTGGCGGTCAGTATGCCCAGCACCAGCCCCCGCCGGTGCTCGAACCAGCGGTTGGCGACTGTGGCACCGAGCACCAGCGCGATCAATCCGGAGCCGGCACCAAGCGCGAGGCCCCACAGTGCAAACAGTTGCCACAGCGCTCCCATCTGCGTGGCCAGCAGCAGGCCGACTGCGATCAGCAGCAGCGCGGTGCACACCACCCGGCGCAGCCCGAAGCGCTCAATCAGGATTGCGGCGAATGGGCCCAGCAACCCATAGAGCACGAAGCGCACCGCGAGCGCCGAGGAAATCTGACTGGTGCTCCAGCCAAACTCATGACTCAAAGGGCGCAGGAAAACGCCCGGCAGCCCCAGTGCCGCGGCCGAGATCAGCATGGTGAGGAACACAACCGCCATCACGACCCACGCGTAGTGGATCCGATGGCGCGTGCACCAGCGCGCGAGCGGCTGGGCCAGCATGTCAGGTCGCCGCGCGGCGTGTGCTGGCGCGGGCGCGGCTGCGGCTCCTGGACGGGAGGAGCTGTTCGCGGGCGGCTGCCAGACACTCCTCCGAAAGGGCATGACCGGCGGTGGCACGCGCAAGCAGCAGCGCACCCAGCAGCAGTGAGAACTCAGCCAGGGCCTGGCGGCGCGCGCTCGCAGCATCTTCGCCGGGCTTGAGCGCAGCGAGGATCCCGAGCAGCGCCTCGGTGCCTTTCAGATACGCATCGCGCACCGGTGCCTCCGGGCTTTGGCGGGCGACATCGGCAGCGAGCGCCGGTGCCGGACACGAAGTCCCCGGACTGTTGCGTGAGGGTTTGGAAAGATAGGCCTCGATCAGTGCTGCGCGCGCGGCCGGCGCATCGGTAGCGCTGGCCACGCGCCGGCTCCAGCGCTGCACCGACTGCTCGAAGGCCGTACGACAGGCGGTCGCGGCAAGCGCGTCCTTGGATTCGAAATGACCGTAGAAGCCACCGTGTGTCAGGCCGGCAGAGGCCATCAGGTCAGCGACACTGAGCCCATCGATGCCGCGCTCGCGCATCAAGCGCGCCGCGGTCGCGGTGATCGTGGCGCGATTGACCTGGGTCTGCTGGCGGGACACACGGGGCATGCGCGACACCTGGGCCGGAGCGTAAGAATCTTAAAATGATAGCCCTCATTGAAAATAGATGTCAACGATCATCAATAGAAATATCCGCGCCGCGGCGGTTGCCTAGGTATCCTAAGCAGGGTCTGAGCGCCGTCCTGGGCATTGGGGGTTCAGCGCGTGCCTTACGCAGGAAATTGTGTGCAGCGAGCAGGCGGCTTGTGCATCGGGATCGCATTGCTGCTGCAGGCAGCCTCGCCACCGTTACTGAGTGCCGTATATCAGTGCCAGGGGTCGGATGGCAGCACGGTGTTTGCCGATTCGCCCTGCGGGGCGGATGCGAAAGTGATCACCGTGCGTCCGCAGGCACCGATGTCGAACACGGCTGCGCCCACGAAGCGCCCAGTCAACGTCACGGCCAACCGCAGCAAGAATGCCAGCACCGCCGATACGCAAGCAGCGCTCAATGCCACACGCGATGCGGAGGCGCTCAAGTGCCAAGCGCGCGAATACGGGGCCTGGTACCAGTCTCAAAATCCAAAACCCAGCCGCGAGCAGAGCGATGTGAAGATGAAACA
>Ga0182016_10008157_pt1 | contig 10639 bp, 9 predicted proteins | sample 712S2MmetaG_FD_120491 | JGI IMG/M metagenome (GOLD analysis project Ga0182016, IMG submission 120491) | Permafrost microbial communities from Stordalen Mire, Sweden - 712S2M metaG | ecosystem: Environmental > Terrestrial > Soil > Wetlands > Permafrost | place: Sweden: Stordalen | collected...
CCGGCGCAGCGGCCGGGGCAGGGACCTCGCTCGGGAGCTGGGTGGTGGCGTACCCGCCGCCCTGGTCGATAACGGCCACGGCGTAGTAGCGGGTGCCGAGCGGGGCCCAACGCAGACCGTTCTTGGCTTCGACCTCGGCCGCTACCACGACCGTCCAGTAGCCGGGGGCAACCTGGGTGGCGCCCATGCTCACCGTCCAGGCCGCCTGCAAGCTGTCGGCTTGCACACTGAGGAGGGGCGGGGCGCTCGGGAAGAAGGCTTGGAGCTGGCCCTCGTTGGTCTCACCGGCGGGCAGGAACGCCCGCACGTACAGTTGCGCCCAGCCTGACGGCCCTGCGGACGTCTCGGTCGGGCCCGGCGTCGTCGCCGAGGCGCTCGCTCCCCCGGCCCGGCCCAGGGCTAGCACGCCGCCGCCGGCGCCAGCGAGCACGAACGCCCACAAGACAATTGGCGCCAGCCGCCAGGCGTTGAGCGGGGCCCGGGCCCGCCGGACGGTGCTCGAGGGGGGCTTTGTCCCTGAGGGCCCGGCTGCGGCGACCTTTCTCTTCTCCGGCAGCCACCGCATCAGTTGGCCGCCCAGAGCGCCCGGCCGGCGTTTGCCGTCAGCGTGGGTCGAGGGTGCCCAGCTTCCCTCGAAGATGTTCGGCCGGCGCTCACAGCGGGCGCCGGCTCGTTCCAAGCTGGCATCACTCCCTCCTGGGGGGTAAATGGCGCCACCGCGGGGCCGAACGCGACCGGCGTGAGCAAGTCGTCCGCCTCGCTCGTCTACGCCACCTCAGCCACAGCGGCGGCGAAGCGGGCCTCGGCGCGCTGGCGCTGGCGGCGCAGGCTCTGGGTCTCGATGCCGGCTTCGGCCGCCAGTTGGGCGGCGGGGACAGAGGCGACCCGGCACCGCCCGATCAGCCGGGCGGACCGGGCGTCCAGGCGGTCCTGGCGTACGACATCGCGCAGTAGCTCGAGGAGCTCCTGGGCGGGGTTGGGGGTTTGCTCGCACGCCATCGCCAGGGACCGGGACGAGAACTGGCCCCGAGTGGGCTCGGCGAGCATCTCGTCCAGAGAAGCCTCGTCGAAGCGAGCCCGTCGGGCCCGCGCCCGGGTCCGCTCGCCCACGAGATCGGCGCTCAAGTTGCCGGCAACGGTACCGGCCCGCCGGTGCCAGGGATAGGTGCAGATCCGCCGCCACAGCCCCTCCACGACCGCGGCGTCACGGTCGTCGACCGACTCCGTGGGGCTGCTCATGCGCCGGGCCAGACACCTAGCCCCGGGGACCATTATCTGCATCACGGTGCGCGCCGCCAGCTCGTCGCGGTCGGCGATGCAGATCAGACCGGCCAAGACCTCGTCGGTGCGGGCCCGGTCGGCGCCCTGGTGGGCGATCTCGACCATCCGGGCAGGAGCAAGACCCCGCAAACGCTGGTCCCCGGACCAACGCTCGGGGGCACGGGCCGTGTCGCCACGTCGCTGCCAGTCACGGCTGAGCTGGTTCCACACATCGCTGTCCATCGGATCTCCTTATGGTCTCGGTGAGAAGCCCACGGTCTCCGACAGCGCTCACTGCGCCTCTAACACCGCCCGTCACACAACCTTTGACCTGTGAGACGAATATTCGCCATACCTTGTATCCGACCACCAGTAGTCTCACACCGTTGGTCACAGTGGGCCGGTGTGATGTTCTGTTCAGTACGATCCGTGATCTGCTAGTCGGTCTGACCTAAAGTCGGACCATGAGCCATACTGGCCCGCCCGGGCTGGTGCCCTCCTCGACAGGCGGCCCGCCAGCGTCTACCAGGGTCACCAAGATCGGGATCAGCCTGCCCACCGAGCTCGTGGACGCTATTGACTCTGAGCTGGCCCTTGCTCCCATGACCAAGAGCGCCTTCATTGCCGAGGCAGTACGTGCCCACTTGGCGACCCGCCAAGACGCCCGGCTCGCCGCTGCCGCCGCTCTGCTCGACGGTGCCGATGAAGACGACGTTGCCTTCGAGGTCCTCCGCCCATGAGAGGGAGGCTCTACTGGGCCGCCATCGACCTGTCCAGGCCCACCCGGCCGGTGTGCATTGTCCAGGCCGAGAGCATCAACCGGACCGCCCCCTCGCTGATCGCAGTCCCGGTCACGCCCACCGCCCCCCGGGCAGGCTGGCCGCTCACCATCGAGGTACCTGCCGGCGCTGCCGGGCTCACCGTAACCAGCTGGCTACAGGTCACCAAGCCTCTTACCATCGCCCGCGACCGCCTTAGGGAAGAGATCGGCGAGCTCCCAACCGACTTGCTGGCCAAGCTGAACAGCGCCCTCACCGTCGTGCTCGGCCTAGGTTGAGCACAGGTTCAACATAGAACAGGGGTTCCTCTTCGCCTTTGGCCTGGTGTCCCTCGGAGTAACCCTCGACCGCAGGGGCATCGAGCGCCCTGTGGAGCCAGCTCCGATGGCGGGGGCCCCATCCCGGGTACCTCGGTGGCCTGCTCAGCGACCAGCCAGTGATGCTCCGCCAACCCAAGCTCGCCGCGTACATCACGAGCATCCGGGCGTACCCGGAGGGCCTCGCGTTCAGTGCGCGGGTCGAACAGGCCCTCGACGACGGCGCCTTGCGGTCGACCGAGCCTCGTGTGATGGTCGAGTTCCCCGACGGGCGGTCCTGTGGGAATGACGATCCGAACAGGCTCCACCGTGATGATCTGAGCTGGCTCCATTTCGCCACGCTGAGTGAGGGTGCGCAGCTAGTCCGCCCTTCGGTCGACGGGGGAAGGCCCGCCCCGATCTGCCGACTATGCGTCCGGCGCTCAAGAGCATCCCCGGGCCTTCAAAGGGCCCGAGAATTCCAAATATGTGCGCGGCGGCGCTTATCTGAGGAGACCTACGGCCGTGCGCGTTCGGGAGCGCCGGGCAGGGCAGTGCCGGCTGAGACGGCCTGGCCCCGGGGTAGCGGTCCCTGTTGATCGAAGCTGCTGCCTCAACGAGCCGCCGGCGCGCGCCGATAGGGACTTGTGGCGTCCATCGCTACCGATGAGGACGGCAGCTCGGTCGTACTGCGCCCCAAGAGGGGCAGCGTTGGGTTCCTCTTGCTAAGCATGCTCGTCCTTGCCGCCGACGCCGTCGGGGCAGCCTTCGTCGGTTACGCCGTCTATACCGTCGCGGCGCGGGAGCCTGAGGTCGCTTACGGGGCGGCCCAGGGCGTCAGGCCGATCGTTACTCTCCAATGGCCCCGGGTGGTGGGCTTCCTCTTGCCGGTGGCGTTCCTCACGGCCGTCGTTGCCCTGGGGGGCGTCGCGACCTTCGTCCACCGAGCCACCTTCGCCCACGGTCACGGCCAACGTCGGGTCTCGGCCCCTTCTCTGCTGGCGGCCCAGAGCGCCCTCTTCCTGGTCATAGCCGCCCTCGTCGCCTGGGGCGTCGCCGGCGCGATAGTTGGCTTACAACAGGACGGCGCTATCGCCCAGCAGGGAGACATCGCCAACGGGGTTCTCTGGCTGCCCCAGTTCGCCTGGGTCCCGAGCTTCGCTATCGCTATTGCCACCGGGTTTCTCCTCAGCAGACCGTCGCTGCGGCCCTCTCTTCGCCGGGTCTCGGTGCTCGCCGTCGTTGCCTGCGCGCTCGGTGGCGGGGCTGCTGTAGCTCAGCTGGGCGCCACGTCCCAGGGCCAACCCCTACTTGAAGCCGGCTTTTACAGGGTCTCGTTCGCCGGCGTCGCCTCAGTCCAGTTCATGGAGGTCACGTGCGCGAACGGCGACGACTGCGTCGCTAGTGGGTACGGCACCTTTGGTAGCAAGCTCCCCAACGGCCGAGCCTTGTTGGCTACGTCGACTGACGGGGCGGCCACCTGGCGCGTCGTCGCCTTACCGGCCCGCTACTCCTCCCCGTCACCTCCTGCCTGCGACGGCGACGCCTGCCTAGTGGCCTTCGGGACGGCCGCGAGCCGAGCACCGCACCAAGTCGTGCGCGCATCCTTCTCACCCTCGGGCGCGATCAGCATCTCTTTCCGAGGCTCTTGGCCGCTTCCTACCGACGGGTCGCCCACGTGCGCCGGCGCCGACTGCTTGCTCGCGGCGGCAGCTCCGGGAGGCACGCCCAAGGGCCGCAGCACAGTGCCGGTGGTCTGGCGGAGCGGCCGCACCGGGCAAGGTTGGGTCTCGGCGCGGCTCCCCGTCCCGGCCGGCAAGGAGGCACCGGAGGGAGTACAAGGCCTCTGGTGCACTGCCGGCCTTCGCTGCGCGGCAACGGTGGTATTGACCAGGGCCGGCTGCACGTTCGCAGCCTTGAGCGGACCCTGTACGGGCCGTTCCGAGATGGCGTACACGGCCAACGACGGCCGGACCTGGTCCACGGGCCGGACCGACCTTCCCGTAACTCAGGTGTCGTGCGACCCGAGCGGTGTGTGCACGGGGACCACCTCGCGCCCGATAAGCGGTTACAAGCAACAGCTCTTGGTCGCCACGTCGGACGACTTTGGCCGGACATGGAGTGGGCTGCGGGACGCCCCGTTCGGCTCGGCCATCACCTGCTGGACCACTGAACACTGCGTCGCTGCCGGCGAAAGGAGCGTCCTCTTCGTCACGGCGGACGGCGGCAAGACCTGGACGGACCAGCCGGTCTTCGGTCAGCTGGTCGGCGGGGTCGGCGGGATTGGCGCACCGTGGTGCGATGTCGAGGGAAGGTGCGTGGCGAGCGCCGAGGACGGGTCGGGTCACGCCCTTGTGGTGATTCGCGGGAGCGGAGCGTGGTCCGCCGAACTCTTCCCCATGCCCAGTCAGGCTCTTTCTCCCCGTTGAAAAGCCAGGAGCGAGGCGACCGGCGTCCATGGCTAGCCGCGTGTTGCGGTTAGCCGACCAGGCGCACTGGCATCGTTATGCGCTGTCCGGGAACCCCTTATTCCTCAGGGCAAATCCGTCCGTAACGAAGCTATTTCCTATGCGTTCAGGACAGCGGCTGACACATAACGTACACCCAGAGCGGGAGGGTGGACCTTCTGCACTCGCTTCGCCAGAGCAGAGCTATCCCGGTGGCATATTCGTTGCCGAATCCGGCGTGCCTTCGCCGGCTCGCTGGACGATCACGGCGGGCGCGGGATGGAACTTTCTGTGCTTGCTCGCCACCGATCTCTGCGCTGTCCGGGGATTGCGGACAGCAGACGGCCGCGGCTATGGCCGCCAGTGCAAGCGAAACAGGAAGCGCCGAATAGGCGCCAACCGGTTCCCGAACCAGGTTTTGGCGCCGGGGCCGAGGGTGTTCCACCACAGTTGGCGGACGAAGTTATGTTGCCTGAGGTGGCGGTCGATGCGGCTGTTCCGGACGGCATCAATGTGCTCGAAACGGAACCGCTCTACTGTTCCCGCTAGCTCCACGTCGACCCGGGCCAGCCAGTGGGCCTGGACGGCGTCACGGTCCTGGTCCGAGAGCGAATATCGCCGGGCGAGGTTGTGCACGTGGTCGGCCTCGACAGATCGGAGCTCCCAGTAGTCCGACATGCTGCCAACCCGCCAAACGGGGAGGCGCTCCAGACGGCCCTGGAGATCCTCCTGCACGCTCAGGCCGACTTCGCCCATGTCCGGCACTGCGGGGACCGGGTACTGCGGGACGCGCTCCAGCTTGACTTCATCCAGGGGCACGCCCCGGCTGTCAATGGTGATTACCGCGTCGGGCACGCGGCCAACTCCTGCCCACCAGCCCTGATGGAGATCGCACACCTCGAACGCGACCTCATGTCCATCGACCGGTACCGAGGCGGGCTGCCATTCCACCTCAACGCGCTCGATCCGCTGGCCAGTCTCACGGTTGGCTTGGGCCCTGGCCCGGCCCTCGGGCGTCCCTAGGTAGGTGTTCATCGGGGCCCAGTTCCGGATCGACGCAAACTTCTCGTCATCGGCAGGGCGCTGCGACGTAACCGTGATCGAGCGCCCTTTTGCGTCGTGGAAGCTGATGGAATGGGAGAGAAGCACGGTCCGGCGATGCCCACCTTCATCGACAGAGCCCAACCCCCCTGAGCCCCCACGACCGCGTTCAAGACCGACGACACCGAACAGGATCAGCTTGTCCACACCGCCCGACCTTGCTCGAACGCCATAGGCAAGTTTCGCGTCCGCACCAAGACAGAAACACCGGGCTGCGAGCAGAGCAACTCGGCTCGCCTCGGCGGGCTCGGAGGGCTCGGCCGTGTCACTGAATGTTCGGCGTTGTTCTCCAGGTCCCTACCGACGGCGTGCACGCTCAGGATTACGCAGTTCCCGGGCCGCTTGCTCGCGAACTTTTTGGTGAGGGCTGGAAGCTGAGAGTTCTCGAATGACCGGGAGCGCCGCTTCGTTGCCGATCGCACGCCGCAGCGCGCTGAGGGCCTGCACGCTGACATCCGGCGCGCGAGGCGACGCGACTTCGAGTCCGAGATCGGTCAGTCGGCTGGGAAAGGCGGGAGATCGGCGGTGGTGTGGCCCACGATGTCGTCAGCAATGCACTCAAGGTCTGGTCGTGGAACGTGATTATGAAGTGCCGGGAAGAACCGCGACTGCCGCTCGGGCTGCCCGGGCTGGCGGCCCTCGGTGCTCCGCGGGCGTCTGTCATCCATTGGCGCTTGCCGGGGTCGAACGACGAGTTCAAGACTTCGTAGATCCCGTACAGCTCCAGGCCCTGCGGGTGGAGCGGGTGCAAGAAGAGGACATTGTGCCCTGGCGTACCGAACATCGCGAACTGGCAACGGGGGAAGCGCAGGACCGCGAAGGTGCCCGGCTCGGTGCCCGTGAGGCCGACGCGGTACGCGAGGACAGCTTCCTGCTCTGACAACCACAGGCGTGGTTCTGGGGCCCCGCCACCCGGTGGCCAGGGCAGCTCGAGCTCGGTGACGTGGTCGACCTCAACAACGCGCTCGCCCTCTGTGAGTCCGCGCTGCTCGGCACGGTGCCGGTTGTCGGCATCGAGGTCGAGGTCCGCCTTGGAGGGCCCCAAGCGCATGAACTCGACCCGGACGCTGCTCAGCGGGGTCGCAGTCAGCGGCTCTCGGTCCCAGTCGCGGTGCCACTTCCCGGTGGAGAAGTTGTAGTAGTCAAAGCGGACAGTCCGACCGGCTTGGCGCTCGTGGGCCGCGAAGAGCTCGCAGGCCTGGGCCACTGCGTGCCACCCGTGCCATGGCAGGCGGACGGTCCGCTCGGTGCTCGGCGCCACGAGCTCGTTGTTGACCTCCAAGCGCACGTCGTCGAGCTGGGCGACCGAGCCGCTGGGCGAACGGGCGAGCTTACGCAGCTCATCGACGAGCCCGAGGAGCTCGGGAACGGCCGCGCTAAAGCGCAGCACGTCGCCTTCCCAGCTGACGGTAACACCCGCCGGTAGGGCCAGCGCGTCAGCCAACGGGCCTGGCTTCAGCTCGGTGAGCAGCGCTCGGAGGTGGCGAGAGCCCTGGGTCGCGTAGCGCTCCTCGGTCAGCGTGCCATTCCAATCGGCTGTCATGCTGTGATCTTGCCGCAGCCAGGCACGGGAGCGGGTCACGCCACCACCCCGAACGCCTTCCGCCACCCTGAACCTGGCTGAGGCGGCATGATCGGGGTATGGGTTACCAGATCGAAGACCTTGGCACGGTGATCGACGAGAGCACTGTCCTGGCCGCCGCGGTGGACGAAGAAGCCAGGGCCCTGCGGCTCCGGCTCGCCATCAAGGCCTACCCACGGCCGGGCTCAAGCGCTCAACCCGAGGTCGAGGTCGTCTTCGGCTCAGTCGCCCGGGTGGCAGCGCGGGTAGTGGACGTGGAGTTCTTCCCCGACCCGAGCGAGGACCAGCCCTGGAAGATGGGCTCGCGCGAAGTCGGCCCGGAAATCGAGGTCCCGGACACCGCCACGCTCAATGTCTGGCTACAGCGCTTCGCGGGCGACCTCTACGGGCAGCCCTACCCGATGTTCGACCGGGAAGACCCAGACTGGCTCCTCGCCGCCAGTACCGACCAGAGGTGGGCACCGACCGCCCTGCACACGATGGACCTCTCCTTTGACTGCGGCCCGAACGCGGGGCGACGCTACATGTCGCTGCGAGCGTGGTTCGAAGACATAAGGGTCTTCGATAGCGCAGGGAACGAGCAGCCCTGGTCCGACGTGTACGAAGCCGTCCGCCAGTGGTGGCGCGATCTCAAGCAGGGTCGCACCCACGGCCAGTATGGGGTCGTCCCAGCCGGTGGGCCACGACGCGCGGCCGAGCATTAGCTGCTTGTGTGGATGGACGGCGGAGATCGGAGGGGCGGGTCGAACTGCGTGCCCAGGCCTGAGAGTTCGGCCGCTGCGGACCATGCGGCTCCTGGCAGTGGGGACTCGCCTCATGAGGCGGATGTGAGAGTAGCCCGGAAAGGCGCTGCCCGATCAAGCCTCCGCTGGCACGCCGAACATTCCGTATGGCGCCGACCCAGGCAGTGGCCCGGCGACCAGCCTGCGCCTCCGAGCGACGGCTCCGTGTTTCGCGACCGAGCACCGACCGGCGCCATAATGCTCATTGATCCGGGCGGACGAGAGCGACCGGCGTTGCTAGCCGATAGGCCCGCTTAGCCCGTTCGTTCCTGGATCTGCGCCAACCAGGGTGGGGGCCAAGGCGACGGAGGTTACCCTGCGCCGTCCCCAGCGACTTCTTGTCGATACGAGGAAGTCGACGATGAGATCGGAGCTGTTACGGTCGACGCTCACGCCTGCCAGCAAAGCACCGGGCCCGGCGCTCTCCACAGCCGCGCCGACGTGAAGGACCACGTGGCCGGGGGGGACGATGTCATTGGCCGCTATCCCTTTCCCCGAGTACCACGAGCCCACGATCCCGTAGGTCCTTTCCACTCCAGGGACCAGCCTGCTTGCCTCGGCCATGGGGAGCTGTTCGAAAGTGGCCGTGTCACAGCCGAGGTGCACGACCTCCTCGCCAGCGTGGACCAGCGCCAGAGGGACTAGATGGCCCATGGCGATGCGCCCAGGCGGCTCCACTACGACGTAGCTGAGCTGGTACCCGGCGGCTGAGCCTGCTCGCCCCTCGGCCTGGCGCACAACGAGGCCGGTCAACCTGCCGCCCGCGCCATCAGCGCAAGTGGCCCTTGTCCCCAACACAAAGCGCTCCGTGCTCACACGTTAGCTACCGGTGCCGGAGGCTTCCGGTGCGCCAGGGACGGGCCGGCTGCACCGGACGACGTAGCTGAGCCGCTCGTGCGACCCCGGGCGACTCCAGGACACCCCCGGCCGGCCCGGCCCCTTTCGGGCGGCGGAACTACCCGAACACGGGGTACCTCGACACGCTCGCTCCAAGGTGGTCTCGGTCCGCATCGTCGAGCGGCTTTCGTCCCGTTGCCTTTCGCAGGTACGTGAGCTCGTCCCAGCTCGCGGGGCGTTGAAGCTCGCCAAGGAGGCCGTCAACCGTGCTGAGCGCGAGTTCGACGGCACCCGGTCGCGGGCCAGGCCGGTCGGGCACCCCAACCAGGAGGTCGAGGTGGTGGAGGCAGAACTCAACGGCCCACATGGCCAAAAAGTCTTCGGTGCTCTGGACGTGACCGTGCAAGCGCACGCGGCCGTCCCGCGCCGCTCGGCTGGCGCTGGCGGCCATGTCGACGACATCGTCGAAGTGACGGCGCAAACCTTCAGCAGTGGTGTACCAAGCGGCCATTGCCCAGGTCAGGCGAACATCTGAGAACGTCACCTCACTGCGGGCCGGCCAGTCCTTCCAGCACGAAATGTAGTCACGGTCGGCGGGGCCAGCGCAGGGGGCGGCTAGGCCGTGGAGCAGGTCCTCTGCACCAAGACGGAGGTGGACCAACAAGTCGGCGACCCTCCAGCCCTGGCAACCGGACGCATGGACGAGCTCAGCGTCGCTCAGCCCGGCCACGATGTTACGGAGGTCGTCGAGCTCTTCAGCCAGCACGGCCCGAACAGTGCTCGGCAGCGAAGTCGTGGGCACGATCACCAGAATGGCTCATCTGGTCGCCGGGTCGTAGACGAGTTTCGCCTCGGTCGTCGCGCCGGGAACGACCGTGAAGCCGACGCCGAGGACATACGGGCGGCTCTCGCTGACCGCACCGAACGCCAAGCAGATCGTCGCGGCCGCCGCCTCGATGCAGCCACGGGCTGTGCGGACGCAAGCCAGCTCGCATAACTTTCTCTAGGCGGTGGCATTGTGCCACGCCGGGACACTCGATCTTCGGTGCACTAACCGCCCAGGTGATGAAGACCAGGGCACCCTGCGTCAACTGTGCATAGGCCCTGCCCGACCTTGCCCTGGAGCGCTCGGCGTTTTCGCAGCGCACACCGTCCTACTTGGGCGGGCGCACCGTCGTGATGCCAACGACGCTGGCCGGGACCTGGGAGCAGACAGCAGCGGGTTGGCCGTGGGTCAACGCGCATATATCCCCGACCAAATAACCAGCTGACGCCTCCGCCGCCTTCGACATGGCATTTGCCCCCGAGGTGAGGTAGGCCGCCGCAGTGGCCCATTTCATCCCCGATAACGCACGCCCATTGAACTGGGTGCTGGTCAGGACGTAGCGACCAGCCATAAAAACGAAGGGGATGGGGTTCTGGCCGGCATCCTCCGCCGGCACATAGGGGGTCGTGTCGTACTTGGTCACCAACGCCTGTTCTTCTGCCGTGGGGGCTTGCAGCTGCTGCTCTGTGCCGGTCGCCAGCTCGTCGGCGAGGAAGCTCAAGTACCTGC
>Ga0182016_10008158_pt1 | contig 10637 bp, 12 predicted proteins | sample 712S2MmetaG_FD_120491 | JGI IMG/M metagenome (GOLD analysis project Ga0182016, IMG submission 120491) | Permafrost microbial communities from Stordalen Mire, Sweden - 712S2M metaG | ecosystem: Environmental > Terrestrial > Soil > Wetlands > Permafrost | place: Sweden: Stordalen | collected...
ATCTCTCCCACATGAATCATCGGATTAGGAAACCATTGCTCTATCCACCTGAGCTACGGGAGCTAATTGGGTCTTCGCCTTCAATTTCTTGCTGTTTTGATTCCTGCACAACCTCCACACAACTTCTTGGAACTTATTTGTTCCATTCTTGCTCCATATTTTCAACTTCGGGTTGCTACGCCGAGAGGGCACCTTTCTCTAGTGGATCGATTGCGGCGAGTGCGTCCGCAATTTGGATTCGCGTTACTTCTCGGTCGTAGCGATCCTGAAGGTTCATCCAGAAACCTTCACTCATACTGAAGAAGCGCGAGAGTCGAAGCGCAGTGTCAGCGGTAATGCGGCGTTTGCCGAGGACAATTTCATTAATACGACGTGGCGGCACTCTCAACGCGTGAGCCAGTGCATTCTAACTGATGCCAAGAGGGGCAAGAAACTCCTCCGCGAGAACCTCGCCCGGCTTTATTGGATCCATAGTCTTTGCCATCATTCTCCTTCAGTGATAGTCCACGATCGACACGTCTTCGGGGCCAGCGTCAATTCATCATGCGTCGAAGGCACTCCAAGTGAATCTGATTCGTCCTTTACGGGGTCCACCCGCGTCAGAGCATGGCCAATTACAGAGGTGAGCGTGGAGTCGAGGCCAGTCGAACTCGCTCCATCTTTACTCCGCTTTTCCTCGCTGTGGTAACACCCTGCGCCTCGGCGAGCCAGCCACATGCGTCGATCCCGACAAATTCCGAGCATTCATGAACGGACCAATACTTTGAAGGACGACAAACGTCGAATCGGGTCGGGAGGCAACGTAGCAGTTGGTCCGCTTCTACTTCTAGACTCCGGTCTCGGGACAAGTTCGAAAGGAATCCGACTCTCAAAGAGGACGGTGTTAGCCCGAAAGAGCAACCCCGTGGACGTCGAGGAGCGGCGATGTTCGAGCGACAAAAGACGTTCACCACGAAATATCTAGCGGAGGTTCGAAGATGCCAGCGAAGAAAACGAAGAAGGAAGTAAAGGGCAAGAAGTCAACAACATCTTCGAAGCCGAAGAAGACCGTGAAAGTAGCTAAGGCGAAGAAAGTTACGAAAATCGCGAAGGTTGCCAAGGCGAAGAAGACCCTGAAGGTCGCGAAGGGGAAGAAGACGGCGAAGGTAGTTAAGGCGAAGAAGGCGAAGAAGGCGGCGAAGGTCGCTAAGGCGAAGAAAGCAACGAAAATCGCGAAGGTAGCCAAGACGAAGAAGACCGTGAAAGTAGCTAAGGCAAAGAAGGCTAAGAAGGTCGCTAAGGCGAAGAAGACCGGCGCGGTGAAAAAGGGCGCGCCGCCCGCGAAAGCCACGAAGAGTGATGCGGCCACGAATGCACCCGCCAAAGACGTCAGCGGACATCCACTCGAGACGCACGAGCGCAATGATTTGCCAGAGTCAACGTTTGCCTTTCCCGAAGAGCGCAAGGAGCCGCTCGAGGATGCTTCACATGTGCGTAATGCCATTGCGCGATTCGATCAAGTGAGTGACGTCAGCGATGACGAGCGCGATCGCGCGTGGGAACGGATTAAAGCGGCGGCCAAAGAGTTCGACGTCGAAATCTCTGAGAGCGACTGGCGTGATCTCTTCAAGAAGGCGACGTAGGTCCACAAAGGAGGTTGGCGGTCCACACCTTATGGGTGTCATCTTCTTCACGAGTGACGACGTCGGCGTGGAGCCCTTCGGTCCGCATCGCCGACGATCAAGTTCACGACGTGAAGTTTCGCGAATCTTGATCGTCGGGGACGTCAACCAGACGCCCACGCACCTACGAGCCCGGTGGTTGTGACGGTTGGGACGACTGGCGAGAACCCGCCACTAATTCCAACGACAACGTCCGCGTCGCCAAAGCTTGTGACACGTCAGTGAGTTTCACATTGTGGTCACGTGAGTATCGGCGAAGCAGTTCGAACGCTTCATCCATGTTGACGTTCAAATATTCGGCGATCACACCCTTGGCCTGCTCGATATAGACGCGGCTGTCCAAAGCAATCTGTAGCTGCTGATTGACGTGGGCTTGATCCGCTGAGGCGTTGCCGGTAATGAGAGCGACGCTGGCAACGTGCGCCAGGGCCTGACCAAGTCTGAGGTCCTCGCCATTGAGGGACCCGACGGCGTTCCCGAAGAGGCCGAGGGCCCCGAGGACCCGATCTTGGATTCGCATTGGTACGGCGTGGACCGACACGAATCCCCGCATCCGGGCTGCGGGTACGAACTGAGGCCAGCGTTGAGCGTGCTCATTGAGATCGGCGATACTCACTGCGACGCCGGTCCGGTAACACTCCAGGCAGGGACCTTCGTCTCGTTGAAGCTGAAACAGTTCAAGGCTGCGAGTCTGTTCCGAGGACGCCGCGACGACGTGCAACACGCCCGCAGTGTCCGCCAGCAGCAGACCGGCCGAAGCGACGTCGAGTAACTGAGCGCATTCGTCGGTGAGATCCTTTAAGAGCTCGACGACATCGAAGGGGCCCACCAGGCTGTCCGCCAACGACACGAACGCCTCAATCACGGACTGTTCCCTCGGCGGGCTCACAATGGGTGGTTCCGAGGAGCGTCGAGATCGTTCACGAAGTCGTCGGGCTTGAAGGACAGGCGTCGCTCGACAATCGCCCAGGCGACGTCGCTGATCGTCATGTCGTGAGCGAATGCGTAGCCGCGCAGACGTATGAGCGCCTCGGCGGCGTCCACGTCGAGTTGCACTTGGACCATTCCCGTCGCCTGGTAGACCTCGACGCGTTCTAACGACTCGAGCTGGGTCCACCCACCTCCCTGGCCGATCACATCCCAGTCAACGTCAGCACTCATCAGTTCCAACATGGGTAGGGCCGCAAGCCGCGACGCCCAGCCCGCCCCGTGGCGCACTTCGCCTTCGATGGCCCCAGGTGTGCGGCGGAACAGGTCCAGCGCACCGACGCGAGTCGCCGCGATCCTCACCGGGAACGCGAACACTCCCCGCACGCCGCTGCTGAGCATTGCATCGGCAAACGCTGGCCAGCGGACTTCTTCCGGATCTTGAAGGTCCCGAGCAAGTACTGGTCGCCCCTGACGGACTGCGTCGAGGCACGGTCCTTCACCGAAGGTGAACTGATACTCGTCCCACCGTCGGCTCAACTCACCGCTTGATCCGAATGTACCCTGGCTCACACCGTGGCGGACGAACGAGATCGCCGCCCCGTCTACCCCTAATAGATCGACGCACGCGTGACAGAGCCGGTCTGCCGAATCAACCGGGCCGCCCGCCCCCGCCATCGCCGCTTCAAGTTCGGCCCGAAGTGTTCCAGAAGATCCCATTAGTTCACCCATGCGCTCACTTTGCGATATTCGCCACTGACTCTACAGGTTCCCCAATATCGCTGACCGGAAATACGCCCTGAATCAGTTCAGGTTCGACCTGACAGCGCCGCTTGATCCTGCGCGTCAATCTGCCGGTACCCTGAGGACAGCGAGCCCGGAGCGAGCGGGATGCCGTCGACGGTGAATCTTGCGACGGAGCGTGAACGTGAGCCCTTGTGGGGTGTCGCGAGTAGGGAGACATGATGCCCAAGGACGAAGAGGAGTTGGAAGACGAGGCCTTCGACGACGTCGCCGAGCAAGAGGATGAGGAGAACTCCACGGATGCGGAGGCGCTCGACGACGATGAGTCGGAAGATGAGTTCCTCCAAAGTTCGGTCGACGCCGACGACCTTGCGAGTGGGTACAGCACCACCGTCCCCGCGAGGGAAGTCGATGTGGACGAGGACACCGAGGGCGACGACGTAACTGACGCTGGCGACGACAAGCCGATGACGGAGGTTGAGGTTGACGACGCGGCCAGTGACGCGGCAGGTCGTGACGAAATTGAACTCGACCTAGATGTTGCACTGACGACAGGCGCGACCACTACCGAAGCCCCCGAAGGCGACTAGACGCCTCCGAACTCGGAAGGGAGTCCAGAATCTGATGTCTCGGCCGAAAGCAAAGGCGAGCCATTTTCGAGGAAGTCAACCTGACTAGTCGTGACGATCGCTTGGCTTCGCTCGTACGTGGTTGAGGACCTATCGCGCGTGCCAGGGAGGCCGAGATCAAACTCCGCCCTGGTTGCCCATTAACAGCGTCGATCGCTACCGAGTCACGGCGCGAGGATTTACGCTATCTGGATGCACTGGTTAGTCAAATTTGTGGGGGATTATTTCTTTCTGCTCAGCCTCGCCATCGTCGCTGTGTTCTGGTTTCTCGCGAAGAAGGACGAGAAGTTGGCCATCGTGTGGCAGCTGCTCTTCGGAGGTGCAGTTGCGTTGCTCTTGTCGACGGTCGCCAGCAGCCTCTACTACGACACTCGCCCGTTCGTCACCGAGCACATTGTGCCGATCATCGCTCACTCCGCCGACAACGGATTCCCATCCGACCACACGCTCCTCACTGCATTTCTCGGGTTCACCATCTATCTTCACTCGCGTGTGGTCGGCGGGATACTTTTGCTCATCGCGCTACTCGTCGGTGTGGCGCGGGTGGCTGCGCACATTCATCACCCAATCGACATTGCGGGCTCGTTCGTCATCGCTGCACTATCCGTTGCGTTCGTTCAGTTGCTCGCCTTCGGTTGGCGGCGCGCCCACCCCGCTTCAGCAAGGAGCCAAACGCCGGCCTGATGGACTTCGCGTCGCCTCTCAACGCGTGGCTCCCTCACAGTGGGAAGTGATCACACTGCAGAGCTTTCTATCGCCGCCGAAGGGAGAAACGTGAGTGATGGACTGCGACGATGCACCTGGTGCGGTGACGACGAACTCTACGTTTCTTATCACGACCTCGAATGGGGCGTACCAGTGCACGACGACGACGCGCTCTTTGAGTTGCTGTCGCTCGAGGGCGCACAAGCGGGCCTGAGTTGGATTACGGTCCTGCGTCGAAGAGAGGGGTACCGTCGCGTATTCGAGAACTTCAATTTGGACAAGGTCGCTCGATTCGATGACGCCAGGGTCGACGTGATCGTGGGCGATGCGGGCGTTATTCGCCATCGACAAAAAATAGTCTCGGTGATTTCGAACGCACGCGCGATCATCAACCTTCCGCGCGAACGCGGCACGTTTGCTGAGTATCTCTGGGAACTTGGGACAGTTGACGTCGACGCCACCGTCTCGGCGATCACGATGAGCGCTCAACTACGCCGGGACGGGCTCAAGTTTGTGGGACCCACGATATGCCACTCGCTCATACAGGCATGCGGAATAGTCAACGATCACGCGCCCGATTGCTTCCGCTTCGACGAGGTCGACGCCCTACGTGGTGCGTGATTGAGAGCGCAGTGCTCGAAGGTGACCATGAAGGCGGCAGAGACTTGCACCCACGTGGCGTGCGAATTGAGACGCTTCGCCCGACGACCGGTGGGGCCGTCGGTGTCATTAACCTCTAACTCCCGTGACGATTCTCATTGACTTGCAGGAGGTCACCCTCCAAGGCGTCGATCGGACGCTCTTAGCGAATCTCTCATTGACGATTTCCTCGGGCGACCGCATCGGTGTAGTCGGCATCAATGGGGTCGGCAAGACGACGCTTCTTCGTATAATTGCTGGCACGTTGTCACCGGACTCGGGGGAAGTACGTCGCGGGCGAGACGTACGGGTGGGCTTTCTCCCCCAGATCCCACATTTGCCCGTCGGTACCGTGCGCGAGACGCTGGGCTCTGGTTGGCAGGTCGACGCGACACTTGACCGCCTCGCGATGTTGGACGCCGCCGACACCCAAACCGACCAACTCTCTGGGGGTCAACTCAAGCGCGTCGCGCTCGCGCGCGTGTTCGGTGAGGAGAGTGACGTCATCATCCTTGACGAGCCCACGAACCATTTAGACCTCGGCGCGATTCAGTGGCTCGAGCAGCAGATCGTGGCGTTTCGAGGGGCCGTCGTGCTCGTGAGCCACGACCGTTTTCTGCTCGATCAAGTCACGACTCGCATGATCGAGATCGATCGCGGAAAGACCTTCCTTCACGCGGGTGGCTACTCCCATCTTTTAGAGGCCCAGGCCGAGCGAGAAGCTCGCGCCGCCTCCGCCGAACAGACGCGCCGTAATCTCGCCCGGACCGAACTGGCGTGGCTCCGGCGCGGGGTCAAGGCCCGCGCCACGAAACCCCAAGCGCGACTCGACGCCGCGAAACGACTCCTCGCGCAGCGACCGGAGACGGCGGCGAGGACCGGCAGTCTCGACTTCGCCACGGACGTCCCCCGACTCGGGACGAGCGTCATCAAAGCGCACCACGTCGCCTTCGCCTACGAAGGAGGCGACGAGATTCTGCGCGACGTGAACGTGGAGCTCGGTCCCGGCGATCGCGTCGGCGTAGTTGGTCCGAACGGTTCGGGTAAATCGACGTTCCTCAATCTGCTCAGCCAACGGCTGACACCTTCTAAGGGGACCGTGAAACTCGGGCCAACGGTACGAACCTCGTACCTCGATCAAGATGGTGGCGCGTACGACCTCGAGCTCACGGTCCAGGAACTCGTCGCGGGTCCCCAGGGCACGCCGGGTTCCTTGAGTGACGTCGCACTCATGAATCGATTCTGGTTTAGTGGCGCGCTGCCGATGACCAAGGCGCGCGATCTCTCGGGCGGCGAACGGCGTCGGCTGCAGCTGCTCTTGACCCTGGCGGCCCGTCCGAACGTGCTCTTTCTCGACGAGCCAACGAACGACCTCGACTTAGAAACCATCCGTCTCCTCGAGGAGTTCCTCAGTCAGTGGCCCGGCACGTTGGTGGTGGTCTCGCACGACCGCGCCTTCCTCAGCCGCACGACCGATCGCCTCATCGAAGTGCACGCGGACGCGACCATGAGCGACGTACCTGGCGGCATCGACGCGTGGATCGCGCGAGCGTCGGGCGCCGTGGCACCCGCACGCGATGCCGGTGGCGCTGACTCCTCCCCCGTCGTTCCCAAGGGACGAGCGATTCGCGACGCGGAAAAAGAGATGTCGCGCCTCGAGCGAAAGAAGTCCACCCTCACCGACAAACTCCTCGTGTCTAAGGACCGCGAGGAACAGACTCGACTCGGCAGGGAGCTCTCGGCGACCCAACGAGATCTCAGCCTCGCGGAGGAACGCTGGCTCGCCTTATCGCAGTAGCCCATCGAGTGCGACCGAAGTGGAAACGACCGCGGGCGGTACTAGCGTTGAAGGAGCCTCAAACTGACGCAGTACAGGAGATGACTATGTCGCGCACCCTCACTCGCTCACTCGTCGCCGCTGTCGCACTGGCCACTCCCTTTTACGCCCTGAGCGCCGGCGCCGCCAAAATCAGCGCCAAATCGACGTTGAGTGCGGCGTTAGCCGATGGGGCGAGTCAAAAGAGCGTGACCCTGTCCGGGACGGTGAGCGGCTCGGGGACCACCATCACCCTCGATGGTGGATTCTCTCCCGCGGGAAATGGTGGATTGACGACGGTGCCGAAGGTGGGAACGTACTATGCGATCTCGCCTCGGGGCAAGAAGTACTGCTTCGTGAAGGCCACATCGGTCGCCATGTTGAAACAGGCGCTCTACGTCAAGTCGCCTAACACAGATGAGATCAACCTCTGGTACAAAGTGACCTCGAAGGACCCCCGTTACGACAGCATCGCTTCGCCGAACGGCGCGCAAACGGTGTCACAACTCTTTTCCTTCACTCCCGCGGGCTGGAGCCGTAAGGCAACCTACAAAGCCACCACCACGTTGAACGGCGTTCGCGTGATCAAGCTCAAGGCCGCTTCGAACCTCTTCGTCAGCGGAAAGGGCTTCGCCACCACGACGCTCTACGTGACCGAGGGGAAGAACCCCCTGCCCTTCGCCATGTCGGGCCCGACGGGTACTACGGGTCTGTTCTACTTCACGAAATGGGGCACGACGACCGTCGCGATTCCCTTCACCGACATCATCTTGCCGAAATAACGCTTCGTCATCGCGGGTCGCCAGAACCACGCGACCCGCGAGTCAAAATCCCGGAAAGGCGCTCCGTAGTCCATCGAGGTGCTCAGCACCCTCTACGTCCGACGGTGTGTGCTCGGGGTCAAGCCGTCCGTAGACGAGGCGAAGGAAGGCCTCCGCCGGTAATCGCACGTCGGCGGGCTCCTCCCCCGTCCCTTCGCTCACCGTCGCCGCCTCGGGCGTGAGTTCAATTCGGTAGGTCCTCACGGGATCTTCCGTTCGCACTACGTAGGTACCCGTCGAACCAGTTGGCTTCGCCGCGAATTGAGCAATCATCTTGAGAACTCCTAGTAGCGAGTCGACGACTTCTGGCGCGAGGACGGCGTCGGGGTTTAACGCCACGTCGATGTCCCACGTGTGGAACGCGTGTTCGCTGAGGCGCAGGCCCGCGAAGCCGTCGTAGTCCAACTCCACCGGGCCGAGGCTGACCTTTACGTGCGCGCGTTCCTCAGGGCTCAGTGCTGACAGGCGCGCGATGACCGCTGCGTCGGCGGCGAGCAGATCGGCCCACTGCGCTTCGGGCGACTTCGCGTCCCACTCATCCCACACTGACTGGTTGAATCCCGCGGGCGCAGCATCGCCAGTGACCGCACTGTCGATGCCCTGCACGAAGATGACCGCCCCCGATCCCAGGTGTGAGAGGACGTCGGCGATGGTCCACTCTTTCGGATACGCCGACATCCTCAGTTGCTCGGGGCTCAAGGGCTCGATCAACGAACAAAGTTGTTCCACCGAGTAGCGCAGTGGATCCAAAAGCTCAGCCATGTGGTTCTCCTGTCAACGTCAGAGCGACGAGCCAACCCTACGGGTGAGGGCCCCACCTTCAGTCGGCGTCGTGGGCGGCCAGGAACTCCTCGACGACCGCTCGGAAGCGTTCGGGTTCTTCGACGAAGGGCATATGGCTCGAGTCTTCGAAGATCTCCCAGCGCACGTCGGGAATGTTGTCGAAGAAGGGCTGGATCGTCGCGGGCGTCGCTTCGTCGTGGCGGCCTGAGAGCAACAGCGTCGGCGCGAGAATGTGCCGAACGCGCTCAACCACCGACCAGCCACGCAGCGTGCCGACGCAGAAGAACTCATTGGGTCCATTCATCGTGTTGTATACCGTCGAGTCGTGCGACATGATCTCGAAGGTGCGCACGACCTCGGGTGGGTTCGGCAGGACCCGACAGACGTGCACGTCGTAGTACGCCTGGGTGGCCGCCAGGTACTCGGGGTCGTTCAACGATCCATCGGCCTCGTGACGATCGAGCGCCTCGGCGACCTCGGCGGGCATCGTCGAACGCAAGACCAGCGCCTCGCTCGCCCAGAGGTCCATTGACGCCGGAGAGTTACTGAGCACCAGCGCGCGCAGACCCGACGGTTGGCGAATAGCGTGCTCCGCCCCGAGCATCCCGCCCCAGGACTGTCCGAGAAAGTGGTAACGAGCGTCAAGCCCCAAGGTCGTGAGCAGGTTGTCAAGTTCGTCCAAGAACAACTCGACCGTCCAGAAGTCGCGGTCCGCGTCGGGCAGGTGCGTCGAACGCCCGCCCCCGAGCTGGTCGTAGTGCACGACCGCTCGACCAGAGCTCGCGAGCGCGGCCAGTGAAAGGAGGTAATCGTGCGAGCATCCCGGTCCGCCGTGCGCGACGACGAGGGGCGTGAGCGTGGAGTTGAGGTCGCCGGTCACGCGATACCAGGTCTCGTGACCTCGGAATTCAATCGTTCCTTCGGTCACGGGCAGTTCAGTCACGTACTCGACTGTAGGTGAGCCCTCCGAAGGTCGTATGTCGATTCTTACCCCTCTCTTAGTGCGGTTTGTTTCGCACTTGCAATGCGTCAGGAACTATGGACGTTCGTCACCTTCGAAAGGACCATCAGTGAACCCTCTGCGTCGAGGTGTGCGCAACGCCTTCCGCAACACCATGCGCTCGGTCGGCGTGGTCGTCATCTTGGCCGTGGCCATTGCCCTGTCGATCTCGATGCTCATCGCTCGAAGTGCGGTGGAGTCCAAAATTAGTTCCGTTCGGTCCTCGAGCGGTACGACGATCACCGTGTCGCCCGCGGGAGCCTTCGGATTCGCGGGCAACGGTACCCCGCTCAAGGCGGCGAAAGTCAACGCTCTCTTGAATCTGAAGAATGTCGTCTCGCTGCAAGAGTCCCTGAGCGAGCAGTTGAGCTCTACCAAGACCTCCCTCACGGCACCGAGTTTCGGTGGTGCCGCCGGTGGTACGACGGGTGGATTTGGCGGATCCGGGACCTTCACGCCATCGATTCGCGTCATTGGGACGAACGACCCGGGCAACGCGGTGGTGGGTGGCTTTAACGGTGGCGGTACCGAGAAACTCACCTCCGGCACCGCCTTTTCCCCCACGTCGAGCGCCGACGTCGCGGTGATCGGCAACACCTTGGCGACGGATAACAAGCTCAAAGTCGGCTCCACGTTCACCGCGGACGGCAAGACCATCACGGTCGTGGGGATCTACACGTCGGGCTCGACCTTTGCGGACTCCGACGTCCTCATGCCCTTAGCGACGCTACAAACATTGGCCTCCGCCTCGGGCGAGGTCTCAACGGCCATCGTCACCGTCAACAACATCGACAACGTCTCGAGCGTGACGACGGCCATTGAGTCCGCGCTCGGCTCCAAGGCCACCGTGACCTCGACCGAAGCGACGGTCGCGAGTGAGCTGGCGCCCCTCAATTCGGTCAAGACCATCAC
>Ga0182016_10008160_pt1 | contig 10636 bp, 11 predicted proteins | sample 712S2MmetaG_FD_120491 | JGI IMG/M metagenome (GOLD analysis project Ga0182016, IMG submission 120491) | Permafrost microbial communities from Stordalen Mire, Sweden - 712S2M metaG | ecosystem: Environmental > Terrestrial > Soil > Wetlands > Permafrost | place: Sweden: Stordalen | collected...
AGGGTTCGTATCGGAAGCGATAAGTCTCGATCCTAAGCAGACGCATTTCAGGTTAACGCCCCTCTTTAGTGGTTTCAGGCAAAAGGATACACTCACGGCGACGCCAGAACTTTCATATGCACGGCTGTATGCTGGCATCCGAAACAAGAAATCTAAACTCCACCCAAAAAGACTTCGACCTTACTGTCCCCATCGCAGACGTGGAAATAGCCAACTACTTTCGGGAAGACTATTATCTCCAGTATTTTGCCACTCCCGATGGGAAAAATATTGTTGGTCAGAAACCAGACGAAGATCCCCCGATGGAACATTCAGATTCAGAAATGCATATCGGCTAAACGGCTGAATTATTAACCCCACTCCACAATAAGCCAACTTGTCCGGACGGCGCTATTGACACCGAACCCTTGTAAATATAGGCTCGAAGTCAAACCTATGAAGAGAATCCTTTGCGCGTTCCTGGTATTCACCGCCGCAGCCGCGGCTCAAACCAAGTGGGTGCAGCCGCGCACGCCGGACGGCCAGCCTGATCTGCAGGGAATCTGGACGAACGCCACCATCACCCCTTTCGAGCGGCCGGCCCGTTTCGCCAACAAAGCCACTCTGACGAAGGAAGAAGCGGCGGAAATGGAGAGGCAGGCGGCGTCGAACGCTGTCGACAAGCCTCCGCGGCCGGGTGATGTGGGCGGCTACAACCAGGCATTCTTCGATTCCGGAACGAAGGTGGTTCCGACGCTGCGGACTTCCCTGGTGATCGAGCCGGAAGACGGCAAAGTTCCGCTGACGCCTTTCGGAGAAAAGAAGCACGCCTACAATCAGGCGCATGAGGGCGATTCGTGGGAATATCTGACCGTTTGGGATCAGTGCATCACGCGCGGCGTCCCGGGCGATATGTTTCCGGCGGGCTATAACAACGCGTATCAGATCATTCAAACGCCTGGCTATGTGATGATTCTTTCCGAGATGATCCATGAGGCGCACATTATTCCTCTGGCGACGGCGGCTCATCCGCATCTGCCCCCGGGTGTGCGGGTGCTCAACGGAGACCCGGTGGGCCATTGGGAAGGCAATACGCTCGTCGTCGACATCACCAACTTTAATGGCCATTCCCAGGTCGCGACCAGCGCGGCGACCGGCCGCATCCGCGGTATGCCCGAGAGTGAGCAATTACATGTTGTGGAACGGTACACGCGCATCGATGCCAATACGATCGACTACAACGTAACGGTGGAAGATCCGGTCATGTATACGAAGCCATGGAAGGCGTCGGTTCCCATGTACCGGGATGAAAACTATCAGATCTATGAGTATGCCTGCCACGAAGGAAATGAGGCAGTCGGACTAGTACTGAAAGGGGCTCGCGCGAAGGAACATGCCGCACACTGAACGTTCGACTCGGCGCTGGTGCGCTAAAATGGATTGTATTCTAACGTACTGATTCTCCCGTTACCATGCTGTCCTATCACGCTTGCTCAAAATGCGATGCACGAGTACGGCGGTCACGGATACGCAATATCCTGGAGTTTGCGATATCCCCGCTTGTCCTTCCCTGGCGTTGCAGCGTGTGCGACCGGCGGGAATATAAGTTCCGCTTTATCGATATGAATCCTCCGGCGAATCGGGAGGAGGATGACGAAGTTGAGGAAGCTGAAGAGGAAGTCGTAAAACCGGTTAAGGCTCCGAAAACCGCTAAGGCAGCGAAGAAGAAGGTTAAAACTAAGGCCGTCGAGGTAGAGCCGGAGGAAGACTCGGAAGAGTCGGAGACTGAAGACGCTTCAAAAGCTGAGAGCTAACTTAATCGCTGGCAATCCCGCTACAATCCCTTCGGGATGGCCGATTGGACAATCGGCCGCAGGTTAGACAACCTGCCCCACACTCATCCACCAGGCAGTACAATTAGCCGCCTATGGCGTACATCGGACGGGGCGGCGGGATGAACTTCGTCGAGTTGATCTCGTGGCCGATCCATTTTTCGGCTATGTTTTGACGGAATTTCGCGGCGATTTGATCATCGCCTGCGCCGGAGCGGAGCAGCTCCTTCACATCCGTCTCTTCAATGGCAAAGAGGCAATAACGGAGCTTGCCGTCCGACGTTAGCCGGATGCGATTGCAGTTCAGGCAGAACGGCTTGCTGACCGATGCGATGAAACCGAGCCGTCCTTTGCCGTCCGCGTAGGAGAATTCGGTGGCAGGAGCCCGCGGATCGCTGTCGGGCACTTCAATCAGCGGGCCAATTTCACGCGTGATCAGCGCGGCGATGTCGTCGGCGAGCAGCACTTTGCCGCGGTCCCAGAGCGATTGGGCGTCCAACGGCATGAATTCGATAAAGCGCGGCTCAAAGCCGCGTTCCCGGCAATAGATCGCCATGGGAACAATATCGGGCTCGATCAGATTCTTTACTGCTACGACGTTGATCTTGATCTTTTCGAATCCAACGCTCACAGCCTTGTCGATACCTGCGAGGACGCGGGGTAAATCGTCGCGGCGCGTGATTTGTTTGAAGCGTTGCCGGTCGAGCGTGTCGAGGTGGATGTTGAGGCGGCGCAGACCGGCATCCCACAAAGCCTGGGCATGCTGTTCGAGGAGAACCGCGTTGGTGGTCAGCGCGATATCGAGAATTCCGGGTAGAGCCGCGAGCTTTTCGATCAATCTCGGGAGATCGCGGCGCACCAGCGGTTCACCGCCGGTAATACGCAATTTGTTCACGCCAAGAGAAACGGCGACGCGGGCCACCCGCTCGATTTCCTCGAAGCTGAGAATTTCCTCCCGCTCCGTGAAATGGATCGGCTCATCCGGCATGCAGTAGAAGCAGCGGATGTTGCAGCGGTCCGTGACGCTGATGCGCAGGCTGTCGTGCACGCGTTCGAAGCGGTCGATGAGTGGCGTGGGCGTCACGTTACGGCATTACCTGACTGCAAGCATACGCTCTATTGGGGTGAGCGCGCGCTGCATAATTTCTTCCGGCAACTCAACCCGCGGCTCGAGATTCAGCAGGGAGTCGCGCAATTTCTCCATCGTGTTGAGGCGCATGTAGGGGCATTCGCTGCAATTGCAATTCTCGTTGGCGACGTAATGGAAGCGCTTGCCGGGCGCGACCCGTTCCAGTGAGAAGTTGATCCCGCTCTCGGTCATCACGATAAATTCGGGGGCCGGGCTGGTTGCCACGTAATCGACTATGGCCGAAGTGGATCCGATGAAATCCGCATGGTTCAGAACCGCTTCGGGACATTCCGGATGGGCGACCACGATGGCCGCAGGGAACGCGGCTTTGGCGTCGAGCAGGCGCCGCACGGGAAAGGTGGCGTGGACAATGCAAGTGCCCTGCCAGATTTTCATGTTCTGCCGGCCAGTCTGTTGCTTTACATAGTTGCCGAGGTTGCGGTCGGGGAGGAACAGGATTGGCTGGTCGGCCGGAATTGAGTTGACGATCTTCACCGCATTGCTGGAAGTGCAGAGGATATCGGACTCGGCTTTGACTTCGGCGGAAGTATTGATATAGCTGACGATGGCGTATTCGGGATGGAGGCGCCGGAACTCGCGGATGGGTTCAACCGGGCATCCCTCGACCAGACTGCAGCTGGCGGCTTTGTCGGGGACAATGACGGTCCGGGAGGGATTCAGAATCCTGGCTGTTTCCGCCATGAACCAGACACCGCAGAAGGCGATCACATCCCGATCGGTTTCCTTCGCGGCGCTGCGGGCCTTGCGGGACAACTCCAGGCTATCTCCTACAAAATCAGCCAGTTCCTGAATTTCGGCTTCCTGATAATGGTGCGCGAGAATGATGGCCCGGCGATCACGCTTGAGATCGAGGATTTCTTCGGCGAGGGTAAGGTCCGTAAGGACAGAGCTGGGGGCAGTCATACACGGTCTTCATTGATGCCGGATGGTTTCATTTTAGCAACTGGAGCTTTAGCAACGTGATAATGGGTAGGCCTGTGCGCGTCGTTCTGATTTCCACCTATGACATGGGACGCCAGCCGTTCGGACTGGCCTCTCCCGCCGCGTGGCTGCGCGCCGAAGGCCATGAGGTTACGACGGCCGACCTTTCGCGCGAGGAGCCTCCGTTCGAGGCCGTTCGCGATGCCGACTGGATCGCTTTTCACCTTCCCATGCATACGGCTACCCGCCTGGCGGTTCCGCAAATCGAGGTTGTACGGCAACTGAATCCGGCGGCCACGATTTGCTGTTACGGACTTTACGCTCCTGTTAATCAAGAGATGCTCCGGGCGCTGGGAGTGACTCATATCGTCGGGGGCGAGTTCGAGCGGGCGCTGGCGGACCTGGTGTCCGGACGGTCGGATTCCGCTTTGCCGGTGATTTTGGATCGGCTTCCGTTTGTTACGCCGGACCGGACTACGCTGCCTCTTTTAGGTCGTTATGCGGGGATAATGCGAGGCGGCGCTCGTAAAACGGTGGGTTATACGGAAGCCAGCCGCGGGTGCAAACACCTCTGCCGGCACTGTCCGATTGTGCCGGTTTACGAGGGGCGGTTCCGGATTGTACAGCGCGATGTCGTGCTGGCGGATGTACGGCAGCAGGTGGCGGCGGGCGCGCAGCATATTACGTTTGGCGATCCCGATTTCCTGAACGGGCCGGGTCATGCCCGGGCGATTGTGGAGGCTCTCCATGAAGAATTTCCGGCGGTCACTTATGACGCCACCATCAAAGTCGAGCATTTGCTGAATCATCGGGAGTTGCTGCCGGTGCTGGCGCGGACGGGTTGTCTGTTTATTACCAGCGCGGTGGAGTCGGTGGATGACGAGGTGCTTGAGCGGCTTGCCAAGGGGCATACGCGGGCCGGATTTGTGGAAGCGTTGAAATTGACCCGGGAGTACGGATTGACGATGGCGCCGACCTTTGTGGCGTTCACGCCGTGGACCACACGGGAAGGCTATCTGGATTTGCTGCGGACGATCCGGGATCTGGACTTGACCGGAAGTGTGGCGCCGATTCAGCTGGCGATCCGGTTGCTGGTTCCGGCCGGGTCGAAGCTTCTGGAGTTGGGCGATCTGGATGTCGGGCAGTTCGATGCAGCGGCGCTTACTTATCCGTGGAAACATCCGGATCCAGCGATGGATCGGTTATGTTCCGATTTGACGAGGTTGATCCGCGCGGGGGATAAGAAGGGGTTGTCGCGAGTGGAGATTTTCGCAGCGATTTGGGAAAAGGCCTTCGGGGAATTTCCGGATTTCCATTTGCCGGACCGGGCGACGATTCCCTACTTGTCCGAACCCTGGTATTGCTGAGCGGAGCCCGATGAAGAGCAGTTGGCTCTTATGTAAAGAGGATAGAATCGAATCGCGCTTGTGCGTTGTCAGATGAAATTGCTCTCGTATTGGCGTTGCAAGACAGTACTTCCTATGCTCGATGACGACGAGTTTAAGGCGGCGATGTCACTCCGCGGAACCGGATGTGGCGAAAGTTGTGTGGGGCATGTATGGCCCCGGTGACTTGAACCGAACTTCCGGTCAGGATTCGCGCGGGAAAAATCAGCATATCGACTGCGAATGAACAATACGGAATTTTCAGCGCTGCTTTTTGGCGGGTCTGTGGTGGCCGGTCTGATCGGCTCGCTGACAGGCCTCGGCGGCGGTGTGGTGATTGTGCCCCTGCTGACGATCGGTTTTGGCGTGGACATCCGTTACGCAATCGGTGCGTCGCTGATTTCGGTGATTGCGACTTCTTCCGGGGCTGCATCGGCCTATGTCCGCGAAGGGTTTTCCAATGTCCGGGTAGGGATGTTCCTCGAGATCGCGACTTCCGCGGGGGCGCTTGCAGGTGCGGCGCTGGCGGCTTATGTACCCGCTGCGGGGCTGGCGATTTTGTTCGGATGTGTGTTGCTTTTTTCGGCCTTCGCGCCCTCGCACGAAGTGCGTTCAGGACCGGGACAGGAGCAGGCCGCCGGATCGATAGGGGCGCGGCTCGGTCTAAACAGCACTTATCCGACAATAGAGGGAATAACTGCTTACAGCGTCCAGCGTGTTCCACTGGGCTTCGGGATCATGGGGATCGCAGGAATGCTTTCCGGCTTGCTGGGGATTGGCTCAGGGGCCGTGAAGGTGCTTGCGATGGATCTTGCGATGGGGCTTCCATTCAAGGTTTCAACTACTACCAGCAACTTCATGATCGGCGTGACGGCGGCGGCGAGCGCAGGGGTCTATCTGCATCGCGGCTACGTCGACCCCGGCCTGGTGATGCCGGTAATGCTGGGCGTTGTCGCAGGCTCGCTCACTGGCGCCAAATTGCTGGTCAAGCTGGCCAGCACGCAAGTGCGGATGATATTCCGGGGCGTCATTGTGGTGCTGGGAGTGGAGATGCTTTACAACGGCTGGACGGGGCGAATTTAGTATGGACCGCCGCGACCAGGACCAGAAGATGGACGAGAGCATGGGGCTGCTGCTGCGAGCCGGGGTGATTACGTGCTGCGTAGTAATGATTGCCGGCGCCGTCTTATACCTGCTGCGTCACGGGAGCGAGCAGGAATCGTATACGAGCTTTCACGGCGAGCCGGCCGGTCTTGAAAGCGTCGCGGGCGTGCTGGGGCTTGTTCGGGCAGGCTCGGCGCGTGGAATTATTCAGCTGGCGGCGTTGTTGATGATTGCCACACCGGTTATGCGGGTGGTGCTGGCGGTGATTGATTTCGCAAGGATGAAGGACTGGAAATTTACCGGGATCAGCCTGGTGGTTTTGGGGTTACTGGCTTTCGGTCTGTTCGGAACGCGCTAGAAGTCTGCGTCGTAAATCTTCCATGGTAAATTTCTGGGCGGGGCAAAAAGGGTACAGGCCCGAATTGTCGCAAAGGCGGCGAAATTCGGGCGCAGTCCCCATTTTGCAGGTTGCGGTATAACTGGCCTGATTTGCGACGCACAATACCAGGATGACAAGCTAAGCATGTCCTACAACCAGTTACGTTCCTGCCATGCTTTTCGGCACTCCTCTGTGAGGATTTTCAGTTCTCTTAGCTGGACTGGATCCGGCACCTCTTTGAAGTTGAAGCAGGTTTTTCCCTGCATTCGTTTTGTGAGTGCTTCCGGAATCTTTGCGATTAAGGGCTCGCACATGTACAGGGGCATCAAGTGGAAGCTTACGTATGCCTTTCCGATCCGTACAGACCCGAAATCCATCGGATGTCCTTTGTGCTGCGGGAAGGGCGAGGGCGTTTTCGTTACAAGCGCGTATTCAGTCGGGCTGTCTGTTTTTACGGGAAGGCGGCCGGCGTGTTGTGCGAGGACAGGTTTCAGGGCGGCGAATACGGCGTTGAAATCGGCCACGCCGCCCAGTTTACAGCAAGAATGCCAGCAAGCCCCTGTACTATGCCTGACAGGAACTTACTGACATTTACGGCCAGCGGTGACTCTCCGAACTTTGGCCGAACTTTGAAGGAGTAGGTCGTTCAGAGCCGCCACCGCTGACAAACTGTACGCCGGCTTCGGTCCAGGATTAATGGCGCCGAAGCCAGCGCTGCCCGTGATCATTGTTTCTGCTGTTAGTTACCACCTGAAACCGCACTGACGTGCGGGGAGGTAACGGTTACGGTCACGAGTCCATTCGACCAGCAGCATTCAAAGCCGCCGCCACCGTCGCCTGTTGCATCGTTGGCGACGACTTCGAGGATGTATTTGCCTGGTTCGCTGAATGTTGCTGTGGTGATTGCTTTGCCCATGAAGGCCATTCCGGGGGGAAGCGTGCCGTCGGTTTTTTCTACAACAGGCCGGCTGTTTGCAAATGTTACGGTGCCCTGCTCCGGTGTCCGGAAGGTAGTCCAGTGAAGGGAGACAGGGACTTTCGGTTTGCGAGTGGCTGGCGAAACTATATCGTCGTCCGCCACAATGGCCGTTAGCTCCAGCGGCTCGCCAGCGGTGGCTTTGTAGGTGGCGGTGACTGGCACGGGCCCCTGAACTGTTTTGGAATTCCCTCCGAAGCTGAGCATGGGCGGCGTGTTGTTATCGGCGTCTTTGAACGGCAACAGTTCCCAATCGGTTTTCAGATTGAGCGGAATGACGGTTGTCTTGCCATTGGCAGTGAGCGTCCATTGCAGCTTGTTGGCGCCGAACTCTTTGGGAACCCGGATGACGAAATTGCCCCAGGTTTTGCCGGGATAGAAATGGGTGGGTTGACCCTGATCCGGGCCGCCGGGCTCGATCTTGTTGGCGGATCCAACCGGTATGTCGAGCTCCTGTTTCATGTTGCGGTTGTAGTAGCCGAGCAGAATCGAATAGCTGCCATCGGTGTTGTGAAACCAGCCTTCAAAAACGCCCGTGACGCTGTCGCCGGCATCGTGATGGATGGCAGGTTCGACCATCTGGGCCGAAAGGTTAAAGGTGGCTGCCAGCATTCCGGCAAGGGACAGGGTGCGAATTGCTGATTGAAATTTCATAGGGGTGAATTCCTTTCTTTTTCTTTTAAAGAGAGCGGCGGGCCCCGGCATTACCAATGCCCAACCGCTCCCCTAACTTGTTAGTTACCCGCGCGGGCGGAGGCTGCCGCCGGCTTGTGAGTATCGGCCCATTCCTTGTACTCTTCGTCGCTGAGGTAGGTAACGTTCACCCACGCGTGTGCCATTTCGTCTACCGTGCGGTCACCCCAGCCGATCCACTGATCGGGATCAGGATTGCCTTTGTGGGCAGCGGTATTGTCGAAGATCGACTTGATGTGAATGACTGTGCCCTTCGGAAGCACCGGAGCTTCGTCAGCAGCGAAGATGTAGTTCGTCATCCAGTTGAAGTCGAACTTGTCGACGTTGGCGATCATTTGAACCTGGCCATTGGGAAGAATCGCTTCCATCGACATCGACTTGCCGCGGAGGTGCATGTGCGGCTGGAAGTTTTCCAGACGGGCAGCGGCCTTGAGGACCGTAAAGCCGTCCTGCATGGCGATGCTGTTTGGCGGAATGTCGAGGGGTGAACCCTGGCGCGAAGTGGACTGGAAGCCCGTCAGATAAGTACGGTGCTTCGGTTCCTGGCCTTTCGGATACAGCCAGACGCCCAGTTCGACGACATCGGTTATGGCCTCGCCAGCGGCATGGTAGTGGATGTCCCACCAGATGTGCGAGCCAGGCAGAAGAAGCTTGCCGGAGCCTTCCGGATAGAGGTCATAGCTCTTGCCGATGGCCCATTCCATGAGCGTGCCGGCTTCGTTGGGTGAGCGGCCGTCGCCGATTCCATCGCTGAACCTGCGGGCATCGGGATCGTTGTCCTGAACCAGGTGGGCCAGCGCGTGGTGCGTGATCTTGCGGCCGGCTGTTGTGCCCGGACGGATCTCAACACCGCGGACCCAACGGGGCTCTGTCACACCTGTATCGGCGAGCGGTCTCCACCACTGATCCTGACTGTTAGCCGGCATTGTGTAAGGAGTCGATTTGATAACCAAATCCGGTGGTCCGAGTTTGGCGGCCAGTTGCCACGCGGAATCGTCACCCCAGGTTTTCGCTGTCGGCATATCCTTCGGGTCGCCCTGCGCGGCGCCGGTATCGACCCACTTCACGATGGTCGCGATCTGTTCGGTGCTCAGGGACATGTCGTTGGCGAAATGCCGGATGCCGACATTCTGGTCAATGTGCCATGGCGGCATGTTGCGCGCCACGACGCGGTCCTTAATGGAACGCGCCCAGGGGCGGCTCTCCTCCCAGGTGATCAGCGACATTGGGGCGGCCGTACCTTTACGGTGGCAGTCCTGGCATTTCTCCTGAAAGATGGGAGCAATGTCCTTGCTGAATGTGACGGGCTTATTCGAGGTCAATTCGGCAGCCGGAGCCGAGCCTGCGAACAGCAGTATTCCGGTGGTGATGAGACCCAATCCAGCCGACGGGGCATTGCGGAAACTGGCTTTGAACATAATTTTTTTCTTTCGTCCTTTCGCCGTGAGTTAGGGGGTGGCGACGGGTGTTGATTTGGCATTCTTTGCGCCAATTCTTTTTTTGGTGTAACTAATTGGAAATAAATGCCAAGTTACGCGAGGCGGGCTGCGCCCTCAATGCTGCTTCGGTGTCAGATCGCGCGATTTTGCGTTTTCTGGCGCAATTCGGATGACGCAGGGCATTCAGAGTGCCGAGCTTTGCCCGGCCGTACAAGCATGTCCCACCTGGTGCTGACAGGTAGTGGATCTTTACGAGGCGTCGCCTATTTCTACTACCGGCAGGTTGAACGCGGCGGTATTGACCACTCCCTTGCGCTGGAATTGAATCCAGATCCGATGCATGCCTGCGCGTGGAAAGAACACGTTGAACTGCATTTCCTTGTATGTGCTGTCGGGTGGTTCGTTCACCTGGACGGGATGGGTATGTATGAGATCGATGAGGTCGCTGCTTGCGGCCAGCATGTGGGCCGGTGCGCCAAGGTAATTCTCGATGCCTTCATTGGGCGATACGCGGACGAAAATCATTGCTTTCTGCCCGGCGACGGGGTGCTGCGGCACGGTTGTGAATTCAACCGTCATGTTCTCGGTCTTCTGCGGACTGAGGTCGGTCTGAAGTTTTGCGGTTTGCAGTTTGAATCCGGGTCCGGACACGAGCAGCGTTTTCTCGACCAGCTGCGGGGTGCCGCTCAGAGGCCAGAAATCCGTCAATACGCGATAGAACGCGGGCTTTGGAAATTGCACCGTGATTGCGAAGCTGCCGTCGGGCATCACCTCGGGG
>Ga0182016_10008161_pt1 | contig 10634 bp, 7 predicted proteins | sample 712S2MmetaG_FD_120491 | JGI IMG/M metagenome (GOLD analysis project Ga0182016, IMG submission 120491) | Permafrost microbial communities from Stordalen Mire, Sweden - 712S2M metaG | ecosystem: Environmental > Terrestrial > Soil > Wetlands > Permafrost | place: Sweden: Stordalen | collected...
CCGGTTTCCGCTGGGGCGAATCGGCCGCATCGCGCGGCCGTAGCGCAGAGCGCGCGAGCCCGACAGCTCACCCCGTAGGCGACGGTAGCGGGCAGTGAGTGCATGGTTCGCGCGCAAACAGCCATTCGATGGGCGGTTCCCGGCCTCTGCGCCGGGCTTCTTGCGCTGCCCGCCGTCGCGAGCGCCGGAACCGCCGGCGGCGCCACGGCGCCGGGCCCATCCAGCGCGAGCGGCCCCTCGATCGCTGCGCCGACCGCCGTCGCCGGGGCGCTCGCGGTCACGCCCGCGTCGCTGCTCGAGCACCAGGTCGCCGTGATCAGCGGCACACTCGCGCCAGGTGACGGCGGGCACATCGTCTGGCTGCAGGTGCGCCAGGGGCGCGGCTCATGGTCGACGATCCTCAGCGCGCAGGCGAACAGCGCCGGCGCCTTCGCGATCAGCTGGCGCGCGAGCCGCACCGGACAGCTGACGCTGCGCGTGGTCGCCTCCGACGCCGCCTCGGCCAGCTCGGTGACGGCGACGCCGCAGGCCACACTCGCGGTCTATCAGGAGATCCTCGCCAGCTGGTACGGGCCCGGGTTCTACGGCAACCGCACCGCGTGCGGCGAGAAGCTGACGCGCTCCATGGTCGGGCTCGCCGATCGAACGCTCCCGTGCGGCACGGCGGTCTCGCTGACCTACGACGGCCGGTCGCTGACGCTGCCGGTGATCGACCGCGGTCCCTACGCCAACGGCGCGACGGTTGACCTCACCCACGCCGCCGCCCAGGAGCTCGGCATCACCGAGACGGTGCCCGTCGGCATGCTCGCCCTCGGCGGCACGCTGATCGCCCCGACCAGCTTCGTCAGCCCCAGTGACTCGCCGGCCGGCGCGACCGGCACGACCGGCACATCGCTCGCCGGCGGCGCCACCGCGCCCAGCGCTTGAGCTGAGCGACCGCGCGCAGCGCGGCCGCGCTACAGGAGTCCGGGCTGCAAACGCAGGCGCCGACGCCAGCTGAGAGCATCCGGGGACGATGGTGCTGCTGATCGCGCCGCTGGTCGCCGTGCTCGCGTTCGCGTGGGCCATCGTCGTTCGCCGACGCGCCACGCTTCCGGCTGCGATCACGATCGTCGATCCGGAGGCACCGACGATCGACGCCGACGGCGCCGCCCGCTCGGTCCAGGCTGCCGAGTTGCGGATCCCGTCGCCGGCGCTGCTCGCGCTGTGGTCGCCGGCGTCACTCGAGCGCCTGGCCCGCACCTACTGGCGCTTTCTCGAACGCTCATCACTCGGGCTGATCCGCGTCGCCTACAGCGAGCACGACCGCGCCGTCGTGCTGTTGTGCCGCCCGTTCGTGCTGATCGGCTTCGACCCGCCGGCTTATGAGCTGACGGCCGAGCGCGGGGTGGTGCGCTGGCAGATCCGCGGCGGCGCGCTCGTCTCGCACCGCCAGGACCGCCGCGGCGGCTTCCTCCAGATCGACGTGCGCCGCCTGCCCGACCCTGACCCCGACTACCAGGCGATTCACGTCGAGATTTCCGTACTGAGCTTCTACCCGGCGATCGCCAACGCCATCAGCCCGCGCCTGTACGCGGCCACGCAGTCGGCGATCCACGTGCTCGTGACACACGGCTTCCTGCGCTCGCTGGCGCGCCTGGATCTGGCGCAGTCGCGCACCGGCCGCTTCCGCGGCCAGGGCGGCGCCGCTCAGTAGCTGCGCAGCTTCACGCGGTCGTGACGCGCGTGGATCCGGCGCACGGTGCCCGAGCGCGAGCGCATCACCAGCGACTCCGTCGTGGCGCCCGTCGCACCCTGGTAGCGCACGCCCTGCAGCACATCGCCGTCCGTGATCCCGGTGGCGGAGAAGAAGCAGTCGTCGCCGGCCACCAGGTCGTTGCAATCCAGCACGCGCTCGAGGTCGTAGCCGGCGTCGATGGCCGCCTGGCGCTCGCGATCGTCGCGCGGCCAGAGGCGCCCGAGCAACTGGCCGCCGATGCACTTGATCGCCGCCGCCGTGAGCACGCCCTCCGGCGTTCCCCCGATGCCCCAGAGGAGATCGACCGGCGAGCGCTCGCTGCAGGCGAGCATCCCCGCCGAGACGTCACCGTCGCTGATCAGCCGCACGCGCGCGCCCGCCGCGTGGATCGCCGCCATCGCCTGCGCGTGGCGCGGACGATCGAGCAGCACGACGGTGACGTCGGCCACGTCTATCCCCTTGCGGGCTGCGACGAGCGCGACGGTCTCGCCGATCGGCCGGTCGAGGTCGAGCAGGTCGGCGATCTCGGCGCCGCCCGCGATCTTCTCCATGTACACGCACGGCCCCGGATCGAACATCGTGCCTCGCGGCGAGAGCGCGATCACCGAGAGCGCGCTCGGCATGCCGCGCGCCGTCAGCGTGGTGCCCTCGACGGGGTCGACGGCGATGTCGACGGCAGGCTCGCTGCCGTCACCGATGCGCTCGCCGTTGAAGAGCATCGGCGCCTCGTCCTTCTCACCCTCGCCGATCACGACAACGCCGTCCATGTGCACGCTGTCGAGCATGTGTCGCATCGCATTCACCGCCGCCTGATCGGCCGCCTCCTTGTCGCCGCGGCCGATCAGACGCGAGGCACCGAGCGCCGCCGCCTCGGTCACGCGGACGAGCTCCAGCGCAAGGTTGCGATCCGGTGGCGTGTTGCTCGGATGTTCGGTCACGGCGCTCAGCGTATACGCCCGCGCCGACCGGCCGAGGCGGCGGCGCGTGACGGCGGCGCGACATTCACAGCCACGCACAATCCTGCTGATAGCTTGCCAGCGAATGAGCGCGCACAGTTTCGTGATCGGCGTCGATGTCGGCGGCACCAAGACGTCGGTCGCGGCACTTCGCGCGACAACCACCGGGGAGCCGCTGGTGGCGCCGACGGACCGCGGGAGCGCGGAGGCGCTGATCGCTCAGATCGTCGCCCAGGTGGAGGCGGTGGCCGCGGGCGAGGTGCCCTCGGCGGTGGGCGTGGGCATCCCCTCGGTCGTCGAGTTCGCGACCGGCCGCGCGCGCTCGAGCGTCAATGTGCCGCTCCAGGACGTCCCGCTGCGGGCCGTGCTGAGTGATCGGCTCGGCCTGCCGGTGTTCGTCGACAATGACGCGACCGTCGCGGCTCTCGCGGAAGCCCATGACGAGGACGGGCGGCTCGATGTCGGCAGCCTCGTGATGTGCACCGTCGGCACGGGCGTCGGCGGCGGGATCGTGATCGGCGGACGCTCCTATCGCGGCGCGACCGGTGCCGCCGGTGAGCTCGGCATGACGCTCGTCTCGATCGGCGAGCAGATACCGCCGGCGCAGGCGACCTTCCCGCAGCCGGGATCGCTCGAGTCGCTGGCAGCCGGCCACGTGCTCGACCGCCTCGCGCGCGAGGCGGCGCAGGCGCACCCCGATTCGGCGCTGGGACGCACGCTCGCCGAGCACGGAGCCGTCCGCGGGCCGGACGCGGTCGCGGCGGCGATGGCTGGGGACACCGTCGCGGTCGAGTGCGTGGCGACACTCGGCCGCCGGCTCGGCGTCGGCGTGGCGAACGCGATCAACACCTTCGACCCGGAGGTCGTCGCGATCGGCGGTGGCGTATCGTCAGCGGGGGAGCTGCTCGTCGGGCCGGCCCGGGCCGTCGCGCTCGAGTACGTCCTCCACGGAGTCGGAACGGCAACCGAGATCCGCGTCGCCCGGTCCGGGCCGCAGGCCGGTGTCCGCGGCGCCGCGCTGCTCGCGCGCAGCGAGCTAAAGAGTCAGAACGGAGAAGGCAGATGAGCACAGCCCCGAGCGCGAGCGACCTAGACGAGCTCTGCGTCAACACGATCCGCACGCTGGCGATGGACGCCGTGCAGAAGGCCGACTCCGGCCACCCCGGGACGCCGATGGCGCTCGCTCCGGTCGCCTACACGCTCTACACCCGCGTGATGCGCCACAACCCGGCCAACGCGGCGTGGCCGAACCGCGATCGCTTCGTGCTCTCCTGCGGGCACGCATCGATGCTGCTCTACGCGATGCTCTACCTCTGCGGCTACGGCCTGGAGCTCGAGGACATCGAGAACTTCCGCCAGCTCGGCTCCCCCTGCGCCGGTCACCCCGAGTACGGCGCTGCACCCGGCATCGAGGCGACGACGGGGCCGCTCGGCCAGGGCATCTCCACGTGCGTCGGGCTGGCGCTCGCGGAGCGCCTGCTGGCTGCTCGTTTCAATCGCGACGGGCACCAGATCATCGACCATCACACCTTCACGATCGCCTCCGACGGCGACCTCGAGGAGGGCATCTCCTCAGAGGCCAGCTCGATCGCCGGCCACCTGGGCCTCGGGCGTCTGATCGCGTTCTACGACGACAACCACATCTCGATCGAGGGCGACACCGCGCTCTCGTTCAGCGAGGACGTCGGCGCCCGTTACGAAGCGTACGGCTGGCATGTTCAGCACCTCGGCGAAGATCTCTCGCTCGAGCGCATCGAGGAGGCGGCGCGTACCGCGATGGCCGTGCTCGATCGCCCGTCGCTGATCGTCTGCCGCACGCACATCGCGCAGGGATCGCCCAACAAGCAGGACAGCGCCAGCGCGCACGGCTCGGCGCTCGGCGAGGACGAGGTCGCCCTGACCAAGCAGGCCTACGGCTGGCCGACCGAGCCGGCGTTCTACGTCCCGCCCGAGGCGCTTGAGCACTGCCGCGCCACGGTCGCGCGCGGCGAGGACGAGGAGCAGGCGTGGAACGAGCGGATCGTGGCCTACCGCGAGGCCTTTCCAGAGCTTGCCGATGGACTCGCGGCGATCGTCGAGCGCCGGGCGCCGGAGCTTCCGCCGGGACTGCTCAAGCGCTTCGAGCCGGGCACGAAGATGGCGACGCGCAAGGCCTCGCAGGAGGTGATCCAGGTCGCGGCCGCACTCGTACCGTCGATGATCGGCGGGGCGGCGGACCTCGCCCCCTCGACGCTCACGCTCGTGGACGGCGGCGGCAACGTCGAGCGCGGGTCCTTCGGCGAGCGCAATCTTCATTTCGGCATTCGCGAGCACGCGATGGGCGCGATCGTGAACGGGCTCGCGCTGAGCGGCCTGCGTCCCTATGGGGCGACGTTCCTGATCTTCTCCGACTATATGAAGGGCGCGATCCGGCTCGCCGCGCTGATGGAGCTGCCGAGCATCTTCTGCTACACCCACGACTCGATCGGCGTCGGCGAGGACGGCCCGACCCACCAGCCGATAGAGCAGCTCGCGGCGCTGCGCGCCACACCCAACATCAACGTCGTGAGACCGGCCGACGCGCACGAGACGGCGCTCGCCTGGAGCTTTGCGCTGCGCGCCAGCGAGACGCCGACGGTGCTCGCGCTGTCGCGCCAGGCGCTGCTCGTGCTCGATCCCGAAGTGGTCCCCGACGATGCGATAGAGCGCGGCGCCTACATCCTGCGCGAGACTGACGACGCCGCAGCCGTGGTCCTCATCGGCACCGGCTCGGAGGTCTCGCTGTGCCTCGCGGCCGCGGAGCGGCTTGCGGGCGAGGGCATCGCAGCGCGGGTCGTCAGCATGCCGTGCATGGACACCTTCGAGGCCCAGCCGGCAGCCGAGCGCGAGCGGGTCCTCGGTCCGGCGGGAACGCCGCGCATCGCCGTTGAGGCAGCCAGCCCGTTCGGCTGGGATCGCTGGACGGGGGAGCGCGGCGCGATCATCGCCATGCGCTCGTTCGGCGCCTCCGCCCCGGCGGCTGACGTCTACGCCCACTTCGCCATCACGGCGGAAGCAATCGTCGAGCAGGCCCACGCACTGTTGAGCGGCTGAAAGGCACCACACATGGCAACCGCACCCCGTACCGTGAACGCCAACCTCGCCGCGCTTGCGGCCGCCGGGACGGCGCCCTGGCTCGACCAGATCCGCCGTGGGCTGATCTCGAGCGGCGAGCTGGCACGCCTGCGCGACGAATGTTCGCTGCGCGGCGTCACCTCCAACCCGGCGATCTTCGAGCAGGCGATCCTCGGCTCCGACGACTACGACGATGCGCTCGCGGAACTGGCACACGAGGGTCTGGACGCCGTGGCGCTGTATGAGCGTCTCGCTGTCACCGATGTGCAGGATGCCGCGGACGTGCTGCGCAGCGTCTACGACGAGTTCGGCGATGGATTCGTCTCTTTCGAGGTCGCGCCGACGCTCGCCAACGACACCGACGCGACGCTGGCTCAGGCGCGCGACTACTGGGCCCGCCTGAACCGCCCCAACGTGATGATCAAGATCCCCGGCACCGAGGCCGGCGTGCCCGCGATCGAGCAGGCGATCTTCGAAGGAATCAACGTCAACGTGACCCTGCTGTTCGGCGTCGAGCGCTACGCGCAGATCGCCGAGGCCTACGTTCGCGGCCTGGAGCGCCGCGCCGCCGAGGGCCTCCCGCTCGAGATCCACTCGGTCGCCAGCTTTTTCGTGTCAAGAGTGGACACCGAGGTCGACAAACGCCTGGCAGCTCTCGGGCGCAGCGACCTCGCAGGCACCGCCGCGCTCGCCAACGCGCGCGCCGCATACGCTCGCTACGAGCAGATCTTCCTCGGCGAGCGCTTTGCCGCGCTGCGCGCGGCGGGGGCGCTCGTGCAGCGACCGCTGTGGGCGTCGACGGGCGTCAAGAACCCGGCCTACCCCGAGACGCTCTACGTCGATGGGCTGATCGCCCCGGACACCGTCAACACGATGCCGATGAAGACGCTGCTCGCCGCGGCCGAGCGCGCCACGGTCGTCCCGGGGACCGCCCAGCAGGACTCCGGACCGGCGCTCGCGGCGCTCGCGGCAGCCGGCATCGACATGGCCGACGTCACGGCGACGCTGCTGCAGCAGGGAATCGCCGCCTTCGTCGAGCCCATGAACAAGCTGCTCGCCGGGATCGAGAGCGCGCGACAGATGGTCCTCACCGGCCGGCCGCCGGCGATCGCCGCGGTGATCGACAGCGAGCTCTCGGCTGCGGTGGCGAGCCGTGTGACCCAGGCCGTCGACGAGCGAGTGGCGCGCCGGGTCTGGGCAAAGGACGAGTCGCTGTGGGGCGGGCCGGGCGTCGGCGAGATCGGCGACCGCCTCGGCTGGCTGACGATCTCCGACGCGATGGGAGAGCGTGCCGACGAACTGGTCGAGTTCGCCCGCGGCTGCGCGAGCGACGGACTCACCGACGCCGTGCTGCTCGGGATGGGTGGCTCGAGCCTCGCCCCCGAGGTGCTCTGGCGCACATTTGGCGCCACCGAGGAGGCGCTCGCGTTGCACGTGCTCGACTCGACCGACCCTGCGGCCATCCTCGATGTCACGCAGACGCTCGACCTCGAGCGGACGCTGTTCGTCGTCTCGACCAAGTCGGGCGGCACGGTCGAGACCCTCTCGCTGTTCGAGCATTTCCACTCGCTGGTGCCCGACGGCAGCCATTTCGTCGCGATCACCGACCCGGGCAGCTCGCTGCTGGCGCTGGCGCGCGAACACGGCTTCCGCGCCGTCTTTGAGAACGATCCGAACATCGGCGGGCGCTATTCGGCGCTGTCACTGTTCGGGCTCGTCCCCGCCGCGCTGATCGGCGCGCCGCTGCACGCCATGCTCGAGCGCGCCGCACTCGCCGAACAGGAGTGCGCGCATTTCGATGGCACGCAGAGCAACCCGGGCCTGTGGCTCGGGCTCGCGATCGGCGAGCTGGCGCGGCATGGCCGCGACAAGCTGACCTTCGTCGTCGGCGATCCCGTCTCGAGCTTCGGCCTCTGGGTCGAGCAGCTGGTGGCCGAGAGCACCGGCAAGAAGGGGCGTGGGATCCTGCCGGTGGCCGACGAGCCGCTGCTTGAGCCCGAGAGCTACGGCTCCGACCGCGTCTTCGTCTATCTGCGCGACGACGAGCGCGCCAGCGCCGACACGGATGCCCGCGTGGATGCGCTCGGCGCAGCCGGCCACCCCACGCTCACGCTGTCGGTGAACGGGAGCGAGGATCTCGGCCGGATGTTCTTCCTCGCAGAGTTCGCGACCGCGGTCGCGGGCTGGGTGCTCGAGATCAACCCCTTCGACCAGCCGAACGTCCAGGAGGCCAAGGACGCAACCAAACGCGTGCTCGCCGAGCTCCCGCTGGCGGAGATCGTGTCAGCCGACGACGACGCGTTGCGCGCCCTGCTGGGCGGCGGAGCGCCCGGCAGCTACATCGCGGTGATGGGCTACGTCGAGCCGTCGGTCGAGTTCGACGAGCAGGTGGCCGCCCTGCGGGCGACGCTGCTCGCCGGCACAAAGCTCGCGACGACGTTCGGCTACGGGCCGCGCTTCCTGCATTCGACCGGCCAGCTGCACAAGGGCGGGGCGCCGGTCGGGCGCTTCCTGTCGCTGATCGCCGACAGCGGCCCCGATGTGGAGATCCCGGGGGCCCCCTACTCCTTCCGCACGCTGAAGGGCGCCCAGGCGATCGGCGATCTGGAGACCCTGCGCTCGCACCAACTGCCAGCTGAGATCGTTGTGCTGAAAGGCGACCCTGCGAGCGCGCTGCGCGAGCTTCACAATCGGATCAAGGAGATGCTCTGATGCAGATCGGCTTCGTCGGCCTCGGCAAGATGGGCGGCAACATGGTCGCGCGGATCCGCCGCGACTCCGATCACGACGTCGTCGCGTTCGACTTCGACGCGCAGGCGGTGGCGCGTGCGGCCAAGACCGGTGCCCGCGGCGCGGCCAGCCTGCGGGCGCTGGTCAAGGCGCTTGACCCCCCGCGAACCGTCTGGATCATGGTTCCCGCCGGCGAGGCGACCCAGCAGACGGTCGACGCCCTCGCGAAGCTGATGGACCCCGACGACACGATCGTCGACGGCGGCAACTCCAAGTGGACGGACGACAAGGCTCGCGCTGGCGCCCTGCGCAAGCAGAAGATCCACTACGTCGACGTCGGCACGAGCGGCGGCGTGTGGGGCCTCGAGGTGGGCTACTGCATGATGGTCGGCGGTCCGGCCAAGGCCGTGAAGCGCCTCGCGCCGATCCTGGACGTCCTCGCTCCGCCGACCGCGCCGGACGCGGTCGCGGCGATCGGGGCGCGCGGCTGGGAGCACTTCGGCCCGAGCGGTGCCGGCCACTACGTGAAGATGGTCCACAACGCGATCGAGTACGGGCTGATGCAGGCCTACGCCGAGGGCTTCGAGCTGTTCCAGCAGTCCGAGTTCGAGCTCGACAACGCCAAGATCGCCCATCTGTGGAATCAGGGCTCGGTGATCCGCTCGTGGCTGTGCGAATTGGCCGCCCGCGCGTTCGAGACCGACGGCAACGACCTGGCCGGGCTGGAGGGCTGGGTGGAGGATTCCGGCGAGGGACGCTGGACGCTGCAGGACGCGATCGATCACGGCGTGCCGACGCCGGCGCTGAGCGCCGCACTGAACAGCCGCTTTTATTCGCGCGAACTGGGTGACTACAGCGCCCGCGTGCTGGCGGCGCTGCGCAACCAGTTCGGTGGCCACGCCGTGAAGAAGAGCGGTACGTGACGCTGGCCGAAACCGGACCGAACCCGCTCTCAGCGGGACTCGAGCGTTTGCCGGTCGCGCCGACGAACCTCGTGATCTTCGGCGCGACAGGGGACCTGGCGAAGCGCAAGCTGCTGCCGGCCATCTACAACCTCGCCCACGAGGGCGCCCTGCCCGGACAGTTCAACCTGATCGGCGTCTCACGCGGCGAGCTCTCCAACGACGCCTACCGTGAGATGGCTGCCGAATCGATCCGTGCGTTCTCGCGCACCCCGCCCGACGAGAGCGTGCTCGGCGGCCTGCTGGACGATCTTCGCTATGTCGCCGGCGCCTTCGACGATCACGCGACCTACGACGCCCTCGCGGCGGCGCTGGCGGAACTCGACGCAGCCGACGGCGAGTCGATGTCGCGCGCGTTCTATCTCTCGACGGCGCCGGAGTTCTTCTCGGTGATCGTCGGGGCGCTCGGGGCTGCGGGACTCGCGCGCTCAGACGACGCCGATGTGCGCGTGATCATCGAGAAGCCTTTCGGGACCTCGTTGGCGCAGGCGCGCGCGCTGAACGCCGAGGTGCTGTCCGTGTTCGACGAGAGCCAGGTCTTCCGCATCGATCACTACCTGGGCAAGGAGACCGTGCAGAACATGCTCGCGTTCCGTTTCGCCAACGGCATGTTCGAACCGCTGTGGAACCGCAACTACATCGCGCACGTGCAGATCACGGCCGCCGAGGACATCGGCATCGGCAGCCGCGCTGGCTACTACGACCACGCCGGTGCGCTGCGCGATCTGGTTGAGAACCACATGATGCAGCTGCTGACGCTGCTGTGCATGGAACCGCCCGTGACCTTCGCCGCCAACGACGTGCGCGACGAGAAGGTCAAGGTCCTGCACGCGATTCGCACACCGCAGCCAGACGAGCTTGCCGCGATGAGCGTGCGCGCGCAGTACGGCCCCGGGGTCAGCGCCGGCGAGCAGGTCAAGGGCTACCTCGAGGAGGACGGCGTGCCGGCCGACTCCCACACCGAGACCTACGCCGCGCTGCGCCTGGAGGTCGACAACTGGCGCTGGGCGGGCGTGCCGTTCTATCTGCGCACCGGCAAGCGGCTCGCGCGCAAGGTCACCGAGATCGCCGTCACGCTGCGCCCGGTGCCCCATCTTGCTTTTGAGCAGGACGGGTCGCTCGGTGTCCGGCCCAACCAGCTCGTGATGACGATCC
>Ga0182016_10008162_pt1 | contig 10634 bp, 11 predicted proteins | sample 712S2MmetaG_FD_120491 | JGI IMG/M metagenome (GOLD analysis project Ga0182016, IMG submission 120491) | Permafrost microbial communities from Stordalen Mire, Sweden - 712S2M metaG | ecosystem: Environmental > Terrestrial > Soil > Wetlands > Permafrost | place: Sweden: Stordalen | collected...
AAATCGGTTGTGAATGCTTTACTTAATTGGACTTCTGGATCCTTGCTATGATATACGTTGGTATGAGTAACCCCGTACAAATAGTCACACGCTCTGTTAAATATTTCCTGTTTGCTAGGGGTTATATTTTCATATACAGGTAATTTATATAAACTTTGAGTTCTATTAATAACTGCATTTGAACAGAGGGCTGTAAAAATAACTATATATGGTAATTCTTTGAATGTAGTATATTCGTCTTCTTCTAACGATGTATCTAAATAAAGATTAGAATATACATGCTCTTTGAAATTACTATTATTTTCTACAAAAGATTGGTTGCTATTATGAATACTTCCACATTTTAATACTTTACTTTCATACAATTCTAAACATTGTTCAAGGAGTTTAATATTACTCTTTTGAAATACAACAGGTGAAGGGACTGATTGTAGTTTTTTAGCTTCAGCTTGATTAATTGTAGTCTTAACTTTATTATTTATATCTGTAGGGAATAATTTGAGAAATGGATTTAACAGGAATATTAACTGATCATAATTATTACCTATATGAATTAAAATATTTCTATTCGATATAGTAACTTGTAATTGGTTATAAAGATTATATAAATATTCAATATACCATAATCCAGATCTTAAACAAACTTTATACCACTGTGATATACCGATAAAATTAGATTCGATTTCTTCATAAATTGAAGAAAGTTTAACATCATTATAACAAATATAACACGGAATTTCATTTTGCTCTTTGTATATACACTTATTGACTAGATCTAAAAATCCGTCATTAAATTCAATCATCCTATAGCTCTGTTTAATTCTTGGAATGGCAGAATACAGAATATTATCTGAACCGCTGTCTTCGAGTGCAGATATAATATATTGTTTTTGTGTGTCAACTAATGCTTTATCTTTTGCGGACAGTCTCAGCGCAACTCTGTTAAAAAATTTATCAATAGAGCATGTTTTCTCAAATGTCATCTTTGTAGATTTATTATGAACCCAAACAGTATTATCTTCATTAACTCTATATCCATTATCACACATGAATTTAGCAAACACTTCGATGGCTTGTAAACTTTCATTTTCTTCTATAGGTGTTGGAATGGTGTTTACTTTCGACTTATAATCATTTGTTGCATCTGAATTATTTGTTTTTGTCCAATCTATAGTACTATCATTATTGGATTTATCCACATTACTATCAACTTCAAGTACCATGTAAGGATTATATTTTTGAGATGGATGTTTTTCAAATTCTTCTAATATAATTTTTAATTTATCAAATAATGGAAATCCCATTTTAGTTACAAATGTTTTACATGCAGGTACCCACTCATTATTATTTTTATTAATTAATTTTATTGTGTAATTATAATCTATATTTTTCCAAGCGTACATAAGAGCATTTATTGAAGGACATGACGCTCTAGAAAACGATGTATGTAAATGGATTATATAATCATTACCTAATAAATTTTGTATGAATTTTAATATATCTTTCGTTTTATCAACACTTTGTTGGGTTTTCAATATAGTAAATTGGATGCATGGACGACCTGTTAATGTATACAGATTATTATTTTGAGAGATCCATGTTTCAAATTTGTTATTGTTTAATTTCTTATAATTAGTTAATTTTTTATTCCATATCTTTTTTTCTTTTTCCAATTCGACATCAATATAACAATTATAACATAGTTCCTCATATTCTGCTTTATAATTATTGCCACAGTTTTTACATTCTTTCAATTCTTTTTCTTTTTTACATTGATCGCATGGCTCTTTTTTATTATACATAGCGGTACATTTCCCTCTACATTTGGTATTATCATATATGTCTGGAATATCATACATTTCTTTAACTTTATTTGTAACAACTTCAATATAACCTAGAGGGCTAATAGTATTATCTTCTTCTGCAGATGGATTAAAATAATTATCACCTAATAATTCCTTACTTGTATAATAATTATTAAGTACACCAGAAATATAATTAAACAAATCTTTATTATCTTTAGATATGAATAATAAATTCTCCCAATAATTAATAATTATATCAAGTTTATCATTTGGCATTCTAAATTTTTCATAAGTCATATCTGAAGTTATTTTTTTGATATGTATATTTAGATCAGAGAATGACTTAATTTCTTTTTTCTCGGAAGAGTTATTTGGCTCATTATGAATATCTATACATGTTGTAATAATATGAGTATTACACGGAAATTCATTCACAGATCTTATTAATTTATTCTGAGTATTAATTGCTAATAGCCACGAATCATCACATGTAATTGGAAGTTGAATGTGTCCGGAATAATAAGTTAAAATATTAGTTTTTATATACTCTTCAAAATTATCATTAATTTTATTAAATAACGAATTAGAACTTCTGCATCTATTAAAAAATGTTTCATTTAAACATTCTTTATTTAAAAATTTTACTGTTGACATGATTCTTTTAATAAATAAAAAATAATTATTAAACCCTTTTGATGCAGGACGATTTATTTTGGGATTTGTTATAAAACTGCTAACAAACCCCAAAATAAATACATTTACGAAGGAGGTAAAAAATAGTGCGAAGGAGGCAAAAAATGGTCTGAAGGAGGCAAATTTTTTGTATTTATTTTTGGGTTTGTTATCAGTTTTATAACAAATCCCAAAATAAATACCATTTTTTTCGAAATTTTTTATTTTTCCCAAAAAACGATTTTGATGCAGGGTGATTTTTTTTTAATTTTATAATTTATAAAGTTTATATAATTTTTAATAATTTATAAATACTTCTAAATTCAATCTATTTGTTAATTTATTTGAAATTAATAAATCTGTTAATATCTATATTTGGTATGATGCATGTTGCGATGAGTAAGTATAACAAGGGAAATAGGTAATTGATTTCATTATTTTATTTTGAGTATTCATAGCATGTAATTTGAATGTGTCCGGAATAATAATGTAAAATATTTTTTATTTATTAAAAAATAATTATTAAACACTTTTGATGCAGGACGATTTATTTTGGGATTTGTTATAAAACTGCTAACAAACCCCAAAATAAATACATTTACGAATGAGGTAAAAAATAGCGCTAAGGAGGCAAAAAATGGTTTGAAGGAGGCAAAAAATGGTCTGAAGGAGGCAATTTTTTTGTATTTATTTTTGGAATTTGTTATAAAACTGCTAACAAACCCCAAAATAAATACCATTTTTTTTTCGAAATTTTTATTTTCCCCAAAAAAACGAGTTTGATGCAGGGACGATTTTTTTTTAATTTTATAAGTTTATATAATTTTTAATAATTTATAAATTACTTCTAAATTCAATATAATTAATAAATAAATTATTTATTAATAATCACAATATTATATAACTATCATTCCAATAATTATTTATTAATTACGTTGGTATATACACCGATATGCACCTACGTTGTGGAATATCTAACTAATATGAAATAATAATATATTTTACTATATTATTTTAAGGGTATTTAATATTTTATCTTTGTATATAAAATTCATAAAGGATTTTACGATAAAACTAACCTAAAAGATACTCATTTGCTTAATAAAAATATAATGGCTCCAAAGAAAACTCCCGTCGCCCCTGTTGCAGTAGCAGCATCAGCTAGTACAAAATCATCTACACGTTCTCCATCACGTCAAGCAGCGCCTGTGACAGCTCCTGTTCCTGTAGCAGCTGCTGCAGCTCCAGCTGCATCCAATCGTCGTGCTAAACCCAAGGCTGCAGAAGTACCTGCTACTACTGCTCCAGTTGCTGCTCCCAAAAAGCGAGCATCAAAGGCATCTGCATCATCTTCAGAAAATGTGTCGCCTGCTCAAATTATTGTTAATTCCAAGCCTGCTACTCATCACGTTTCAGGCGAAACAGTTACTCTAACAAAAACTAAACGCACGATGAAGCCCCGTGATCCCAATGCGCCTCCGCGTCAATCGGCATACAATCAATATATGAAAGTCAATCTAGCAGTTGCTAAAGAAAAGGCCCTCGCAAATCTCCCAGAGGGAGTTAAACCAGATCATAAGCTTCTATTCAAGCAAGTTGCATCCGCATGGAAAAACTCAGCTGAAAAGAAATCTAATGATGCTGCTAAATCTAAGAAAGTTGCTGCATAAAATATTAATATTCAATAATATTCAACAATATAATAAATATAATTAATTAATTATATTTATATATCTAGATAGTTTCCAACCATTCAATAAATTCATGTTCATCTTTTGTTTTAATTATACTCATTTGTGTAATATAAAAATCTTGTGGATACATTACTGTTTTAATTGCAAATTTATCATATAAATTTAATAGATATAATGAAATATCGGGTTGATTCAATTTTTTTATACATTTAGTTATTGTAGTTAATATATATCTCAAAAATTCACTTCTAATCTGAAATATATCCATCCTATATAAATAAATTATAATTTATAATTTATTCAATTATATTAATTAATTAATTAGCACCGATACCCACAGCCATAGTTATATGGGGAGCATCCAACGCTATAGCAAGGAGAGCAGCAGCTACCAGTGTAGTACCCACATCCGCCTCCATAATACCCGCAGCCACCTCCATATCCGTAACCACAACCACCGCCGTATCCATATCCACCACCACACATGTTTAGTTTTTTTAAAGGATAAAAAAAATAATTTTTAATCTTAATAATTTATTTTATATTAAATATATCATCTTTTGATAGTGTTCTAACATCGTCACATTTTTTGATGTCTTCTCTTTCGAACCATTCAACGAGATCATATAATGCTCGATCATTCTTAAAATAATCACTAATAGAATCTACGGTACATTCGGGTTCAAATGCAGGAATAACAATATGATTTTCTTTATTAAAATGACTATTATCAGGATTATCGTCAACAAAGAAACAATTTTCTAATGTAATTTCTGGGAACATTTCGTTCAACTTATATAGAGGTTTAGTAAACATTGTTTTATTTAGTATATGACATTTTGAACGAGCAAGGACCTGTGTAGGTATTTGTTCAGTTCTATGAAATATATAATCGCTCACTTTTTCTACATAAAAATCTTGACCTGCAGACCATAATATGATATTATCGAATCTATCAAAACAATACGTTAAAAAATCGATAAGTCCGGGCCTCATTATACCGTAAACAGGTAATTGTTTATTTTTAGGTTCAGCAAATACTTCAAATATATATCTTCTATATCCTAATGTTTTTGGAGATAATTCGATTTCTTTGAAAAATTCTTTTTGTTTGACATCCCATGTATGTAACAAACACTCGTCCATATCTAATACGATAGATTGATTACTTTTCTTGATAGGCGCATCTTTCTTATCACCCATAAACCATTCCCAGAGAGACATTTTTATATATCAAGTCCACTTTATTAAAATAACTTCAGCAATACAATTTTTAAGAGATGATTCTTCCATGTATAATTTAAGTTGTATTTTCTCTTCATTTTTGAAAGGGTAAATAATTTGAGAATATAGAGAAGTATCCGTATGAATTCTCACGGTTGATAAGGGATTTGATGATCCTTCTTTAATTATCATTAATGTCGATCCAGTAGGCGATACATTATTAACAGATGCATAAATACTATAAATTCCAGCTTCCCTAATAAGAATTGTTTTTTCATCCTCTAATTTTACATAATAATTTTCATCATCTGATGTCCATGAAATAGTATCTGTAACGATACTATTATTTTTGAACGACACGACAGAAGGTAAATTTCTATCTACAATTTTTACAATTGGTCGGACCATATCACTATTAGTAGTATTATTATCGGACGGAGGAGTCGATGTTGATACAATAGGATTCTTCATCAATAAAAGAGGATTTAATTGAAGAGTAGGGAAATGTGATCCTTTTGTTTGTGATAATGATGTATCTAATTGTTCTTCAGGAGGTGCCATATTTGCTGGAATTTCTTGATTATCGATATTAGGTTGCATATTATACTGCATGTACTGCATATCTGGGTTCATCATATTCTGAGGCATATTCATCATATTAGGTTGAGGCATTCCTTGCATATTAGGATTCATCATGTTCATATTGGTATTAATCATGTTAGGTTGACCACCCTGCATGTTCTGCATATTCTGCATATTCTGAGGCATATTCATATTGGGATTCATCATATTAGGTTGACTACCCTGCATGTTCTGCATATTTTGAGGCATATTCATATTGGGATTCATCATATTAGGTTGACTACCTTGCATGTTCTGCATATTCTGCATCCCCATATTTGGAGGAGTAGTTGATTGATTGTTAATATTCATAGTATTTACAGTTCTATTAGGAGTTGGAGGTCTATTGGGGACCGGTCGATTATTAATAATATTAGGATTATTATTTCTATTCATTGAATTATTAATTGGTGTCATAATATTATTATTAGGATTATTATTTTGAGGCATTGTTCTATTTGCTTGAGGATTTCCATAAACAAAAGGATTTGATGGAGGTCTGTTCGATGTTGGTCTATTTTGATTCATTAAATTTGTAGAAGGAGGAGGGACGTTCATAGGACTCCCCATCATTTGATTTGAACGTTTTATAGTATTATTCATTTTTTAACCATATTTATATTATTCTTTAGAGGATGAAATAAAAAATAAAGTTAATTTATTTTTTTATAGTTTTTAATTAAAAAAAGAATGTCTCATACTTCTTTCAAAACATTCGAAGATTATCTTGTTCATTTTTCAAATATCAAACGTAATAAAATTGCGAGACCATTATATGTCCCTGTTACAGTAGCTAAAGATATCGCCATTGTTGATGATACTGTTACTATTCAAAATGTAGATGTAGATGAAGATAGTGAGGATGGAACAACTATTCTTACTCTTCAATTTTCAGATGGTACTTCTAAAATTGTTAAACTTCCTAATACATCAAGAGTTGATAATATTGAATCTGCTGTTAATAATACGTCGACTGTTATTGCATCTTATATTCAAACTCAAGCCGAAGCTACCGCTGCTGTTTTATCCCAACTTACTAATGTCGATACACGTGTAACTAAAATTGAAGAAGTTGTTTAATATAAATTTCTATTTCTCTGACCTTGTAGATACTCCAGCCGTTCATCTAATGAAGGTTCTTGAATAAATTTAAAATATTTTAGGATAGCTTCACTAATTGATGTACAATTTGGAGTGAATTTATGCATTAATCCTAAATATTCTGAAATAATGAGTAATGATATATTAATTACTTGAAATACAAATAATGTAATACTCAATGGGTTAAAATAATTATTATTATCTGCCATAATTCTTTAGTATTTAAAATAATACTAAAAAAAATTCAATTAGAGATTTGGTAAACAACCAGCTTCTTCTGGTGTTCGTTTATTGAATCTATTTTTGATAGTAGCAAAACGCTGCTTAGATTTAGATAGGATACTTTTTCTAATTTTAGGTTCATTCCATTCCAAGTATTTCACTCTATCAAATACATACTTCTCTGATTTTACATCATAATATGATTTAATTAGAAGATTAAGATTGTGTGGTAAATGAAGTGCTTTTGTCTTTGATATTTCTTTATAATAATTGAGAAGCCATATACAACATTCAATCGCTATTTCAATATCAAATTCCTTAATTGATGACAGTTGACATATTTCTGTTTTAGCAGCACTTATAAACTCTAATGTTAAAGGAATTAAACGATAATCCATTTTGATTTCCTCATCCAATTCAATGATATGAGTCTCAATAAAAGATTCTATATAAGATATATATTTTTGTAGTAATTTATTTTCATATTCTGAAATTTTAGATTTTTGAGATCTTGATAATTTTAGGAATATAGAATGTTCATTATTACTACTACATGATGCATTAGTTATAGGTGTAATAGCTTCTATATTATTATTAGTTACAATAGGTATATGTTGTATTATATTAGCAGTGTTATTACTAGCAACAGTAGGTATATGTTGTATTATATTAGCAGTGTTGTTACTAGCTACAATAGGTATTTCATTATCCTTTATTTTTTGGAACTGTTCGTTTAATTGTTTTGTCATTTCTTCCAGTTGTTGAAGACGCTCGGTGATTTTGCGATTCTCCATTTTTAATTAATAATCAACAATAATTATTTTATTGTTTTACGATAATTCAATCCCACTACTACACATAGTACAATTACAATAATTACAAAAATTCCAAATATAATCCATATGGTGCTTGTAATTACTTTCTCAGTTTGTGATGGTTCGATTACTTTAGTTATATCTTCCTTATTTACATACACACGTTGAGTATAACTACTAATAATAGACTGTTCAACAATAATTGGTTCGAGCGCATCATCTACTTGTTCAACAATAGGTTCAACTGTCTGTGTTGAATCAGTAATCACAACTGGATTATATACTATAGATTCTTTAATAATACATGGTTTATTTTTTTCTTCATCTAAATAAGTGAAGAGAGGAGGATAAGTAGTAGTAATTTCTTTTACCCAAATTTTCAATGCATTCTCGATAGTTAAACTATCACTCATATTAATATTAATATTATTATCATCTGTTGGTATTGATTGTAATTTATTTAAATTTTTTTGTATTAATGATAATATAGTTGGTGAGAAAAAAATAGCATCAAATCCATAACCATAGGATGGTGATGCTATATCATATGATGTATTTGGAATATTAATTTTTTTATACTCATCGCATCTATCTTGATATTGTGCTAATTTTACAACATCATATCTTATTAAATAATCTATAATGTAAGATAAATCGGATGGGCTAATAGATGATATAACATTATCTTTTATAATAATCATACCTTTAGATGTATCATCCAATAAAGACATAGATACCCTAAAGCAGTATGTGTCAGGGTCTATAAGTGATATATTAGGATAAGAAACATAAAATATATTAGTTAATCCTGCCATTTGTAAATAATATTTCAATGATTCTTGTTGAACTGAGGACGAGTCCTTTGTTTTCCATAGAAATACTTGAATTGCTGGTGGCATCTTTTTTATAATAATTAATAATTATTTTCCATCCATTCACAAAGATTTTTATGTCCAATATTACAAAGAACAGTGAAAAAAAGTTCACCAAGTAGTCTTCCAAAAACAGTCATGAGAATTATAAACATTCTTGTAGTGAAGCATATGGGATCTGTTGATCTAAGTTGTATAAACATTTCATATATGATTATTGTACCTATAAATAATAATGCCATATGTTGAAATGGTGATAGTATAAACCCTAATAGAAATGCTAGTACTATTTCAGTTGTATGATCATATGTCATCCTTTTTATTTAAAAAAAATAAAAAGTAATCATATATCCCATGATGGAAATTCATCAGTTAAAAAAGTAAGTAATGAATATGGGATACTCGATGGATAATTTTTGATAGTATTAGGGATGATATTGATATATTTATTTTGTACATACTTATTAAATTCCTCTACTTTCTTTGTAGCAGCTGAATTCAATGTTGCATTGGTTATTAATAAAGGTTTCGATTTATATAGCGATGCTATAATATAAACACTGGTGTCTAATAATGATACAGGATTTGTCCAATATGGTAATATTATATCTACTTTATCAAATGTTGACATTAATTTTTTCAATACAGTCATTGAAATAGGATATGATTCTACTTTGATTAGTGTTCCATATGGATGTAATAAATTAACATAATGCTCCCATTCATAAACTGGAGATGTTTGAATTATAAGATGAATCCCTTCAGGATTTGATTCTTTTACAGCTGATATATTATTTTTTGGATCAACTGATAATAATGGAACTAATCTTGATACATCTAAATAAACTTCTTTGTAAGTATTTTTTTTTATATTACTCCATCCAATACTATTTTGTGATCTGTACATTATATATTGAGCCCATCCGATACTTAGATTTTCGGATTTATCATCTCCAATCACTAAAAATGCAAATGGATCCTCGCTAAATAAAGATCGTTTTTCGCCTGGAATTGATCGAATCCATGTATCAACTTCGCATGCTTGGCACATAGATACAGAACAAAAAGGAGTTGGAAGATACACGCCATTACTTATAGGATGAATATAATCTAATGATTCCTTTTCACCTACTTTTTTTTCGAATGACAAAACATCTTCTTGTATTTGTTTCCATTGTTCCATATTATATTTATTTTATAAATAAATATAATATTATTTTTATTGATTATTGATTGTCAAGATTACTAATCAAATTGTATGCATTCTCAATAACTACTTTACTTACATTAAATGTTGTAATAAGGGTTTTCCAATCTGTCGATAGGCCATTTGTATCCATATAATATTTAATAACTGCAGCTGTTAATACAATGAGAGGAATTTTTTGAAGCTTAGGATAATCTGTCCATTTTTTTGATTGTTCAATAATAGATGGGATAGCATCTTCTCTGATACTTAATACTCGTGCATAATGAGGGATAAAATCGACGACTGAACAATCGTTATTTTTCATTCTATAATTAGTGAATGGATACGAGAAATATTTTAATGATTTACTAACACTGCTATTATCCAGATTAACAATTTTAACTATTTCAGATTGAATA
>Ga0182016_10008164_pt1 | contig 10629 bp, 8 predicted proteins | sample 712S2MmetaG_FD_120491 | JGI IMG/M metagenome (GOLD analysis project Ga0182016, IMG submission 120491) | Permafrost microbial communities from Stordalen Mire, Sweden - 712S2M metaG | ecosystem: Environmental > Terrestrial > Soil > Wetlands > Permafrost | place: Sweden: Stordalen | collected...
AACCACGAAGGCCAGTTTCACCGGCAACATCGAAGGCCCGCGCTTCGAGTACGAAGAAGTCGACACGCAGTACATCAAGCCCCGCCCGCGCCGTTACGACGCAGCAAAATAGGGATGACGTGAAAGGGCACGACTTCAGTCGTGCCGATGCAAGGCCCAAATAGTTTTCGGGGCTTTAGCCCCTGCGAAACAGAGCCCGCGTCAGCGGGCGACAGACGCTAGCCCCAGGCGTGAGCCTGGGGGTTAATAGACGCATCACGGACCAGCCCGCTTGAGCGGGCGAAAGAACGTTTACGACGGCGATCACAAGAACCATCGAACCACGAGCGAAAGGCATCATGTCCACCAAAACCGTCACCTTCGAAATCCGCCGCCAAGCCAGCCCCGACGCCCCCGCCACATGGGAGCGCTTCGAACTCCCCTGGCGTCCCGGCATGAACGTCATTTCCTCCATGATGGAAATCGCCGCCAACCCCGTCACCGCCGACGGCCGCCCAACCACCCCCATCTCCTACGACTCCAATTGTCTTGAGGAAATCTGCGGCTCCTGCGCCATGCGCATCAACGGCAAGGCCCGCATGGCCTGCTCCGCCCTCGTCGACAATCTCGAGCAGCCCATCCGCATCGAGCCGCTCACCAAGTTCCCCCTGGTCCGCGATCTCCAGGTCGACCGCTCGGTTCTCTTTGAAAACCTCATGCGCGTCAAGGCCTGGGTCCCCGTCGACGGCACCTACGATCTCGGCTCCGGCCCGCGCGTCTACCCGCAACAGCAGGAAGCTAACTACCCGCTCTCCAACTGCATCTCCTGCACATGCTGCATGGAAGTCTGCCCGCAGTTCAACATCGACACCGGTTTCGTCGGCGCCGCCACCATCGCGCAGGTCAAGCTCTTCAACAACCATCCCACCGGCAAAGTCTTCAAAGAAGATCGTCTCCGCGCCCTCGCCGGCGACGGCGGCATCCAGGAGTGCGGCTACGCGCAGAACTGCGTCCAAGCCTGCCCCAAGCAGATTCCTCTCACCAACGCCATCAGCGACGTGGGCCGAGAAGTCGTAGTGCAAAAGATCAAAGACTGGCTGCAAAGCTAAATAATGTAGCGCCGGTCTCCAGACCCGCACCGAATCATGCGGTCAGAGTTTCAGAAAATAGAAAAGCGCGGCCCCTGAATCCAAGACCGCGCTTCACTCTTTTCACTTCTTCAGTTTTTCACACTCACACTTCACACTCACACTCTCACTTATAGTTTGCGTCCGTCTTGTACAGCCCGTCGCGATGCCCGCTGTCGTCAACAAACGAGCCGAACGCGTCGCCCGTAAGCGGCGAAGCCTTCAGCGCGTCGCGCACCGCGCCCTGCACCGTATCCAGTCCCTCCGGCGTGGGCGTAATGTACACAATGATGAACGTGCCCGGCGCTGACGTGTGAATCGCCATGGTATCGATCTCGTACTCCACGATCGTGCCATCGGCCAGCAGCTTTTCCAGCACCGGCGCCACAAAATGCTCGCTCAGAGAGTTCATCGCATCGTCTGGCGCGTCGGCCTTCAACTTGTACACGCTTACGTGCGTGTAGCCGCCCTTCATTGCGCCCGATTTCCAGTTGTAGTAGTGGCTCACCAAGACCTCGTCCCAGTGCTTGGCAGAGTTCATCGCCGGGGAGTTGGCATCGCCCGATGCGTGCAGTTGGTTCAGCGTCTTAATCAGCCCGGCGAGCGACATTGACGACCACCAGTTGTCATGCGTCTCACCATCGCGTGTGTGCACCAGGTTCACATCGTTGCCGTAAGCCACGATGTCGCCGCTGGACTGCGCCTTCTGCATAATCTCGTTCACCGGCTCCAGCGCCTTCACTGCATCGGCCCAGTTGGCCCGCGGAAACTGCCAGTTCGCCACATACGAATACAGCGGCGGTTTTGACTTGATCTCTTGCGTTTGCGCGGCGCCCGGAACGGCAGCGACCAGCATCGTTGCGAGGCCACAAAGTCCCGCACAAACAGACCACAACCTCTTCTGCATTTGTTTTTCCTCCAGTTTTTCTGCTTGAGAGCCAGTTCAGCGGTGGGGAACCCTGGCTGAGCGAGTATACAGGAACCGTCCGCCCGCACAAGTAACTGGTTTTCGAAGCACTTTACTCCGCGACGGAACCGCCCTCAAACCTCGCGCCCACCGCACAAAAGATCGCTGCCCCATCCTGCGCATATTCATGGCGAATGGTGGGATACCACGAATTCAATTTTCGCTTTGTGATCCTGAGCGAAGTCAGACGCGCTTCGCGCGGCCGACGCAGCCGAAGGCCCCGCGGTGGACTTGGGTCGCGTTGTATCAGGGCGCGAATTCATTCGCGCCGCAACGGACGTCAAAAAATCCCCTGTTTTGACACGTTCATGGGAAATTCTCTGGTTACATGCGCTCTTATTTGGTCAATTTCACGGTTCCACGCACCAATTGATTGCTCAATTTCAAGGTATATCCCTCGAAAAATCGCAACCTGACGAGCGAACATTTGCGGGGCGAATGACACCATCGAAGCCAACATTTGGCCGCCTGTAGGCACCCGGAAAGCCAACATTCTCCTTGATTTACGGCTTTTCCTCGGATTCGCAGCAAAATCGCATCCGAAAACCAGAATCCAGCCGCCCGCCGCTCACTTCACACTCACACTCGCACTTCACACTCACACTGTTTTCGAGTCGGCAGCATCGAGCACCGTATCCGCCGCGGCGCGGCTCCAGCCGATGCGCAGATCCTTGACGCCGCTGAGAGCGAAGTTGCCGCCGGCTGTACGCGGCGCGGTGATCGAGAAGAAGTCGGCGCGGGATACGTCTTCCAAATAGAACGCCGGGCGCGCGTCGGGCGCGATGGTTGCGAGTTCGACGTGGCTCATTTCGACGTTGCGCATATGGCGCAGGAAGAATCCCAGTGACGGCATCGCGCCGAACATCGAGGGCTCGGGATAGGCGTCTTCTTTCTCGGGCGGCTTGATTTGAGCTGCGTCGGCCGTGGCTCCGCCGAGGTTTTCAATGTAGATGTTCGAGAGCTTGACGTCTTCAATCGCGTAGCCGGGAATGCCGCTCAAGATGGACGTGACGCGCATGGGCGCGTTGTGGCAGACGAGATTGCTCACCAGGATTCGCTTGAGTGTGCCCACCTTCGTCGTGTCCTTGGGCCCGCGCAAACGTGCGCCGAGCCGCATGAACAGCGGCGGCGAGATGATGTCGCGCATGGTGGTGTTGGTGATGGCGATGTCCTCAAGCAGAGCTCCGTCGACGGTTTCAAGCGCGTACCCCTGGCAGCCCTCGAAGACGCAGCCCGTGATGGTGATGTTGATGAAGCCGCCGTTCGACTCAGTGCCGCACTTGATGCGGCCGGTGCCGTATGCGTGCGCGCCCGCAGGAAACTTCTTCCACGTTCCATCGAGAATCGTCCCGAGCTGATAGCAACCTGTAACGAAGCAATTCGCAATCGTCACGTTGCGCGTAGCTCGCGCGTAGCCGAGCGCGTAGCTGGACTTGGGACAGATGCCGTCGTCCCAGGGCGAGTTCACCGTGCAATTCGACACGCGCACGTTCTGGCAGCAGTCAATGTCCATGCCGTCGCGGTCGGTGTCGAGGATGAGGTTGTCAATGGTGAGGTTGTCGACCCCGGTGAGGAGCAGGGCGAAGTGGCCGCCCTTGAGGACCGAGAAGTCGCGCAGCAGGACGTTGCGGCAGTTCTTGAGCGCGATGGCCTTGTTGCCCACGCCCGCCTGCTCAGCCTGGTACATGGGGTAGTCGCCGCGAGCCATGCGAGCGGGATTTCGCGGAGCAGAGGGCGCGGTTACACCGGCAGGCCGTTCGGGACCGAAGCCGCGAAGCTCAGCGCCCGGCGGACGCCCGGGACCTGCGCCGAAGCTCAAACCCTTTCCATAGATCAGGCCCGGCCCGGTGATCGAGAAGTCGTGCATGTCTTCAGCCCAGAGGAGCGAGTTGTGCCAGTGATTGTGGCCGTAATCCTGATAGGCATCCCATGCGGTGTTGGGCTCGGCCGCGTCGTAGGCGCCGCCGTTGTAGCCAGTGGTTTCACCCGGCTTGGGCGATTCGGCAGCCAGGATAGTAGCGCCCGCGTCGAGATAGAGATGAACGTAGCTTTGGAGGTGGATGGAAAAGCAAAGATAAACGCCGGCAGGGAAGAGAACGGTGCCGCCCCCGGCTGCCGCTGCCGCAGCGATGGTGCGATTGATGGCGTCGGTGTCGAGAGTCTTGCCGTCTCCGATGGCGCCGTACTGGCGGACGTTGAAGACGATGACGGGCGCGGCGGCTGGCGTTTTATCTTTTGCGGCGGCGGAGGCGAGTGAAGGCAAAGCGGCTCCGGCCATGCCGAGGCTGCCGACACGGAGAAGATCGCGGCGCGCGGAATTGAACGGGTTCATCTGTTAGCTCCTGGCTAATTGCTCGTTTGTGAGGAACGGGATGGTTTGCGCATAGGAAATCGCAGTTTGGCGAGACAGGGCATTATCCGACTTGGAGCGCGAGTGCAGCAAGGTGAGATCAATCGAGGTGAAAAACCTCTTCGAGTGGGAGCATGAGGTCGTCGGCGCCGTGCCCGTTGGCAGATTCGAAGAAGGGCGCCATTTCTGCCTGCCAGCGCGCGTTGACGGGGTGGTCTTTCATTGCCGCGTGGCACGCTTCAAAGTCGTCGGCCTCGACGTACCCGACGACCAGGCCGTCGGGCTGCAAAAAGAGAGAGTAATTGCGCCAGCCGGATTCGCGGAGTGCCTTGAGCATCTCAGGCCAGACCTGGGCGTGACGGGCTTTGTACTCGTCCATCTTTTCATGGCGGACTTTGAGTAGGAAACAAGCGCGCATCGTCTTCCTTTTCACATAAGAAACAATTTCAGTTTCGCTGACCAACCATCCTAGCACCAGGGAGGAGAGAGGGAGCAAGAAAAAAATTCACCTACGGAACTTCAGTCAGGTCGGGGGCATGCGGGCGGGGCTTACAGACGTTAGTGCGCGACGAGGCTGGCGAGGAATGGCACGTAAGCCAGCAGCGAGACGCAGATTCCGGCGAGGGCGGCGAGGGCGAGCGAGTGCAGGAAGACGAAACGCAGGATCGAGCCCTCCTGGCCGTAGGTCTGCGTGGCGGTGCTGGCGACCACGACGCTGGGCGCGGCGATCATTTTGCCCATGACGCCGCCCGCGGCGTTGGCGGAGGCCATCAGGAGGGGGGCGACCCCGATCTGGCGGGCGGTCATGGTTTGCAGGCTTCCAAAAAGGACGTTGGATGAAGTATCGGAGCCGGTCGAGGCGGTGCCGAGCCAGCCAATGAGCGTGCCGAAGAAGGGATAGAGCAGGCCGGTGCGCGCGAAAGCCAGGCCGAGAGTGGCGTCAAGACCGCAGTAACGGGTGATGTAGCCGAGAGCCATCATGGCGGCGATGGTGACGAAAGTGAAACGGATTTTGTAGACGGTGCGGACAAACGCGCGGGCGAGTTCGGCGGGGCTGAGTCCCATGAGCAGGCCGGCGACGAGGGCGGCGAAGAGGATTCCAGTGCCCGTGGCGGAGAGCCAGTTGAGATTGAAGACGGCGGCCTCCGGAGTAGGCGCGGCAACTACAGGCGGAACGCGGAGCACAACATTGTGCAGGCCAGTCACGGGGATCTTGATGGTGGTCTTTGAGTCCATCCAGTTGGATAAACGGGGAAGGCCCCAGGCAAAGACGACGACACTCAATACCAGCCAGGGCAGCCAGGCTTTGAAGATAGTAGCAGCGGTGTGGCCATGGGCCTGACGCGCCTGTCCGGTGATGTCTTGGCGGTTGACGTTGAGCGTGTGTTTGGGCTTCCAGAAACGGAGAAAGGCGACGAGAACGACGATGGTCGCGGCGGCGGCGACGATGGCCACCAGCCACGGACCACTCCAGAAGGCCATGAGGAGTTGAGCGACGGCGTAGGTGACGCCGGCGACGAGGATGGCCGGCCAGATTTCGATCATGGCGGCGAATCCGCCGAAAGCCCAGATGAGCCAGAAAGGTACGAGAAGATCGAAAGGCGTGAGAAGGATGGCGGTGGTGCGCGTGAGCGCGAAGAGATCCAGGCCAGTGACGCCGTGGAGAGCGATGATGGGAATGCCGATGCCTCCGAAGGCGACTGGCGCGGTGTTGGCGAGCAGAGAAAGCCCGGCCGCTTGCAGCGGGCGGAAGCCAAGACTGATAAGAATGGCGGAGCACACTGCGACCGGTGTGCCGAAGCCGGAGGTGCCTTCAAAGAACGAGCCGAGGGCGAAGGCGATGAGTAGAAGTTGTAGGCGGCTGTCAGCCGTAATGCCGGTGAGGCTCTGCTGAAGGGTGACGAAGCGGCCGGTCTGTACGGTGAGGTCGTAAAGGAAGATGACGGGAAGAATGATCCAGCAGATGGGGAAGAAGCCGTAGCCCGCGCCATACGCAGCGGCAGTGAGGGCGATTCGCGCGGGCATGTGAAAGAAAACGGTGGCGGCGACGAGTGCGGTCACCAGACCGGCGATGGCGGCGGCATGGGCCTTGAGGCGGAGGATGGCCATCGCGCCGAGGAGCACCACGACGGGAAGAGCGGCGATGAGCGTAGAAAGCTGCCAGAAACCGGCAGGGTTGTAGCCCTGCGACCAGTGCGCGCCGGCGGAGTTGGTCGCGAAGAGATAGACCAGACCGAGAAGCAGCACGAGGAAGGTTGTGGCTTCAACGGTGAGGGATGCGGCGCTGAAGGCGTGAGCGGCAGGAGCAGGACTGGGCGAGTTGGCGGCCATGAAACCTCGTTACGATGTGTCCCGGAAATCATCGAGTTGCGATAAGGCGCGAGTCAGGAAAAAGTCGGGCGGTTCGGATTGGCCCAGCGTTCTTTCTCGCGCCACTTGGCGATGTCGTAGAGATGATACTGAAAGTAGAGGAAGCTGAATAAGAAGGTCATGACGCCGCTTAAGTGCAGGCCATAGGGTTCGCGTTCATTATAGTGCCGCTCTAAATCGGAGCGGATGAGGAAGATGGTGACGATTCCGAGGACCGCGGAGGACAGCCCGAGAAAGGCAATCGCTTGGTCCAAAGTTCGCGAGGGGTTCTGGCGCATATCCAGCGCGGCATAGGCCAGCTCGACGATGACGTAGACGTCGCACCAGAAGGGGCTGCGTGCATCGGAATCGAGAGAGCGAATCCAGAGACAGAGATAAAAGGCCCACGCGTCGCCCGCAATACTGTCAACCAGCTCATGGTAGCGAGGCGGTGTGTATGTTCCGACAAGAATTTTGATGAGTGTGAAGGCGCATAGCAGGACCAGCCAGTGCACGCGCGGCGGGGGCGGGTAATCCCGAGCTGGATAGAGTGCCGGCGATCCTGTGGCGGACATTAGGTTGAAGTTCCCCGGCTATGAATTTGAGATACCAGAGAAGATAGCATAAGGCATCATCAACCCGACGCAAGGAGCACAATCCCCATGAGCACCATCGTTCTATTGTTTTTCTCGAATTGCTTCATGACCGTCGCCTGGTATGGACACTTGAAATACGGTCACGCATGGCCGCTTTGGAAAGCCATCCTTGTTTCATGGGCGATTGCAGGGTTTGAATATTGCCTTGCGGTCCCGGCAAATCGCTTCGGCTATGGCGAGTTCTCGGGGTTTCAACTGAAGGTCATTCAAGAAGTGATTACACTCGTCGTCTTCATGATCTTCGCGATTACGTTTCTGAAAGAGAAACTCGCGTGGAATTATCTCGTGGCGTTCGCCTTCCTCGGCGTGGCTGCATTCTTCGCCTTCGCTTTCAAGCCGGCCAGTTGATTGGGCCAATCGTGACCGCTGGAACGATTCAATGAGTGCCAGAAATTTAGGTGGCAGGCACCGGCGCCAGTCGGCGAACAGTCAGCACAGTGATGTCGTCTTCCTGCCCGAAGGCCTTGGCCGCATCGGCCAGATAAAACGCCGACTGGTTGCTGAGGTAACGCACGCGATCAAATCCGAACAGCTCACCCGAAGGCTGTCGCGCTTCGACCACGCCATCGGACATTAGCAAAATGCGATCTCCGGGATGGAGATAGAAGCGTTCTTCCTCGTAGCTCACCTGCGGAATCACGCCGAGCGGCAAAGCCCCGGGCAGGTTGATCTCCTGACTGTTGAGATAAGGAGGAAGATGGCCGGCGTTGGCGATGACCATCTCGCCATTCGACGCCAGCCAGATAGCCTGACAGGTGGTAAAGCCTTCGGTTCCCGTAAGGACGCCGTTCAGGGACTCGAGAATTTTGGCAGGGCTGCGCTCGTGGGTGCGGCGCAGCGCACCCATCAGGAGCGAAACGTTCATCGCAGCTTTCAGGCCCTTGCCCGCGACGTCGCCAATCACCACCAGCATGCCGTCCGGACCCGCGGATTCCAGGTGAAAGAAATCGCCGCCCACTTCGTTGGCCGGGCAGTAAACGGAGTCGACCTCGAAGCCGGGTGTGGCGATCTTTTCTTGGGGAATCAGGAGCTCCTGCACGCTGCGCGCGGCGGCCAACTCGGAGGCGGCGTGCTCCTGGTCCCGATAAATGCGCATGAAGCGGAAATAAATGATGAGGAGAATGACGAGGATTCCGGCGAAGTCGCCGACCGAAGAAATGTGAATGGGAATCGGCCCGGCATCGATGGTGAGCGGCGACCGGTAGACGGCTCCAGTGTCTTCGCTGATCGCGGATGTGACGATCGGCTCGATGATTCCGACGACGCTGAGGATGAGCGGAATGAGCCACAGGCCCGCTTCGAGGTTGCGTCGGACGGCAGCGGCAAAAAGAGTGATGAAAACAAAGATGAACCATCCCAGCATCCATACGGCGCTGAAAAGCAGGACGCTGACGAGCAGAATGGCGACGGCGGTGCTGTGGCCGACAAAAAGCAATGTGGGTCCGAGGGCAAGCAGGAGCGGCGCGGTGTAACGGAGCCAGCGCGTGTACCAGGGGCGCGGAAGGGAAAGAAAGACGACCAGAAACTCGAAGAAGAGATAGGCCGAGACGAGGATCAGCTCGAGGATGAGCGCGGCATACCAGAGTGTGTCGAGGCGTGCGGAGCTCCCGGCCAACTCGATAAAGCCGAGGGGAGCCTGGGCGAGCTCATGCAGGGCCAGCCAGAGATATTCCGTGCGGTCTCTTTGCGTGAGGTAGAGCGCGAACAGGAAGATGGCAAGTATGGCAAGCAGAACGCAGTAAATGAGGCGAGGCAGGCGCTCGAAGAGCGAGCGATTCGACCACAGGTTCAGCTCGCGTGCCAGGTCGCCGGGGTTGCCGAGGTAGAGAGTGCGATTGGCGAAGAAAGTGGTGTACGCGCCGTAGCCGACTGCGATGTAGTAAATACGCACCACGAGGGTAAGCGAGGTTTCATTGGCAGGCACGTTGAGGTCATAGATGCGCGAGATCAATTGATAGTGCTGCGGCGCGTCGCCGTGCGGGCCTTCGGGCTCAATGTGTAGTCCGTTCGCATAGACATCGGGACTGGGGCCTGTGGAGCCGAGGCCGAAGGAGGCGTTGGTGGAGACAGGCAGCTCGATGAGCAGCGCGACAGGTCCGTGGTTGGGCGCAAGCTTGATGTGAAGACGGAACCAGGCGTAGCGCTGCGCACCGGCATTTGGATCGGGTTTTGGGGTTGCACTCGAGCCGCTCGTCGCAGCAGGAGCGGAACCCTCATCCTCCTTGTCCGGAACATCGTTGATGGAGGGCTGGGCATTGCGGATGGTCCAATTGGAATCGTCGAAATTGGGTGAAGACGCGGCGGGATCGGAAGTGATGCCGACGCGCCAGTTGCTTTGGAGCTGAAGCGGCGACCCGAGGCTGGTGGCATCGAAGATGGTCTCAGGAGCTGAGGGCGCAGGAGGAGTCGTTTTTTCGCGGCTGTGAGCACGGACAGGGGCAGAGCTGGGAGGGATCGGCGATGGCGCCTGGCCGAGCAGCGTCATGGCGCCGCAGATCGCAAACCACACAGCCAATAGGACTCTGAACCGCAAAACCCCTCCCGATCCTGTGTTTTTCACTTTACAGCCAGGACGTTGGAAGCTCAAAGAAAACTGAGGCCTGCCGATTCCCGGCAAAGCGCCGCTGGTGACTTCGGATAGAATGCCCGGTTACGGCCAGATGCCTTCGTCCCAAATCCCGCTTCCCATTGCTGCCCAAAAAGCAGATACTTGCGTCTAAGAGATAGAGCGAAGCGGGGCAAGCCGCGGCCCCCCCACTGCGGCGGAGGAGAGGTCATGAGGGCAACCAATCGCATTGGTTTGAGGCTGGCGGTTCTGTCAGGATTGGCGCTGGCGTTGGCTGCGGGAGTCTGGGCACAGTCGACCCAAACAACTGGCACGGCATCGAGTCCGGCCCCAGCCAGCACGCCTGCCGCGCAAGCTCCTTCAGGCTCGAATTCCGGAAGCGCAACCCAACCGACCCCGACTCAACCAACCACGACTCGACCAGGCGCGCCCTCCGCGCAGCCGGCCCCAGGGAGCCAGCCAGCTGGCGGAGATGCGCCCCTGCCGCCGAAATCGGGGACTGCGTCGACCAGCGGAAATTCCGCGCCGTGCCAGGCGGAATCAGACAAGAAGAAAAAGGCAAAGGAAAACGATAGCGCTAGAGAGGATGATCCAGAGCCCGGGACCACTCCAATCGCCGATCCCTGCAATGTGAA
>Ga0182016_10008173_pt1 | contig 10625 bp, 9 predicted proteins | sample 712S2MmetaG_FD_120491 | JGI IMG/M metagenome (GOLD analysis project Ga0182016, IMG submission 120491) | Permafrost microbial communities from Stordalen Mire, Sweden - 712S2M metaG | ecosystem: Environmental > Terrestrial > Soil > Wetlands > Permafrost | place: Sweden: Stordalen | collected...
CGCGGCTGCGGGTGCGGATTCTTCCGTTGGATTCGAAGGTAGAGTCTTCAAACATGGCCAGCCTCCCATTCACTGAAATCAGCCGCGCCGGACAGGAGCTGGAAGGTGGCCTTCTGCAACGCGCAGGCGGGCGAGCCGCTCTACGCGCGCTCGATCTGGACACAATCAAGGGCGCGGGGAGCGGGGCTCAAGGCACCCCGAACTTCCCAATCGGAACCACTGTGCCTGTGTAGACACCGCATGCGAAAGAACTGTTCCCGGCTAAAAAAGCCGGCGCGCAAAATCGATGAAGCAAGCTGCATGCCCGGTGCGGTACACTCCAGAGGATTCCAGTACGCATCGACGTTGGAGTTCGCATGAAACTGTTTCACTTGTTTTTACTTGCAGCAGCCGCAATCGGGAATTCAAGCCTCCAGGCGCAAGATGGTAGCGCCGGACCTAGCCCCTCGCCCAATGTCCAACCCAATCCGGACGCAACCCTCGCCTACATTCATTCCGCCTGGGACACGCTCACCCGTTCCATGACCGACTGCCACTCTCTCGTGGACATCAAGGTCACCGTGAATCCGGTGATCTATATGCCCGCGGAAGTCCCAGCCCCGCCCGAAGTAACTGCACTCAAGGAAAAATGCCACGTGCAGGTGTTATCGCTGCCGCGGCGCATTGAGAAACTGGCTGATGTGCGGCCTCAGGAACTGAGCGCGCCAGGCCTGCTCTATCTGCCCAATCCGTATGTAGTGCCAGGTGGTCGATTCAACGAGATGTACGGCTGGGATAGTTACTTCATTGTGATTGGACTGGAGGCGGATAACCGTCCCGCATTGGCCAAAGGAATGGTGGATAACTTCCTCTTCGAAATTGAGCACTACGGTGCGGTGTTGAATGCCAATCGCACTTACTACCTGACGCGCTCGCAGCCGCCGTTTCTAACTTCGATGATTCGCGCCGTGTATGAAAACCCAGCCAGCTTCCCGGCCACTCCGGCTGGGCGAGCGGAAGCAAAGGCGTGGCTGGAACGCGCATATACATTGGCGGAAAAGGATTACACCACCTGGCTCAGAGCCGAGCATAAGGCCGGAACAACAGGCCTCGCGCGCTACTTCGATTTCGCCAACGGGCCGGTGCCCGAGGAGTCCGACGATAGCACTTACTATCCCGATATAATCCGCTGGCTTGAGGCGCATCCCGGGCAAGGTGAAGGCTTTCTCGTCAAAGGCTCCGAGCATCCCGATGCGGCCGAGGCGGCGCGGCTGAAAGACACCAGTTGTGACATAAAAGCAAGCGTAGTGTGCGAGCGGGCATGGGTCGCGGGCTCCCGGTTGAGTCGCGAATTCTACGAAGGCGACCGGGCGATGCGCGAGTCTGGATTCGACCCCGGGTTCCGTTTCGGTCCCTTCGATGGAGCTACGACTCACTTTGCGCCAGTGTGCTTGAACAGCCTGCTCTACCGCTATGAGCAGGATCTTTCTCACTTCGCTCATCTGCTCGCCAAGCCCGAAGACGCAATGCGTTGGGAGAAAAGCGCGAAGGCGCGAAACGCGGCAATTCATCGCTATCTGTGGCGCGCAAAAGACGGCGTGTTCGCGGACTACGATTTTGTTCACCAAAAGTCATCGAGTTATGCGTATATCTCGTCGCTTTATCCGCTCTGGGCCGGTGTCGCAACGCGCGAAGAAGCGAAACAAGTGGTGGATAAGTTGAATCTCTTCGAGCGGCCCGGCGGACTGTCCATGAGTAACTTCAACTCCGGCGTGCAATGGGACGAGCCATTCGGATGGGCGCCTACTAACTGGGTCGCAGTGGACGGGCTTCAGCATATGGGTTTCCGCGAGGCCGCACGGAGAATCGCGCAGCACTTTGACGCGACCATCGACGAGGGATTCGCGAAGGATGGCACGATCCGCGAGAAGTTCAACGTGGTTTCTGGAAACTCGAACGTGCAAGTAACGACTGGCTACAAGAGCAACGAGATCGGCTTCGGCTGGAGCAACGCTGTGTATCTGAAAATGAAGGAAATCATGGCCGCACCTGCGAATTAGCAGGATTCCAGAGAGCCGCGGTGTCGTAATCCCAGAGAAAACAAAGCGGGCATTCACGCTGGTGAACGCCCGCTTTCTCTTTGCTCCCATGGTTACTCGGGCAGAAGCATTTTGCCTTTGATGTTGAACGTGCGATTGACGATCTGCACGCCTGAATGCGGCTGTCCGCCACCCACTGACACCGTATACTGGCCCTCGGCAACAATAGGATCTCCGGCTTCCGTCACCATGCTGAGGTCGCGAGGCTGTAACTCGAAGTGCACCTTCTGCGAATCACCAGCTTCAAGATGCACGCGCTTGAAGGCCCGCAAGGCCCTAAGCGGCGCGCCCGGAACGCTAGGGAATTCCAGGTAAAGCTGCGCAACTTCATCTCCGGGGCGGCGGCCTGTATTAGTCAACGTAACATCGAATGAAACAGGGCTGCCTGCCGCAACTGCGCCGGTGGGGCCGCTAAGCCCGCTATACGAGAACGTCGTATAACTCAACCCATAGCCAAACGGATAGAGCGGAGTTCCCTGGAAATAACGATAGGTACGGCCCTTCATCGAGTAATCTTCGAAAGCCGGCAACTGGCTGACCCCAGTATAGAAAGTTATCGGCAGACGGCCGGCAGGATTGTTCTTTCCAGACAACGTCTCAGCCACAGCCGCGCCGCCCTCTTCGCCAGGGTAGAAGGCGTCGAGGATAGCGTTGGCATGCGCCTTGGCCCAGTTCACCGCGAGCGCGCTTCCGTTGGTGAGGACCACAACCAGCGGTTTGCCTGTGCTGGCTACCGCCTCAAGCAGTTCCTGTTCGGGCTTGGGAAGGTCGATGCTGGTACGGTCGCCACCTTTGAAGCCTTCTTCGTTGACCTGCATTTCCTCGCCCTCAAGCTCGCTGGTGATGCCGACGACAGCGACAACTACATCGGCGTCTTTGGCGGCGGCAACGGCTGCCGGGTTGGGTTTGAGGTCGATCTTCGACCAAACCAGCTTAGCCGCCGGAGCGACCTGTTCGCCCGGAATGTAATCGACACTGAGTTTCGCGGGCTTTCCGGCTTCAAGGTGGATGCGGCCAACCTTGGGTTCATTGACACTGCCCTGCCAGGAGAAGGTCAAGTCCTTGTCGTCAACGCGCAGACGGAAGGTCCCATCGGCAGCCATGCCAAGGTTGTAATCTCCCGTCTCTTGCGGGGTGAGCGTTGTGTCCCAGTGAATAACGATGGGCTTGATGCTGGCGGCCTCGGCAGGCAGCGGAGCAGAGGCATCGATGCCGGGTTCAACGCGTGAGGCCAGGTAGGTTGGCTTATAAGCCGGGTTCATCATCGCGTCCATTTCAAACTTGGCGTAACTGGCTTTCACGCCGGGCTTGCCGTCGATGGTCAAAGCGCTGGCTGGAACCGGCGAAGCTTCATTGCCGAGAAACATCGTCCCAGGAACATATTTGATAGTGGCCTGCGGGAACTCCGCGCGGATGCCGTCAAGAATGGAAACGGTATGGCTGGGAGTGCCGTTGTAATTGCCCAGCAGGACCTTTGTCTGGTCGGCCAGCGGACCCACAACAGCGACCTTGATGCCTGAGGTGCGCAGAGGGAGCACGCCGTCGTTCTTCAGCAGCACCATCGACTCGTTGGCCAGTTTGCGGGCCATAGCGCGATGAGCTGCACTGTCCAGTTCCCTCTCGTCGATCTTGGTGTAGGGCACCATCTCCGGCGGGTCGAACATGCCCAACTTCATCCGCGCCGTATAGAGCCTCGTGACGGCCACATCGATGTCGCTCTCCTTGAGAAAGCCCTGCTTCACCGCATCGAGATAAGCCCTGTAGTCGTGATCGTCTTTCACCTTGTCGAAGAAGTCTCCGCATTCGTTGTCCATGCCGCGCTTGAGCGAAATGGCAGAAGCCTCAGGCTGAGACTTCGTGAATTTGTGGCCGTTGAAGATGTCGGTCACCGCGCCGCAGTCTGAAACCACATAGCCCTTGAAGCCCCATTTGCCGCGCAGTTGATCTTGAAGCAGAAACTCATTGGCGCAGGCGGGCTGCCCGTTGATGCTGTTGTACGCGCACATGACGGAGTCGGCCTTGGCTTCGGTGACAGTGGCGCGGAAGGCGGGCAGGTAGGTGTCGATTTCGTCATGCTTGCTGACTGTCACATCGGCGTTGTGGCGCGTAGGCTCAGGCCCGCTGTGGACGGCGAAATGCTTGGGCGTGGAGATAACGCGGTAATAGTGCGGATCGTCCCCCTGCATGCCGGTAACAAAAGCGACGCCCATGCGCGCGGTCAGGAATGGGTCTTCGCCGTATGTCTCCTGGCCGCGGCCCCAGCGGGGATCGCGAAAGATGTTAATGTTTGGAGCCCAGAAATCAAGGCCCTCCATGATATTGCTATGCCCTGCGCGCACGGCCTGCACATGCTTGATGCGCCCCTCGGTGCTGATGGCGATGGCCATCTCGTGAATGGCTGGAGTATCGAAAGTGGCGCCCAGGCCGATGGGCTCAGGGAACTCTGTGGTTCCATTGACCGCAACGCCATGCAGAGCCTCGCTCCACCAGTCGTAGGCCGGAATGTTGAGCCGTGGAATGGCCCGCGCCTGGTTCAGCAACTGAGTGCCTTTTTCTTCCAGCGTCATCCGCTGCACCAGGTCAGCCGCGCGCTGCTCTGCGGGCAAACTGGGATCGAGATACGCCGGTTTCTGTGCATCCTGTGCTGCAGCCATCAAGCAGGCGCCACTGCACGCCAATCCCAGCGCTACAACTCGCAATCCAACCATTTTCATAGCAATCCTCATTCAAAGCTCGACGGTCACAACGGGACGTCAGGGCTGTCACAGCCCTTGTTCGACGCAGGAAAATCCAGAGCTTTCTCGGGGGCAACGGTAATGGGCTTGGGAGATGGCTGTCAAGCGAGGGTCGTGTAACGCACAATCGATTGCAAAATCGGTTTATTCCAAAGTGCGGGCGAGCGGGAAAGGCTTTCCCGATGATGAGCTATCAATGCCCTGTTTTGGCTTGATACAGACGGCGAAACCGTGAGCATGTAACCTTTCCTGCGGGCGGACCGTAAGGTTAGATAGAAGCGCGAAAAAGGAGGCGCGATATGGAAGCGGAAAACAAAAACTCCGTCGGCCTCAAAGCCCGAACATTTGCATTCCTGGGCAGTGCAATGTTCCTTCTCATTGCGCCGGGGACGGTTGCAGGGTACATTCCATGGCGAATTGGCGGCTGGCGCGTTCATGCATCGTTCTTTGGATTCGCGATTCTTTGCGTCGCAGGCATGGTTCTGGCCGCTGCCGGTCTTGCCTTGTTGCTTGAATCATTTCTGCAATTCGCATTGAAAGGTATCGGCACCCCCGCGCCTGTTTTTCCGCCAAGACGCCTGGTTGTTAGCGGCTCGTATCGATATGTCCGCAATCCGATGTACGTCGCGGTCGTATCGCTGATTCTCGGGCAGGGCTTGATCTTCGGCGATATCGGAATCTTCGTTTACGGCATCTGTGTCTGGTTGATCATGCACATTTTCGTTTTGATTTACGAGGAGCCGACCTTGCGAAGAACGTTTGCTGCGGAGTTTGCCAAATTCAGCGCAAATGTTCCACGCTGGATTCCGCGGCTGACACCATGGAGCGAACAGCACTGATCTTCATCGTTCGCAGGCGGGATGAATATTGCGGAAGGGGATGGACGGATGCCGAACGAAGCTAGCGACGTCCTGAATGCGTTTCGACACGGCGACATGGATGCCTTCGAAACGCTTTTCCGCCAGCATCGGCGCGCCGTGTATGGCTGGATTCTCCGCATCGTGCGCGACGCCGCTACCGCCGACGAGTTAACTGTGGAGACCTTTTGGCGCATCTACCGGGCGCATGCACGCTTTGAGCCTTCGCGTGGATTTGCGGGGTGGGCACGGCGCATCGCGACCCACGCAGCGCTCGATTGGATGAAGAGCCGGCGAGTTGAGAGAGAGCTGACAACGGAGTTTTTTGCCGAGCCGGCATCTGCCGTGGCTGCGGATGAGGCTGTATCCGCGGAAATTCGTCGGAAAACCGCGATGGCCTTTGGACGGCTGCCGCCCAAGTTGCGGATCGCAGCAGTATTGGCGGTGATAGAAGAGCAGCCGCACAAGGATGTGGCCGACGCTCTGGGAATCTCCATCGCGGCCGTAAAACTACGCGTGTTTCGCGCGCTTCGAATTCTACGGAAGGACCTTGAACAACAGGGGATCAGGCCATGAATGAACACGAACCAAACAACATCGAGAATGACCGGTTAAAAAAGTTGCTCCAACAGGCGTTGCCGCCGATCAAGGATGAATTGGATCCTGACCACGATCTCTGGCCCGCCATGCTGCGGCGAATGGATGAAAAACCGGCAACGACGCCCTGGTTCGACTGGGCTCTGCTTGCCGGTCTCATAGGCCTCGCTGCTTTCTTTCCGACGGCGATCCCCGTGTTTCTCTACTACCTGTGAATCGGCGGACACGTTTGCCCGCAAACAAATTTCTGCAAACAAGGAGGACGTTATGAATACCCATCCCTATCTTCGCGCATACCTGGCAGGAGCATTCCTGCCCACGCTGGTCATGCCGCTCATGCTGACTGCTTTTATCGTCCTGCGAATCGTGCTCGAGTGGCCGGTTCCGATTGAACAGGCAATGATCTTTCCCATGGCCATCGTGCCGTCGCTGTTCGGCCTGTGGAACATGTTGTGGCTTGCATCGCATGTTCGCACAGGATTTCCAATCGGCCTGCAGGGAGCTGTGCTACCTGTACTGATGGCTCCGGCGGGAGGACTTGTAGCATGCACTCTTGGCGTACTGCGGCTTGAGCCTCATGGATTGGTCTGGTTCCAGGCCGTCCATTTTTCGTACACACTTATCGCGGTGGGCTGGCTGGCCGCCATAGCAGGCTACTACCTCGTGTGGAAGTACCTGGTGGGTTTTTTGAACCGTGCGCTGGGAATCGCATGATCTGCATCAGCATGGCTCGTGGGCCACGCACCGCACTCTATTGTTAGGAGCAGGAAATGACTTTCAGGAGCTTGGAGTGGCTTTTCCCGATCGTTGTTACGCTTCACAATGCGGAAGAAGCCATATGGCTTCCAAACTGGTTGAAGCGGGGTGGGCGATGGCATGCATCTGTTACTCCGGTCAACTTCCGCTTTGCTGCGACGGTGCTGACTGTCCTGGCCTTCGCAATCACCTGGTTGAGTGTGGAATCGGGCAAGCAGACCGCGTGGACCTATCTGGCTTTCGGTTGCATCGCTGTCACGCTGGCCAACGTTCTGATTCCACACCTTGCCGCAACCATCGCGCTGCGCAGCTACGTGCCTGGAGTCGTTACCGCGGTGTTTCTGAACCTGCCAGTACTGACTCTGTTGGTTGCGCTCGCCGTCAAGGAGGGATACGTTTCCGGCTGGAAGGCTGCGGAATTTGTCGTAGGGGTATCCGCTGCTCTGGTTGCGTCCATTCCTGCACTCTTCAAGCTGGGAAAACTCTTGAACCTCTGAGGCAGCCAAGCTGTAGCGATCGAGGACGCTGTCTTACGCGCCAGTTTCGAAGAAGTCATCAAGCCCAGCGCGGTGGGCATGAGCGGCCATGGCGGATTGAATCTCCAACGCAAGTGCCAGTGCATTGCGGCCCTGGCGCGCAGTAACGCGCGGCTGCTGACGAGTCCGGGCTGAATCGAGAAACGACTCAATCTCCAGCCGCAGCGGCTCCCCCGTGGTAACTGTCGGCTTGACGAAAGAAAGCCCCGGCGCCGGTCCAGTGGGAGCTGTGAACTGAGCGACCAGTGCTGGATCGATGTTCATGGACGCGGCATATTTGGCGATGATGGCAGGATCGATTTTGCCCGCAACCAGGTCCGCGGCTAGGCCGGACGCGATCTGGGGCGGAATCATCGCTGCGATGTGAGGCGGAAGCAAGGCGAGCGGGTTGCGCGTGCCGCCGGGTTCCGCATCAATGCGAATCACAAGCAGATCCTGCCGCGCGTAATCGATCGAGACATACTGGCGAGGCTCAAAGAAGCGCAGCTTGCGCACTCGTTCCGTAGACACGCGCGACGCAGTGAAGTTGGCCACACATCCGGATTCGAACTCGACGCGCACGTTGGCGATGTCCACCTTTGGCGACAGAATCGGCAGCCCGACAGCCCGCACCTCGCGCACCTCGGATTTCGCAAAAGTGAGCACGATGTCCAGATCGTGAATCATCAGGTCGAGCACCACGTCCACATCGAGAGAGCGAGGCGTGAAGATCGACAGCCGGTGCGCCTCAAAGAACATGGGGCGGCGCAGTTTTGGCTCGACGGCCAGAACGGCTGGATTGAAGCGCTCCAGATGGCCGGGCTGCAGAATGCGTTTGCCCATTTCGGCACGTGCCAACAGATCGTCGGCCTCGTCAAGCGATGCAGCCAGCGGCTTCTCGACAAGCAAGTCCAGGCCTGCATCCAGGAGCGGCGACGCCACAGCGTGGTGGTGCACGGTGGGAACGGCAACGGTGGCCGCATCGAGCTTAAGATCGGCGGAGAGCAGTTGATCCACCGACGCAAACACGGGAATGTCGTATTTCGAAGCCGTATCGACTGCGCGGGCCGCGTCAGGCTCGATGGCTGCCACCAGAACAACACCCAGGCCGGCGGCTTCCAGCTCACGATAGACGCGGAGATGGTTGCGGCCAAAAGCGCCTGCCCCGGCAACGGCAACTCGAAGGATGGGCTCGCCAGCTATTTCGTTACCCCTGTCGCAGGCTCTTTGCCTCCAACAGCGTTGAGGCAGCGGCTGTAGAGTTCGAGCAACTGGGTTACGTGCTCCTCCGGCTTGGGTGCCGAGGCGCCGCTGAATCCAGTGGAACCCACAGCGGGACGGCCAACCCCAGCAGTTGCGGCTACAAATTTGAGCAAGTCGAGTGCGATGTCTTCATTGCGGCGGGCGCCAAGGCCCGCGCTGGTAAGTGCGTCCATTTGGAAAAGTCTCCAACAGGGATGCTAGCAGAAAGGGGGCGCTACAGCGGTTTCGATTCTGCTCTTTACAGAAACCTCGAAGCCAAGTGGCATTTTCCTCAAGAAAATGCCGCCTCCTGTGATCTTCAGGTGGCAACATGTGAATCGAAACCGCACTCGCGACCTCCTCAACAGCTTGCCCGCTGTCCATTTGCGGACAGTTGCTTTCGATTCTGGACAGAGGGACGGGGCTCAAGGGCTCGCTTAAACGCGGGCGTTGCTTGACAACACTTATCTTCGCCAATAGTTGGATTTGGAGACAAAAGTGCTCTATCCTCACTGCGTACATGTGTGTCTGGAGGCTCGATATGCAGACATTGTTCTACGACCTGCGCTATGCTTTGCGGCAACTTGGCAAGACTCCCGGCCTGGCGATGCTCGCCATTCTGACGTTGGCGCTTGGCGTCGGCGCCAATACGGCTATCTTTACGATCATTGAAAGTGTATTGCTGCGGCCGCTGCCCTACCCTCACTCCGATCGCCTGCTTGTTATCGCGCCAGGGGACAGCAAGGGCTTCGCATCGACATCGTGGCTGAACTACCAGGATGTGCACGCGCAGTCGAAGCTGCTCCAGGATTCCGCAGGCTATTCCGAAGACGGTACCGTCATCGAAGGACAGGATGGCTCTCTCAGCGTGGCAGCTCCGCGCGTAACCACCAACCTGTTCTCGATGCTGGGTGCAAAGCCGCTGCTGGGCCGTACGTTCGTCGAAGCCGAGGGACTGGCCGGCGGCCCGCAGGTTGTGATGCTATCGGAAAACCTGTGGCGCGGAGCTTTTCACGCCGATCCGAACATCGTCGGGCAATCGGTGAAGATTGGCGGCAACTCCCGCACCGTTGTCGGCGTGATGCCCAATGCCTTTCGTTTTCCTGAGTCCATGGGAACGGATCTTCAAAAAGGTTTGTGGCTCCCTCTCCAACCCACGGCGGAGATGTTGAAGGACCGTGGCTACGACTTCTTCAATGTGATCGGCGAGCTGCGGCCCGGTGTCACCGTCCAGCAGGCGCAGCGGGAACTGGATGCCATCGCCACGCACATTGCACTGAAAAAGGACGATGGCCAAGTTTCATACCGCGCAGGGCTTTATCAGGAAGTTCTCACAGGGCCGGTGCGTCCGGTTCTGTTTGGGCTCTTCGGCGCCCTGGCCCTGGTGCTGCTCATCGCCTGCGCCAACGTATCGAACCTGCTGATTGCGCGCTGCCTCGGACGCCAGCAGGAGTTCGCTGTGCGGGCGGCGTTGGGCGCCAGCCGTATGCGGCTGATCCAGCAAATGCTTTCGGAAGGAATGGCTCTGAGCCTGGTAGGTTGCGCTCTGGGTGCCTTGCTTGCGCAACTGGCCATGATTGCGGTACACAAGCTGCCCGACGGAACTATTCCGCGCCCTGACGCCATCGCCATTCACTGGACCGTGGTGCTGGTCCTGGCAGCAATCGCCATTCTTACGACGGTGCTTTCTTCGCTGCTGCCGGCGCTTCTGGTGGCCCGCGCCAATCCGCAAGCCGCGCTGCAGGCCGGTTCCCGCGGTACCGGTTCGCGATCGGTAAGCAGGAAATTGAGCGGCGGCCTGGTCGCCGGCGAGGTGGCTCTTTCCACGCTGCTGCTTGTCGGCAC
>Ga0182016_10008177_pt1 | contig 10622 bp, 5 predicted proteins | sample 712S2MmetaG_FD_120491 | JGI IMG/M metagenome (GOLD analysis project Ga0182016, IMG submission 120491) | Permafrost microbial communities from Stordalen Mire, Sweden - 712S2M metaG | ecosystem: Environmental > Terrestrial > Soil > Wetlands > Permafrost | place: Sweden: Stordalen | collected...
ACGGCAGATGTCTTCCGCAGTATGCATGTTTCCAGTCTGCGCTCATGGCTGGTAATTAACTGCAACGGGCGGGCGAAAAAACTGCGGCTTGGGCAGGATTGTGAGAAATGCGGGTTAGGTGTAAACAATTTGCATTCAGACGGTTAGATGGAGAGTTCCGGAGCGCGCGAAATACACGACTTTGACGCAAAAACGGCGGAACTCGTGCCCTAAGTCCTTTAGAACCAGAAATCATCCGAAATAAATGTAACGACGTTTTTGTTACATTGTTCCGCTTAACTATCATTCTTTGCAGCGTTTGTATCGAAAACATCCTGTTTACCTTCGAGGCGCCCCGGGGGTGGGGGGGTATGCTTTTTTGTTTTTCATTCTTCATTTCGGAGCCTTGAGCCAGCGAGCAGCCGAACGCAAGGCGTCAATTGCGGGCCATGAAATTAGATCTGCCGTCGACCTGTTTTGAGCGGTGTCCACGATTTTGATTCTGCGCCAATCATGCGTAAATGAATGCAAAGACGGTCGACAATATATCGGCTATTGACCACCGGCCCGGTGAGCCATTCAGGCCCACAACGCAAATTGGCCCATCATCGTTGCCGATGATGGGCCAATCACGTTGCCGACTCGCTGACTTGCTGACTCGCCGACTCGCTATCGCGCCAGATCAAACCGATCCGCGTTCATCACCTTAGTCCATGCAGCCACAAAGTCCTTCGCAAAGGTCTCTGAAGCATCGCTGCTCGCGTACACCTCGGCCAGTGCCCTCAACTGTGAGTTCGACCCAAATACCAGGTCGACCACGGTAGCCGTCCCCTTCAACTCGCCGGTCTTGCGGTCGCGTCCTTCAAGCACGCCTCTCTCGCTCGCCGATTTCTCCCACTTCGTGCCCATGTCCAGCAAATTCACAAAATAGTCGTTGGTCAGCGTCTCAGGCCGCTTGGTAAACACGCCGTGCTGCGTGTGCCCGTAGTTAGCGCCCAGGGCGCGCAGGCCGCCCACGAGCACCGTCATCTCCGGAGCAGTCAGCTTGAGCAGCTGCGCCTTGTCGAGCAGCAGATTTGCGGCGTAGTCCTCAAGCCCGTTGCACACATAATTGCGGAACCCGTCTGCCTTCGGCTCCAGCACGGCGAACGACTCAACATCGGTCTGCTCCTGCGAAGCGTCAGTGCGGCCCGGCGCAAAGGGAACCTTCACGTCATGCCCCGCCTTCTTAGCCGCAGCCTCAACGGCAGCCGAACCCGCCAGCACAATCAAGTCAGCCAGCGAAATCTTCTTGCCGCCCGCATTGAACTCCGTCTGAATTGCCTCCAGCTTAGCCAGCACCCCGGCCAACTCGCCGGGCTGATTTACCTCCCAGTCCTTCTGCGGAGCGAGCCGAATGCGCGCGCCGTTAGCCCCGCCGCGCTTGTCGCTGCCCCGGAAACTTGCCGCCGAAGCCCACGCCGTCGACACAAGTTGCGAAATCGACAATCCCGAAGCCAGCACCTTGGCCTTCAACGCCTCAACATCCGCGTCGTTCACCAGTTCGTGATCAACCGCGGGCACCGGGTCTTGCCATATCAGCACTTCACTCGGCACCAGCTTGCCCAGGTACCGCGAGCGCGGACCCATGTCGCGGTGCGTCAGCTTGTACCACGCGCGCGCAAAGGCATCGGCAAACTGCTCAGGATGCTCATGGAAACGCCGCGAGATCACTCCGTAAGCCGAGTCGAAGCGCAGCGAAAGATCCGTGGTCAGCATGGTCGGCTTGCGGCGCTTGCTCTTGTCGAAGGGGTCAGGCACCATGTCATCGGCTGCCACGTCGCCTTTGGGCTGCCATTGGTGCGCGCCGGCCGGGCTCTTGGTCAACTCCCACTCATAGCCGAACAGGTTGTCGAAGAAATCGTTGTTCCACTTCGTCGGAGTCGATGTCCATATCACTTCCAACCCGCTGCTGATAGCGTCTTTACCCACCCCGGTGCCAAAATCGCTCTTCCAGCCCAGCCCCTGCTCATCGATTGGAGCGGCCTCAGGCTCAGCGCCCACGTGAGTCGCCAGGCTCGCGCCGTGGGTCTTGCCAAACGTGTGGCCGCCGGCAATCAGCGCCACGGTTTCCTCGTCGTTCATGGCCATGCGCGCAAAAGTCTCGCGAATGTCGCGCGCCGCGGCAATCGGATCAGGGTTGCCGTTCGGTCCCTCGGGGTTCACGTAAATCAGTCCCATTTGCACGGCGCCCAGCGGATTGGCCAGCTCCCGGTCGCCGCTGTAGCGCTCGTCGCCAAGCCAGGTGGACTCAATTCCCCAATCCACATCAATCTCCGGCTCCCATATGTCCGCGCGCCCGCCGGCAAATCCAAAAGTCTTAAAGCCCATCGACTCGAGCGCCACGTTGCCGGTCAGAATCATCAGGTCGGCCCACGAAATCTTTTTGCCGTACTTCTGCTTGATGGGCCACAAGAGCCTCCGCGCCTTGTCCAGGTTCACGTTGTCAGGCCAGCTGTTCAGCGGAGCGAACCGCTGCGAGCCTCTGCCGCCGCCACCGCGTCCATCGGCGATGCGATAAGTGCCCGCCGAGTGCCACGCCATGCGGATGAACAGCCCACCATAGTGGCCAAAGTCCGCCGGCCACCAATCCTGCGAGTCGGTCATCAGCGCTGTCAGGTCCTTGATCACCGCATCGAGATCAAGCTTCTTGAACTCCTCGGCATAGTTAAACTCTTCGTCCATGGGGTTCGACAACGATGATTGCTGATGAAGAATGGCAAGGTTCAGCTGCTTGGGCCACCAATCCTGGTTGCCTTTGCCCCCCGCCGTAGTGTGCTCAATCATGACGCCCGAAAACGGGCACTTCGATTCGCCAGACATAATTCCTCCTTGCTATAAGCCAGACTGCTTGGTTCGAGTCTGTTCAGTACCAGCCTCTCAAGTATAGGAGCCACCCCGCCGAGCCAGTGAGAGAGCCTGTCAATGGCGTCGATAGCCGCGGGCGATCAAACATCGTTACCGGGAAATGCGGCCATAAACCTACTGCGAAAAATCTCCTGCTTCATTCGCCGGAACCACTCACTTCCCAGCCGGATCGCCATAGGAGATTCCGCGTCCGTGCGTGCCCACATACACCCGCCCAAAGATGCGCGGATCGCCGGCAATCTGCAGAATCAATCCCCACTGGTGCTGGTCGTCATTGATGCGCACCCATGTTTGCGCCTCGTCGGTTGATCGGAAGACGCCATTCTGCCCATCCACGGTTCCCGCCAGGTAGAGCGCCGGATAGGAACGATGCGGCGCCGGCTTGCCGAACCCGAAGGCCTCAATCGTCTCCACGCCCGGCATGCGCGTAAAGGCCGCACCCTCCCCCGTACTCACGTCGGTAGCCAGCCGGTAGAGCCCGTCAAACGCCGCCAGCCAAAGGTCCCCCGTGCGCCCTGGAGCCGCGTAGATGTGATCCTGGCCTCCGCGCGCATCGCCGCGATGCCGTGCATCGTAAGCCGCAGGCGTATCGCTCGTCTTGATGTGCTCCCCGGTAAACGTCGCCCCTCCATCGCTGCTGCGATAGAGTGTTCCATCGCGCATCTCGACGGCATAAAACAGGTTCTTGTTTACCGGGTCCGCAATTGCTTTCGTTCCAGCCGGCAGCCCCTGCACCGCCGTCCACGCTGCTCCGTTGTCACGCGTCAGGCTCGGCGACTCGCGTTGCGGAGCCCAGATCCACGTGCGGCCATCAGCCGACACAGCCACTGAACCGGACTGGCTTGTGGGCGCGGGATTCGATGCCGTGCCCTGCCACGTTTTACCGCCGTCGAGCGAGTAGCTTATGTTTTCTCCCGCGTGATGCTCGGCGTTGATGCCCACGCGAACCAGAATCTCAGGCTTCAGCGCAGCACCTGCCACGCCGGTCGTATTGCCGAAGCGTGGAGGCGCCGAAGATCCCTCCGGCGCGGGATGATCGAGATCCCAGTGCACAAAGCCGCCGTAGTCTCCAATGGCGCTCACCAGGTGCGCGCCGCTCGCCGGGCTTACCATCTCGAGGGCTACCGTCTCTTCAATTCCAGCCGCCAGCATCCTCCAGTCTGTCGGCAACCCGCGGTCGGAGGCCGTCAGGTCAAACGTCTCCCAGCCACCGTATCCCGTCGTAAACACGGCATGGTCCGGGTCTGCCGGGTCGATCTCGATATCGAAGAGCCAATGGATCGGCGTCTGTTTTACATACGGCGCGCGGCTGTAGTTGTAAATGCCCGCGCTCGCCGCGGGGCCGGTGAATATCGGCCTCCAGTTCGCGCCGCCATCCGTCGAGCGGAAGATATCCTCGCCACCCGGCCGTCCAAAGCTGCTCGCGATCACCGTCTGCGGGTGCTTTGCGTCTATCGCCACCGCCGCATAGCCAAACTCGCGGCTGCCGGCAATGGGATGCTCGGGAGTAATGTCGGTCCAGATGCCGGTCGATGCGCCGGCCTTCGTATTCACCTTCCACACAGCGCCATTCGTCATATGCGAAGGCCCGGGCGCAGAGCCGTAAGCGATATACAAATACCCGTCCCCCGAGAGAGCCGCGCGTAACGGCCGATACTGCGTAGGCTCGCCATCCACCGGCTGCCATGTTGTGCCGCCGTCGCGCGTCACAAACAAATTCGCCCGGTTCATCAGCGAGACGCCAACAAAAATCGTCCGCGTGGCCGTACCAGCGGCGTGCTTCTCCTCATCCGGCGCGAACTTAACAAATACAATCCCACTGCCGCGCACCGGCATGCGCCGCCAGAACTGTTCCGGCGTTTCGCCCGCGACGTGTTGGGGCATCGCGGGCTGCGCCTCGGTCACATCGGGAAAACCTGTTACCTGCTGCCAGCTCACACCCCGGTCCGTCGAGCGCCAAAGCCCGTTGTGGCGCGTCCCCAGGTACACGATGCGCCCGTCGCCGGGATCGACGGCCATTCGCTCGCCGTTGCCGCGCCCGTCTTCGTTGCCGCCAAATTTGAAAGGGACATCGGTGCGTTCGAACGTTCGACCACCGTCGTCCGAGCGCAGGATCGCCCCATCCGGCGTGTTGGGATTCGTGTAGGTGCCGCAAGCCAGGTACACGCGGCGCGCATCGGCGGGATCCACAGCGATCGACTCCACGCCCATCAGGTTCAGGTCTTTGTATGGAACCCAGTCCAGGATCGGCTGCCAGCGATCCGCCTTCTCGTCCCACCGGTAGGCTCCCCCCATGTCGGTGCGCGCGTAGCGAATCCCGGCCACCGTGGGATGGAAGATCACGCCGTCAACAAATCCGCCGCCCACTATCTGAACGTTCTTCCACATGTAGGGCTGCGCCGTATAAGGCTGCGTGCCGGGCTCCGTGCCGGGTTGCCCGGCAGCAACCGCTGCAACCGACGCCACCCCCATCAGCGCCAATGCTCCAACCAATGCTCGAAGTGCTCTGACCAATTCGTTCCTCATTGCGAACCAGGGTTTCAGGCGCGCATCTCGGCAGTGCCGTCGCCGCGCCCCACGTAGAATACCCCAGCTGTGCACCCCGCGCTCCCTCGTTCCTATGCTCCCTCGCTCCCTCGCTCCCTTACAATCGTTCCGTGCCGCTTTCAACTGAACCGCATATTCCCATGCGCGCCCTGCTGGCCGGTGCCCGACGCGCTGAGCCGGCAATCATCCGGTTAACTAGCGCGCTCGTCCACGCCGAGTCGCCCTCCGACACCCCCGCAGCAGTGAACGCCTGCGTCGAGTTAGCGGCCGCAAGCGCAAAGTCGCTCGGCGCGCGCGTCAAGCTGCACCGCCCTCCAAAGGGACTGAACTGCGGCGCTGCATTGGAAGCCCGCTTCGGCGCCAGTTCGCGCTCAGCATCATTCCCCAAACCAATTCTCCTGCTCGGCCATCTCGATACCGTCTGGCCGCTCGGCAGTCTCAAATCCATGCCCTGCCGCATCGCGGATGGCCGCTTATGGGGCCCCGGCACACTCGACATGAAGGCCGGCGTGGCGATGGCGCTCACCGCCATCAAGATCCTGACTGAAGCCAGCGCCCTGAATCGGGAAGTGGTCCTGCTGCTCAATCCCGACGAAGAGGTGGGCAGCCTGTTTTCGCGGCCCATCACCGAGCGCCTGGCCGCTGAATGCGCCGCCGTCTTCGTCCTCGAGCCGGCGCAGGGGCTGGCCTATAAGACCGCGCGCAAGGGAACCGGCGACTGGCGCATCGACATCAAGGGCATCGCCGCCCACGCCGGGGTCGACTTCATGAAGGGCGCAAGCGCCATCCGCGAACTTGCCCGTGTAATTGAAACGGTAAGCAGCTGGACCGACCTCAAGCGCGGCCTCACCGTCAGCACCGGCGTGGCCGGAGGCGGAACCAAGACCAACGTCATTCCGGCCGAAGCATTTGCCGAAGTTGACGTTCGCATAGCCCGCAAGGCCGATGGACCCCGCATCGAGCGTAAATTCGCGGCTCTCAAGTCTCACGACCCCCGCTGCGCGCTCACCGTCACCGGCGGCGTCAACCGCCCGCCCATGGAGCGCACCCGCGGCACCGTTCGTCTCTACTCAAAAGCCAAAGCACTTGCCGCCCAGCTTGGAATTCAGCTCGAAGAAGCAGCAACGGGCGGAGCGTCAGACGGCAATTTCACTTCGGCGCTTGGAATTCCCACGCTCGACGGCATGGGCGCAGTGGGCGAGGGCGCGCACGCGGCGCACGAGTCGGTTGAAATTGAGCACCTGGCCCCGCGCACAGCGCTGCTGGCGGCAATGCTACTCGCGGATTGTTAATCGGGGTATGCTGATCATGTGCCCCCCGGCCTGATACACTCCCGTCCAGAAGAAGATTGAAGAAAACATCAGCGCAACTGTGGACGCCGGCTCGCTCCCAGGGGCGCAAGTTGAATGTCTTTGAGTATGGCGAGCTATTTAAAAATCCGAATCAACCGTTGGAGAGCAACAAAAATCATGAAATGCACTGCCTTGATCTTGAGCGTGGCGGCAATCGCAGCCGCCGCGAGCGCCCAAACCACCGCTAAACCGGCCACTACGGCAAAACCGGCGACCACGACCACGAAAACGAGCTCGACGGCATCAAAAACTACCACCACCTCCGCGGATTGGTGGCTGAAGCTGCCTGCTGGAATTCCCCGGGTTCGCGGCATCGTCAAGACTGATTTTGCGCTGCGCTACGAAGACATCAAGCTCGGCACCGGAGCCGTGGCCGAGCTCAATAAGATGTACCACGTCAACTACACCGGCTACCTTGCATCGACAGGCGTCAAGTTCGATTCGAATGCCGATCGCAAGTCGCCGGTGATGGGTAAAGACGGCAAGCCGGAACTGGGGCCCGATGGCAAGCCCGTGATGGGCGAAGCGCAGCCTATGGTCTTCCCGCAGGGCTTTGGCCGCCTGATCTCCGGCTTCGACCAGGGCTTTACAGGCATGAAGATTGGCGGCAAGCGCCGCCTCTTTATTCCCTGGCAGCTGGCCTACGGAACGCACGACATTCCTGGCCGCCCGCCCGACCACCCCGGCATCCCGCCCAAGTCCGACCTCATCTTCGACGTGGAGCTGGTGGACGTAACCGAGATGCCCAAGCCGCCGCAACGGCCCAATATGCCTCCGCAGCGTCCGAACTTTACGCCCGGCAAGCCCGGAGCACCCGGCGCGCCTCCGGCACCCGGCGTAGCCCCGGCACCTGGTGCAGCTCCAGCGCCCGGCGCACCGCCAACTCCTGGTGCGGCTCCAGCTACCGCTCCGGCCACGGCTCCGGCTCCTGCGACAACACCCGCGCCAACCACAACTCCGGCTCCAACCACAACCCCGGCGCCAGCCACGCAGCCTCAGACCACGCCGCACTAACCACAAACCCGTGCCCCATCCTTTTCACAGCATCATCGTGAAAAGGGTGGGAGCCCACAAATCCCCACCCAGCCGGTCTCAAATAATCACAAACAACCGGGTGCCCCACCCTCGGCGCGTCTCTGTTTTTGCGCCCAGTGTGGGATACCTCAACCCTCAACAAACCTCTCTCAACCAGCCACAAACCCCCACCCCGTCGCTGACTTGCTGACTAGCTGACTCGCTAGCCTTTGTCAGTCCAACTTAGGGTGCAGCTTATCGAACCCCGTAGCCTCCTGGTAAGCCGCCGCAAACGCCACCAGCTTCGCCTCCTGACAATGCCCGGCCAGAAAGGTGAACGAGACCGGCGTGCCCGGTCCGCCGATATCGTCGTGGTCGCCATCGTCGATGGCGGGCGGCCTGGGCGCATCGTCACCGCGCAGGCCGTTGGGCAAAATCAGCGCCGGGTGCCCCGAGAGATTGGTTGCCACCAGCTGCATGTCGGCGGTGGGCGTGGCAATAATGTCTACCTTCTCAAACAGCGCGGACATCTGCTGCACGCCAAGCAGGCGCGCGCGGTTGGCCTGGATGTAGTCGACGGCCGGATAGAAGCGCGCCGTGCGGAAGGCGTTGGGCCAGTCTTCGGGTCCCTGCTCGGTAAGCAGGCGGTCGCGGCCGGTGAGCGTGAGCTCGTCGAAGGCCGCGGCAGCCTCAGCGCCGAGCAACGCAGACATCGCGCCCCACGGCAGTTTTGGCAGCTCGACCGGAATGAGATCGACACCCATCGAGCGCAACTTGTCGATGGCGGCAAGATCGTAGCGGCGATCGTATTCGCGCCGCGCGCGTGCTACCTTCTCGAAGGCGTTGCGCTCCTCGCGCTTCTTCTTATCGTCTGCGCTTTCGCCGGGCTTGGCATCTTCAGGCTTGAGCGGCAGCAGCGGGTCGAATTCGCTCTTCAGATAACCGATGCGCAGCTTGTGCCAGTCGACGGCACTTCCATCGAAACGGATAGCCGCGGCAGAGAGATCTTTGCCATCGGGCCCGGCGATTTCGTTGAGGACGAGCATACAATCGTGCACCGAGCGGCAGATGGGCCCAAGCTTGTCCATGGTCCAGCTCAGAGCCATGGCGCCAGTGCGAGGCACCAGGCCAAATGTCGGCCGCAATCCCGTGACGCCGCAGCGCGTTGAGGGCGACGAGATGGAGCCGAGAGTTTCGGAGCCGATAGCGAAGCCCACGCAGCCGGCGGAGACGGCGCTGGCCGGGCCGGCCGACGATCCGCTCGACCCCTGTGCGGGATTCCACGGGTTGCGCGTTTGTCCGCCGAACCACTTGTCGCCCATGGCCAGCGCGCCGAGAGTGAGTTTGGCTATGAGGATGGCTCCGGCCTCATCGAGGCGCTGGACCACGGTCGCGTCTTCATCGATGATCTGGTGCTCGAATCCGCCCGCGCCCCACGTCGTTGGATAGCCTTTGACGGCGAGCAGATCCTTCGCGCCCCAGGGGATGCCATGCAGCGGTCCGCGATAGTGGCCGGCGGCGATTTCGGCATCGGCGGCCTTGGCCTGGGCGATGGCGCGTTCCTCGGTGAGCGTGATGACGAAGTGGAGCTTGGGGTCATACCGCTTGAGGCGCGAGAGGTACATCTGGGTGAGGGCGAGGGAGGTGATTTTGCGCGCCTGGATCAGTTGACTCAGCTCGATGAGTGGCCTGAATGCCAAATCTTCGATACTTGAGAACGAGTCCGGGGGCGTGAAGAGCGGGCCCCCAAGTTCAACACGGGCGAAAGGATCTTCATTTTTGGACTTGCAATCGGAATCCGGCTTCTTCGGCGGCTCTTCCGCCGCCGGCAGCGGATGAAACGCAAACGCCGGCTGCACTGAGTTCGGCATCTCCAATTTGCGAATCGCCTTGATCGACCCGTTCTGGTCCACCAGCCCGTCGATCATCATCTGCTTCTGCTCGGCGGCGAATGGCCCGATGCCGGCAATGATCCCGGCCTGGTCGATCATCTCGGGCGTGATCACGGGCGGCTTCGACTGGTCAGTGTACGCAGGCTCCTGCGCCTGCACAGCGAGTGTGAACAGGACGCCAGGAAACAGCGGCGACGCAATGCCCGCCTTGGCGCAGGCATTCAGAAAAACTCGGCGATTGAGAGTCATGCGGAAGGGTCCTTGAAGGGAACGAATGCTCTTGGGGGAACTATACGACAAGCCGCGGCTGTTGATGGGACGAAAGGCGCTCCGGAAGGCGTTGGAACGCGATTCAGCGTAGAATAAGGCTTGCAGCACGAGCCAATTGGCTCCGCGCTCGCACCCTCCGGCACGTTGTATTCATCTAAACGGTGTTGGTTGATTCACCCAAGGGGGCGTCACGGTTTCGACGGGATCGATTGCGGCAAGGGAGACATGTCGGGGTGTGGGCACCCGTAATCGCCTGCAAAACTAAAGTTGCCAACGATAATCTGGCACTTGCTGCTTAATTAAATAAGCAGCCGTCTCTCGCGGCCTCGCCCATGGGCTGCGAATCAGACGTTATTTAGTGGGCTGGCTGAAGCGGCTCGGTCCGGGCGGCTGACGCGAGATCAATCGGACTAGTTCACGGCGCATCTTGTCCGTTCTTAAGCGTCGCGAGCGAAACCAATTGAATCGGACACAGCATGGACTCTCCCGGCTGACAGCGATTTCGGACGCGGGTTCGACTCCCGCCGCCTCCACCATACTTAAGATTTTTATTTTCTTGCACTTACCAATCAGGGCCTAAAAATCGGGCCGTTTTTGTGACCGTTTTGTACCCCTTTTGTACCAGGGACAAAAAGCCTCCCGATTTTTTGACCCATTTCAG
>Ga0182016_10008178_pt1 | contig 10622 bp, 7 predicted proteins | sample 712S2MmetaG_FD_120491 | JGI IMG/M metagenome (GOLD analysis project Ga0182016, IMG submission 120491) | Permafrost microbial communities from Stordalen Mire, Sweden - 712S2M metaG | ecosystem: Environmental > Terrestrial > Soil > Wetlands > Permafrost | place: Sweden: Stordalen | collected...
CGCTCACGCTTGCGCAGCTCGATCTGCTCGGGGCGCTGCAGGCGCGTCATCCGCCGCTGCGCGATCAGGCGTTCGTCAACCGCGCCGAGCCGCCCCTCGAAGGTCGTCCAGACCGGTGTCCCAAGCGCCACCGCCTCGCGGTTCATCGTCCCGCCGGCGCTGATCACCAGATCGGCGTAGGCGATCAGCGACTGCGCGTCAATCGCGTGCTCGGGCACGATGAAGCCGCCGGCCGCCTCAAGCTCCGCCCGCTGGGGCTCGGTGCGCGGCAGCACGACGGCCTGCGAACCCTGGACGCGGGCGAGCACACCGGCGAACAGCTCGTTCTCAAAACGGTGGTAGAGCGACACGTCCGGCGGCGTGCGGACCACCACGATCGGCTCGCGCTGATCCAGGCCGAGCTCGCCGAGCACGGCGGGGTCAGGCTCGAAATCGGCGAGGTAGTACTCCTCCTTCAGGCCCGGGTAGGAGCGAACCTTGCCGCGGGCGCCGTAGCGGTCCAGTCGCCCGGCCGGGATCGCGTCGGGCACGACGACGACGCGAGCGAGGCGGCAGTTGACGTTGTGCTGCACACTCGCCCACTCGTAGTCGAACATCGTCGCGCAGGGAATGCGCAGCGCCGCCGCGGCGACCGTCACGTCGTTTGAGCCGTGCCCGAAGGCGAGCTCGAAGCGGCGCCGGCGCGCCCAGCGGGCCAGCGCGAGCGAGCGCGAACCCAGTCCGGCTGCCTTCGCCGCCAGGCCCGCCCCGCGGTGGCGCCCGATCACTGTCGGCTCAAGACCGAGCCGCTGCGCAAGCTCGACCGTCTGCGCGAAGTCGCGCGCGGTGACCGAAACCGCATGCCCGTCCGCCGTCAGGCGCTCAACGATCGGGCGCATGACGAGCGGATGCGGGCTGTTGGTGAGGTCTACCCAGACTCGCATCGCCGTCCACAACGCTACCCTTCCGGCTCGGTGTTCGAGATCGCGTCTGTCACCAACGCGTTGGTAAACGTCGCGACGACGATCATCAACGACCTCGGATACCCGGGCATCTTCCTGCTGCTGGTGGCGGGCTCAGCCGGCATCCCCGTCTCCTCCGAGGCGATCATGCTGTTCGCCGGCTTCGATGTCTACAGGGGCCATTTCACGCTGATCGCGATCATCGTCGTGGGCGTTCTCGGCGACATGGTCGGCGCGACGGTGGCCTATGCGATCGGGTACTTCGGGCGCACCGAGTTGCTCCAGCGCCACGGTGCCAAGCTGCACATAACGCCCGAGCGTCTCGACCGCGCCGAGCGCTGGTTCGCCCGCTACGGCAACAAGGCGATCCCGATCTGCCGCATCCTGCCGCTGGTGCGCGCCTACATGTCCTTCCCGGCCGGCGTCGCCGAGGTGCCCTACCCGCGGTTCCTCGCCCTCAGCGCGCTGGGCGGCGTGCCCTGGATCGCCTTCTGGGGCATCCTGGGGCGCGCGATCGGCTCCCACTACCACGACGTGCAGAAGAACCTGCACTACGTCGACATCGCGGCGGTCGTGGTGATCGTCGCCGCGATCGTCTACCTCCTCGTTCGAAGGCGCAGGCGGAAACTCGCGCTCTGAGCCGCCGCAACGCTCGCCGCCGCATGTCGCTCTGCGCCACGCGGTCGCACTGGGACTGCTCCACGGGCCCGCCGAGCTGGTGCCGATCTCCTCCTCGGCCCACACCACATTGCTGGCCTGGCATCAGGGCTGGGACCACGAGGCGCTGGATCCGGCGGCGCGCAAGCGCTTCGAGGTGGCCCTGCACGCCGGCACCACTGCGGCGATGCTGCTGCGCCACCGGCGCGAACTGGCCGCGAGCCTGCGAGGGCGCCCGCCGGGCGCGAGCCCGGCCCGAGTCGTGGTGCTCGCCTGCGTTCCCGCGGCGCTGGCCGGCACGCTGCTGCAGGGACCGATCGAGCGCCGGGCGGGCACGCCCGCCACGATCGCGGCCGCGCTCGCCGCCGGCGCCGTCGCGATGGTCGCAGCCGATCGTCACGCCGGGCGCCTGCGCCTGCGCGCGGATGCCGGCACAGCCGACGCGGTGGCGCTCGGCGCCGCTCAGGCGCTCGCCCTGATCCCCGGTGTTTCGCGCAGCGGCGCGACGCGCGCGGCCGCTCGCTGGCGCGGCTTCTCCCGCGTCGAGGCGGACGCCCTGTCGGGAGCGGTGGGGCTGCCGATCACGCTCGCCGCGCTCGCGCTGAAGGGCCGCGAGGCCGCGCTGCGCAGCGAACGCTCCGAATGGGGGCCCCTCGGCGTGGGCGCGCTCGGCGCCTTCGCATCCACGCTCGCCACCGCCGAGGCCCTGGCGCGCGTCGGGCGCGGGCGCACGCTCCTCCCCTACGCCGCCTACAGGGTCGCGCTCGCCGGGGCGGTGGTCCGCCGCCTGCGCCAGAATGAGGGGCGATGATCGACGCCTACGCCGCCGCCGGCGTTGACACGAGCGTCGCCGACCGCGGCGTGCGCGCGCTCGTCGACGTGCTGCGCACGATCGACATCGGCCGACCGTCGCGCTCGGCGCTCGGCGGCGGCCACTACGCCGCGGTGCTGGAGATCGCCCCCGGCCTCGGCCTCGCGCTGTGCACCGACGGTGTGGGCTCGAAGCTGCTGCTGGCCGGCGCGCTCGGGCGGCTCGACACGGTCGGGATCGACTGCGTGGCGATGAACGTCAACGACCTCGTCTGTGTCGGCGCGGAGCCGGTCGCGATGCTCGACTACATCGCCGTCGAGGCGGTCGACCCCGCGGCGCTCGAGCAGCTCGCGATCGGTCTCAAGCGCGGGGCGGAGCTCGCCGGCGTCGAGATCCCCGGGGGCGAGCTGGCGGTGCTGCCTGAGCTGATCAAGGGCCACCCGAGCCCCCACGGCTTCGAGCTCTCCGGCTCCGCGGTCGGTACCGTCGACCTCGCCCACCTCGTCACCGGCGAGCGCTGCGCCCCGGGCGACGCGCTGATCGGCCTGCCCTCGAGCGGCCTGCACTCCAACGGGTACACGCTCGCGCGGGCGCTCACCAACGGGCGCCTGCACGAACGCCCGGGCGTGCTGCACGGTCTGACGCTCGGGGAGGCGCTGCTCGAGCCGACCGTCATCTACGTCAAGGCGGCGCTGGCCCTGCTGCGCAGCGCGACGGCGGTGCACGGCCTCGCGCACATCACAGGCGACGGGGTGCTGAACCTCAAGCGGCTGCGCCCGGCGGTCGGCTTCGAGATCGACGCACCGCTCCCGGTCCCGGGTGTGTGCGAGTGGCTGTGCGAGGCCGGCAAGATCGACGCCGCAGAGGCCTACCAGGTGTTCAACATGGGCTGCGGCTTCGTCGCGGTCGTCCCCGCCGGGGAGGCGCCGGCGGCCGTGGCCCTGCTGGCGGAGCACCACCCCGGCACCCGCGTGATCGGCCGCGTCACCGACGCGCCGGGGACCGTCACACTGCCGGGCCTTCGGATCAGTCTCTAGGAACGTCTTTCAAGATAAGGGTGCGCCGCCATCCGGGCCGAATCCGGGCGTGCCAGTCATTTTGAAAGCCGTTCTCAGGAGGCCGCTCCGCGGCCCTGGTCACACCGCGCCGCGACCGGCGCAGGCGGCTGCAGGGTCATCAACGTTACCTGGGCGCTGCTCGGTTGCGCCGGAGCGCACAATAGGGGCGATGGGCACCGCGCCGAAGACGATCGTGGGTGGCCGCTACCGGCTCGAGCGCCAGATCGGCACCGGCGCCACAGCGCGGGTCTGGCTCGCCTTCGACTCCGTGCTCGAGCGCCGCGTCGCGATCAAGATGCTGGCCGAGCCGATCGGCGGTGAAACGGCGCACATCGAGCGCTTCCGCCGCGAGGCGCGCGCGGTGGCGCAGCTGCAGCACCCCCACATCGTCGCGGTGCTCGATTCCGGCGAGCACGACGGGATGCCTTACATGGTCCTCGAATTCGTCGAGGGCGAGACGCTCAAGGAGCGCATCCGCAGGGTCGGGCGGCTGACGATCACCGAGGCGGTGGCGTTCGCGATCGAGGTTGCCCGGGCGCTCGACGCCGCTCACGCGCGCGGAATCGTCCATCGCGACGTCAAGCCGCAGAACATCCTGCTCGACCCCGAGGCGGGCGCGAAGATCACCGATTTCGGCATCGCGCGCAGCGGCGACGAGATCGCCCTGACGATCGGCGGGCGGGTACTCGGCACGACCGACTACGTGTCCCCCGAACAGGCGCTCGGACACGAGGTAACCGGCCAATCCGACATCTATTCACTCGGCGTCGTTCTGTATGAGTCGCTGACCGGGGCCGTGCCGTTCAGCGCGCCGAGCCAGGTCGCCGTCGCGACGATGCATGTGCGCGAGGAGATCCCGGACCTGCAGCGCAGGCGCCCGCAGGTCTCCGCCGCCCTCGCGGCGGTCGTGGACCGGGCCACCGCCAAGCACCTGACGCGGCGCTACGCGGGCGCGCGCGAGCTGATCGCCGACCTCGAGGAGGTGCTGGCGCTCGAGGCCGCGCGAACCGCGAGCACCCCCGGCAAGGAGGCGACGATCGTGCTGCGCACGCTGCCTGGCCCGGCGACACGCCGGCTGCCGATGCGAGTCCGCAATCCCGCGGCGCTCGCGCTCGCGGCGGCGACGGCGATCGTCGTGGCGGGCGCGCTCGCCTGGTTCCTGCTCTCACGCACCCACGCCGGGACGCCGGCGCCGGTCAACCTGCCCAAGACACCGGGCGAGACGCCGGTGCACCTCGCCCAGACCGCAGCCGTCTCCTACAACCCGTTCGGCACGGGCCCCGAGCATCCTGACACGGTCGGCAACGCGATCGACGGAAACCCCGCGACCGCGTGGCGGACATCGAGCTACGCCGGCGGCACCCTGCTCGAGTCGGGCGTCGGCTTCTACGTCGACGCCGCCCCCGGCGCGGCCGTCACGCAGGCGGTGCTGGAGACGCCGACGCCCGGCTTTCACCTGCAGATCTGGGGCAGCGACTACGTCCCGGCCTACAACGCCCACCCGGCGCCCCAGCAGGGGATCACGCCCGCGCAGCTCGGCTGGACCCTGCTCGCACAGGCGCTGGCGGCCAAGCCCACCACGACGATCACGTTGCATGACGTGCAACGCCGGCGGTTCTATCTCCTCTGGATCACCGACCTCGGAGCGGATCCGGGCCACGCCCCGAAGTCCGTGGCGGTGTCCGAGTTCACGCTCCTGGGGCACTGAGTGGGCCCTCAGGAGAGGTAGCGGCGCTCGCGCGCGTGGCGCTCGAGCGCGACGGCGCACAGCTCCTCGATCAGGCGCGGGTAGGCGAGCCCGGCGGCCGCCCACAGCTTCGCGTAGACGCTGGTCGCGGTGAAGCCGGGCATCGTGTTCAGCTCGTTCAGCAGCACGCGTTCGCCCTCGACGAAGAAGTCCGCGCGCGCGAGGCCGCTGCAGTCGGCGCGCGTAAACGCCTCCGTCGCGATCCGCGCGACCTCCGCGCTGGCCGCCTCGCCGATCCGCGCCGGCACGACGAGCGTCATCCCGCCCTCCTCGTACTTCGCGGCGTAGTCGTAGAACTCCGAGCGCAGCACGATCTCGCCCGGCGGCGACACCCTCGGATCGAGGTCGCCCAGCACGGAGCACTCCACCTCAACACCGCCGGAGGCGGCCTCAATGATGACGAGAGCGTCATGCGCGAACGCCGTGTCTAGCGCCGCCGCCAGCTCACCGCCGGCGCGGACCTTGACGATGCCGACCGAGGAGCCGAGATGCGCCGGCTTGACGAACACCGGCAGGCCCAGCACGGCAAGCTCGGCGAGCACGCCGTCGCGCTCCGCGCGCCAGCGCGTGTGATGCAGGCCGCGGTGCTCCACCTGAGGCAGCCCGGCGGCCCCCATCAGGGCCTTGAAGCGGACCTTGTCCATGCACAGCGCCGAGGAGGCGACGCCGCTGCCGACGTAGGGCACATCGAGGCACTCGAGCAGCCCCTGGACAACGCCGTCCTCCCCGTTGGGGCCGTGCAGCGCCGGGAAGACGACGTCGACTCCGAGCAGCCCGCCGGCCGGCGCAAGCGTCAGCTCGCGGCCGTCGAGCAGCCAGCGGCCGTCGCGCGCGATCTCGATCGCGACCGCCTCGTGCCCGCCTTCGAGCAGTCCGTCGCGCACCGCCGCCGCCGAGGCGAGCGAGACCGCATGCTCGGACGAGCGGCCGCCACCCAGAACTGCGACGCGCATCAGGACGTCGCGCCGGTGCCGGCCGGGCCCGTCGCTCCGCTGGGGCCCGTGCTCGGGGGCGCGACGTAGGACTCGACGCGGATGATCACCGTCGTCCCGGGCGCCACCGAGTTGCCCTGGGGCGGGGACTGCGACAGAACCTCGTTGTTGTACTGCGGGTTGGTGGTGCGCTGCTCCATGACGACCGACGGCACGAGCCCGAGCTTGCCGAGCCGCGCACTGGCCGCATACGACGTCTCGCCGATGAGATTGGGCACGGTCACGTTTGGCGGCGCCTTCGCGATCGTCAGCGTCACGGTCGAGCCCTGCGGCGCCTTGCCGGAGGACGGTGTCTGCGAGAGCACCGTCCCCGGCGCCGAGGACGACACCATCCTGATCGCCGGCGCGACGACGAACTTGTCCTGCTCGAGCAGGAGCTTCGCGTCGCTGAAGGACTCATCGACGACGTCGGGGACCACAACCGCCGGCGGGCCGCTCGACACCGTGACCACCACGAACGATCCATGCGGGCCGGTCGCGCCGCCGACCGGCGAGGTCGAGATCACGGTGTTCTTGGCCACCGTCAGCGACGGCTGCTTGACCGCCGTGACCTTGAAGCCGGCCGCCTGCAGCTGCTGGCGCGCGAGCGTCGAGGTGAGATTGACGACGCTTGGGACCTGCCGGCTCCCCGGCGCGGCCGGGCCCGTCGAGATGGTCAGCGTGATGATCGAGCCCTTCGGGTCGTGCGTGCCGGAGCCGGGTGTCTGTAGCGTCACCGTGCCCTTCGGCTGCTTGGATGGCGCGAACAGGTATGCGGGCGTCAGGCCGATCCCCTGCAGCTCCGCCTGGGCACCGGCTTTCGACTCGCCCACCAGGTAGGGCACATTGACCTTCGCCGTCGTTGCGGCGCGCTTGTGCACGAGCGCGTAGATCAGTGCCGCGATGACCGCCGCCGCGACCAGCGTCCCGAGCAGCGCCCACGGCCAGACCGAGCTGCGCCGGGCGCCCGGGGGCAGCATCATCGCGCCCGGCGGGATGATCCCCGTGGTGTTGGGGTCCCAGTAGGCGGGAGCCGCTGCGTACACCCCGGTCCCCGGGCCGAGCGGCCCGATCGCCTGCGTCGTGTAGGTCGCCGGATGCTGGTAGACCGTCGTCGGCATCACGACCGGCGCGACGGGGGCGAGCGCCGCGGTGTGGGAGCCGTCGGCGGCGCGCAGCCGCTCACGCTCCTGCTCGAGCGCCGTCAGGAACTCGTCGGCGTCGGCGAAACGCCGTTCCGGGCTCTTCTCGAGTGCGCGCATCACGATCGCGTCAAGACTCGGCGAGATCGTCGGCACGAACGAGCTCGGCGGGCGCGGCGGCTCCGACAGGTGACGCAGCGCGATCGCGACGACCGAGTCCCCTTCGAACGGCACGGTGCCGGTCAGCAGCTCGTAGAGCATGATCCCGATCGCGTAGAGGTCGCTGCGCGGGCTGACGGGCTGGCCCTGCGCCTGCTCGGGCGAGAGGTAGCGCGCGGTCCCCATGATCGAGCCGGTCTGGGTGATCTCCGAGGCGCCGGCCCGCGCGATGCCGAAATCGGTCACCTTGACGCGACCCTCGTCGTCGATGATCACGTTGTGCGGCTTGAGGTCGCGGTGCACGACCCCGCGCCGGTGCGCGAAGCGCGCCGCGCGCAGGACCTGCTCGGTGATCTCGATCGCGCGCTCCGGTGTCAGCGGCGCCTCCTCGCGCACGATCGAGTCAAGCGAGCGCCCGTCGAGGTATTCCATCGCGATGTAATAGGTGCCGCCCCATTCGCCGCGGTCGTAGACGCTGACGATGTTCGCGTGCGACAGCGACGCGGCGCTGGAGGCCTCGCGCCGGAAGCGCTCGACGAACTCCTCGTCCTGGGCAAATCGCTCGTGCAGCAATTTGACCGCGACGCGGCGCCCGAGCTGGGTGTCCTCGGCGCAGTAGACCTCGGCCATGCCGCCCGAGCCGACCCGCGAGATCACGCTGTAGCGCTCGTCGATCAGCGTGCCGGCGGCGACCTGGAGCGTCATCCGCTGCTCCCGATCCCGAGCGCCTCGAGGACCTCCTTGGCGACCGGCGCGGCGATCGTGCCGCCGAATCCGTTCTGCTTCTCCATCGTCACCGCGACCGCGATCTTGGGGTGATCGGCCGGGGCGTAGGCGATGAACCACACCTGGCTGAGGGCGCACGCCGCGACCGCCGGGTTGGTGCAGTCCTGCGCCGTGCCCGTTTTGCCCGCGACCGTGACGCCGGGCAGCGCGGCCGCGGTACCGGTGCCACCGTCGTTGACGACGTTGTCCATCATCAGCCCGACCTGCTTGGCCGTCGAGGGCTTCATCACGGTGCTGTATAGCCGAGGTGCGATTGTCTGGACAGTCTGACCGTCCGGGTTGACGATCGCCTGCGTGAGGTGCGGGACCATCAGGCGGCCGCCGTTGGCGACCGCCGCGGCGACCATCGCCATCTGCAGCGGCGTGACCTCGAGGCCGCCCTCGCCGATCCCGACGCGCCCGAGGTCCGCACCGCCGGTGAGCGGGAGGTAGCCGGGGCGGCCGGCGAAGACCACGCCGCTCTCGGCCACCTCACCGGCGGGCAGATCGATCGGCGGCTTGCTGTAAAAGCCGAGCCGCTCCATGTAGGTCTGCAGCGTCGGCGCGCCGACGCCGAGCGCGACCTGGGCCCAGACGGTGTTGATCGACTGGGTGAGCGCCGTGCTCAGCGTCACCTCGCCGTAGCTCGTGCCGCTGTCGTTGGCCAGTGGCTGCCCGGAGACGATGATCGGTGACTTTCCGCTCAGCACCGAGTTCGGGGTGTACTTCCCGGTGTCGATCGCGGCGATCGCAGTGACGACCTTGAATGTCGAGCCGGGGGCATACTGGGCGGCGGTGACGCGGTTGAATTCCGGGCTGCCAGGCTGCTTGGCGATGCTGGCGAGCCCGGCCGCGGTCTTGACGACGTTTGGGTTGTAGGTCGGGTCGTCGGCAAAGACCCTGATCGCGCCGGTGCTCGGGACGATCGCGACGACCGCGCCGGGACGGCCGGCCAGACCGGCATAGGCGACCTGCTGGGCGTGCTCGTCCAGGGTGCTCACGACCTCATCGCCGCTGGTTCGCTTGCCCTCGAGCTGGTCGAGGATCGAGCTCTGCTGCTGTGGCGCGCCGGCGAGCACACCGTTGCGATCGGCCTCCAGGCCGGCGCGGCCGTTGTAGGGGTCGTAGTAGCCGATCGGCGCGGCGAACAGCGCACCGAAGGGATAGCTGCGTTCGTAGACGCCGTCGTGCTGGCGCACGGACTGCGCCAGCACCGTCGTCTGGTCGGCGGCGACGATCTCGCCGCGCTGCACGTACTGGGCCTCGAGCCCGGGCCGCTTGTTGTTGGTGTTCGCCTTCAGCGCGCTGGCTTCAAAGATCGTCCAGCGCGAGGTGAACGCGATCAGCAGCGCGAACATCACAAGCACGACTGTGAACAGGCGAGCGATCGGCTTGTTCACTGGCCCGCGATCCGATCGAGCTCTAGCTGGCCGACGAGCTTCGTCGCCGCGTCCTGCGAGCGCAGCTGGTTGTTGAACAGCCGCCCGCGCTCGAGCGGGCTCAGCTCAGCCGCGGTGACACCGGAGACGAAGTACTGCGTGTACAGGCGCACGCCTGCCGGAAGCGTGTACGGGATGCCGTTGTACACAGTCACCTGGCCGTAGGCGTTGGTGCCGATGAAGTAGACGGCCTGCGCGGCGAGCACCGCGCCGAGCGCGAGCACTCCCACCACAGCGAGCACGACGGCGCTGAGCGTCGCCCGCCGTCGCAGCCGCCCGCGCCGGCGAGCGGTGTGGGTGCGCGGCATGCGGGGAGCGCGACGGTGGACGCGCCGCGGCGAGGCCGGGGCGGGCCCCTCGGCAGGCGGGCCCGCGGCGATCGGCGAGGCCGGGGCGGGTCCCCCGGCAGGCGCGATCGGCGCGACAGGAGCGATCGCCGCCTCGGCTGCCGGCGCCACGACTGCTTGTGCCACCGCATCGCCCGGCGGCGTCTCGGGCGGACCCGCGAGCTCGGCGGTCGGCGCCGCGTGCGGCGGGGCGGGCTCGCCGGTGAGCTCGGCCGTCCGCGCCGCGTTCACCGGCGCGGCGTCTTCGCCGGGCTCATCCTCGGCGCCTGCGACGTCTTCGAGGCGGAACAGCACGACGGTGACGTTGTCGCGCCCTCCGGCATCGAGTGCGGCCGCAACGAGGCGGTCTGCCGCCGCCGTGATGCCGTCCGCCTCGCGCATGATCTCGGCGACGGTGGCCTCGGAAACCATCGAGGTCAGCCCGTCGCTGCAGATCAGATAGACGTCGCCGGCGGCAGCGGTCAGCGTCACCGTGTCCACTTCGACGTCGGGTTCGGGGCCGAGCGCACGGGTGATGATCGAGCGCTGCGGATGCTCCTCGGCCTCCTCCTCGGTGAGGCGGCCCTGGCGAAGCAGCTCCTCGAC
>Ga0182016_10008180_pt1 | contig 10620 bp, 8 predicted proteins | sample 712S2MmetaG_FD_120491 | JGI IMG/M metagenome (GOLD analysis project Ga0182016, IMG submission 120491) | Permafrost microbial communities from Stordalen Mire, Sweden - 712S2M metaG | ecosystem: Environmental > Terrestrial > Soil > Wetlands > Permafrost | place: Sweden: Stordalen | collected...
CGCCGAGCATCAGCGCGCCGAGCGCCGCCAATGTCAGCCGGTCGACCGTCCACCACCACTCGGAAAAGAACGTGGGTTGCGCGCGCGAAGCCATCCGTTTCCCCAAGGACCGGACAAATCCAGGTCTAGTGGTGACACTGGGATGGTTTCCAAGGGATTAAGATTGGACTTTGACGCCCGGCAGCGACCGCACCATGGAACGAAACGCGTCGCCTCGGACCTCGAAGTTTCGGTATTGATCGAAAGAGGCGCAAGCGGGCGAGAGCAGGACGACAGGCTCGGCGGCCGTCGAGACATCGGCGTCCCTCGCCGCCGCCGCCACGGCGTTTTCGAGAGTGCCGGTGATAGCATGGGCCACGCCACTCCCCAGCGTCGTCGCAAATTCCTGGGCGGCTTCGCCGATCAGATAGGCCTTGCGGATACGCGGGAAGAATTGCCGCAGGCTTTCGATGCCGCCGGTTTTCGGCTTGCCGCCGGCGATCCAGTAGATGTCGGCGAAGCAGGCCAGTGCCTGCGCCGTCGAATCGGCATTGGTGGCCTTGGAATCGTTGACGAACAGAATTTTACCGCGGCGTCCGACTTCCTCCATGCGGTGCGCGAGCCCGGGAAACGAGCGGAGCCCGGCTTGGAGCATCGCCGGTTCCAGACCAAGCCCGAGCGCCGCCCCAGAAGCACAGGCCGCGTTCTGGGCATTATGCAGCCCACGCAGCGAGCCGATGCCGCTGAGGTCGGCGATGACCGCGCCGCTGCGCAAAATTCTCTCGCCCTCGACATAAATTCCATCCGCCAATTTCTCGCGCACTGAAATGCGCACGACGCGCCGTCCCCGCCGATCGAGCCGCTCCGCGATCGCCCGGCACCACTCGTCGTCGACGCCGATGATTGCCGTTCCTTGTTGCTGCACGCCCGCGACCAGGCGCTCCTTGACGCTCGCGTAATTTGCCATGGTGCCATGGCGGTCGAGATGATCTTCGCTGAGATTGATCAAAATGCCGATCGAAGGGTCGAGCGAAGGGGCAAGATCGATCTGGTAGGACGAACACTCGATGACATGCACACGGCCGTTCGCCGGCGGATCAAGCGACAGGATGGCGGTGCCGATATTGCCGCCGAGTTGCGCATCCAAGCCGGCCGACGCCGCGAGGTGAGCGATCAGCGCCGTGGTCGTCGATTTGCCGTTGGTGCCGGTGATAGCGACGAAAGGCGCGTCGGGCGCGTGACGCCTGCGCTCGCGGCAGAACAGTTCGATGTCGCCGATCACCTCGACACCGGCCTGCTGCGCCAGTTTCACCGCCCAATGCGGTTCCGGATGCGTCAGCGGCACGCCCGGCGCAAGCACCAAGGCCGTGATCCTGCTCCAGTCGGCGTCGCGCAGATCGGCCGTCGGAATGCCGGCCGCGCTCGCCTTCGCCACGCTCGCCGCATTGTCGTCGCAGCCGACGACGTCGGCGCCGCCGGCCAGCAAGGCGCTGGCGCTCGCAAGACCCGAGCCGCCCAGCCCGAATACGGCGACCTTTTTACCGGCAAAGGTCGTGACCGGAATCACGACGCGTGTCCCCCTCCCCCTTGTGGGGAGGGGTTAGGGGTGGGGGTCGGGAGGTTTTGCGCAGTCGTCCACGCGTGCGCACCACCTCCCGACCCCCCTCCCCACCCCTCCCCCACAAGGGGGGAGGGAGCAGCGAGCGGCAAGCCCGAGCTCCAACAATCTCGCATCGGAATCTATCTCAGCTTTAACGTCGACAATCCCGCCAGCGCGAGCACGACCGACACGATCCAGAAGCGAATGACGATTTGCGGTTCGGTCCAGCCGAGCTGCTCGAAATGATGGTGGATCGGCGCCATCCTGAACACGCGCTTGCCAGTGAGTTTAAACGACACCACCTGGACGATCACCGATACCGCTTCGAGCACGAACAACCCGCCGATCACGGCAAGCACGATCTCGTGCTTGGTGGCGACCGCAACCGCGCCGATCATACCGCCAAGCGCCAGCGAACCGGTATCGCCCATGAAGATCGAGGCTGGCGGTGCATTGAACCAGAGAAAGCCCAAGCCAGCGCCGAGCACGGCGCCACACAAGACCGAGAGTTCGCCGGTTCCGGCGACGTAATGGATTTGCAAATAATCGGCAAAGACCGCGTTGCCGGACAGATACGCGATCATACCGAAGCTTGCGGCCGCGATCATGACCGGGACGATAGCGAGGCCGTCGAGACCATCGGTCAGATTCACGGCATTACCGGCGCCGATGATGATGAAAATGCCAAACAGCACGAAGAACCAGCCGAGATTGAGCACCAGTTCCTTGAAGAACGGGAACACCAGCGAGGTCGAAAACGGCACGCGGCCGAGCTCGACCAGCGCGATGCAGGCGAGGCCCGCAATGACGGCTTCAATCAGCAGCCGAGTGCGGCCGGCAAATCCGTTATGCGTCTGCTTGGTGACTTTCAGATAGTCGTCGTAGAAGCCGACGAGGCCGAAGCCGAGCGTGACCCACAGCACCACCCACACGTAAGGGTTGGCGGGATTGGCCCACAGCAAGGTCGACACCAGCATGCCGGAAAGAATCATCAGCCCGCCCATGGTCGGCGTACCGGCCTTGGCGACGATATGCGACTTCGGCCCGTCGGCGCGGATCGGCTGGCCCTTGCCCTGCAACAGCCGCAGCCGGTCGATGATGTTCTGGCCGAACAGAAAAACAAAAAACAGCGCGGTGATGACGGCGCCGCCGGTACGGAAGGTGATGTAGCGAAATACGTTGAGGACGGAGAGCTTGTCCGACAGATCGACCAGCCAATAGAGCATTGCATCAACCTTATGCGGACGCGTCTTCGAGCGTGTCTTCGACGCCGCTTTGGTGCGGATACGCCCGTTGCAGCGCCTTGACGATGGGCGCCATGCGCGAGCCGAGCGAGCCCTTGACCATGACGACGTCGCCAGCCCGAATCGCGGACAGCACTTGCGCCTCGAGCCCGGCGGAGTCCTCTGCATAGCCGCCGCGGCGGCTGGCGGGAAGAGCCTGCCACAGCGCCTGCATCAGCGGCCCACAGCAGAACACCAGATCGACCGCATTGGCGAGCACCGAATCGACCAGGCCGCGATGCAAGGCGCGCCCTTTCGGCCCGAGCTCGAGCATGTCGCCGAGGACGGCGATCCGCCGGCCGCGCGGGCCGACCGGTGCTTGCCCGAGCACCGCAAGCGCGGCTTCGACCGAGGCCGGATTGGCATTGTAACTGTCGTCAATGAGGAGCGCCGAACCACCGGGCGGGTCGATCGGGATCGGCGCGCCGCGGCCGGCCACTGGCGTCAATTCGGCGAGCGACAGCGCCGCAAGCGCGAGATCGGCACCGGCGAGTTCGACCGTCGCCAGCACCGCGAGCGAATTGATCACGAGATGACGGCCCGGCGCACCGATCTTGTAGCTGAATTCGTGGCCCAAGATGCTCGCCTCGACAGTCGAGCAGCGTGGATGAAGTGAGCATTTGATCAGCCGTGCATCAGCCGCCTGATGTTCGCCGAACGAAATAACCCGCGGGACATTGGCTTCCTTGGCCCGGCGCCGCAGATGGGCGAATTGCGCGATGTCGCGATTGATGACGGCTGCGCCACCCGATTCGACGCCGAAGAAAATCTCGGCTTTGGCGTCGGCGATTTTTGCGAGCGAGCCCAGATATTCCAGATGCACCGGCGCGATCGTCGTGATGATCGCCACATGCGGCCGGACCAGTCGAGACAACGGTTCGATCTCGCCTTCGTGGTTCATCCCCATTTCGAAGACGGCGTAGCGCGCCGTCGCCGGGCAGCGCGCAAGCGACAGTGGCACGCCCCAATGATTGTTGTAGGACGCGACCGAAGCGTGCGTTTCGCCGTCTTTGGACAGCGCGAGCCGCAGCGCCTCCTTGGTGCCGGTCTTGCCGACCGAGCCGGTGACACCGATCACCTTGGCGGTGCTGCGCGCCCGCGCCGCGGCGGCGAGATCGCGCAGGCCGGCAAGCACATTCGGCACCACCAGGAGCGGCGCCGGCGCCGGGAAACTCACCCGCCGATCGACGGCGACGACGGCGAGCGCCGCTTTGGCTGCAAGCGCCGTGGCGACGAATTCATGACCGTCGCGATGATCGCCCGCGATAGCGAAGAAGGCCTCGCCAGGCCCGACGGTGCGGCTATCGATCGACAGACCAGAAATCGATTGCGGCAGACCGCCTTGGCGCTCGGCGCCCATCGCCGCCGCCATTGCATCGATCGTCCACAGCGCGGGCGCGCTCATGCGGCGAATTCCTTGATGGCCGTGGCGACCGCCTCATGATCGCTGAATGGGATCACCCGGTCGCCGACGATTTGGCCGGTTTCATGACCTTTGCCGGCGATCAGGAGGACGTCGCCCGAACTTAGTTCGGCAATCGCCCGCCGTATCGCCTCGCCCCGGTCGCCGATTTCGAGGGCATGCGGTACGGCGGCAACAATCGCGGCACGGATGGCGGCGGCGTCCTCACTGCGCGGATTGTCGTCGGTCACGATCACTCGGTCGGCTTTTTCGGCCGCGACGGCCCCCATCAGCGGGCGCTTGCCGCGATCGCGGTCGCCTCCGGCGCCGATCACCAGCACCAGCCGGCCGCCGACATAGGGCCGTAACGCTTCGAGCGCCTTGGCGAGCGCGTCTGGCTTATGCGCGTAATCGACGAAGATTTCCGCGCCGCGCCGCGTTCCGACGCGCTCGAGCCGGCCTTTGGCGCCGGTCAGATGTTCGAGCGCAGCGAATGCCGAGGCGGCATCGCCACCGGTCGCAATCACAAGCCCGGCGGCGACAAGCGCGTTCTCGATCTGAAATTCGCCGACCAGCGGCAGATGCACCGAAGAGATTCGTTTTTCGTGTTCGAGTCGCAGGTTTTGCGCAAAGCCGTCGATAGCCGCCTCGACAAGCCTGATACCGGTTCCTTTGCGGCCGGTGGTCATGATCCGCAGGCCGCGCTCCCGCGCCGCCGCGACGATACGATCGGCGTAGGCGTGATCGGCATCGATCACGGCGGCCGCTCCCGGCGCGAGCAGGTCTTCGAACAGTCTCAGCTTGGCGGCGAGATAAGCCTCGAATGTCGGATGATAATCGAGATGATCGCGGGTGATATTGGTGAAGCCTCCGGCGGCGAGGCGGATGCCGTCGAGCCGATATTGGTCGAGCCCATGCGAAGACGCCTCAATAGCGAGATGGGTGACGCCGTCGCCGGCGAGTTCATCGAGCGAACGATGCAGCGCGACCGGGTCGGGCGTCGTCAGCGAGCCGTAAGTTTCGCCGCGCGGTGATACGACGCCGATCGTGCCGATGCTCGCGGCGCGCTGGCCGAGCGCGCTCCAGATTTGCCGGGTAAAGGCCGCGACCGAGGTCTTGCCGCTGGTGCCGGTGACGGCGGCGATGACGCCCGGCTGGCGCGGATAGAATTTTGCCGCCATCTGCGCCAGCGCGCGCCGGACATTGCCGGCGCGAACGAAGGCGACGGTTGGCGGCAACGGCGATTGCGGCGCCCGCTCGGCGACGATAGCGCTCGCGCCGGCAGCGATCGCCGTATCGACAAAGCGCAAGCCGTCCGCCTTGCCGCCCGCAACAGCGACAAAGGCATCGCCGCGTTTAACAGTGCGGCTGTCCGCCGTCAGCCCGCCGATATCGATATCGGAATGGCGTTCGTCGAATTCCACGTCAGCAGGCAGAATCTCGCGAAGCTTCATGACGGCTCGGCCGACAATGCGGTTCGTGCCTTACCGGTTTTCCTTCACCGAAGCCAGTATCAGCTGATCGGCGGTGGGCAAGTCCATGCGCGGCTCGACACCGAGCAGCGGCGCGATGCGCGCGACCACCGCGCCTCCGGTCGGTACCGCATTCCAGCCCGACGTCTTGAAGCCGTGCGTCTCGGGCAGCGCCTGCGGCTCGTCGAGCATGATCAGCACCAGATAGCGCGGCTGATCCGCCGGGAGTACCGCCATGAAGTCGGTCAGCACCTTGGTTTTCGAATAGCGGCCGAACACCACCTTGTCGGCGGTGCCAGTTTTGCCGCCGATGTAATAGCCCGGCACGTCGGCCTTGGCTGCCGTGCCTTTCTCGACGTTAAGCCGCATCAGATAGCGCATCAGCGCACTGGTTTCGGGCTTGATCACGCGCGTGCCTAGCTTGTCGGCCTCGGCTTCGGTCCGCTTGAGAAAAGTCGGCGGAATAAGGATGCCGCCATTCATCAGGGCCGCGACCCCCATCACCGCCTGTAACGGCGCGACCGAGAGGCCATGACCGAAGGCGATGGTCATGGTGTTGAGCTCGCCCCAATGCTTCGGCACGATCGGCTCGGCGCTTTCCGGCAGTTCGGTATGCAGGCGATCGAGCTGACCCAGTTTTTTCAGGAACGCCTTGTGGGCGTCGATGCCCATTGCCATCGCGATCCGCGCCGCGCCGATATTCGACGAATAGGTGAAGATTTCGGGCACCGACAACGCCCGCTGCATCGGCTCGAAATCATGGATGTCGAACTTGCCGTAATGCAGCGGATTATGCGCGTCGAAGGTGGACTTTAACGTCACCTTGCCGGAGTCGAGCGCCATCGCGATGGTGAAGGCCTTGAACGTCGACCCCATTTCATAGACGCCGGTGGTCAGCCGATTGATCAGCGTCTGATCGTGCGGATCCTGCGGTTTATTCGGGTCGAAATCCGGCTCCGACACCATGGCGACGATCTCGCCGGTGCGCACGTTCAGCACCACGCCGGCGGCGGCGATGGCGTGAAACTTTGCCCGCGCGGCGACAAGTTCGTCGCGCATCGCGTGCTGCACGCGCAAATCGACGGCAAGCTGAACTGGCGTCTGCAGCCGGTCGGTGGCGAGGCCGGCCATGTGGAGGGCGGCGAGGCCTTGCCCATCGAGCCACTTTTCGATGCCGGCGATGCCCTGATTGTCGATGTCGACGCGACCGAGAAAATGCGAGACTTCGGGGCCGTTCGGGTAATCGCGCTTGTTCTCGTTCATAAAGCCAATGCCCGGCAGGCCCTGATGGTAAATCTCATGCTGTTGGTCGGGCGTGATGTCGCGCTTGAGCCAGACAAAGCCGCGTTTTGACCCGAGCCGCTCGCGCAATTCAGGCGCGTCGAGGTCGGGCAGATCGGCTGTCAGCAATTCAGTCGCCTCGTCAACGTCGATGAGCCGGCGCGGTTCGGCATAGAGTGACGGCACGCGCACATCGGTCGCCAGCACTTCCCCGTTGCGGTCGAGGATGTCCGGCCGCGCGGTGGCGATGGCGTCGCCCGACACGACGCGATGCACCGTATGGCTATGCGACGCGATGGCGAACATCACGAGCCGCGCTGCAATAATGGTGTAAACGGCAGCGAAGGCGAGAATCGCCAGGCCAATTCGCGCCCGCGCCTTGGCGGCGCGATCGATATTGCTGCCATAGAGGAGCTTACCGATCAGCCATTGCCGCCACGGTTGTTGGCGGGGGCGCGGCTGAGGCGGCATCGAGAAGCTCTCGGCGGCTACGCTCATTGAGTGGGCGCTCCGCTTGCCGGGCTCGGTGCGCCGGTAACCGGGTTTTGCGCACCGTTTGCAGCCGGCGGCGGAATGCTGCCGGTTGTCTCAAGACTGCCGGGCTGTTCCAGGTTTTGGATGATGCCGCCGATCGGATCCTGACTGGTGGCCGTGACGTCCTGTGGCGGCCGCTCGGGCAGCCGGTCGAGCGTATCGAATTGCGTGGGGGCGATCGTCTTGAGATGCAGATAGCGCTTGGCCAGCGTCTCGACGCGCTCCGGATTGTCGAGTTGCCCCCATTCGGCGCGCAAGGCCGCGATATCGTCGCGCTCGCGGCGCACCTCGCTGCGTAACTTGGCAAGTCGCTCCGCCTGCACGGTGGAATCGAACTTGATGCGATAGACATAGGCTGCGGCGAGCACCAGCGCGCCGATCACCAGGAAATTGAGGACGCGCAGGATCACGTCCGCCCCCGCATGACGTCGGCGAGGCTCGGCAAGCGCGGCAGCAGATATTCGCTTGCCGTCGAGCGCGGAGCAGCGTCGCTACGCTCCGCGGCGCGCAACTTCGCCGAGCGGGCACGCGGATTTTCGGCGATTTCGGCTTCGTCAGGCATTTCCGGCCGCCGCGTCAACACGCGGAAGGTCGGCGGCGGCGCCACGATATCGGGACGATGGCGCGAGCCCGACGGCGCACGGCTGCGCTCGGTCAGAAAGGTTTTGACAATCCGATCTTCAAGCGAATGGAATGCCACGACGACAAGTCGGCCAGACGGCTTGAGCACACGTTCGGCGGCGACGAGCGCATGCGCAAGCTCGCCGAGTTCGTCGTTGACGAAAATTCTCAAGCCCTGGAAGGTCCGGGTCGCCGGATGAATGGCGCTTTCGCGTGCGTGCACGACGCGGCCGACGATGTCGGCCAGCGCACGGGTTGTCTCGATGGCCTGCTTGTCGCGCTCCCGCACGATCGCGCTCGCGACCGACCGGGCATGGCGTTCTTCGCCGAGGGTAGCGATGATGAAGGCGAGGTCGCGTTCGCTCGCGCGCGCGACCACGTCGGCGGCGTTCGGACCGTCGCTACCCATGCGCATGTCGAGCGGCCCGTCGAAGCGGAACGAGAAGCCGCGTGCGGCCTCATCGAGTTGCATCGACGAAACCCCGAGATCGAACACAATGCCGTCGGCTGAGGCCACCTCGACGATCGATTCCAGATTGGAGAAGCGCGTCTCGTGCAGTTCGAGGCGGCCGTCCGCGGCTTCCACCAGAGCGGCGCCCTGCGCCACGGCGCCGGCGTCGCGATCGATGCCGATCACCCGGGCGCCCGGCGTCTCCAGAATGGCGCGCGTATAGCCCCCGGCGCCGAAGGTCGCATCGATATAGACGCCGCCGTCCCTGACATTGAGCCAACCCGCGGCCCGGCGGGCGAGCACGGGGATATGGCGAGGCAACCCGCCAGCGACAGGTGCGCTGCCGCTGTCCGCCGTCATTCGCATGGCTCGCAGCGCTGAAAACCACGGCCGGGCTTTAGGGTTTTGTCCATGAAAAACAGTGTCTTGCGTGGATAGAAAGGGGGTCATGGGACCGCGCAGGCGTCAACGGAGGTGCCGCGCCGAATGCGCAGCGCCACCCCTTTTTATTTAGCGAGGCGTAAGCTTAAGGAATGGTTGAAATGCGTTGCGGCGTGACCGCGTCGCAACGCTTCCGATCTTTTTGCGAATGACGCGCCGAAACGGGTAAATGCGCTTGTCGGCTCCGTCCATTGGCCTAAGTTACGGCCATGTCGCGTAACGTGTTCGAGCCGGATTCCTGTGTCGTCGCCGAAGTCATGCCTTCGCCTAATAATGGCGAGCGCAGGGGCGGTCGGCGGCCGGACATGATCGTCCTGCATTACACCGGGATGGCGGACTCAGAGGCGGCGCTCGAGCTTTTGCGGGCGCGGGGCAGCGACGTTTCGACCCATTATTTTGTTTTCGAGGACGGCCGCATCATCCAAATGGTGCCGGAAAACCGCCGGGCCTGGCACGCCGGCGTGGCATCCTGGGCCGGCGAGACCGACATCAATTCCTGCTCGATCGGCATCGAGATCGCCAATCCGGGCCACGATCACGGCTATCCGGATTTTCCGAAACGCCAGATCGCGGCGGTCACCGCACTCTGCCGCAGCATCCAGACCCGCAACACCATCACGCCGGTGCGCGTCGTCGCCCATTCCGATGTGGCGCCGGCGCGCAAGCAGGATCCGGGCGAGAAATTTCCCTGGCGCACGCTTCATGATTCCGGGGTCGGACACTGGGTGAAACCAGCGCCGATCATGAATTTCGGCCCGACGCTGTTACCTGGCGATCGCGGCAACGCCGTCGTGGGCTTGCAGAAATCGTTCAGCGATTATGGCTACGGGCTCGAGATCAGCGGCGAATACGACGCCACCACGCAGGAAGTCGTCACCGCATTCCAGAGGCATTTCCGGCCGGAACGGATCGATGGCATCGCCGACCCTTCCACCCGCAGCACGCTGCAGGAGCTCGTGGCCACGCGCGGCCGAGCCCCGCGAAGCATCGCCGCGCGGGCCCGCACCGCCATGCTGCAAATCTCTCCCTAGTACTGGCCCTTGACGCAAGCCGCCAAGGCCCGCATCCATGCCGTCGTCAGTCGGCCGGACGGCCGCTCCGGCGAAACCGAAAGGTTGCCGGGGAGGAAAGTCCGGGCTCCGTGGACAAACGGTGCCGGATAACGTCCGGCGGGTGTGAGCCCAGGGAAAGTGCCACAGAGAACAGACCGCCGCTCCCACCCTTCGGGATGGGGCGGTAAGGGTGAAACGGTGCGGTAAGAGCGCACCGCGCCAGCGGCAACGCCGGCGGCACGGCAAACCCCACCGGGAGCAAGACCGAATAGGGACGGTGCGAGGCTATCGCGCGCAAGCGGGATAGTCTCGGGATCTGGTCCAGATCCTGCCGTCCGGGTAGGTTGCTTGAGGCGCCGGGCAACCGGCGTCCCAGAAGAATGGCCGTCACGCTTGCGGACATTGTCCGCAGGCCATCCAGAACCCGGCTTACAGGCCGGCTGACGTGAAACTAAGGGCGCCCGTCGGAACCCCGTCGGGCGCCCGCCAAGTTTTAGCCTCCGA
>Ga0182016_10008183_pt1 | contig 10616 bp, 9 predicted proteins | sample 712S2MmetaG_FD_120491 | JGI IMG/M metagenome (GOLD analysis project Ga0182016, IMG submission 120491) | Permafrost microbial communities from Stordalen Mire, Sweden - 712S2M metaG | ecosystem: Environmental > Terrestrial > Soil > Wetlands > Permafrost | place: Sweden: Stordalen | collected...
AGCTGCGTGAACGGCTCAGACTTGCGGTCCCTGGGCTGGGCCAGTTGAACCCGAAAATCGGTGCGGATATGCCCCGGATTGCGCCCCAGCACAATGATGCGATCCGCCAGCAGCACCGCTTCCTCAATGTTGTGCGTAACGATGAAGATGGCCTTGGTCGGCATGGCCTTGTTGGCCCACAGTTCCAGTAATTCAGACCGCAGGTTCTCCGCCGTCAGCACGTCCAGGGCAGAGAAAGGCTCGTCCATGAACAGGACCTCCGGCTCCACCACCAGCGCTCGGGCAAATCCCACCCGCTGCCGCATTCCCCCCGAAAGCTCCTTCGGGTAAGCGCCTTCAAATCCGTCCAGGCCAACCGTGTCCAGCATTTTCATGCTGCGTTCGCGGCGCTCTTCGGGATTCACCCCGCGGGCTTGCAACGGGGCTTCAACGTTCTCGAGAACCGTGAGCCAAGGAAACAAGGCGAAGCTCTGAAAAACGATGGAAACGTTGATTTCAGCTCCGGCAATCGGCTGCTCGTGCCAGTAGACTTGCCCGGCGGTGGGGGTAGACAAGCCGGTCAGCATGCGCAGCATTGTCGACTTGCCCGATCCCGATGGGCCCAGCAGCGCAAGAATCTCTCCGGGAACAACCGCCAGGTCCGTAGCGGAGATGACCTGAATTCGATTCTGGCTGGGCTGCGAATAGTATTTCTCGACTTTTTCAGCGCGGATGATGGGCTCGACTGCGCGAAGCCCCGCTTCTTCGGCCGGCATCGAAGCCTGGTTCTGGGTACCCGTGTCCTGCATGCATGGATCTCCGGTTGATGCTCCGTCTGGCGGAAGCGTCGGTTGGTTATTGTTGCCAGTGTATGTTTTGCTGGTTGCTCCCAGATGAATCGCCAACCACCCAGGGGAGTTCAGGTTAACGGAGTACCTGGGCTTCTGCAACTGGCTGGTCCGAGTGGCGGGAAGTGACCGATCCGATGTAGTGTCAATCAGAGCGTATCATTGAAAAAGCCGTCTTGCCACCCCTGAAGGCTTTGGTAAATGGCCTTCTTCGAATATCCTTAGTAGTAGCTTCGTTCGACGTAAACGTTCCCCCCAGTCGATACGCCCAGGAGAATATGCCGGAGAATTCAGCCAAACCCAAGGTCCTTGTTGCCGATGACGAGCGCGTCATTGCCGACACGCTTGCCATGATTCTGAACCAGAGCGGATTCGAAGCGCGCGCCGTTTATTCCGGCGAACGAGCGCTTGAGCTGGCCGTCTCATTTTCACCGGACATGCTCATATCCGATGTAATCATGGGCGACCTGAACGGAATCGACACCGCCATCCAGATGCGCGCCCTGCTGCCGAAGATCAAGATTCTGCTCTTCTCCGGCCAGGCGGCCACGGCCGATCTGCTGGAGAAGGCGCGCACCCACGGTTACGAGTTCGAGATCCTGGCCAAGCCTGTCCACCCGCAGGATCTGCTGACCAGGCTGCGCGGCTAATCTAAAGCTCGCGACGCCCTTCCATGGCGCGAGCCATGGTGACCTCGTCCGCGTACTCTATGTCGCTGCCCGCGGGCACGCCCGTCGCAATCCGCGTGATCTTCACCGCAGGCCTGCGCAATGCGGCAGCCAGCCAGTTGGCGGTAGCCTCGCCTTCCAGGGTTGGGCTGGTGGCCAGAATCACCTCATCCACCTCGCCGCGTTCGACACGTGCAACCAGCGTGCCGGTGCGCAACTGTTCGGGTCCCACGCCATGCAGTGGCGAGAGAGTTCCATGTAACACATGAAAGACTCCCTGATAGCCCCGGCTCCGTTCAACCGCGGCGATGCTCGTCGGCTCCTCGACCACGCAAACCAGCCGCTGATTGCGCGTCGGGTTGGAGCAATAGGCGCAGGGGTCAACATCCGTGACGTTGTTGCAGATGGAGCACAGCCGCAAGCTCGCCTTCAGCCCGCGCACAGCTTCAGCCAGTGCCGCCGCATCGTCGTCGGTCGAGCGCAGAATATGAAACGCGAAGCGCTGAGCACTCTTGGTGCCCACGCCCGGCAGCTTCTTTAGTTCTTCAATCAGCCGGGCCATCGGCTCGGCATAGCGTGACACGTTCAGCCCCTCCAGAAGATTTCAATAAGACTCTGTCATCCTGTGCAGCCTGACTCGCCGCGTCAATCGCGCCAAAACTGCTGGGTGCCCCATCCTTGCGACTTTTTCCTGTCGCAAGGGTGGGAAACCTCAACCCTCAACCACCCCGTTAATCGGGAGCAAGTTTTGCCGCGTTCCTTTGTGATCGAAATCATGTGAGTCCAGGAATCTTTAGTCCGCCCAGCATGCCTTGCACGCTGGACTTGATGGCATCGTCCGCTTTGCGCCCGGCTTCATTCACTGCGGCCACCACTAGGTCTTCAAGCATCTCGACGTCCGGTTGCGCACTGCTCAGGCCGACCACCGCCGAAGGGTCAATGCGAATTTTCAAGAGCTCCTTCTTGCCGTTCATCGTAGCGGTCACCGCCCCGCCGCCGCTGCTTCCCTCAACCACAGTCTCGCCCAGCTTACGCTGGATCTCTTCCTGCATCTGGTTGGCCTGCGAAAGCATTTCCGGGATTTTTAATGGATTGATCATGATGTACCTCGAGGTAAACGTCCGCTATTTCTGCCGAAGATCGACGACGCTGCGCACTTCCGCCTGAAAAATCTCTTTTGCCCGCTGCACCAGGGGATTGTTGAGCGCGGCTTCCTGAATGCTGCCGGCAACCGGCGGTGCGGATAGGACCGGGCCGCTTGAAGCCGCACCCTCGCCGGGAACAACCATAAACCGCGTCGGCGCACCCAGTCTTTGGAGTTCTTGGCGGACGATCTTTTCCGCAGCCGCATTCACCGTCAAGGCAAGCATCTTCTTGCCCATGCCCGGCACTTCAATCCGCAAACTGGCGCCGTCAATCGCCCATGTCCCTGACCCCAGCAACTGTGCCGCTGAAACATGCCCGGCTTCTACCAGCGCTGATCCGACTGCGTGCCGAATCGACTCAATACCCGGCGCGATTGCTGGTTGCGTCGCAGCCTCGGGAGCCTTGGCCAGCGCACCTTCCGTCATCGTCGTCGAACCGTAATTCGTCGCCGGGCTCGCTGCGGCAGGGAAGGGCGTGCTGCCGGCAAACGGACTGCTCGGGCTTTCTGTATTGATAACCGGAGTCGGCGTGGTCGCGACAACAGGCGCCGCTCGTTCCATCGTCGCCACCGGGGCTGCCGTCGATTCTGCTCTGGGAGCCGTATCCATCTTCGGCCCGGTAGACGTCGAACCCGTTCCCCATCCGCCCGTCGAAGCCCCGAAAGGCGAGATCGATGATGCAGATGGTGCAGCGGGAGCAGGCTTCGGAGCGGGAGCAGCCGGCCGCGCCGGTGCCACAGTCGCTCGGGTCGCAGAGGCCAAAGCCGCGCCGCGTCCGCCAACCCCACTCGCCGCGCCGCTCAGCAACTCCTCCAGCGGCAGCAGCCGTTGCGCATGAATCAGCTTCAGCAGCCCGAGTTCCAGATGGAAGCGTTGCTCCTGCCGGTAATTCAAATCGTCGAAAGTCCGCAGAACAATCTGCAAATTCCGCGTCAACTCTTCTTCCGTAAACAACAGTGCCGTCCGCGCCGCCCGTGCCCGTTCATCCCCGGAGATTTGCAGCAGCTCCGTCTGTTCGCCGCCCAGCTTGGCCATCAGCGCATTGCGCAGATAGCGAACCATCTGCCGCGCCAGCGACGAAGGGCTGTGCCCTGCATTGACCAGAATGTTCAACTGCTCCATCAACTCCGCGCTCTGGCCCGCAGCCACAGCCTCAAGCAGCCGCTCAAAAACAGCGTTGGGCACCGCGCCCATCAACTCGCGAATCTGCGCCCCTGAGAGCACTGCGCGTCCCGCCTCAACCGGTGCAGAAGCAATCGCCTGGTCCATAATCGACAGCGCGTCGCGCATCGATCCGTCTCCAGCCTCGGCCAGCAGAGCCAGCGCGGCGTCCTCTGCCTCCACCTGCTCCTGCGTAGCAATCATTCTTAGCTGCGTGAGAATGTCTTCGAATTTCACCGCATGAAAACTGAAGTGCTGGCAGCGCGACCGAATGGTTTGCGGAATATTCTCCGGCTCCGTCGTCGCCATCATGAAGATGACGTGCGCCGGCGGCTCTTCCAGCGTCTTCAGCAGCGCATTGAAGGCAGCATCCGTAATCTGGTGCGCTTCGTCGAGAATATAAATCTTGTACCGGTCGCGCGACGGCGCATACCGTGCCGCATCGCGCAGTTCGCGAATCTCGTCTATGCCGCGATTGGTCGCCGCATCAATCTCAATCACGTCGACCGCATTGCCCTGGCGAATCTCGATGCATGAGTCGCAAACCCCACAAGGCTCCGGCGTAGGCCGCGCTTCCGTCCCAATCTCCGTCCGGCAATTCAGCGCCTGCGCCACAATCCGCGCAATGGTAGTCTTCCCAATACCGCGATGTCCGGAAAAGATATACCCGTGCGCAATGCGGTTCTGCGCGAGCGCGTTCATCAGGGTGCGCGTAACGTGGTCTTGGCCTGCCACGTCGGCGAACCGCTGCGGACGATATTTCCTAGCCAGAACCTGATAACCCATGCGTGCGCGCTCCTCGAAGGCCGACCCAAAATCCAACACAGCCTAGACCCGATTGTATCGTTCCGGGGTGGGAGGGCGCGGGGGTGGAAATTCGCATTGCGATGAGGCGCCCCGCACGACTCCACGAGTAGCGAGAACTTCAGACCACAGGCTGGAAGGCTTTGTAACAGTCATCCAACGGCGATGCCGACCCGCGACCGATGAAACTGCTCCGTGCCCCGTTCTTGCGCTTTGTTTCTGGCGCAAGGGCGGGAAAGCACAACCCTCAACACCATCCTTTGTTTTGTTGAACCTACATTTTCGTTTCTTTTTAGGGCGCGACGTTAGTCGTGCCGCAAGTGCCACAGAATCTCCGTGGGCTTCACAGAATGCGGAAAAACTTAACGGAAGAGGCAAGGAGTGTCAGGGCACGACTTCAGTCGTGCCGAAAAAAACAAGAGGTGCGCTGGGCTTTAGCCCCTGAGGGAATAGGCACTCGGGATGCAGAACCATTCTCAGATTTCTAATCAAATTCAGTCAGAAAAACCGGAACACTTCAAGGAGAATCCAAACCACCAGAATCAAAACGGCCGAGAATACGAAGAGTTTTCTGATCCTGCCCGCCTCGTTCTGAGAAGGCTTCGCTGGAAAGGCGATAATTACAACCAACATTGCGACACCAAGGGCGATCTTCTCCCACAGAGGCGCCGACCAAGCCGGGACTGGGCCGGAAATGACTCCCATCCACAACCCCTCTTTCACTTCCCGCGCCTCTTCCCCGCCGCCTTTTTCTTTCCCCCAGCCGCGGCCTTCTCCTTCGCCCGCTTCCGCCGCCGAATCTCCTCTTTCGAATACATAGTCCCGCGGCACTTCTTCGCCCCGCAATTACAAATCGCCTCGTCGTCTCCCCCATCGTAAAGGCAATAATCGTATGTAATTTCCTCCCCCGCCGCAATCGGCCGCAGCGACTTGATCCACACCCTTCCCCGTATCTCGCTCGTCTCGCAATTCGCGTCGCAACTGTGGTTGATGAACATGGCCGCGCAGTGCCCATCGATGACGATATCGCCCTTTCCCAGTCCAAACAGATAGGTGATCGGTGAGTCCTCGTAGGCCTTGTCGGCCTGGTCCTTGCTGATACGCGGGCCGGTGTATTCGGCCACGCGGCGGCCTTTGGCAATGGGCGTAGTCGTATAGCAGCCTGCGGCGTGAATGGCGGAAGAACGGATGATCAGAGCCATGCGTTTGTGCGATGCTTTCCTTAGTTGTGGATTTTGACGTCTTGGGTTTGGATTTTGACGTATGGTCCGCATCGTACCATTGAAGGGGTAAGGTCGAGGGACATGAAGCGGAGTCTTTTCTTTGCGTTGCTGGTCGCAGGCTGCTTGACGGCGTCACCGCGAGTCCATGCCCAGGCCGCGCCCGCCCAAACTGCACCTCCCGCCAGCACTCAAATGCCACCCGCAACCCCGCCCAAACCAGCGGCTACGCAGGATCCCAACGCCTTTCCCGAAGACACGACCAGCGTTCCCTTAATGCCGTCAAAGGGTGAGCCGGCGTTGCCCCCCGGCACCTACAACGGCGAAGACAACGCATCCGACAACAGGCGCCTGCCTTTGCCGGCCAAGGACGGCGACCCGATCCGCAGCCCCGACGACGCAGCCGCCGAATCCGACACCGCCCGGGAACTTGAGTCTTCGTCCAGTTCCAGCCGTGCGGGCCTTGACAAGCTCGTTCCCGGTCCTGACGACGACGATCAGCCCCAGGGGAAGCACCACAAGCAGGCCGCCAAGCCACCGGAGCATGTGGAAACCTCAGCCGAAGACATCGAGGTCGGCAAGTACTACCTTCAGATCAAGAACTGGAAGGCAGCGCTCTCCCGTTTTGAGTCCGCCATGGTACTGTCGCCCGATGACCCCGACGTCTATTGGGGTCTGGCGGAGAGCGATCGCAACCTGGGTCGTCTTGCCGAAGCCCGCGGCTACTACCAGAAAGTGGCCGAGTACGACCCCGACAGCAAGCACGGCAAAGAAGCCGTTAAATTACTGAAAGAGCCGCAGATAGCCAATGCCAAGGCCGCGCAGCCCGCTCCCGCATCCGCCCCTCCAATGCAGTAAAAATAAGCGCGATCCGTTTGCAGATCATTCCCATGCAAACGCGCACACTCATTTGATGGTGTCTTTTCTCCATCAAACCGCGCCGCCCAGCCACGAATCCTTCGCCGCTGTTCGGGCCAGAAAGTGGCCATTTTCCGATTTTTAACGTAACCAGCTGAAAAGGAACAAGTTACGTCGAAGATGACCTCGATTACACTATGAAAACAAAGGACTTACATATTTTGGAATATTGTACCAAGATCATTTCTAAAGACTTTACGTCCCGGTGAACCTCCCGGAGGGAGGAGGAGAATAGCCCATGTAAATCTTGGGAAAGGGGCCAAACAAGGTTCCTGAGCCCCAGAGCAGACTGTTACGAAACTCGGCTGCTTCGCGCTTTGTAACAAGGGCACGGCTTCAGCCGGGCCAACAAACGCTCCAGAATCAACGCGGGCTTCAGCCCCTGCTCAGCATCTCGGCCCTGAAAACCAGCTCAGAATCCCGCCCACCGCAGATAAGCCGCAATCATCGATTGCCCCCAAAGCGAGCTAACGATCCCGCCAGCACAGAGGAAGGTCCCAAAGGGAAGCTTGCTCCCAGCCCAGGTCTCCGACCCGCGTCGAGCCGCCGGGACAAGAAGGAGTACCAACGCAACAACGCTCCCAAGAATCGCCCCCAGCCCAAACGCCAGCAGCGCCCCCGGCAGCCCCAGCCAAGCCGCCAGCATCGCCATCAGCTTAGCGTCGCCCAGCCCCATCCCCTCCCGCTTGCGAACGAGCTTATAGATCCAGCGGATGAGCAGGATCAGGGCCGCGGCGGCGAGCATGGCTAGTAGCCTGTGAATTGCGTAACTGAACAGCAGGTGCCTTTGAACTTCCTGCCAGTTGATGGAAGGCGGATTTTGCGACGAATGGAAGTTCCAGGGAAGCACGAACCGATAGAGGGTGGCCACCAATCCGAGCGCGATTCCTGGAAATGTGATCGCATCAGGAAGCCATAAATGTTCCGCATCGAGGACCGATAACGCCACCAGGATCCAGTACAAAACCGCCTGAAAGAGGATAAAGATCAGAATGTTGTACTGGAAGATCGAAACGAAACCAGGTTGCAGGAGATTCTCGGATAGATTCCAAAAAGAGAGCGCCCAAAGCACTCCCACCGCCAACTCCACCAGCGGATACCGCCAACCAATCGCCGTTCCACACTTTCGGCATCGCCCGCGCAGCATCACCCAACTAACCAGCGGCACATTTTCCCACCAGGCGAGCGAATGATCGCAGTTCCGGCAATGCGACCGCGGCTTCACCACGCTCTCGCCCGCCGGCCAGCGGCTCAGGCACACGTTCAGAAAGCTGCCGAAAGCCAGCCCCATCAGCCCGGCAAAAATCGTTCCCAGTATGCGAATCATGTGCGAGCTAGAGTATACGTCCACCCGTATCTCGACTCCCAATTCGCAGCCACCAACCATCCCGCGATAAACTGAACATGCATGGACGTTCCGCCAGACAGCCATCCAGCACAACCTTCATCCGCCGATATCGCGACGGATCCCTCGCGCGCGGCCACTCTGTTTGAGCGGTCGGTAAGCATCATGGCGCGCCTGCGTGCTCCCGGCGGCTGCCCTTGGGACCGCGAGCAGTCCTTCGATTCCATCCGCAAGTACACGCTGGAAGAAACCTACGAAGTCTTCGACGCCATCGAGCGCCGCGACTTTCCTCATCTAGCCGAAGAACTTGGCGACCTAATGTTGCAAGTGCTGTTTTATGCGGAGATGGCCGCCAACGAAGGCCACTTCACAATCGCCGAAGTTTTGGATCATCTGAACAATAAGCTGATTCGCCGCCATCCCCATGTGTTCGGAGACGAAGCGTCGCGTGCCGCAGGCAATCGCGCCAATGTGGAAGCTGCGGTCGAAGGCTCATCCGCAGCAGTCCTGCGCAATTGGGAAGAGATCAAAGCCGCTGAAAAGCAGACCACAGACGGGGCAGGGAACTCGCCCGCTTCACGCCTCGATGCAGTGGCACGGGCATTGCCTGCGTTAGCCGAGGCCACCAAGCTCGGAGCCAAGGCGCAAAAGGCTGGATTCGACTGGCCAAACTGGCGCGATCTGCTTCCCAAGCTGGCGGAAGAAACCGCGGAGCTTGAAGCTGAAGCCGCAACCGAAGATCCGTCGCGTAAACCTTATGTCGAAGCCGAACTTGGCGATCTGTTATTCACCGTAGTGAATCTGGGCCGTCATCTCGGCGTTGATGCTGAGATGGCGCTGCGTGGCTGCAACCGCCGCTTCCGCGACCGCTTCAAAGAGATGGAGAAAGCGGCCACACGGCCTCTGGAAGAGCTATCGCCGCCTGAGCTGGAGGATTTATGGGCAGCTGCGAAACGCACGCTTGCGAACGTCCCGTCCGATCTCGCACGGCAGGAGACGGCTTGATGGTCATCCGCAATTGCAAGGGCCAGGACGAACTCGAAGCTTGCGTGCAACTCCAGGTTGAAACCTGGGGATACGACCCCACCGACGTGATTCCGCGCAAGGCATTCCTGGTCTGGCAAAAAGTGGGCGGTCAAGTCATTGGCGCCTTCGACCCCGAAATCCCCGACTCGCCTGCCGACGGCGGTCCTGAATCGATGGTCGGTTTCGTGCTCTCTTTGCCCGGCGTAAAAACCGGAAACGGCGAACCGAAACCCTATTTGCATTCGCACATGATGGCCGTGAAAGAGGGTTATCGCAATCGCGGCCTGGGTGTGCAACTCAAGCTGGCACAGCGGCAAGAGGCCCTTTTGCGCGGACTCCGCCACATCGAGTGGACCTTCGACCCGCTGGAAATCAAGAACGCCTATTTGAACATTCACAGGCTGGGAGCCGTCGTTCGCAGCTACCTTGTGGATTTCTATGGTGTATCCTCATCTCGACTGCAGGGTGGGCTTCCGACGGATCGCCTGGTCGCGGAGTGGCGGCTCGATTCGCCTCATGTTGAGAGAATTCTGGAAGGCTGCGCGCCCGCGTCGCTAGTCATTGAAGAACAGATTCAGGTCCCGGCTACAATCTATGAGTGGAAAGCCACCGAGGCCGGTCGGGATCAGGCTCTGGCCGTTCAGATGGAGAACCGCCTCAAGTTTCAAGAGGCATTTTCTCAAGGCCTGGCCGTCATTGGATTCGTCAGAGATGAAGAAGGCAATGGAATTTTCGAACTGGGTCGTTTGGCCCAGTTGCAATAACTCTCCCAAGGAACGCGAAGGCCTATGAAAATCGATTCGATTATCCTGCGTGAACTGCAAGTGCCGCTGGTGCGCCCTTTTGAAACCAGCTTTGGCGTCACCACTAACCGAAGGATCGTTTTGGCCGAAGTGCGGTCGGAAGGGTTGACGGGCTGGGGTGAATGCACCGCCGGTGAGCATCCGTTTTTTTCGGGTGAATCCACCGACAGCGCCTGGCAGGTAATCGTCAACGAATTGGGCCCCATGCTGGCCTCTGCCAAGGTCGAGCACGGTGGAGATTGCCCCAGGATCTTCCGCCTGGTGCGCGGAAATCCGATGGCCAAGGCCACGCTTGAAAACGCTATCTGGGATATCGAAGCGCAGCGGGAAGGCGTATCGCTTGCGCAGTTGCTGGGCGGCGTGCGCGACGTGATTCCGTGCGGCGTGTCCCTGGGAATTCAACCCACCATTCCTGAGTTGATGGCAATTATCGAACGCGAAGTGTCCGCGGGTTATCAGCGCATCAAGCTGAAGTGCAAGCCAGGCTGGGATGTCGAAGTTTTTGAGCGTGTGAGGAACCGCTGGCCTGGAATCATGCTCAGTTGTGACGCCAACTCCGCCTACCGTCTGCGCGACGCCGACCATCTCGTGACCTTTGACGCCTTCGATCTGCTGATGATCGAGCAGCCCCTGTGGCACGACGATTTTTATTACCACTCCATGCTGCAGAAGCGCCTCGAGACGTCCATCTGCCTCGAC
>Ga0182016_10008184_pt1 | contig 10616 bp, 8 predicted proteins | sample 712S2MmetaG_FD_120491 | JGI IMG/M metagenome (GOLD analysis project Ga0182016, IMG submission 120491) | Permafrost microbial communities from Stordalen Mire, Sweden - 712S2M metaG | ecosystem: Environmental > Terrestrial > Soil > Wetlands > Permafrost | place: Sweden: Stordalen | collected...
AATCCATGTCTCCATTGCTCGCGGGACTTGCTCCACGCGGCCAGCTTGTTGTGGCAGGAGCGGGAGGAGATGAACCGATTAGCGTCAATCCTGTCCCGCTTCTTTTCGGCATGCGCTCGATTGCGGGAACGATGACCGGCTCTTCGATAGATGCCGAGGACACTCTCTCTTTCAGTTCCCTGCAAGGAGTTCGTGCCATGATCGAAACCGTTCCGCTGGCAAAGGCTGCCGAAGCTTACGGACGCATGATGCGGAACGAAGCTCGCTTCAGAATCGTGCTGGTTACTGGCTGAAAAACTCAAATATGATTGATCACGTTATTCTCACGGTCAGTGATTTCGAGCGTTCAGTCGCTTTCTATGTAAAAGCCCTGAGGCCACTTGGGATCACAAACTTTATTGATTACGAAGGTAAAAACGGACACCCGGACCTGAAAGGCTTTGGTGACGGCAAACGGGCTTTTTTCTGGCTCAAAAAAGGAAAGCCCGATCCCCAGGCGGTTCACGTCGGATTTGTGGCGAAGAACCATGCCGAGGTGGATGCATTCTATAAGGCCGCTTTAGCCGCCGGTGGAAAGAGCAAGGAGCCACCACAAACGCGTCCTGAATACTATCCTGGCTATTATGCGACCTGGGTGCTTGATCCCGACGGCCACGACGTCGAGGTTGTTCATAAAAGCCAAATAACAAAATAACAGGAAAATCAAACATGAAACGAATACTGATAATCTTGGTTAAACCAGCAGTTTGCCGAAACGATTCGTTCCATAGGTGAAGGTGGACGATAATTCAAGTGAGATTGCCGCGTCTGGCAAGCGATACAGCTAGGATGTTTCAACCACTAATTGAAGAATCTATGATTTTCCAATCAGTGATTGGATTTTCTCTGGCGTAGATCCCGCCTTGATCAGCAGTTGCGGAGTAATACCGGAGTAGTCATTGAGTTGTACCCCGGTAATCATTTTATTTCACTCACAGCTTGCCTGTTTGCAACCAATTGAAAATAAATGACTTATTGGAGGCGGGGGTCGGAATCGGACGCGTCTCGCCTTCCACAAGCCGCTCGAAATCAACTGTCTAAAACATCACCGTTGCATTGAAACTAAAGGCCTTCCTGCATTATGTCAAGGATAACTCGAGCCGACTTTTATTAACTCCATTTTACTCCTTACCAATGGGCTTTGCTGGCATTTCTGCTGGCATTTTTCAAGCTGGTTTTCGTGCTAGATTTGTTCGCGCTGCGTTATTTCAATACAGATTTTGCACTGACAAAATTGTCGCGGGTTGCTCAGTTAGCCATTCTCTAACTCCATCAGGCTAAAACTCCCCTTCGCTTTAAAAAGTGTCGTCATGAACGGTCGCTATTGATGATAAAGTCAAATGTCGTCTCGCCGTGGGCTGGAGGCCATGTTTGTTCTGGCTAATGTGGCAATGATAAATAAGAAATATTCGACTGCGATTGCGGCAGCATTACATACTGCACGGGAGGACATTGGCTAATGATGAAGGCAGGGGACAACTAAGCAGTTGTACAACCTGCGCAGGAGCGGATCGGATGGAGGTTGGCAGACACGCCAGACTTAGGATTCGAGTTTTGGCACTTTCAGAGGGTTTTCATGGGCTCCAGGAAAACCGACAAAGCCTTTGTCATTAAAGGACAAAACCCACTTTTATCAGGCTTTTAAAGGGTTTCGTTCAAAATGGCAATAATGTCGTAATTACTGTCGCACAAAAGCAGTGAAAGTTTAGACCACAAAATTGGTAACCTCTGGCCAAAAATATCAAAACCACAACAGGCAGAAAGGCACGCCCTTTGGCGCTGGGGCTGTCGCAGCGGTAGTGGACGGGTGTCCAGGACTTCCGGTATGTCGACGGCCGGAATGGCAAGCCAGAACTCACGCCAACCAGGGATTGACAGCGGACGCAAATGGTAAGACAAAAGTTGCAAAGAGGCACTAATTCAATCAGCCGCCCAACAAAGCATGGAGCACATCTATGAATACCAAGTTACATTCCCTAATCCTCGGGCTGGCTGTAGTGGCTGGTGTTCATTCTATCGTGGCTCAACCGTCATTGGGAATTGTGGCGACGAATAATCAATTCATTCTCTTTTGGCCGGCCATCGGTGGCGGCGCGCACGGCGTTTTGCAGAGCGCGACCAATCTGGTTTCGCCAAATTGGTTGTCGGCCACGGATGGACTCCCGGTTAATTATGGCTCGCAGATGACCGTTTCGGTCACCAATGTTTCTTCAGCAAGGGTCTTTCGGTTGTCACTAGCCCAGTGGGGTGTGGCGGTGGATGACGCGAGCATTCATCGGCAAGTGTAACTTGCCGGGGCGCGCGCCGAGCAACACGCGCACGCGGGAAGCACCGCCAGCGCCACCCACGAGATTACCCTGGCCGCGAGCGCGCTGGTGATCATGATGGATGGCTGGATGTTGCGCCATCGGGGCGGGGATTGGGGGCTAAAACCCGCCACCATGGCGGGGGAACGTGTCGCGTGGCAGGAATGTAAAAGTGCCGTGATCTACCACCTGGCTCAGGCCGCCAAAACGGCTGGTCAGCGCGGGCTGTTGGTGGAGAAGTTTGTTGTGGCTCATGCGGGGGAGCCTCTGGAGTTTGGGCGGCGGGTGCAGGCCGAGGCCCGGCCGCGTGGTTTGGGGCAGGCACCGCACTTCTATGTGGTGGCCGACGGTGGCGTGTGGATTTGGAACATCGTGGCCGATCGCTTAGCCGAGGCCACTGTGTGCTGGACTTTTATCACGCCAGCCAGCACTGTGGGCTCTGGCCCACTCCCTGGATCCGGAAGATGAGGCTGGAGCCAAGGCATGGGTCGAACCCCTCCTGCACCAACTGCGAAACGGCGGCGAAGCGCGCGTGCTCCAAACCTTGCAGGGTGTACCCGCGTGGTGCGCGCAGCGCGGGCAAACACCACCGCCAACAGCGGCAAAAGAAATCCACTACTTCGAGCAGCATCGCGAGCATATCCTTTATCAGGCGCGAGCAGCGGAGGGTTGTCCGGTGGGCAGCGGCGCGATGGAATCGTTGTGCGGGCAACTACAAGGCCGGTTCAAACGGCCAGGCCAGTTCTGGACGGAGCCGGGACGACGACACCTCATGGCACTGGAGATCGCACGCCGTAATCACGACTGGAATCAAATCTGGCGGCTAAATTAAGAACGATGTCAAGATGCACCCTATTCAAGGCGGGATGAGAAAAGTGCTTGACACTTCGATTAGTCGCTAGTATAAACGTAGTACTCAGCCAGAGATTCTTCGTCATTTAAACCTGAGGTAAGTAAGTAGCATCCCTTTAATCGACAAATTGTGTACTTTGTGATTTTGTTGACTTCACAATTGAGGTTGCACGTTACGAGACTGCCTAAACAGAATTCGCTCCTACCTCATATCAACTCACTTTGATCCCACCCCACAATGAAACTCCCGATATTTATCCTTGCTGTACTATCGTTTGCACCGGCCTGTTTGGAAGCCCAGTCAACAACGCAGAGTCAGATTACTGTGCCTGCTGCGACGCCTTACATAATTGTCAATCAAGACGCGAACAATCGGGTTTGGCAGAGAGAACAGTATGAAGCTAGTCCGAATGGTGAAATAGTTACGAACGTTCAGACTTATACAGAATTAGCCACCGGTTTAAATTTCGAAGACACGAATGGAAACTGGCAGGCATCACAAGAAGAGATCGAACAGCAGTCGGATGGAACCGAAGCCGCGACTCAGGGACAAAACAAAGTCTACTTTCCGGCAAATCTTCTGAACGGCGAAATCAAGATGATTACACCCGACGGATTGGCCTTAAACAGCCAGCCCGCCGTCCTGAGTTACTACGATGGAACCAACACTGCCATCATTGCCGTTTTGACGAATTCAGTTGGGCGGATCGTTGGTCCAAACCAGGTCATTTACACAAATGCTTTCAGTGGATTGACGGCAGATGTACTATTGACCTACAGGAAATCTGGGCTAGAGCAGGATATCATTGTACGGCAGCAGCCGCCGACACCTGAAAGCTTTGGATTAAATGCCGCCACAGCACGACTCCAAGTGTTGACGGAATTCTTCGACCCACCTCAGCCCCAGGTGACCAGCTGCACACTACCAAATCAGGCTGGGTTGGCCTTGACAGACCAGACACTTGGTTTCGGCTTAATGGAAATGGGATCAGGACGGGCTTTCCTCTTCGGGCAATCAGCGACGGATCCGGGAGTGCTGGTGGCCAAGAGCTGGGTGGTGTTGGATGGCCGGCACTTTTTGGTGGAAGAAGTGCCAGTAAACGCCGTTGTGGAAGGTTTGGCAGCCTTGCCACTGACTGCGATAAACGGAGGCTTTGGCAGAGCGCCGCACTTGGCCTCGAGCCATCGGGTGTTGCCCCACAATAAGATGGAAAGAAAATCTGCCTCAGAAAGGATGCTGGCCAAAGGCAGTTTGCCATTAAACGGATTTGTGTTGGATTATCAGACCATAAACACCAGCATGAGCAACTACAATTTCAAATGTGACAGCACCTATTACGTTAGCGGCCCCGTGAACCTGTATCAAACCAGTACTTTTGAGGGCGGTACAGTGGTCAAGTTTGCTACAAACGGTTCCATCACGATATCGGGATTTGCTCAATACATCAATTGCCAAGGGGGAGCATACCGTCCAGTCGTGTTCACCGCTGTGGATGACAATTCAGTCGGGGATAGCATCGGTTCAGGAACGCCATCAGGTTACTACGGCAACCCGATGCTGTCGCTGGGGAGTTCCCTGCCAACGCCAAATTTGACCGGGGTTCGGTTCTGTTATGCCCAAACGGCTATCAGAGGGTTGTTTGTTGGCGCAAACATTTACGACGCTCAATTCGTGAATTGTCAAAACGGCCTGTCAATCGGCGGGGCGCAGTTCGTTGTTGGCAATGCTTTGTTTGCCAACACGCTCACCAACATCATCTTCGCCCAAGACGGCAATGCTAGCGCCAACATTCAAAACTCCACCTTTAGTCAGTCGACCTACTTGGCTACCTCTCCTACCTCCTCCCAGGGTATCACGCTCGCCTTGACAAACTGCATCGTGGCTAACGTGACCAATACTCTATCCGGTTCGTTTCTTTCGGCCAGCGGCAATTACAATGGCAGTTACAGTTCCGGTTATTACCCCTACCTTCCTATTACCCTCTATTGTACACAATATCCATTTCAACCCGTAGGCGCCGGATATTATTATTTGACAAACGGCTGCGGCTTCCAAAATGTCGGAACGACAAACATATTTACAAATCTGCTTTCTCAACTACCGCTGAAAACGACGCATGCCCCAGCTCTTTTGACCAATGCCATCGCAGCTGGCACCGTGATTGGACCTAACATCAATGTGGTACGCGATAATTCTGCAACCCTGGATTTGGGGTACCATTACGATCCATTGGATTATTGTACGGGCAATTTGTATGTGGATAACGACCTGACTCTGACCAACGGAGTGGCCATTGGTTTTTATGGTTCCAGCGGGTTTGCAAGCGTCCCGACGCTGATCAGCAGCGGCACTGCTAAAAATATGAACGAGCTTGTACTTTATCCTTCAGTTCAAGAGGAACCTATCCCGTGGGGCACGCGTTCTTCATATAACTATTTCATCAACAACACACCAAATACTTTACAGTTCAGCTTTACCGACATTTCGATGGCCGGGCTGAGCGGGGAATACTTTTTTGACGACTACGGCACGGCTTGCAATGCCAGTTTCAACAACTGCCAATTTCTAGCGGCAAAGATTGAACCCAGTTATGCCTCTTATCAAGCGACGATGGGCTTTACTAATAATCTTTTCCAGAGGTGTTTTCTGGATTTCTCGACCTGCGGCAGCGCCTATTATGTAAATATCGTGAATAACCTTTTTTTGGAAGGTACTTTGACTTTTGGCCTGTGTGATAATAGCTACGCGTTTTATCAGGATGTAGTGGTGGAAAACAATCTGTTTGTGACAAACATCTTCAGCTATACAAGTTACCTTGGTTATGGCCCGCGGGTAATTGCCTACAACGGCTATTACGAAATGACAGCCCTGAACGGCAGTGCACCATCTGGTTCCGGCCCGGCAGTGAGCGGGTACAACGTAACGATTACGAATCTTGATTTTCAAATTGGGCCTTTAGGGAATTATTATTATCCTAGTTCTGGAACAAATTTATTCACTTTGGTCGGCAACGGTAGCACAACCGCCAATGTGTTGGGGCTATATTACTTTACGACTCAAACCAATCAAATCATCCAAGGCGACTCTCCTGTTGATATTGGATACCACTACGTTGCGACCGACACAAATGGCAATCCTCTGGCCACTTTTGGTGATGGAATTCCTGATTATGTGGACGATCCAAACGGAAATGGCCTGCCGAATTGGTGGGAATTGGAGTATTTTGGAAACACATCCGAAAATGCAACAAATGTGGACCAACAGGGGAACACGCTTTACTATGACTACACGAATGGGCTATCCCCGAGCGGTATGCCGGACTTGCATACTATTTTGCTGAGCAGTTTTTCGATTTTGACGAATCAGGCCAGTAAGACTTGGACATACAATCCGAATCAACCCGACTTAGCCACAAATCAACTTACCTGGACATGGCCTGCCAACCTATCATGTGTTGGTTATGGCACAGTGCTTGGATATTCTGAGGTTCTTCTGACGCGGCAAGAGGTTTTGCACATTTCACACTCGATAGCCAACAACGAACGATGCCAATTCCTTGATACGAATGGAGTGTCTTGGATAGGCGTCGTCACCCAAGCGGTTAATGTGGTTGGCGACATGGAAATTTATCAACTTAGCAACAGCGCGCCGCCGAGCATACAACTTCCTTATGTTCTGCCACCGGACTACACGAATTATGTACGCGGCCATTCGATAGTTGGTTTTCCTTGCATTTGGCCGCACAAGAATCAGAGTCAGTTGCAAGCGGAATCAATCGAAGGTTATGTGATTCAAAATCTGTACAATGGCACTGGCGACACTCTCATAGTCACGAACACGGGGGTGCCACCGTTTGGTTCGGGAACAAATCTATTTGCAACCGGCGGCGATTCTGGCGGGCCCCACTTTTTAATGTTTAGTAACACGCCAGTGATTTTGTTTGCGTTAACCAGCGCTTTCACGAATCTCGCAGGAGTTTGCTTTTGCGACGGTTATTTTGTCAGCGGCAATGCAACCAATTGGATTTATTTATGCGCTGGAGGTTACACCAACGGGATGAACATGTTGAATTTATCTGGCTACCAGAAGTACCAACATTAAATAGCAGCGGTATTGAAACGGCTGATTGCTTTTACAACGGCACTCTGATGTTAAAACCAGATTAAAGTCTTGACAAAGAGAGAATTATTAGGTATGCACATAGTGATGTGTCTGTGTTCAAGAATGACATAAAAAGCTTCAGAAAATGAATTTACGTGAAAAAAGCAAACCTATGAAAGTACCATTCACAAGCTGTGTATTGATTTTCTTGTATCAGATCGCCAGCGCCCAAGATTTTCAAAATCTAGATTTCTCCGACGGCTGGAACGACGGAGCCATTCCGGGGTGGATCGGTGCATCCGGCTACAATTCTTCACCATATATTTATAATGAAGATCCAGGAATAATTGATGCGTCTTATCTGGCTCTCGGCACACGGAACGGCTCATCTTATTTGATAATGGATGCAAATAATAATTCGACCTCTCAAATATCTCAAGCAGGCATTGTTCCGGCCGATGCGCAATCGTTGATCATTATGGCAAACGGATATGAGTTAAATACGTTTGTTGAGCCGTCCCAGGTAATTGACCAATTCCCTTTGCTAATTGCTTTTAACGGATTACAACTCAACCTTATTCAAATTTCTCCAACGGAATATGGTGTGAATATTCCCACTTTTGCAGGACAGACAGTAAATGTTGCTCTTACAGACAATGCCAACCCTCTTGAAGGTTTCGTCAATCTATACGACATTCAGTTCTCAAACACCGCCATTCCAGAACCCGCTATCTGCGGACTTATGTGGGCGTTTGCTATGATTGGTTTAGCGTTTTTCCCATCTTGTTTTATCCGCTTAAGAGCTCGATGCGGGCGTCTAGCCGGGCAATAGTGGCCTGGTTGAGACTGTTGAGAATGGCCGGACGGGTGCCGGTCGAACCCTCTTTACACATGAGGATAAGTATTTTATCTAGTTTTTGCAATTTGCCGTCCACGTGCATATCTGATGAGTGTTATGTGACAAGTGGACGGGCGCAAGCGAGAAGATTTAATCTTGTTGCTGAGGGGCGCATCTCAATTTCTTGCAGGGTTGAATAATGTGTGAGGGAACAAGAGATGCCAGCGGTCATTGCGCCAGAACATTTCCAAACAGAGCAAAGCTTCGTCGCCCTGCTTGCTCCAGAACTGTCCGGGTCTTTTGAACCGACATTGGGTTTGTCGGCAAGTGGCTTCCACCGGGCCGCTGCCAATCGGTTCGCCCGCCCGTCGTCCCGCGCGGTAATCCATGCGGGCTTGATGTTCCTGAAAGTAGGCCACTTCCTTGGCGACGGTTAGAGCCTCGTTTCCCTTGGGCATCTGTGCCAGTGCCTCCTCCAGTTGATGGATCACTTTAATGGAGGATTCATGCTTTAATTGCCGGATCAACGGTCGCAGCCAGGCCCGGTATTTTTCCTTGTCCTCGCCAAAGAGCGCCCGGCCCACCGCCGCCAGGTGTTGCACGGCATGATAGAAGTCCAGCCGCTGCCGCGCGTGGGGGAACCGATCATCCGCCAACCGCCAGATCCACACCGCCCCGTCACCAATAACCAGCGCGCTGCCGGCCTGCCCCAAACCGCGTCGCAACGCTTCGGCGTGCAGTTGTTCGCGCAAGGCGTCAATGCCTTGGCGCGTCGCCACGAAACCGCGTTGGCTGATCACGGGCCGCCCACCGGCAGTATGGCCCCGATGATCCAGCCGAAAGACCGTGCCGGTGTAAACCCAGTGCCAGCGTTCCGGCTCCCGGCCTAGGCGGCGCAAGGCGGCGCTTTGGCCCCAACCGTCCCGTTCCCGAATGTTCCAGGCGTCCATTTGAATAATCATTTGGTAAGGTTCCAAGGTCAGCTCCAGTTGCGGCTTCTGGAGGGCGGCTTTTCGATCCAGTTCTGTGCGCACAGTTTGGGCGCGTTCTCCCTGGCGCCGGGCTTCCCGATCCAGCGTCGCACGGGGCATTTTCACGCCCGTCAGGTGTTCGAGCACGACACTGGCGTCTTCCACAGGCATTTTGCTGGCCAAGAGCGCGGCCATCTCCTGCACGGCCGGGGAATAACCGGCGCTTTCCTCCAAGCCCAAGGCGGTGTCGGCAGGCACACGCCATTTGCGGCAACGCTTGCAATAACCCCGTGTGCGCCGGATGGTAATCGAGCCGTAGCGACACTCAAAGGTGCGCGCATGCTCGCCGGATAGCCGGCTAAGCTTTTGTTGGCAAACCGGACAGAGCGGTGGCGCGGTGTCTGCCTTGGCTTGGGCTCCGCGCTCCATGGCCGCCCGGAGAAGTTCTTGGATGTCTCGTGCCGCCTGCACTTCGAGATGACCGAGATTTTGATCGCTGGCCAGCGTGCAACGCTGGATGGACTGTTCCAAGGCGCAACCCGCCCGAGCCGCAAGCACGGCCAGCGGGTCACTCACTGGAACACGAGAGGATTGGGACCGACCGCAATCAGTGCCTGTCGCATTCATGTCCAAAGCTTACACTACTCTGCAAGAAACTGAGATGCGCCCGTTGCTGAGTAACCTGCATTTCAATGAAGCCCGTAACGCCGGTCGGGCGCGCCGCCAGCCCACCTCACTACGGCACCTCTGCGCCGATTATTCGTTCGGAAACGTGCAACCAATACATAACTGCTTTTCATCAGGTTCCGGTGAATCTTGATTGGGTTCAAGTGACATAATGACGTTGTATTTCAGCCTGTCCCCATTGTCAATCGGTGTTTCTCTGATGGCCGACATGGACCACAAAACCGTTTGGCGTGCGCTGGAGTGGCCTCAGTGTGATTTGAATTGGTTTTTGAGAGAAGCTTGGGGCGGGAGTGGCGCACACGACTGTTTAGCCCAGATCAACTGGATTGATTTGCGCGGAAAAGGCGACAGTCGGAATCGGGCAGTCACAGCGAGTTTTGGCTTGCTGAACCTTCTTATCCCAAACCCCAGCTAGAACGCAAATTACAGAAAATACGCTGCTAACATTGGCATATTTTCAGGTTTTCTCACTTCGGTCAAGACATGGAATTAACCATCTAAAACTCCGGTATTACTCCGGCACTACTCTTTTATTACTCCGCTGCTGGCAGATTTGCTGGCAGTCAAAAGCACAAATGTTGAGCCGAAGTCCGAACACTTCACGGCCTATGGTGTCCGGGTGAAGCCCCGGCCAAACTCACCGGTCAATTGTTGACTCAATGCGTGGACTATTTGCTCGCCATATTCTACGCATCAATCGTCCTGTTACCAGACCAACTGCAAGCCTCGATACCGAGCGCGGGGTTAGCGCTTACTCGGGGGGATTTCCACCCCTTGAACTCACACCCTTTCCAGGCCGCAACTGGACATTACGGCATATA
>Ga0182016_10008185_pt1 | contig 10616 bp, 8 predicted proteins | sample 712S2MmetaG_FD_120491 | JGI IMG/M metagenome (GOLD analysis project Ga0182016, IMG submission 120491) | Permafrost microbial communities from Stordalen Mire, Sweden - 712S2M metaG | ecosystem: Environmental > Terrestrial > Soil > Wetlands > Permafrost | place: Sweden: Stordalen | collected...
GAGTTCCAACCACTGTTGGGAGCCCCGGCTCCTGTTTGCCCGCCGCGCACCCGCCAGCAAAGCGAATTGGGTCCGGTGGAGGCGCCGCCCTGAGAAAGAACATCACACCAATTGCTGCTCCCAATATCCGTTGGCGCATCGCTAAACGTATAATTATTGATCATGCCCAAGGATTGGGCCGTCCCGGAACCAACCGTCGGCGCCGGATTATTATACGGTGGCGGCGTGACCCCAATGAGATCAAAATCCCAGTCCGCGATGGTATCAATACTGGTTCCTTGGATAAGGACATTGTCCAGACTCCAGCTGCCGGAGGTGTTGTTGTAAATGTTCCCATACGTATCTACACAATCTGTTGCGGTGGAAGCATTGACAATCCGCAGGGCGAAGTTGGCGTTGTTGTCCGCACCAGAGCGACCGCTGAAATCAACTGTGATCTGATTGTTCCAGCCGCCAGCCAAGTGGATAAAAGCACCGTTCACCGTGTTGGGGCTGCTGGTGTTGGTGACAATGGCACCGGACGCGGCCGAAGCAATGTTGGCGTTGAACCACGTCTTTCCGTCGGTGGAGTATTGCACTTGCAAATTGGCTTCCGCGTCGGCGGTGGCATAGACATCGAAAGAAACCTTGATTTTGTAATACCCGAATGTGCTGCCGCTGAACTGAGCGCCTTGTGTGCCGATGGGAGCGTTGGTTGACCAGCCGTTGCCGCGATTCAAACCCGAGGCATTGAAGCCGCGAATACGCCAAGCATTAGGGCCACCGGATGAACTGCCAGCCAGGGATTGGATATCCGGATTGCTCACGCTGTTCGTATTGTTGTAGCCGTTGTTCATCCCCAAGGCGCTGGCCGTGCCCAAACCAGTCCAGGGCTGCGGACTGGTGTTGATGCCGATCGGCAAATTGTCGAAAGTCCAAGCAGTCAACGTCGTCTGAGCCTTCGTGACCGCCACGGAGGCGAGGAAAATCGTCACGATCAGTGCGATGAATTTATTTCTCATTTATTTTGTGGTATTATTTGACTCAACACCGGTCGCAAAGTGCTTGTCCGGCTAAGCGGTCGTGATTAAGCCAGAGAATTGTCATGAATCAACGACGGTCCTGTGACTTTTGTGTAACGTTGCCGAGCGGCGCGGATCAATCGGATGAGGCGTAACACAAATGTAACGTTTTAAAATTTGGCATTTGACAATGAGTCTGCATATTTGGGTTGAGTGTGTAGCCTGCAGGTGGCAAAAAAATGAACCCAACCCAACATAACAACGACGGATTTACGTTGATTGAGCTTTTGGTGGTAATCGCCATCATTGCCATTCTGGCCTCGATGCTCTTGCCGGCTCTCGCCAAGGCCAAAAGCCAGGCGCAACAAGCCGTTTGTTTGAGCAACCAGAAACAGTGGGGGTTGGCCGACAATATGTATCTCAATGACAACCGTCAGATTTTTCCCTACCCCAGATATCAGGACGCTTACGCCTCGTCCGAAGAGCAGGACAACCCGATATGGCTGTCCATTCCAGGCTTTCATAATCAAGGTCAAGGCGACGATGTTTGGTTCAACGCTCTTCCTGCCTACGTTAGTAATAAGCCACTCTGGGTTTGGGCCTATCACCCGACCGATTTTTATGGCGCCCCATCCATCTTCACCTGCCCCACTGCCTTTACTGAAGGCATCGCCCCGACGGACGCGGTCGCTGCCACGGAGCAATATGACATGATTCCCGGCGTCCGTCCGTTGTTCCAGTATGCGATGAATTCAAAGTCGCTCGCCAATGAGCAGATCAGTCTCGGTGGTCCCACGGTCCTCCGCTTGAATTTGGTGGCCCATCCGTCGGCCTTTGTGCTTTTTTCCGAAGTGCGTAACCGGTCCGCCGAAACGCCCTTTTATCCCCCGGGCGATCCTAATCAGCTTCTCCTCGCCACGCCGCACTGCTACACCACACGTTTTTCCGCCCGGCACAATCAGGGCTCCCTCATCACCTTTGGCGACGGCCATGCGGCCTACTACAAATACCGCTACGTCGTTTCTGACGGCTCCGAAACCACCCCTTCCGGACCGACGGCTGGCGAACCGGTCACCCCCGGGCACGACCCCGGCCGCCCCGACGTCAGTTGGGATTGCGCCGGCTATCCAGTCATCAATTAATCCACGATGTTTTTTGGGTGTGGTCGAGGTGGGATGGGCATCCTGCGTTGTGTTTCGGTCGATCAAAGAGAATAGACGAATTGCCTTTTCCCTTCATTCTGCATTGACCGCTCGCGCCTCCCGGCGTTCATTAGGGGGTATTTAATTTATGACTGAACAATCGTTGGCTAAAACTCCACGCCCCGCGGCAACGGCAGGCGCCACCGCACCCGCGTCTTCCGCTCTTTCCCATGATGATGTCGCGGCCATCGATCAGTTGAGAGAGACCTACCGAAACCTGCGCGCCGAAGTGGCCAAAGTCATCATCGGCCAGGACGTGGTGATTGAAAGGTTGCTCATTTGCGTGCTGGCGCGCGGACATGGTCTCCTCATGGGGGTTCCGGGCCTGGCCAAGACCACCATCGTCAATTCCTTGGCCCAGGTCATGTCCCTCCAGTTTAATCGCATCCAATTTACGCCGGACTTGATGCCTTCGGACATTACCGGCACGGACATTCTGCAGGAAACCGATCAACCAGGCCGCCGTGCGTTTGTCTTTATCAAGGGGCCGCTCTTCGCCAATATTATATTGGCCGACGAAATCAACCGCACTCCTCCGAAGACGCAGTCGGCGCTTTTGGAAGCGATGCAGGAACACCGGGTGACGGTGGCCGGGCGGTTTTTTCCTTTGCCCGCGCCCTTTTTTGTTCTGGCGACGCAAAACCCCATCGAGCAGGAGGGCACCTATCCACTGCCCGAAGCGCAATTAGATCGCTTTATGTTTTTCATCCAAGTCGATTATCCCACTCGCGAAGAGGAAGGAAGAATCGCGCGGGAGACGACCGGAGCGGCTCCAGCGCGCTTGACGGAACTGATCGATGGCGACCAAATTGTGGCCTTCCAGGAAGTCGTGCAACGGGTTCCCGTACCCGACCATATTTATGATCTGGCGGTGGATTTGGCCCGCCGGACTCGTCCGCGTGAAGCCGGCGCGGCCGATTGGATCAAGAAATGGGTGACGTGGGGAGCCGGACCGCGCGCGGTGCAATATCTCATTCGCGGGGCCAAGGCTCGTGCCGTGCTGCACGGCAGTTACCTCGTGCGGATGGAAGATTTGGAGGCGGTGGCCGCACCCGTGCTGATGCATCGCATTTTGACTAATTTCCAGGCCCAGTCCGAAGGGGTCGGCAGCCTGGAGATTATCCAACGGCTCTTGCAGGAACTTCGAGGAGACAAACATCGTGGCTGAAACGACGCCGTTGCTTGACTCACAGGTGCTCAATCGCTTGATGCACCTCTCCTTGCAAGCCCGCTCCCCCATGGAAGGTTCCGTTTCCGGCCTGCACAAAAGCCCCCATCGCGGCTCCAGCGTGGAGTTTGCCGAATATCGCAACTACGTGCCGGGCGATGATATCCGGCGGCTGGATTGGCGCGTCTTCGCCCGCACGGACCGCTTTTTTCTCAAGGAATACGAGGCTGAAACCAATCTGCGTTGCTATTTCGTCCTGGATTGCAGCGGCTCGATGAAATTTGGCAACGGCTTCTACACCAAACTCGAGTACGCCAAGCACCTCATCGCCACCCTGGCCTATATTATGGCCCACCAAGGCGATGCGGTGGGGTTAATGTGTTCGGCCAACAAGACTTTTCTGGAAGTGCCACCCAAGCGGAATCCCGCCCATTTGCGCACCTTGTTCGAGGCCCTCGAGCAGGCCGAACCGCGCGGAACCACCGGCTTGGTCGCAGCGCTGCATGACCTGGCCGAAAAAGTGCGGCGACGCGCCCTAGTCGTGGTCTTTTCCGACTTTTTTTGCGACTTGGACGAAATCTTGAATTGCTTTCAGCATCTGCGCTTTCAACGGCATGACTTGGCCATTTTCCACCTGTTGGACCGCGCGGAGTTGGAGTTTCAATTCGATCGTCCTGTCCGTTTTGTCGATCTGGAAAGCTCCGCCAGCATCGTAACCGAACCCTCCAGCATTCGGGATGAGTACTTGCGGCAAGTCGGGCTGTTCCTCGAAAAGTTGCGCTCGGGTTGTCATGAATTTGGCGCGGATTATCGCCGCGTGGTGACGGACCAAGGCTACGAGAAGGTTCTGGCCGATTTCCTGGTGGAGCGCGCGGGCCTGGCTTCGATGTCTCCCTAGTGTGTCGTTTTCATGAAACCTTTACGCGAACCCCTCTCCCGGCCTGCGGCCACCCTCTCCCCGCTTTGCGGGGAGAGGGCACCCAATTCTCTAACAGCCCGCTAGATTCCCACCACTCATGGCCGGCTGCGCTTAGCCAATGACTTTTCTTCAACCATTGATCCTCTTCGGCTTGCCGCTGGTGCTGACGCCGGTGATCATCCACCTGCTCAACCGCCTGCGGCACCGGCCCAAACCGTGGGCCGCCATGCGTTTTCTCGTCTCGGCCACGCGGAGCACGACGGCGCGCTCCAAGTTGCGTCAATTCCTCATCCTCGCCTGCCGGGTCCTGGCGGTGGCGGCGTTGATTTTCTTTGCCGCCCGCCCGCTGGCCGGTGGTTGGCTCGGCTGGGCTCTCTCTTCCGCGCCGGACGCCATCCTGATTCTCCTGGATCGTTCCGCCAGCATGGAATTGCAAAACAATGGAACCAGCCGGCGGCAACAGGCCATCCTGACGCTCACCCAGGCGGCCGCGCCCTTTGAGCAAACCACCCACCTTATTCTCATTGACAGCGTCACGCGCGCTCCCCAGGAAATTTCGCGAGCCGCCAATCTGGCTCAATTGCCCGTCACCGGCCCAAGTGATACCGCCGCTGATATTCCGGCGATGCTGCGCGCCGCCTTCGATTGGCTGGTGGAAAACCGCGCCGGATCGGCGGAGATTTGGATCGCCTCCGACAACCAGCGAAGCAATTGGCTGCCGGACGATTCCCGTTGGAAAAACCTGCTCGCCCAATTTGGGGGTCTTTCGCAAAAGGTCCGCATCCGGCTGCTGAATCTTAATGACACGCAAACCCCGGCCAATGCTTCCATTGCCATTCGCGAACTCTTGCGCCGCCCACGCGGCGAGGCTTCGGAACTGCAAGTGACCCTGGACCTAGAGCGCAATCGCAATACCGCGGCCACTTTACCTATCGCCCTCACTCTTGACGGCGGGCGCTCCGCACTGGATGTCGCGCTTGAGGGCCCGGCCTTGCGCTGGCGGCATCGAATTGACTTGGGCAACCGGCGCGAGGGTGGTTGGGGCAGTTTCGCTTTATCCGCGGACGCAAATTTGCGCGACAACACCGCCTATTTTGTTTATGGACCGGATGTGCCCTTGCGGGCCGTGGCCGTCAGCACGGAAAAGGAGGCCGTCCGGCCAATGCGCTACGCTGCCGCCACGCGCGCCGCCCAACCCGCGCAATGGATTTCGACAGCGGACTTCTCCACGGCCTCTCTCGAGAGCGTTTCCCTCTTGCTCTGGCAGGCACCCTTGCCGACCGGGGTTGGGGCTGATCGGATTCAGTCTTTCGCCGCGGAAGGTGGCGTGGTGGTCTTCTTTCCGCCTGGCGAAACGGGTGGAGGACAAATTGCCGGGCTGGGATGGGGCGATGTCCAAAACGCGACGGAAGCGGATGGTTACCGCGTTCTGCGTTGGAATGAGGAGGAGGGTCCCCTGGCGCGCAGCGATGAGCATTTGAGCCTGCCCTTGCCGCAAACTTCTTTTACGCGCCGGCAAGCCATCGTGGGACGGAAAGATGTTTTGGCTGCTTTCGATGATGGGTCTCCCTTTTTGGTCCGGCAAACGCTGGGCAAAGGCGAGATTTTCTTCTGTTCCGTTTTGCCCCAACCTGATTGGTCAAGCCTCGGCGAAGGCCCCGTCCTGGTGCCGATGTTGCAACGCCTTCTGCTTGCGGGTGGACGCCGTTTGCAGCAGGTTTCCAGCATCACCTGCGGCGAAATGAACGCGGCAGACTCGGGGCGACAATGGGTCTCGGTCGATTCCACCACCCCTAAGGACATCCGCTCCCAAGCCGGCATTTATCGCGCGGGAGAGCGGTTGATCGCGGTCAATCGCCCGGCGGCGGAGGATGATCCGGAAATGCTGGACAGCGAGCAGACCCGGAAGCTTTTCGGGGACCTGCCAACGCAAATCTGGCAGGATCATGCAGTTGGCCTCGGCCGCTTGCAGGGAGAAATCTGGCGTCTCTTTGCTTTCGCCATGCTCCTTCTGCTGATTGCGGAAGGGATTTTAATTTTGCCCGCGACAGCAGCCCCCCTGCCCCACCCAACTCGCCCGGATTCCGGATCCGCTCACCGCCAGAAGCAACCGGCATGAACCATATCGCCTTGGCCGCGCCTCCGTCGGTGCTTATCCCAGCCGCGTTGCTTTGGGTCGGAGCGGCCTGGTTATGTTACGCCAATTGGCGGCGCTCCCCCAATCGCCGCGCCGCCGCGAAGCTCGAAGCCTTGCGCCTGGTGTTGATTTCCCTTTTGGCAGTGACCTTGCTGCGGCCGGAATACGTGGAACGCCTCCAGCGCACCTCGCTGCCGGAAATCGCCATTCTCACCGACGCCTCAGACAGCATGAAGACTCGCGACGTGGCCGCCGATAACGGCGTCATCAGCCGTCAACAGTGGCTGGCGCAGGAAGTCGGCCGGCAATTTTGGCGGCCCCTCCAAGCGGGCGCGAAGGTTTCGGTGGATTCGTTTTCCGCTCCATCCACCAATGAAAACACCCTTTATGGGACTGACCTGAATTCCGCCTTGGAAGGAGCGCTTCACCGGTATAAGAATCTCAAGGCAGTCCTGCTCTTAACCGACGGCGATTGGAACCTGGGCCAATCGCCTTTGGGGGTCGCGACCCAGTATCGAGAACAAAACATCCCCGTCTTTGCCGTGCCCATCGGACGCGAAACACCCGTCCCGGACTTGGTCCTGGACTCTGTTTCCGCCCCGGCTTATGGACTTCTTGGCGAGGAGCTGGCCGTCTCGTTCAAGGTCACCAGCCATCTGCCGCGGGAAGTGAAAACGGCCGTGACCATTTCGGATAATTTCGGAGAATCCGCCTCGAAAAACATCACCATCCCCCCGAATGGAGAAGTCCAGGACTCTGTCCTTTGGTCGCCGCGTCAGGTGGGCGAAGTCACGGGCACCGTCAAGCTCCCCGTCGAACCCGATGAAGCCATCGCTGAAAACAACCAGAGCGATTTCCATGTTTCCGTCCGAATGGAGAAACTCAAAGTCCTGGTGGTCGATTCCCTCCCGCGATGGGAATATCGTTACCTGCGCAATGCTCTGGCCCGCGATCCGGGTATCGACCTGCATTGCCTGCTCTGGCATCCGGATTTGGGCCCGGGCGACGGTGCCAATTACATTTCAGCGTTTCCCGACAGCAAGGAAGCCCTCGCGCCGTACGACGTCGTTTTTCTGGGCGACGTGGGCCTGGGCAACGGTGAAATGACCGAGTCCAACGCGGAATTACTGAAGGGTCTGGTCGAGCAGCAAGGGAGCGGCTTGGTGTTTGTTCCGGGCCAGCGCGGGCGAGAAGCCACTTTTCAGCGCGGTCCGCTCAAAGACCTCTATCCGGTTGAGTTGGATACCTCCAAACCAGCCGGCCTCGGTTCGGAGAACGAATCGGAATTGATTCTGACCAGTTCCGGCCAGCGGCACTGGCTGACTCGCTTCGACTCCGACGAGTCAAAGAATGACGAATTATGGAAACAACTCCCCGGCTTTTTCTGGTCTGCGGCAGTGGAAAAAAGCCGCCCTGGATCAGAAGTGCTGGCGGTGCATTCCACGATGCGCAATTCCTGGGGCCGCATGCCTCTGCTGGTCACGCGTTCCGCCGGCAATGGCAAAGTGCTTTTCCTGGGCACCGATAGCGCCTGGCGTTGGCGGCGGGGCGTCGAGGACAAATTTCATTACCGCTTCTGGGGCCAGGTGGTCCGCTGGATGGCCCATCAACGGCATCTCTCGGAAAAGGACGGCATCCGCCTGGCCTACAGCCCCGAGGCGCCGGTGGCGGGCGATTCTGTTTTTCTGCAAAGCACCGTCCTCGACCTCTCTGGGTTTCCTATTGACAAAGGCCCGGTCACCAGCAAAGTCACCGCTCCAGACGGACGCGTGGAACGGCTGGACTTCGCGCAAGCCGAGGGCGGTTGGGGCGTTTTCAAATCACGTTTCACGGCGCAAGAAAGCGGTTCTTATAAAATCGAAGTGGCGTCTGAACCGAATGGCCGCCGCTTGAACACCACCTTGCTCGTAGGCCGGCCATTGCTGGAAAAACAGGGCCAACCGATCAACGCCCAGGTCCTGAACGAAATCGCCACCCTCACGCACGGCGCGGTTTTCTCCACGGCTGATCTGGACAAGTTAGTGCGGCAAATTTCCCTTTTGCCGGAAGCCCAGCCCACGGAACGGCGCATTCGTCTCTGGAGTGAACCCGCCTGGGGCGGCATGCTCCTCGCGCTGCTCACCATCTATTGGATCGGCCGAAAGTGGGCGGGATTGATCTAATCATGAAATCTCGTCTAAAGTTCGATGGGGCCGGGCGTATTCAACTGCCTAAAGCGCTCAGGAAGGCCTTGGACCTTGCCCCTGGCGATATGCTGGAAATGGAAATCGAAGGCGAAAAAATCACTTTGCGGCCTATCCGCGCCGCCGCCCCACTAGCCCGGGAAAAGGGTGTCTGGGTGTTTCGCACCGGCCAGAAACTCTCCGCTGCAACCGCCGACCAGGTCCTAAAGGACATCCGCGAGGAGCGTGACTCCCGGAATCGGGGCCACGCCGGATGAAGGCGTTCCTCGACACGTCCGTACTGGTGCCCGTCTTTTACGGCGATCATCCCCACCTTGCCGCCAGCCTGGATCTGTTTGTTCGTCTGAACAAAGAAGATGGCGCTTGCGGTGCGCACAGTTTGGTCGAGGTCTAAGCCACCCTCACCCACATGCCTGGCAAGCACCGCGTCAATGCTGAACAGTGCGTGTTATTTATTGGTGACATCCGCCAACGCCTCACGATTGTCGCTTTGGACGACAAGGGATACCAAGCCATGCTGGAGGAGTTTTCCCCCAAGGGAATTGTCGGCGGGGCGGTTTACGACGCATTGCTGGCCACCTGCGCCCTCAAGTCAAGAGCAAGGACGCTCTACAGTTGGAACTTGCGCCACTACGGCCAATTCGGAACGGAAGTAACGCGCATCTTAAAGACGCCCTAAGCAATATTGCGGCCTTTTCGAACACAACGCGGAACTGATCTCCCAGCGGGCGGACCGTTGCCACCAAGCGGTTTAAATTGAATCACCCGACTTGGGGAAGTCATTTGACATTACTTAAGGCTGAATATTTACTGCGATGAGGTTTGCTTGGCTTTCCTCGGGGAGAGGCTCGCATCATGGCACAGGGTCCATACCCGATTCCTTGCTTCGGCTCAAAACGCACTTATGGTCCATTCAACGCACAACCGGTTTTTAATTATCCTGATTCTCGGGTCGCTTTCCACACTCAGTCCGTTTGCGATTGATATGTATCTGCCCGCGTTTCCACAGATCGCCGCAGCCTTGAATACCTCGACCGCGAAAGTTTCTCTCTCTGTCTCCAGCTATTTCGCGGGTTTGGCAGCGGGACAGCTTGTCTATGGTCCGCTCCTCGACCGATTTGGAAGGAAAGGACCGTTGTCCGTAGGGTTGGTCTTGTTTGCGGTCGCGTCACTGCTTTGCCTGGGTGCGCGGTCAGTCGAATGGCTGGTGGCGCTACGCTTCCTGCAAGCGCTCGGCGGCTGTGCCGCGCAAGTCGCCGCCATGGCCATGGTGCGGGATTTCTTTCCAGTGCAGGAAACGGCCAAGATCATTTCGTGGCTGATATTGATCCTGGGAGTATCGCCGCTGCTCGCCCCAACCGTGGGTAGCGCGGTCGCAACCCACTGGGGTTGGCCCTGGGTGTTCATCATCCTGGCGGTGGTAGCGTTGCTGAATCTGGCACTCGTCTGGCTGTTGCTGCCGGATGGCCATGAGCCCGATAAGACAGTTTCACTGCGACTCTCGCCGATTCTGCGCAACTACGCCCTCGTGCTGCAAGAGCGGCAATTCACTGTTTTTGCCCTCTCGAGCGCGTTTGCGTTCGCCGGGTTGCTGGCCTATGTGGCCGGCTCACCGATTATCTTCATGGAGGTGTTTCACATGAATGCGCGCGCCTTTGGCCTGATTTTCGCCGGTTTGGCCATCGGTTTCATTGGCAGCAACCAATTCAATGTGCTGCTGCTGCGCCGCTTCACCAGCGCGCAGATTTTCTCCGGCGCTTTGCTCGTCGAATTTCCTGTTACGGTCATTTTTCTGGTCGGGGCCTGGATGGGGTTCGGGCTTTGGCCGGCCTTGGTGCTGCTTTTCATTGCCCTGGCCAGCGTGGGGTTGCTGGGGCCGAACGGTGCGGCGCTGGCTATTTCACCCTTTGACCGCAATATTGGCAGCGCCTCCGCCATGCTGGGCTTTCTGCAAATTGGCGTTTCGGGTGTGGCCTCGGCGACGATCGGCCTCTCCGATTCGCATC
>Ga0182016_10008186_pt1 | contig 10615 bp, 7 predicted proteins | sample 712S2MmetaG_FD_120491 | JGI IMG/M metagenome (GOLD analysis project Ga0182016, IMG submission 120491) | Permafrost microbial communities from Stordalen Mire, Sweden - 712S2M metaG | ecosystem: Environmental > Terrestrial > Soil > Wetlands > Permafrost | place: Sweden: Stordalen | collected...
ATTCTGAGCGGTGGATCGATTCATTGAGCGGTGATTCATAGCATCTCTCCCCTTGAGAAGGCTGATCGTATTTCCAATTGCGCTTTCGCGGGTTAAGCGGTTTGGGTCATGTGCGTTGTCCTGTGCGCGGAACGGGTAATTGGTTTCGTTTTTCGATCAGGCTGCGGTTCCGACCGGACGTGCTCGGAAGGCTTCCCTGTGGTTTAAACAGAGTTCGGTGACAACGGGTAAGCGGGCAGACTCGTTGATGGCGGAACGGCACACGGAACGGTGCTCTTCGAGCTCGATCAAGGCGCGTTCCATCTCGACGTTCATATAGGCGGCAAATTTTTTGCTGACTCGAAAATAAGCCAAAGAACTGGCCTCGACGAACTCTTTCCGTCGAGCCTCAAACGCCGATTCCAGGTTTAGACAAAGTGCGCAACGCATAACAGCCTCGATTCATTCGTAAGTTCTGCAAGTTCATGGATTCACGTTGCTTAGTGACTCAAAGAGACAATGACGACGCAGAGGCGCACTCATCCTGAATGTGGCTGCTTGCCTTGGCGTCGAACCTACGGCCTGAATTCCGCGCTGATGAGATGTTTGCGACCGTGCGGCGGGTTACCTAGTTGCTGCCCCGGTCTGGGTTTTTTCTCAACATGCAGCTTTCCTGCTTTGGGCTACATCAACGATCTGTTGGAGATCCTGAGGAACCCTTCTGGATCTTGCGAACCAAGAGGAAAGTGTGCCAGATGACTCTATGCGAGTGGATCCGAGTGGCGAGCCATTGTGCTGCTCACTCGGGCGCCATTATTTGCTATGGCGCGTTTCCTACCGAGGATTCGATCATGCGCTGAGTAGAAGAAGAAGTCAAGTTGCAGAGGATATTCTGTGCGGAATTCACCAGGGATTAATGGGAGAAAATTCGATTTACATAATGGACTTAGAAAATCCTTCAAGACTGCTTTTTTGCGAAGATAGTCCCCGGTTGCGAAGCTTCGGAAGAGTCCTGAATCAAAAATGCGGAAGGAACGGCCGCAGATTTTCGGAACCAATTTCGGCCGAACTTCGTACAATTCTTCACGAGGTTATTCCCATGCGATCGGTGCGTCTTGTCCCAGTTTGTCTTCCTGCGCTGGCTTTGATGGCCGGCGTTTGTGCGCCTGCCCAAACCGGTGGTGGAGATTGGCAGAAGTCTTATCCCGTATCGGGAAAGGCTTCGGTGACTTTGAGTTCGGGAGATGCTTCAGTAGAAGTGCGTTCCTGCGGCGAATGCCGTGCAGTGCGGGTAGGGGTAGAGTGGAGGGACCGCAAGCCGGGGGACTTTAATTTGAATGAGTTCCAGAGCGGCGACCATGTGAACTTTGAACTGAAGGAAAAGCCTCACCTGGGCATTCACTTCTCGTTGGGCAATGTCCGCGAGCCGCGCGTAACGGTTGAAACCCCGACTTCCCTGGATCTTGAGGCGCGTACGTCCGACGGCGGGCTGAAGGTTTCAGGAGTGCAGGGTAGTCTGCAACTGCACACCAGCGATGGTTCCGTGGATGTAGAGGATGTGGGCGGCGCGGTGCGGTTGACGGCAAGCGATGGGTCCATCAAGATTCACAACGTGACGGGGACGCTGGAGTCGCGCTCCTCGGACGGGCAAGTGTCGGTCGAGGGAAAATTCACCGCACTGCAGGTGCACACCAGCGACGGCAGTCTGGATGTGACATTGGCGGAAGGCACGCAATTGAATACGGCTTCGCGGATCGAGACGTCCGATGGGCAGGTGCGGGTCAAGCTGCCGCGAACGCTTGCGGTCGATCTGGATGTGGAGACCAGCGACGGAGGGATCAACTGCGAACTGCCGCTGACGATGGAGGGATATAACTCAGCGCACAGTTCGGGCCACAACCTTCGCGGCCATTTAAATGCTGGAGGCGTCCCTCTAAGCATTCACACTTCCGACGGGAGTGTGACGATCAGCGGGCAGTAAGCCGTTGTCGACACCCTGCTTGCTGCAAGCAGGAAGTCAGATTGTGAGAACCACCCTTCCGAAAGGACGTTCCTCAATCAGGTACTTCAATGCATCTGCTGCCTGCACCAGGGGAAAGGTTTTAGCTACGATTCCCTTAAGTGCTCCGGATTCGAAAAGCGGGACGATCGCATTCCAGGTTTCGGTCCACGAGGACAGCGGTTGGGAGAACAACGAGAAGCTTTTAATGCTCGCCCGTTTCCAGATGAGATCCGTGACATCGATCGTCGACTTGCGCCCAGCCGAATAACCAAGCGTCGTCAAGCTTCCGCCGGGCGCAAGCACTGTCAGAGCCTCGCTCAGCACATCGCCACCGATCCCGTCGATCACAATATCTGCGCCGTAGCCTTCAGTAATGCGGCGCACACCGTCGGCCAACTTCTCGCTGGAAGTATCGATCACCTCGTCGAACCCGAGCGCCTTTGCCTGCTGCGCCTTTGCTTGACTGGTAGTGCTCGAGATTGCATGCTTCGCACCCAAAGCCCGCGCCAATTGCGTCGCGGCATTCCCGACGGAACCTCCAATGGCAGGCGCCAGTACCGTTTTGCCGGCCTCGAAACCAGCCAGGCGCAAAGCGATGTATGCGGTCAGATACGCGACGGGAATGCCGGCGGCACTCACGTCATCGACTCCCGCGGGGACGGGGCCGAGGTTTTCCTTTTTCACGGCAAGCCATTCACTGTAGGTTCCGTTTTCACTTACCCCATAGGCCCCGGTGAACATCACGCGCGAACCGGCAGGGAACTCCGCTCCGCCTCCTTCTTCAACAATGCCGGCGCCTTCACACCCCAACACGAGTGGCGGCTTCACTTGCGGAAAATGACCGGAGAGAATCGTGTGGTCGAGGGGAGTGATCCCCGCGGCACTCATTCGTACAAGTACTCTTCCGTCGGACACCGCTGGCTTGGGGAGATCGACAAGTGCGAGCCCCTCACCCTCTCCGAATTTGTCTGCTCTCATTGCTCGCATCTGGGTCAACCCTTCCTCGTGTCTTCTAAGTACACTGAAAGCGCCGCTGCACCGCGAAGCCCTCAGGTATCTTCGCTTTCTTCCAGCACCACTGCATCGGATGAAATACCGGACCTGGTGGTCGCATACTTTCTTGTGAGGGTGCGGGGAAATCCTGACGCATTCTCGATGAGCGTCTGATCCGTCATCGCGTTCGGCGGTCTGAGCCGAGCCTATTCGTTGCGCAGCGCGATCATGGGGTCCACGCTGGCGGCGCGGCGGGCAGGAGCCCATGCGGCTAGCAGAGCGAGAATGCAAAAGAGCACTGGAACCAGCGAGTACGTCAGCGGATCGAGCGGGCTGGTCTCGAACAGGAAGCGGCTCATGAGACGCGTGGCGGCTACAGCTCCGGCAATTCCAAGAACCGACCCAGCGACCGCAAGCGCGAGGCTTTGGCCGAGCATCAGCCGGGCGATCTGGATGCGATTGGCGCCGAGCGCCAGACGGAGGCCGATTTCGCGTGTTCTCCAACTGACGGTGTAAGAGATGAGGCTATAAACGCCAATGGAACCGACCAGCAATGCCAGGATGCCGAATGTGGTGAGAAGTAGGCTGAGGGCCCGCGGCGCGGCGGTGGATGCGGTAATGACACTCTGCAACGTGCGCACCTTCGTCACCGGGGCAGTCGGATTCAATTGCGCCACCAGCTCCCGCAGGCTTGAGGCCAATTCAGCCGAGCCCACGTGGGAGCGCAGCAGAATATTCATCACTGGCCGTTCGGTGAGAGGGGCCATGGAAAGATACGTTTCCAGACCGGCGGTCTGGTCCAGGCCCTGGTGATGCGTATCGCTCACCACGCCCACAATAATGTAAGCGACGTTCGGGTCCAGCAGCGCCGGCGCCGGTTCGTCGACCACGTATTCAATGTGCTTGCCGATCGGGTCCTGGTTGGGCCAAAGCTGGTTAGCCTCCGCCGCGTTGATGATCGCCGCGCGCGTGTTGCCTGCGTAGTCCGAAGCGTTGAACAGCCGGCCACGCAGCAGGCGAATGCCCATCAGGTTGAAATAAGACGGCGAGGCAATGCGCCCCGCCGATTGGAAACTACTCTGTCTTGCGGTGCGCGGGTGGCCTTCCGCATCGAAGTCGAACCATTCGTCATTCCCAGACATGGGCAGGCGGTCGACCAGGGCAGCTGACTCCACTCCGGGCAATGCCTGGGCGCGATCGAGCAGGCTTTCGAAGAATTGCAGGCACGAGCCCTTCTGCGCGCAGTTGTCGCGCAACAGGCCGCGATTGAGCGAGATTTGCGCAGTTAGCGTTTGTTCCGCGCGGAATCCAGGGTTGGTGCTCGCGAGTCGGGCAAGGCTGCGCAGCATGACTCCAGCTGCGGTAATTACGACCACAGCAAGAGCAATCTGACCCACAACCAGCAGGCGCGAGATGCGGAAGCGGTGTGCGGTGCCAAAGACGTTCCCGGCATTCATCCGCAGACTTCCCTGCAGGTCTCGATTGCCGGCCTGCAAAGCGGGAACGAGCCCGGAGAGGATGCCGGTGAGGAGCGAAATTGCCGCGGCAAAGAGAAATACGTCGCCATGGAGGGCCAGGTTGGCCAGCCTCGGCGTATCGGGCGGCAGAACCAGCTTGAGGGCATTCAGGCTGACGGCGGCCAACAGGATGCCCAGGGTGCCGGCAAGCGTGGCCAGGACAGCGCTCTCGGTAAGCATCTGGCGAACAAGGCGGCGGGTGTTGGCTCCGAGAGCGGTGCGCACGGCAATTTCGCGCTGGCGAGCCGCGGCGCGGGCCAGCATCAAGTTGGCCACGTTGGCGCAGGCAATCAACAGCACCAATCCCACGGCTCCCGAAAGCAGCAGGAGGCGGGGCTTCACGTCTCCAACAACGGAGTCGAGCAGCGGCGTAACGCGCACGTCGCTAGCCCAATCGTCGGGCATGGTCCAGGGAAACTTAGCCAGCATTTGCCGGTGCAGTGTTTGCAGCCCGGCGTGGGCCTGGCTGGGCGTGAAGCCGTCGCGCAAGCGGCCAATAGCCTGGTAGGAGAAATCCGTCCAGGGGTCATACATGTCGCCTGCTTTGAAAGCAATGGGAACCCAGAACTGGGTATCGAGGTCCGGGAAGTGCGTTTCCGTAGGAGCTACCCCGATGATCTCGCGGTTGGCTCCATCGAGAAGAATGTTGCGGCCGATGACGTTGGGATCGGCGGCGAATTGCTGGCGCCAGAAGCCGTCGCTGAGCACCAGGACGTGATCCTGCCCGTCGATAGCGTCGCTTGCCAAGAAGAAGCGGCCCAGTGCGGGGTGCACACCGATGGTTTCGAAGAGATTTGCGCTCACGGTGCTGCCGAAGGCGCGGGCAGCGCTGCCTGCGCCGGTGACGTTGAATTCAGTGTTCATGGAATAGCCGGAGACGTTGGCCAACGCATGCGAACGGGCCTGATACTCCCTGATCCAACCCTTGGGAGAGTTTGAGGCATTCGGGTCTGCGAAGACCTGCACCAGGCGGTCTTGATGGGGGAAGGGCAAAGGCTCGAGGAGGATGGAATCAATGACGCTGAAGATGGCCGTATTGGCGCCGATTCCCAGTGCGAGGGTGAGAATGGCGATGATCGCGAAGCCGCGGCTCCGGTTTAATTGCCGCAATGCGTAACGAATATCCTGGCCTAGCGAACCCATTGAGAATTCCTCCTGAAGCGTCATCGGTTAGAATTCAATCTGCATTCCGGCGGCCAAATTGGTGGACTGCTAACTGTTTCTTTCCCATTGAGATAGCAATCGGAAGGAACGACATGGCGGGGGTTGTTGTGTCCGGTCATGGAGGAGGCCGTCCGGAATCGAACACGGTCGAGGGTCTGTGTTGCTGTGCGCGGCCGGCTATGGGCTGCGATGCAAGGAAGAAAAAGCGTCAAGACTGCGAAGATTGTCTGAAGTTTTGTTCAGGAAGGCCAGAAGTGATCAGTATTGCTCACACTCTCTGGCTCAATACCTGTAAGATTTCCACACTGTCCAACGGGAAAAACTCGGCATCAGCCCATCATGCGGACATCTAATTCCGCCATCGATTCGACCGATTACGATTTCGCTCTCTGAGGCCACTTCACGCGCAAGCCAGCTTCACCAGAACGAAAGAGGTTGAATCGTATGAGTGTTCATCTGGTCAATCCCAGTGACAATTCTTTTGGTACTGCGGTAATTACGCCGCGCTGGCTGTTTGTGCTGGCGGCGGCCACACCGCCAGAGGTGGGCGATCCCATCTTGGTAGATGAATCGCTGGAACAGATTAACCCCGAGTCGATTCGGCAGGGCGACATTGTGGGCATCAGCGTGCACACCGGCAACGCGCTGCGCGGATACCAGGTGGGCCGGATGGCGCGCGCGCGGGGAGCCTCGGTGGTCTACGGCGGCATTCACGCCACGCTGTTTCCTGAAGAGGCGCTGGAGCGCGGCGAAGGCCACGCGGTTGTGAAGGGCGACGGCGACATTGCATGGGGCAAGGCTGTAAGGGATTGCCTGGCAGGCAAGCTCGAGCGCGTCTATGAAGGCGGGCGGATTGAAGGCAGTCAATTTCTGGCGGCGCGCTGGGACCTGATGGACCCGGCAAAATATATGTGGGCTTCGGTGCAGACCATTCGCGGATGCCCGAAGCACTGCTCGTTCTGCAGCGTTTGGCGGACGGATGGGCAGAAGCCGCGGCAGAGGAAATTCCAGAGCGTGATTGACGAGATTGTAACTCTGCGGCGGCTGGGGTTCCGATTTATCGCGCTGGCGGACGATAACTTCTATCCGGTTACATTTACAGATTTGCGCCTGGCGCGAGAGCAGGGAAACACGGCCAAGCTTGACGAGCTGACGGCGATTCGCCACGAGCGGCTGCAACTGATGGATGAGTTGGCCAAGCTGCCCAAGGACATGGTGTTCTTTACGCAGATGACCATGGAGGCAGGCGAAGATGGAAGTTATCTCGATGCCATGCGGAGAGCTAACATCAAGGGCGCTCTTGTAGGTGTGGAAGCCGTAACTCCGGAAGGTCTGAAGGCCGTATTCAAGGATTGGAATTACTCCGGCGAGGCGCTCGCCAAACAGTTACAGACATTCAAGGCGCATGGCGTGCACGTGCTAGGCTCGTTTATCTTCGGACTGCCTACGGACCGGCCGGCTACGTTCGATGCAACCGTGGCCATGGCGATGAAGGCTGGCGTGACGTTTGCGCAGTTTGTAATGATGACGCCGTTTCCTGGCACTGTGGACTTTGGGCGCTGGGAGAAGGAGCAATCGACACATCCAACCTTGGTGGGCGACGTCCCAATCACGCGCTACTGGATGATTCCCACAGAAGTCAGGCCCAAGATGTTTACGCCGCATCCTACGATGAGTTCGGACGAGATTCGCGAACGGACGCAGAAGGTGTGGGATACGTTCTATACCTGGAGCGCGATCTGGAAGCGGTCCGCATGCACGCCGACTTTGCGAGCGCGCATTGCCTTCATGTTCCTGTCGAAGTTATACCGGCAAATGTATGCGGGAACAGGGATTTCGACAGACAGCGCGCGGCGAAAGAAGTCGAAGGCGTGGGCCAAATGGACGGCCAGGCAATGCAAGAAGCTGTTCCAGGCGCGGCCTATGCCGGAGCTGGCAGGGCCGGAGTGGGAGATTGGGATTCCGGTGCTGGGACAAGCGGTGTTTGAGGGCGGCGAGATGGGCGGCCCGTTTGTGGTATTGCCGAAGAACTGAGTGTTGCTCTTAATTCTTGATTGACAAGCGATTGTGCTTTCCCAGGTCTCGACTTCGAGGCCTGGGCGCCCGGCGCCCAGCCGGGACGCTGTCGATGGCTGCTTTCCCCTCTCAATGTGAATTTTCAAACAACGAAGGCTTCCTGGAGGCGAGGGTCCTGTGGAGCTGTTGCGGGACGCTTGACGCGGAAGTTACCTTGAGATGAGGCTATTTTTATGAGCGAATGTTCCAAGACGAACGGACTGATGGGTAGGGCGGTGACCGGAAAGCCGGTTACGGAATGCAAGGATCTGGGTGAGGTATTTGAGTCGGCTCTTCCGGCATTTGGCGGCGCCTATCTGCGCCGGGTTTACGACGCGTTGAAGGCGGTGATCGAGAAGCGGATTCCGCTCGTGGTGACTTGCGCGGGACCGATCACCGTTTCCGACCAGCACCGCGCGTGGCTCATTCCCCTTTTAAAGGCGGCGAACACGGCATATATCACGGTAACCGATGCGATCTGCTACCACGATGGGCACGATTGCCTGCGCAAGACGGCGGAACGTCCGATACGCGAGGTGGCGCTGTTTGGCGACGACGCCGAGTTGCGCGAGAACGGCATCATCCGCGTGACAGATACGGGTTTCGAAGAGCAGGTGCTGTTCGACCAGGACGCGGTGGTGACGGAGATTCTGCAGAGGCCGGAATTCCAGAAGCGGATGACGACCACGGAACGCAACTATCTGCTTGGCAAGCACTATGCCGAGCGGGAGAGAGCGCTGGGGATTGCGCCGGGCCTGATGAGCACGTGCGCCGATCTTGAGTTGCCGGTTTTTATCGGCGCGCCCGCCGATGGGAGCGTGTTCCTGAATTCCGTGAAGCTGTGGACGCTGGCTCGATTGGGGAAGATCAAGTATGGGTTCGAGTACGATCTGCACGAGGATGTGTTTGAATCGTGCGCGTACCATCACTGGGGCTTGTTCGAGTCCCAACAGCAATCGATGGCGATCCTGATTCTGGGGGGCGGGGTCCCGAAGAACTACTCGCTGCAGCCGGAGCCGGCTTTGTCACAGATTTTCTTCCTCGAGAACATTCGCGGATACGACTACGATGCGCAGATCGTCTCATCGCCCGTGACGGACGGCAGTCTGTCCTCGTGCGCGCCGGGCGAAGCAGTGTCGTGGGGCAAGGTGAACCCTGAGACGTATACAACGCAGACCGTGAGCATGCAGGGCGATTACTCGTCCTACATGCCCTTCCTCGTCCGCGCGCTCGTCGGAAAAGATCTCCTGCATAACCCGCCGGAACCGCTGCGCCTCTACCGCAAACGCGAACAACTCAAGGCGAAGCTGCTTGCGACGATCGGAAGCGACGAGAAAGCTATGCAGGAGATGATGGGAACCCTTTCGCTTCCGGGAGCCCTCAAGGTCTGAGACCCAACATAAAAGCTTTGCGGGTTGAAGGGTACGGGATTCATCCCGTACATAATGCAGCATAGTCGGTCGGGCTTCAGCCCCCGAGGGAATAGGGTGCTGGAATAAATCCTCTGCTCGTGTCTTCCCTAACCCTTGCCAGCCTCCAACAGCGCGTTGAGCTTGCGAATGACCTGGAAGGCATCGGCAACATAGACCACGTCCGCTTTGCCCCGGGTCCAGCCGCAGTTGGGGTCAAGCGAAATGGCGCGGCGCTCCGAAATGAAGCGCCAGCCGACTACGTGCGGCTCCTCGCCATGGCAGCAGGTGGAAAGGCCTTTGGCGTGGCGCGGCGTCGCGCCGGTTTGGCCGATCTGGTTAAGGTGCGTGAGAAAGGGAAGCACGGAGTTCCCTTCGCCGCCTTGATCTACCAGCGATTTGCTGCTGCCGAGCGATGCGGAGGCGTGGCGCAGGAAGCCGAGGATCAGGTCGGCGGCTTCAGGGACGTGAGTTTGTCCATCGGGCTGTTTCTTGGTCCAGCCTGCGCCGGCTACGAAGAGGAGTTTAGCGTCTGGGCGAATAGTCTGAGTTCCTTGCTGAGGCGCGCGCAGGCCGGTGACGGTGGTGCGGATTTCCGGAAGTTCAACGGGAACCTGCTCGACGGTCGCTGCGGCTGCTTCGGCGGTGAACGGTGCGTGGGTACCGGCATCCAGAAGAAGGAACCACGGGCGGGAATCGCGGGAGAGAACCGCTTCGATGCGTTGGCGGTAGAACCAGCGTGTGGCTTCGATATTCTCTGTAGCCGCGTCGAGGCTGGTGATGTGCGTGTCGATGAATCCGTTGAGGCGGTGCGCGACCCCGGCGGCTACACGGGCAAAGCGCGAACTGCCAGGCGCAAGGACGATGGTCGCGTTGGCGGCGCGGCAAAGGGCCTCGCAAGCGGCGGCGGCGGTTGCGTAGCGCGGTTCAGCGAAGGCCGCGCCCGACACCGCCAGGAGACGCGCGCAAGTGGCTGCAAGGGAGTTGGCCGCGAGTGCTGGGTCGGCGGCGACTATGCCAATGGTGAGAGAGGCCTTGAGTTGAGCGGCGAGCACCAGGCCGGCGGTTACGGCTTCAAGCGAGGGTTTGCTCAGTGCGGAGCCAGTCTCGTCTGTGTGAGTGAGAGCGAGGATGCTTTCCATTATTCGGCTCCGATCCAGGCAACTAGCTCTGCGGCGATCTCGTCTGCGGACAGATCCTTGACGACTCTTGTCGTTCGCTGCTGCTTTGGCAAGGATACAGACACGTAGCGAAGGCCGTTGGCGACGAGTGCCGCGGCTTTCGCTTTTTGCAGCGCGGGCATGATAGTGCGCATGTTGGCCATGCCGACTTGCGGATTGTTGCGCGGCTCGGCCAGGTTGCCAGTCGCCCAGCCCAGGACGGCAGGTGCTCCTGCGCAGACCGAGACCAGGTGCTTGCCGCCCTCGACGCGTTCGAGAACTTCAAAGGAGCCGTCGTCGCGAAGATCGATCTGGTCGACGCCTTGAAACTGGTCG
>Ga0182016_10008197_pt1 | contig 10604 bp, 11 predicted proteins | sample 712S2MmetaG_FD_120491 | JGI IMG/M metagenome (GOLD analysis project Ga0182016, IMG submission 120491) | Permafrost microbial communities from Stordalen Mire, Sweden - 712S2M metaG | ecosystem: Environmental > Terrestrial > Soil > Wetlands > Permafrost | place: Sweden: Stordalen | collected...
CGCTTCGACGGTCGCCACGCGCAAGCGCTGCACCGAACCAAATTTTTTCAAGAGCGCCGCTTTCCGTTGCTGGCCGATGCCCGGAAACTCGTCCAGGATGCTCTCGGTCAGCTTTTTCAAGCGCAGTTGGGCGTTGTAAGTGTTGGCAAAGCGATGCGATTCGTCGCGGACCCGCTGCAGGAGTTTGAGAGCGCCGGAATCGGCGTTCAGGCGAAGAGGGGCACTCTCGCCGAGGCGATGGATTTCTTCAAATTCCTTGGCCAGCCCGATAATGGGAACGGCCCCCAAGCCGAGTTTGGCCAGTTCGGCGGCGGCGGCGTTAAGCTGGCCTTTGCCTCCGTCAATAACAATTAAATCCGGGGGCCCGCTCCCGCCGGCTTCTTTCTGTTCGCACAGGACCCGGGCATAGCGGCGACGCACCGTTTCAGCCATCGAGGCAAAGTCGTCCTGCCCGGTGACGGTCTTGATGCGGAAACGGCGATAGTTGGAACGATCCGGCCTGCCTTCGCGGAAGGCCACCAGGGAGGCGACGGCAAAGGTGCCGCTGATGTTGGAAATATCAAAGCCCTCAATGCGCGTTGGACTGGCCGGCAAATGGAGAGCGCGGGCCAGTTCCTCCAAATCGCGCGCCGGGTCCAACGCCAACGGCAGGTTGTAAGGAACACGCGGAAACTTCCTCGTTTTCTCCGTGGTGCGGCGCAGGTCAGCCAAGGCGTCGCGATATTGCGCGGCCTTTTCAAAGTCCTCCACCGCGGCCGCTTTTTTCATCTGCTCCTCCAATTCCCGTTCCATTTCCCCGGTCTGGCCGGCGAGGAATTCGCAGGCCGCCTCAACTTGCCGGAGGTACTCTTCCCGGGCCACGTTGCCAATGCACGGGGCGGTGCAGTACTGGAGGTGGCCGTAGAGGCAATGTTTGTAATCTTCCGCTCCCGGCGTCAGGGGACGGCAGCCGCGCAAGTTGAATTTGCGCCGGGCCAGCGTCAAGGTATGCCGGGCCGAGGCCGAATGAACGAACGGCCCAAAATACCGCGCCCCATCCTCCTGCCGCTGCCGCGCTATCATAAAGCGCGGGATGGGATCATTCAGATTGACCTTGATGAGGAGGAACCGTTTGTCGTCGCGAAAACTGATGTTGTAGCGCGGTTGGTATTCCTTGATCAACTTCCCTTCCAGCAAAAGGGCCTCCGGTTCGTTGCGGACCGGAAAAGTGTCCAAATCGTGAATCGCATCCACCAGCGCGTTGAATTTGAGGTCCCAGCCGCGACGGCGCGAGGCTTGAAAATAGCTGCTGACCCGCTGGCGCAAATCCCGCGCCTTGCCCACATAAATCACCGTGCCAAAACGGTCTTTCATGAGATAAACCCCGGGCTTATGGGGCAATTGGCTGACTTTAGCGCGAATCTGTTCCGAGGCGGGCATGGTGTGTGACTCACAAAATGGGTCCAGCTTTACGTCCCAAGACGTAGTCAATATTCCTGCGGGTCATTCCTTAATCTAATGCCCCAGCCGCGCCAAGGCCAGAGTCAAAGCACCTTTCGGCACCGCGTCAGCGGCCAGCCTGGTCAAGGCGACTCTTGGTCCCGGCGCGAACGCTTCCATGGTGAATTTGCGCAAAGCATGTTCGACGGCCGCGCGGAGGGGTTCTCCGACAAATGCCAACCCGCCTCCCAAAACGATGATCTCCGGATGGAAAAGGTGCGTCACATGCGAAAGGCCGAAGCCCAGATCATGAGCCGTTTCCTCCAAAATAGCCTTCGCCAGTGGATCGTGCTGGCTCAAGGCCTCGGCGAGAAGCCTGGCTTCGCCGCGGCTGATCTTCCGAGCGGAGCGCGCCAAAGGAGCGTCGGAGTGGGCCGCCGCGGCGGCGCGAATCTTGGCATCAACCGCCCAACCGGAGCAGCGTGATTCCACGGTGGCGCCGGAACGATCCAGCCGCACGTGTCCAATCTCCGCCTCGCCCGGCGGCGCGCCGTGGTAAATCCGCCCGTCCAGGACCAATCCGCCGCCCACCCCGCTGCCGAGTGTCACATAGAAAACGGGGTTGCCACCGACGCCTGCTCCATGGACGGCTTCGCCCAGCGCGGCCACATTGGCGTCGTTATCGACAAAAACCGGGCTGCCTGTCAGCTTGGAAATCCAGGAAGCGAGAGGAAAATCCGACCATCCTTTGACCTGGTGCGAGCAGCAAATCTGCCCGGTCTGCCACTGCACCGGTCCGCCAAAGCCCACACCGACCGCCGCCGGACGCAGGCGTTTGGCCAATTCGGGAAGAGCCTGAGCCAGTTGTTGACGAATGCCTTCCGCTCCCTCCGCGGCCGCGATTTCCCAGTGGAAACGTTCGAGGATTTGCGCGGCTTCATTCCCGGCGCAGATTTGCAGCTTGCTCCCGCCAATTTCAATGCCCAGGTAGGTCGCGTTTCTGCCGTCAATCATACCGATAGCACCACGGTTCGATGGGCTGGCGCTGCCCAACCGGGCTGGTTCCGCCGAACCGGAGAAAGGCGCGGCGATGACATGATCGGATGTCGTCACTTAAATGAGCCACCGAATTATAGTGGCATATTCCGCGGCGATGGCAATTGAATATTGCCCCGGCAAAGCTACTTTGACTCTGGCGTTTGTTTGGCGTTAAATCAGGGAACTTGAACGACGCCGCTTCGCATATCCGCCTGAATTGGGCCACTGCCGGAGCCATCCTCAACGCGGCTGGCATCGTCGTGGGAGGAATGGCCGCGCTGGTGACCCGCAAGCGCATCTCGTTGCGCTACGAATTCGTCCTCAAAGTGGCGCTGGGGGTTTACACGTGCTGGTTCGGGTTGAGTCTGTCCTGGGCCAGCCTGAACGGGACTTGGCGGCAAATTCTGCGCGAACTGGCCATCGCGGTGGTGGCCCTGGCCCTCGGGAGATTGACTGGAAAAGTCCTTGGGTTGCAAAAAATGTCCAATGCCGTCGGGCAATATGCGAACCGCGTTTTGGCCGCCCCGGCCGCTTCCCGGCAATCGCAAGATGGGTTCCTCCTGGCGACGGCGCTGTTTTGCGCCGGTCCGCTGGCGGTCTTGGCGTCGGTGCAGGAAGGGCTTACTGGATTCTCTCCGGTTTTCCTGGTCAAAGCCGGCACGGACGGGCTGGCCACATTCTCCTTTTGCTTGACTTTCGGGTGGGGCGCGACGGTGTCCGCGCTGCCGGTTTTGGCCTTTGAAGGATCTTTGATTCGCCTCGTGCGGGCTCTGGAACCTTTTTTGCGCGCTCAACCTTGGCCGCTGATCGATTCCATTAACGCGGTGGACGGTCTCCTCATTTTCTGCGTGGCCATGATTATCCTGGGGGTGAAAAAAATCTCCGTGGCGGACTATTTGCCGAGCCTGATTTTCGCGCCGCTCCTGACGCGCTGGCTATGGTGAACAAGCGAGTTTCAAGATAGCGGCCAACTCCTCGGGGAGCAGGAGGATCGGATTGGCTTTCATGCTGCTGGCCTGCTGTGCTTTCTCGATGACGGCGCCCCAATGGTCCGCTGCCAGACCGTAAGTGCTGAGGTTGGGAATGCGCAATTCCGCCACCAACTGGCGAACCCAGGCCACTCCCTCATCCGCAGTGGCGGTGGAGCGTCCAGTCAAAATGCGGGCGACGGATTCATACCGCGGCAGCGCTGGATGGGCGGGCGCGCGTTGGCGGAGCGCGCGGAGGTTTGCCTCCATGACATGCGGCAGGAGCGCCGCGCAGATGCCGCCGTGCGAGGCCTCCCACAAGCCGCCGATGGGCCCCGCGAAACCGTGGACCGCTCCCAAACCGGCGTTGGCCAAAGCCATTCCTCCAAAGAGACTGGCCAGCGCCATATCTTCGCGCGCGGCGGCGTTCCGGCCCTCCACGACCGCGGCCCGCAAGGAGTGGGCCACTCGGCGCATTCCTTCCGCGCAGAGCGCATCGGTCATGGGCTGGGCGCGCTCGCAAACGAACGGTTCGATCAATTGCGTCAGAGCGTCCATGCCAGTACTGGCGGTGATGGCTGGCGGCAGGTTGTAAGTCAATTCGGGATCAACCAGCGCGATTTTCGGCAGCATGAACAGGCTGCGCAGGCTGGCCTTGACGCGGGCAGCCGGCGAGGCGAGGACCGCGTTGCGCGTGACTTCCGTGCCCGTCCCGGCCGTGGTGGGGATCGCGATGAACGGGGCCGACGGCGCACGCAGTGGTTGGCCCGCCCCGATAATCTCCATGTAATCGAGCAGATCCCCGGGATTTGTTCGCATGGCGGCGATGGCTTTGCCCGCATCCAGAGCGCTGCCGCCGCCCAGGCCAATGATGAGATCGCAGTTTTCGCCGGCGGCGCGTTCCACTCCCTGCCGGACGATGGCCAAATCCGGTTCGCCCGGGACCGAAAAAAATGTGGCCGCGAGGCCGTTCTGCCTCAACAACTCCTTTAAGAATTCCGCCCGGCGGGGATCGCGCCCGCCTACCACCAGGGCGCGCCTGCCCATTTCCTTGGCCAACCGCCCGGCCTCTCGCGCCACGCCGGGGCCGAAAAGGACGCGGTTGGCAGTGGCGAATTCAAACCGCATGGCTCACCATCCGCCCTCGCCAGGAACTAGATTGGCGTATTTCACGCTGACGCGCGGTTCCGCCATCATGGGCGCGACGGCGTCCCGCCAGACCTGGTAGTGGGGAGTTTCGCGATGGCGCGCCTGCGCGTCCGCTTCGCGATAGACTTCAATGAGGAGGAAGCGGGTTGGGTTGGCGGCTTCCTGGAGGAAGTCGAAGCGGGCAATGCCCGGCTCCTTGATGCTTTCCCGGGCATTGGCCAGGGTCGCCTGCTGAAAAGCCGGGATGCACTCTGGTTTGACGTGGATGTGAACATGAACGATCAGCATGGCATTAATAGAGCCTCCTTCCAGCAGCTTTTAGTCCTTGCCCTTGCCCAGGCGGGACATTTGATTCGCGGTCAATAGCCACTCTAAAACCGCGCATTTGCCCAGCACCAGCTTTTCCACCGACAACTTGCAGAGGGCCCCTTTTTTCAAATCAATGGAGACGCCGGCCCCACCTGTCAAGAGTATTGAAATTAACGTGCTCAAAAATGGCTCGTGGCCGACAAGCACCACTCGCTCGAACGAGGCGAAACGGGCGTTGACTTCCTCAATGAGATCGATTTCCCCGGCCTCGGGGAGGAGGTTGTTGGTCTGCACCAGCTTCTTGGCGCCGTAGGCCTCAGCCAGAATCTCCGCCGTGCGCCAGGCGCGGGCAAAAGGACTGGAGAGGATGATGTCGAAGGACAGCTCCAGGGCCTGCAAACCGCGGACGGCTTCGTACATTTTCTTTTCACCTTCGGAGGTAAGGGGGCGCTTGCCGTCAGAGGCCCAAATGGAACCGCGCGGCTCGGCTTTGCCGTGCCGCAGAAAAAACAAGTTCATACTCTTGGAATCTCATGCGCCTTCGGAGTTTCGTGCCGTATGTCACGGGCTTCACAAAGATAAACGACTTCCTCGGCAATATTGGCCGCGTGGTCCGCGACGCGCTCGAGGCTCTTGCAGATGGTGAGCAAATTCAGGCAGCGGCTAATGGCTGCGGGGGTTTCCATCATGTAACTGGACAATTCGCGATAGAACTGCCGGTTCAAGCCATCCACCTCTTTGTCGCGCGGGATGATGGCGCGGGCTTTTTCCGCGTCTTTATTGACAAAGGAATCAAGGGCTTCCTTGAGCATGACCAAGGCCAGATCCGCCATGCGCTGAATGTCAATGCGGGCATGAAGTTGGGGTTCGCGATTCAACTCCGCCGCGCGGCGCGAAATGGTAGTGGCTTCGTCTCCCACTCGTTCCAGGTTCTGGGAAATCTTCATCGCGACCGTGATCAAGCGCAGTCCGAATGCCAGCGGCGCCTTGGACAAGAGATGAATGGCCATGTCGTCGATTTCGATTTCGTACCGGTCCATGATGTCATCATTTTCCTGCACTTGGCTGGCGAGTTTGTCACTACGCTCAATGACGGCCTGGACGGCTTGGCTGACGGCGCTTTCGGCATTGCTGCCCATGGTGAGGAGTTTCTCCTTGAACTCGTCCACTTCGTCGTCGAAATAGCTATGCATAACGAGATGCTACCCCAGTTTAACCAAACCGGCCAGTGACGTAATCCTCCGTTTGTTGATGGCTGGGATTCGTGAAAAGTTTCTTCGTTTGGTCGGCCTCAATCAACTTGCCCGCGTAGAAAAACGCCGTGATCTCGGAGATGCGCGAGGCTTGTTGCATATTGTGGGTGACGATAACGATCGTCAATTGCCGGCGCAATTGCAGAACCAACTCTTCGATCTTGGCGGTGGCTTGCGGGTCCAGGGCGGAGGCTGGCTCATCCATCAGCAACACCTCCGGTTCGATGGCCAGGGCGCGCGCGATGCACAACCGCTGCTGCTGCCCGCCGGAAAGGCTCAACGCGTTGGCTTGCAGCCGGTCTTTGACCTCATCCCAAAGGGCCGCCATGCGCAGGGTTTGTTCCAGCCGTTCTTGCAAGAGCGATTTGCGCCTCACGCCGTTGAGCTTGAGGCCGATCGTCACGTTGTCCGCCACCGACATGGAGGGAAAGGGATTGGACTTTTGGAAAACCATTCCGACGCGCCGCCGAATCAAGGTGGGATCAACTTGGCGGGCGTAGAGATCCTCGCCAAGCAGGCGGACGCGTCCTTCGAGACGAGCGCCTGGGCTCAGTTCATGCATGCGGTTCAAGCAGCGCAGAAAGGTGGTCTTGCCGCAGCCGCTGGGCCCGATTATGGCTGTAACAGCCTTGGGCTGAACCCGCAGACAAATGTCAAAAAGCACTTGGCGCTCGCCAAACCATACGTTTAGTCCCTGCACTTCGAAGGTCGGTTGGTCTGGCCCTGGTGTTGGCCGAGGCTGCGCTGTGGCAACCGGCTGAGGGTTCTCCGTGTTCGGGGAGGTTTGGGGCTGGCTGGTCATCACATTTGGGTCATTTGGCCGGACGGCAGGCTGCTGCCCCTCATCAAGATGCGCACAGTGACGTTAATGGCCAGCGCGACCATCATCAAAATCAAAGCGCCAGCCCAGGCTTGGCGATGCCAATCGTCATACGGTCCAATGGCGAAATCATAAATCTGTCGAGGCAAAGAGGCGATTGGCTCCGAGAGCTTGCGGCTCCAAGAGTCATTTCCTGCGGCAGTGAAAAGAAGTGGAGCCGTTTCTCCCGCCACCCGGGAACAGGCGAGGAGCGCGCCAGAAAGGATGCCTTGGCGGGCGGTCTTGAGCACGATGAAAACAATGCCTTTCCACTTGGGGATTCCCAAAGCGAGGGCGGCTTCTCGATGGCCATTCGGCACTAGCTGGAGGATTTCTTCCGTCGTCCTGATGACTAACGGAATGATAATGAGCGCCAGCGCCAGTCCGCCCGCATAGGCCGAAGCTCCTTTCATCGGCCTGACGACCAGAGCGTAAACCACGATGCCCCATACAATAGAAGGAGTGCCGTTGAGCAAATCCGCCGCGAAACGGATGCTGGCCCGCCTTCGGTCCGAGGCGTATTCGGCCAGATAAATCCCGCCCAATACTCCTACCGGAATGCCGATGGCAGCCGCCAGACTGATCAGAATCAGGCTGCCGACAATAGCATTGGCCATTCCACCCCCCGGTTCTCCTGCCCGATTGGGCAATTGGGTCAGAAAGGCCCAGTCAATGGAACTTGCTCCCATGCGGATGAGATGGAAAACGACCAGACCCAGCGGCAAGAGGACCATCAGCGCGCACGCAAAACAAAGACCGGAGACGATCCAGTTCTTTGCTTTTCGCCATTGATGGTGCAGATCGTTCATAGGCCGAGGCGCGTTTTGCGACCGAGCGCGCCAAGGAGCAGCCGGGCCAGAAGATTAATGACGATCGTGACGAGGAGCAGGGCCAAGCCCAATTCAAACAGGGCGCTCAGATGCAAGTCGCTGACCGCCTCCACGAATTCATTGGCGATGGTGCTGGCCAAAGTCGAACCTGGCGCAAAGAGGGAGGCGGAAAAACCTGGGCGATTTCCGATGACCATGGTCACGGCCATCGTTTCTCCCAGAGCCCGGGCCAGTCCGAGCATGGCCGCTCCGAAAATCCCTCGGGTCGAAGCGTTGAGCACAGCCAGGCGGGTCGCCTCCCAGTGCGTCGCACCCAAGGCGTAGGCGGCGTCACGCTGGGAGTCCGGCACCGCGCGGAACACTTCGCGCGCAATCGAGGTGATTATCGGCACGATCATGATCGCGATAATCATGGCGGCCGAAAGCATGCAATAGCCGCCGCCAATCGGGCCTTGAAAAATCGGCAGGAAGCCAAAGTATCGTTTCAAAAGTGGAAACAACGCGTCGTGCAACCATGGGACCATGACGTAAATTCCCCACAGACCCAGAATGACGCTGGGAATGGAGGCGAGCATTTCCACCAATGTCGAGACCGGTTGGCGGGCCCAAGCGGGCGCCAGTTCGGTCAGAAAGATGGCGGTCGCCAGACTGAGAGGCAAGGCAATGGCCGTTCCCAGAATGGACGAGACGGCGGTGCCGGCAATAAAAGGCAGCGCGCCAAAGTCATTATTGACTGGGTCCCAATTCGCGCCCACAAAGAAGCGCCAGCCGAAGGAGTGAATGGAAGCTTGCGCGCCGCGGAACAGTTCCACCCCGACGATCAGCACCAACGCGAGCACAGTGATGGCCATGGCGAAGGTCAAGGCATAAAAGGCGGTGTCGGCGGCCTTGGAAGGGGGAGCGAGAATACTTTTGCGCCCGGGCAGAGCGGAAAGCGCGGCGGCGGCACTCATACGGCGTTCCCAAAGACCGCCTCGGCCGAGTCGCTGCGTTGCGTCAATTGTTTTATCGTCAACTGCATGAACACAGGTTCAATATTTGATCTTGTCGATTTTTTCCAGCACTCGTTGGAGTAGGTTGGAGGGCATGGGAGCGTAATTCAACGGCGCCGCCATCGATTCTCCCTTGGTCATGGCCCATTTTAGGAACTCCACCATTTTCTTGCCTTTTTGGGGGTCGCGTTGCTGCTCATAAAGCAGGAGCCAGGTCACTCCGGAAATCGGATAAGCCCCTTCGCCGGGCGCGTTGACAATGGAAAAGCGAAAATCCTCCGGGACCTTGGCGGTGGCGAGGGCCGCGGAGACGGATTCCAGCGACGGGGTGATGGAGCGCCCGGCGGCATTCTGCACATCAGCATAGGGCAGCTTGTTTTGCAGGGCATAGACCAATTCCACGTAGCCGATGGAGGACGGCAATTGCCGCACCTGGCCGGTCACACCTTCGTTTCCCTTGGCGCCCAGCCCCGCCGGCCAGCGCACGGAGGTGCCCCGTCCGACTCTGCGCGCCCATTCCGGACTGACGCTGCTGAGGTAGTCTGTCAAAATATAAGTGGTGCCGCTGCCATCCGAACGATGCACCACTTCAATGTCAGAATCCGGCAAAGTCAGGCCCGGATTGAGCGCAGCCAAGTGCGGATCGTTCCACTTGGTGATCGTCCCCAGGTAAATGCCCGCGATGGCCGGACCATCCAAGTTCAGGTGCGGATTCCCCGGCAAATTATAGGTCAGAACATCGGCCCCGGCGACCGTCGGGATATGCAGCAGTTTGGCCGGAGCGCGGGACAGGCTTTGGTCGCTCATGGGACCGTCCGAGGCGCCGAAATCGACCGTGCCCTCGATGATCTGTCTTTGCCCGGCGCCGGAACCAATGGACTGGTAATTAAAGTGAACGGTGGGATCGACTTTGCTGTATTCGTAAAACCATTTGGAATAGATGGGGTAGGGGAAGGTGGCCCCGGCGCCGTTAATCAGTAATTGCGCGGAAGCGGTGAGCGAGGCTGCCGCCACGGCCATGAGCAGGGCTGCCTTTAACCAACGCGGAACATACCGCGGATTTCGAGTCTTCGCATAATGATTCACCTTCACAGACTTGATAGCCTTTTGGCATGGCAACGGAAGGGATTTCGTGTGACATTTTCGTGACAAACCTAGGATAAGCCAGCCTCGCGGCGGCGCTGGCCCCAAAGACAAGGGGCGGCTTTGTTCTCCAATCGCGTCGTTTACGCAGGGCCATTACCTGCCGGCAACGCGACTTTCCTTCGACGGAACCCGGCGGCTTTCTGAAATTTCTCCGACCCGGAGACGTTAGTGCGCTTTTTGTTGGACAGTACCGTCAGCCAGAAGCTCCAAACCCGTTCCATCCGGCAAGCGGACGCGCATCAGGACCGTTTTAGGGCCAAGGTCCGGCCCCGCCAGTAAAACAGCCGCATCCAAGCCGTGAAAGGCGGCCGCATCACTTGCCTTGAGCAACCCGCGGGAGACCAGTTCCTCAAGTTGCACGGAGGTGGGGATCGGTTTCTTGGCCGCCTCCAACGCATGAGTGTAAGCTCGAGCCGCGGTGACGATGCGGATGCCGCTGACCTTCTCGGTGGCGCCGGGAGAGTTGGACAAAAAGAAAACCCAGCCAAAGAAGGCAATGATCGCCACACCCGCGCCAATGGCAATAACGGCGCGCTGAATAGGCGAGTCAGATTTCCGCAGTTTCATTTTCCGCGAGGCTACCACGGGCTCGGACTGAAATCGACCTTAAATTGGCGGGCGTGGCAGCACCCATTACTGCA
>Ga0182016_10008198_pt1 | contig 10602 bp, 4 predicted proteins | sample 712S2MmetaG_FD_120491 | JGI IMG/M metagenome (GOLD analysis project Ga0182016, IMG submission 120491) | Permafrost microbial communities from Stordalen Mire, Sweden - 712S2M metaG | ecosystem: Environmental > Terrestrial > Soil > Wetlands > Permafrost | place: Sweden: Stordalen | collected...
ATGTCGGCGGCATGGAACAGAAGGTCCTTGGTGTTGGCGTCCTGGGGGTAAAGTGCGATCCCGACGCTGGCTGACCCATACAGGGTTACTTTCTCCGTAACAAACGGTTCGTCGAAGCATCTCTCCAGGCGATGCGCGATCTCTTCCACATCGGCGCGGCTATGCACCAGCGGCAGCAGTGCAGCGAACTCATCTCCACCAATGCGCCCGAGGAAATCGATGGATCGTAGTTGCCGCTTCATTCTCTCTGCAACCTCCTTGAGATAGAGGTCGCCCATATGGTGTCCGTATACGTCGTTGATCTGCTTGAAGTGATCCAGGTCCACGTAGATCAGGCCGAAAATGCCGGCTGTCCGGTCGCCTTCTTCGATGAGAACGTCGAGTTTGCTGTCCAGAGAGAAACGGTTGTGCGTATTGGTCAGCAGGTCGAATTGCGACCGGTGGATGAGATCCGAGAAAAGGCGGCGGTTTTCAATAGCCAGCGCCGCCAGTGCGGTGGCCATGGCGAGAGCCTCGGTTTCAAGCTCCCTGGGCGGGGAGAGCGGGTCGAACGCGGCGAACAAAATGGCGAGCGGAGGGCCGGAGCGGGAAGGAACCTCCTGCTGCACGAGGCGAAAAGCGGAAAGCTGGAGCGGGCAGTTGCCCAGTTGCGCTCCGTCTGCGATCTGACACCAGCAAGGCGCTCCTTTCAGCTTGAAGGAGGCGAGTTCCGTAATCTGTTCGATGATTGCAGACAGCGGACGGGAGCCGTTGATCTCCTCGAGTATGCGGCTGCGGCGCTGTTCGACGTAGGCCAGCTCGGCAGTATGCCTGCGGACCTTGCGCTCAATAGTCCATTCCCTCAGGCCTCCAACAACAACTACCACGAGAAGAAGAATGACCAGCAGGACCAGGTTGCGCACATTGATCAAGGGAGGGTGTTGAACAACGACCACGTCGGAAGCGCTGCGCAATTGGATTCTGAATTCGACAGCGCCATTGAATGGGTTCCCGTCATCCAGAATCGCTACCCCTGTCACGCGCACCCTGCTTCCAGGAGCGATGGCGGGCACGGGAGGCGGAGGAGTGAGGACTCCCCACTCGTAGACAAAAGGATGCCGAAGTGCGGCAGAGAACAGGTGGTCCCCGGCGGAAATGATGTATACGTCTTGGGAATGCTCCCGCACCTGGGTCACGACTTTGCCTTCAATCGACACCAAATCAAAGGAGTGCTTCCCCGAAGCGAGCTGGTCCCATGTCAAGGGAACGGGAACAATCGGGTCTGCCGCGCCGGTGCTTTGGATTTGTCCCAGCTTGAGGGTTAGAAAGCCGTTTTCGATGAATGGGATTCCGATGGCATCCGCGCGGTCTCCTACTCGCAACGGGTTGATGCCCGAGGTGAGCACGCGAATGCTGCGGGGTCCGTCCTGGAGAATAGCCATCGACGAGGGATGGTAGTACGTGATCGTGCCTTGGACCCGCACCCGCTGCGTAAGATCGTGCGCATTCAGTGCCTTTAGAACTTCATCCATCCCTGCTACAGGGGTGTCCCACGCATCAACTGGCGCCTTGGAAAGAATTCTCAGATAGCTGAAGTCGGGGGTATGAATGAGGATGCCGGTCTCCTGCATCTTGCCGTCGAAGCGGCCGGAGGCCACGCCGCTGATCTCCACGTCCGCATCCAGCAAACCGTCCAATTTTGCCGGGTCGCTGTTGTCCATGGCGATGGTCATATATCCGCCATCGGTGAGCAACTCAATCGATGTGACGGGTTGGCCGGAACTTCGCTGCATCTCTGCCGAGCGGACCAGGCCATGTACTGTCACGTATTGGCTATCCAGCTCTGCATGGACCAGATCCGCGAACCCGGCTGGGACAGGCGGGGGTATGGCTCCGTGATGAAGCAGGATGATATCGGAACTTTCCACGATGGGACGAAAGCTGTCGTGCGCCGATCCTCGAATCAGGATACGGTCGCCGGGAACCAGGCTCAGCCGGGTGGTGGCGGAGACGTAAAGCCCGATGCCCTGATCCTGCACAAACAGAGTCTTTTCGTACCCTCTGAAGTAAGTGACGGTAGCCTCGAACTCAACCCCTGGCGCCAGCGCCGCCTTGGCATTTGTAAGTGAGTGGATTTGGCGCAGACTGGTGAGCGTGCCTGGTGCGGCTGCAAGAACAGCCGTGGCCCAGACTACGAGGATTGCGAGCGCGAGGGTCGATCTCTTCATTCGGAGGGTCCCACTGGACCCGTGTTGGCATTATTAGAAGGGTTATATCGGCAGGAAACCCCAAATTCATCAATGCGGTATACGAATGGGCGGACATCCGGCGTAGAGGGATGGTGGATAGCTTCACGAAAGCGAAAGTTCTACCCCTCAGGAGCTGTTGAGGACCGTATCGAAGGGCTGTATGGATGGAGAGAGGCCTGGCTCGAGGGAGGGCGGAAATTGCTTTAGTCGAATTGACGCGCGGAGTGTTTCGCCACATACATGTTGGCATCCGCGGCATTGAGAATGTCGTCCTTGTTGATGCCGTCTTCGGGGTATAGGGCGATGCCGACGCTGGCCGAGCCTTGAATGCTGTATCTCTCGATAAGAAACGGCTCGTCCATGCTTCGCTCCAGCCTCTGCGCAATCTCTTCGACTTCAGCGCGGCTGCGCACCACTGGAACGAGGACGGCAAACTCGTCGCCTCCCAGGCGTGCCAGGAGATCGTGCGGGCGAAGCTGCCGTTTCATCCGAAGGGCAACGTCCTGTAGAAATCGGTCGCCAACCTGGTGGCCATAAAGGTCATTCACCTGCTTGAACTGGTCGAGATCGATGTAGATGAGGCCAAAGACACTGGCGTTGAGGCGTGCTTCCTCAATCAGGCTGTCTAGGTGCTTATCGAGGTAGAAGCGGTTGTGCGTGTCGGTGAGCAGGTCAAATTCTGAGCGGTGGCGCAGATCGGAGTAGATACGGCGGGTTTCAATGGCGAGCGAAGAGAGCGCGATAGCCATGGAGAGAGCTTCGGACTCGATGGGGCGCGGTTCTGTAAGCGGATCGAGAGCGGCAAAAATGGTGCCCAGCGCGGGCCCGGATCGGCCAGGGATAACCTCTTGAACAACGCGGAAAGCGGTCAGTTTGGGTGGGCAGTTGCCCAGTTGGGCGCCCTCCGCAATCTGGCACCAGCAAGGCGCTCCTTTCAGCTTGCATGAGACGAGTTCCGTGATCTGCTCAATGATCTCGGCCAGCGGCTTGGAGCCATTAATGTCCTCGAGGATGCGGCTGCGGCGGCGTTCGATGTAGGCCACTTCAGCAGTTTGCCGGCGGCTATCGCGTTCCAGCGTCCAGCCCCTGGCTCCAGCTGCGAGGGCCACAATGAAAAGCAGGCCAACCGCAACAATCAGGTTATCGACGCTGAGCAGGGTCGGTTTGGCTACAACGGCCAGATCGTCGAAGGAACGAAGCAGTACGTCGACCGCAACCGGCCCGTGAAACGGATCGGAGCCATATTGAAGCACGCAAACCCCTGTCACGCGGACTTTGGATCCGACAGCAGCCTGCTTCATCGGGGGGATATTTGCGCCGGCATTTTCCGGATGGCGATAAATTGCGGAAAAAAGCTTTCCATCGGCGACCAGGACATACTCATCTTGAGCAGCCTCCCGCTGGGACATCAGGACCTGTCCCTCGATCGAGACCAGGTCGAAAGCTCTTGTGCCCAGGGCCAGTTCTTCCCCCGTAACCTGCCGCGGTGCAATTGGAGAGAAAAACTGGCTGTCCTGGATTTCGCTGTGAATCAGGGTCAACGATGTACCGTTTACTTCCGGAAAACCGGTAGCATCCGCCAAGTCGCCCACGCGCAGCGGGCCTTCGAACTTGGTTACCACCCACAGGCTTTTGTCGCCGTTTTGCAGGACCGCTGCTGAGCCCGGCTGATAGTAGGTAATAGTCCCCTCAACCCGGACCCTTTTTGTCTCGTCATGGACATAATAGGCAGACAGGACCTCGTCCATCGGAGTGAGTGGGAGACCGTCCGGGCTTGTCGCGGCCCGCTTCAAGACCCGAATATCCGCTGGGTCACAAACTTCGAGCACAATTCCGGTGAGCTGGTTCTTGGTATCGAATAATCCCGCGGCAACTCCGGTAATCTCAACCTCGGCATCCAAGAGATCTTTGGAGTTGTTTGCCTTGGTGTTGAGGGCTGTAGCATCAATTGATCCGCCGTCCATCAGCAGTTTGAGGTCGATGCCGGGCTGGTTCACGTACGTGACTGTGTCCATGCTGCGAACCGTCCCGCGGACGGTAACTCTCAAGCTGTCCATTTCTCCGCGGATTAACTGTGCAAAACCTGCGGCGATGGGGGTGGGAAGGGAACCGGCTTGAAGCTTTGTGATGCTGTCGCCCAGGACGTCGGGCCGATAGCTGTCCCTGGTTTTTCCTCGCACCAGCACTCGGTCGCCTGGAACGAGAGTCAGGTTGGGCATCGCCTGGACGTAAATGGCTTCGACCCCCTCCTGAACAAAGAGGTCGATGTCGGTCTTGATGTAGTAGGTGACTGTAGCCTCGAATGCGACCGGCAGCCCCTTGGCGGCATCCGCCTTGGAAAGAGAATGGACGGCGTGCAGCGTCGTTAGGGTGCCGGGATCGGCTGCATGGGCAACCAAAGTGCATCCGAAAAAGATCGCCAATGCTGAAAGTGCTCGCTTCATTGAGGAACCACTAAGCCACATTTCAATCAGAAGCCCTCAAATCGATCTGCCCGCAGGAATGCTGCGTCAATTCCCCTGCCGAATACTGGATTCGAGGATCCGCTTTGAGCTTGCGACCTCGGTGTGTCGCTGCTTTTCCGGCATGTTGCATTTATCGTACATCCGATGAGTGCGGACAACTGTCCGCGTTGTGTATCCTTCGGGTTCTTTTGTTGAGGTTGGAGCCTGCTGGCGAGGTTCTCCGGAGCGTTTCGATTCGCGCTCACGCGCCGGACGAGGATAGAACATTGCTCAGGAGCGCTGTTTCGGAGTGAACTCGTCCTTATGGGGATCGGACCCGGGAGCGGGCTGCGGAGGCCGGGTGTGTTTGGTGTGCTTGGTGACATACATAGCGGCGTCGGCCGCGCTAAGCAGGCTGTCTTTAGTTGTACCGTCTTCGGGATAGAGGGCGACGCCGACACTCGCGGCTCCACGAAGGGTGTAGCCTTCCACAGTAAAGGGCTCGTTGAAGCAGTGCTCGAGCCGCAGCGCGATTTCTTCAACGCCGGCGCGGCTCGGAACCACCGAGACGAGGGCGGCAAACTCATCGCCTCCAAGCCGGGCGAGCAGGTCGTGCGAGCGCAACTGGCGTGTCATGCGGAGAGATACTTCCTGGAGATATAGGTCGCCGACCTGGTGGCCATAGATGTCGTTGACCTGCTTGAATCCATCGAGATCGATGTAGATCAAGCCGAAGATGCCGGCATTCTCCCGGGCCTGTTCAATCCGCGATTCGAGCAGCTTGTCGAGCGAGAACCGGTTATGCAGGTCGGTAAGTAGATCGAATTCAGACCGGTGGAGTAGATCGGAGTAGAGTCGCCGGGTCTCAATGGCCAGCGTGGCGAGGCGCGCGCCGACGGAGAGGGCTTCGAACTCGACATCGGTGGGTTGGGTGTGAGCGTCGAATGCTACGTAGATTGTGCCGAGAGGCGAACCGTTCCGGCCGAGGATTTTCTCGTGGGCAACTCGAAGGGATTCCAGTCGGTCCGGAACGGTCCCGAGCCGTGCGCCATCGGTAACTTCGCACCAGCTTGGAGCGCCATTGAGCCGGAAGGAAACCAGACCGACGATTTGTTCGAGGATCTCGGCCAGAGGGCGTGAACCGTTGATGTCCTCAAGAATGTGGCTTCGGCGCTGTTCCAACTGGGCCATTTGGCGGCCGAGGGCAGCCTCGGCCTCCGTTCGTGCGGCCAGTGCAGCCGTCTGGCGGCGAACTTTCCGTTCCAGGGACCAGGCTCTGGCGCCGCCGATAAAGACGACAACCAGCAAGACACCGATGAGGTTGATCAGGTTGCGGACGTTCAGCGGCGAGGGTGGCGCGACGACGGTTATATCGTCGAAGGAGCGTAGCAGTATATTGAACGGCACTTCCTCGCCGGGGGTAATTGCGTTTGCGTCGACCACCATGCAAATTCCGGTGACGCGAGCCTTGGCGCCAAGAGGGACCTTCGTCATGGGAGACAGCGGACTGCCCGCCGGGGGGTGGTGGTAGATGGCCGTGAAAAGCTGTCCGTTTACGCTCAGAACATACTCATCCTGCGCGGCTTCCCGCACCTCAGTGACAACTTCGCCCTCTGTGGAGACCAGATCCTGCTGGTGACCAATGGCGGAATTGCTGCTCCAAAAGGCCAGATCTCGCCAGGAAGCTGGGATTGGAACTATCGGGGCGTAGACGCCCGTGTCTTTGATCTCCGCATCGGAGAGGGTCAAAACCCGTTCGTGCGCTTCGGGGAAACCGGTGGCGTCGGCCAAGTCGCCCACGCGCAGCGGCTCGCGGCTATGGGTTGAGATCCACAGGCTTTTGGGTCCGTCCTGCAGCACAATTGCCGACCCCGGTTGGTAGTAGGTGATGGTTCCATGCACACGGACGCGGGAAGTCAGTTCGCGCACATGGTAGACGGAGAGGATGCGGTCCATCGGGGTCACGGGGAGAGACCACGGATTGTTGTCGGCATGATGCAGAATGTGAACATTGTTCAGCGACGATACATAGACCACCACTCCGGTCTGCTGCATTTTGTCATCGAATTTTCCAGCGGCCACTCCGTCAAGTTCCACATCGGCATCGAGCAGGTCAGCGAGAGCATCCACATCGTCGTTGTCCAGGTCTACTTCGAAGTGGCCTCCGTCCGTCACCGCTTGCAGTCGTGCACTGCGAACCGCACCTGCGCCGCCGACCACAATGTCCGCGGCCCGGACAGTTGCATGGAGACTCACGAAAAGCGAATCGCGCTCGGCACGCACCAGCTCATCGAACGTCACAGGCAAGGGCGCGGGCAAGTTGCCGTGGTGCAGCACAGTCACCTTGCTACTAACCACAACCGGTCGAAAGCTGGGACGGGTAACCCCTTCAACCCGAATGCGGTCCCCGGCCTGGAGTCTCAGATTCGCAATGGGCCGGACGAAGATCGCGCAATTATCGTCCTGAACGAAAAGAAGGTTCTCATAACTCCGGGAGTAGACCACAGTGGCCTCAAGGTCTACCGGCAGACTATGAGAAGCCTGAGCGTTATCCAACGCGTGGATGGCGCACAAGTTGGTTAGCGGCCCGGAAGGAGCAGCCAGGGCGGCAGTTGAGCAGCCGAGAATCATCGCAACAACCGGTATCAATCTCTTCATCGGGAGATCATCGGGTCGCACCGCAGTTGTCCTCATCGATTTCTAACGATCTGTATCGGCAGATTTCGCTTTATCAATCACTGCAGCGTAAAGAAAGGGGAGAGATTTAGCCGGTTTGCTTTCACCGTAAATCTTCACCGGATCATCTTACTCCCACCTGAGTCTGTTTTAATGGCCAATGGGTCTTACCGGGCTGAAGTTGGCCTGTCGGAAATGGCTGCGAGCCTATGCGCAGGCCAGTTCATGAGAGGCGCATTCTCCACTTAACGGCGAGGAGCAATGGCCCAGGCAAGTCGCAGGAGATGTTTGCATGTCGGAAAGTAAGGAAAGAAACCGCGAAGAGGCATCGTTTTCGTATAGCGGCACTCAGGTTTTGCCGACGCGCCGGATTCGCGTCATCGGCGTGCCGCTTGACATGGGCGCAAGCCGCCGCGGGGTGGATATGGGTCCCTCGGCCATGCGAGTGGCGGGGCTGGAAGCGCGCCTTGAATCGCTGGGGCACCAGGTGACCGATGGCGGCAACATCCGCGTGGAGGTTGCCGAAACGCGCACGTCCGGCGATAAAAGTGCCCGGTATCTTACCGAGATTGCTGAAACCTGCACTCGAACGGCTGAGGCTGTAGTCAAGACGCTGGAAGAGGGGATGACTCCGCTGGTGCTGGGCGGGGATCACTCGCTGGCGGCTGGATCGGTTTCCGGCGTCTCGGAATTCTATCGCCGCCAGGGGCAGAAGATTGGCGTGATATGGATCGATGCTCACTCCGACATCAACACCCCGGAAACATCCCCATCGGGGAACGTTCACGGCATGCCTCTGGCCGCATTGCTCGGTTTGGGACCGGAGCGGCTGGGAAGCATTTTTGGCTATTCGCCCAAGGTTGCGCCGGAGAACACGGTGTTGATCGGCGTGCGGGACATCGATTCCGCTGAGCGGGAGAATATTCGCCGCGCCGGAGTGGCCGAAGTCTACACCATGCGCGACATCGACGAGCGCGGGATGCGCTCCGTGATGGAAGAGGCTCTGCGCGCTGCTGGGCGAGGGACTGCTGGATACCATGTGTCGCTGGATATGGACTGGATTGACCCGGAAGATGCGCCGGGTGTAGGCACGCCGGTGCGCGGCGGGGCGACGTACCGGGAGGCACATCTGGCGATGGAGATTCTCGCCGATCACGGAAGGCTGTTGAGCTTCGAGATTGTGGAAGTAAACCCGGTGATCGACGAGCATAATCGAACGGCGGATCTGGCGGTAGAACTGGCCTGTTCGGCGTTTGGGAAGAAGATACTGTGAAGTTGAAGGCGGTTCGACAGTGTTCGGCAAAGCCGGAGAGAAAGAGAATCAGGGTTACAATTGAATGGAGAGATCGGAGCGCGAGCGAGATGGCCAAGAAATCCCTGACGAATTCGAACGACGGTAAATCTCGCAAACTCGATCCGAGAGGCGCCACTTATACGCGCGATTTCAAGCGTGCGGCGAGGTCTTTTACACGGGAAGCTACGCAGTCGCCCGAGCAAGCGCTGGCAGTGCTGATTGAGGCAGGTATTTATACTCCCACCGGCCGACTTACGAAGAACTACCGATAGATTGTGCATCATCTCTCGACCAGCTTCGTGCTCGCGTATCACGGCTGCGACCGTAAATTAGGAGAAAGCCTCTTCTACGGAACCAAATCACTCAAGCCAAGTGACAACGACTATGACTGGTTGGGGCCGGGCGTGTATTTCTGGGAATCCAACCCGCGTCGTGCGCTGGAATTTGCTCGCGAGAAACAGAAACGCGGAAGTGAAATTCTTCGGCCATTTGTTTTGGGTGCTGTAGTCGATCTGGGACTTTGTCTTGACCTTACCACGAAGGACTCGCTTGAGGATTTGAGGGAAGCGCATCGGAGCCCGGTGGGAACCATTGGCCCGACCGGCGGTTCACTTCCACTCAATGGCCCGGAGAATTGGCGTCGACGATTGGATTGCGCAGTCATTCGGTTTCTTCACTTAATCAGACGACGGGAAGGATCGGAGCCTATCGACACCGTACGAGGCATTTTCACGGAGGGCAATCCCATCTATTCTGGTTCTGCGTTTCTTGAGAAAACTCATGTGCAGATAGCAGTGGTTAATCCGGAATGCAACAAAGCGGTATTTCGCGTACCTAAAGCGGGGATCAAATAGCAGAATGGCAAAAAAACTGCGTGTTGGCGTATTGTTTGGCGGGCGGAGCGGGGAGCATGAGGTCTCCCTGCTTTCGGCGGCTTCGATTTTGAAGGCTATTGATCGGAAGAAGTTCGATGTGGTGCCGATCGGAATTAACAAGAGCGGGCATTGGCTCACTTCGAGCGCGGCGCAGGGGCTGCTGGAGGGTTCCGTCCCGGATGCGCCGCCAGTCGCGGGTATTCCAAAAAAGCTGCGGGCTGGAGATCCAGCGGCGACGCCTGGAGCGCGTGTGCTGGCTGAGGGCCAACCGACTTTGCTGGCGCCACAACCGGCGGAGACATCGGCGCTGAATAGCGACGCAGCGCTGGGCGGGCAATCGCTCGATGTTGTGTTCCCTGTGCTTCATGGGACGTTTGGCGAAGATGGGACCATTCAAGGGCTTTTCGAGCTGGCCGGGATTGCGTATGTCGGTTCGGGTGTCCTTGGCTCCGCCGCGGGTATGGACAAGGACATCATGAAGCGGCTGTTTCAGCAAGCGCGGCTGCCTATCGTCAAGCACGTCACAATCCTTCGGGCAGAGTGGGAAAAGCAGCCGCGCAAAGCCATTCAGAGAATAGAAGGGGCGCTCAAGTATCCGGTGTTTGTGAAACCGGCGAACCTGGGATCTTCGGTGGGAATCAGCAAGGCGCACGACCGCGGCGAACTCGGCCCTGCGCTGAACGAGGCGGCGAAATTCGACCGAAAACTGGTGATTGAGCAGGGTGTTGGAGGCGTTCGACGCGGTGGAGTTTCGGCCAAGGCGCGGGAACTCGAAGTCGGCGTTCTCGGCAACGACGACGCGAAGGCAAGCGTGGTGGGCGAGATTATTCCCGGCAAAGAATTCTACGACTACGAAGCAAAATACCTGTCCGAAGGCTCGGTCCCAGTGATTCCCGCCAGGCTCACGAAGGCCGAAACAAAGCAGATTCGCGAAATGGCCGTCGCGGCGTTTAAGGCCTGCGATCTCTCGGGGCTGGCGAGGGTCGACTTCCTCATGGAACCTGATGGCAAGCGGCGCATCTACCTGAATGAAGTGAACACGCTACCCGGGTTTACCTCGATCAGCATGTATCCAAAGCTGTGGG
>Ga0182016_10008200_pt1 | contig 10601 bp, 9 predicted proteins | sample 712S2MmetaG_FD_120491 | JGI IMG/M metagenome (GOLD analysis project Ga0182016, IMG submission 120491) | Permafrost microbial communities from Stordalen Mire, Sweden - 712S2M metaG | ecosystem: Environmental > Terrestrial > Soil > Wetlands > Permafrost | place: Sweden: Stordalen | collected...
CGCAACCGGATTCGCCACGAACTGCTCCCCTTGCTCCGCAAAAAGTATCAGCCCGGCCTGGACCAGACCGTTTTGCGCGTGATGGAAATTGTCGGGGCCGAGTCCGGGTTCGTGGCCGACGTCGCCAGGGATTTTGGCGCCCGCCAAAATCCAGTCCGCCCGCCGCCTGCCGCCGCCAAATTCGATTCCTTGCCCCTGGCCGTCCAACGGAAGGTTTTGCAGCAGCAACTGATCGGAATGGGTTTGCCGCCGGAGTTTGAACTCATCGAGCAACTGCGCCAGGCCCCCGGCAAAAAGGTGAGCGTCAGCTCCCGCCTGTCAATCGCGCGGGATGGCCGGGGGGAAATTTGCCGCTCGGAACCATCGTCCGCTGCTTTTGCCGCCGGGGAATTAAAATTAACCGTGTCAGACCAACCCGGCCGGACGGCTTTTGGCGGGCGCGGATTTCACTGGCGGGTGCAGGCGCTCAACCGCTTTTCGCCGCCCCGAAAACAACCGGTGCCCGGAACGGCTTCCGCCCGGGAATGTTTCGATGCGGATCGGATCGGCCCCGAAATCATTTTGCGCCACTGGCGGCCGGGCGACCGGTTCCAGCCCATTGGCCTCAAATCAGCCGCCAAGTTGCAAGACTTGTTTGTCAATGCCAGGATTTCCGCCGCCCGCCGCCGCGAGTTGGTGCTGGCGGCCACTCCCGCCGGCGGCATTTTCTGGGTGGAAGGCCTCCGCATTGCCGAAGCGTTCAAACTCACGCCCCAAACCCGCCGCCAGCTGGTTTGGCGGTTTTCCTTGTCGCCGGCCGGAGCCAGAACCCAGCCTTTTCGCTCGTCCACCCCCACGCCTGCAAAAAATGCCTGAAAAAAAGGTTGCAAGGGATTGGTGATTCCGTTACTTTCACCCTTCCGTTTCTCCAGAACAGAAAACGGTCAATTTATCGCGATTTTTTAACGCAAATGCCGACAATTAATCAACTGGTCCGTAAGGGCCGTAATAAAGTCAAGTACAAGTCCAAGTCGCCTGCCTTGGAAAACTCGCCGTTCCGCCGTGGGGTGTGTATTCAGGTTATGACGCGTACCCCCAAAAAGCCGAACTCGGCCATGCGCAAAGTCGCCAAGGTCCGCCTGACCAACGGCTACGAGGTCATCGCTTACATCCCCGATGAAGGCCATAATTTGCAGGAACACTCCATCGTGCTCGTGCGCGGCGGCCGTGTAAAGGACTTGCCCGGTGTCCGCTATCACATCGTGCGCGGCACGCTCGACGCCGCCGGCGTCGAAAAACGCCGCGTCAGCCGCTCAAAATACGGCGTGAAACGGCCCAAGGCCGCCAAGCCTGCCGCCGCCAAGTAAACCGTATCAACCCGTTTAACGCTTTAACCATTTAATACCATGTCTCGCAGACGCCAAGCATCCAAACGGCCCCTGGCCAAGGATGGCAAGTACCAGAACACGCTGGTCAGCCGCCTCGTCAACACCGTCATGATTTCCGGCAAGAAGAGCACCGCCCAGCGCATTGTCTATGGTGCCTTCGATACCATCTCCGAAAAAAATCCGGCCAGCAACCCGATCGAAATCTTGCAGCGCGCCGTCGATAACGCCAAGCCGCGCATCGAAACCAAGGCCCGCCGCGTCGGTGGCGCCACCTACCAGGTACCCCTCGAAATTCCCTCCGACCGCCAGAACGCCCTCGCGCTCCGCTGGATCGTTGATTTTGCCGACAACCGTAAAGGCCAGCCCATGAAGGCCGCCCTCGCCACGGAAATCCTCGAAGCTTATCAGGGGCAGGGCAATGCCATCCGTAAACGTGACGAAGTTCACAAGATGGCCCAGGCAAACAAGGCGTTTGCCCATTTCCGTTGGTAGTAATGATTTCTCTTGCGCCCCGACGGAAATCGCCGGGGCGTTTTTTGTTCCCAGACCGGTTGTTGTCACAATTTTCAAACTATGAGCGCTGAAGCCAAACCTGTTAATTCGCCCACCCGCGAATACACCCTCGAACGTACCCGTAATATCGGTATCGCCGCGCATATCGATGCCGGCAAGACCACCACCACCGAGCGAATCCTCTTTTACACCGGCCTTATCCACAAGATCGGTGACGTCGATGACGGCAATACCGTGACGGATTGGATGGAGCAGGAAAAAGAGCGCGGCATCACGATTACCTCCGCCGCCGTTACTTGCTTCTGGACGCAGAAATGCATCAAGCCCGGTGAAGGCGATATTTACAAGGCCTTCAAGGACGTCGCCCACCGTATTAATATTATCGACACCCCGGGACACGTCGACTTCACCGCCGAAGTCGAGCGTTCCATGCGCGTGCTCGACGGCGCCGTCGCTGTGTTCTGTGGCGTGGCCGGCGTTCAGCCCCAGTCCGAAACCGTCTGGCGCCAGGCCACCAAATACAAGGTGCCCCGCATCGCCTTCGTCAACAAAATGGACCGTACCGGCGCCAATTTTGATAACGCCCTGGCCGACATGCGCAACAAGCTGAAAGCCTACGCCTTCCCCATTTTCCTCCCCATCGGCGCCGAGGAAAATTTCGCCGGCCTCATCGACGTCGTCAATCAGAAGTGTTTCTGGTTCGGCGAAGGCGATGTCGTCAACGAAGGCTTGAATTACGAGGTTCGCGAAATCCCGGCCGAACACAAGGACCGCGCCCAGGCCGCTCTCGCCGACTTGATCGAGGCCGTCTCCAACAAGGATGACGCGCTGGCGGAACTCGTGCTCGAGGAAAAACCCATCGATGCCGCGGCCCTCAAGGCCGCCATCCGCCGCCTGACCTGCAAAATCGAACTCGTGCCCGTGCTCTGCGGTTCCGCCTTCAAGAAAAAGGGCGTGCAGGTGCTCGTTGACGCCGTCGTGGATTATCTGCCCAGTCCGCTCGATGTCCCCCCCGCCGAAGGCACCGAGCCCGGCACCGATAACAAGATCGTCGTCGAGACCAATGACCACGCCAAATTCTGTTCGCTCGCGTTCAAGCTCTGGACCGATCCTTATGCCGGTAAATTGGTGTTTTTCCGGATCTATTCCGGCCAGTTGAAAAAAGGCGACACGATCTACAACCCCCGCACGCGCAAACGCGAACGGGTCAGCCGCCTCATGGTCATCCAAGGCAGTGAGCGCAAGGATATCAGCGAAGTTCATGCCGGGGATATCGCCGCCCTGGTCGGCCTCCGCAATATCACCACCGGTGATACCTTGTGTGACGAGGACTTTGACGTGACGCTCGAACCGCCAACGTTCCCCGAGCCCGTCATCAGCATGGCCGTCGAACCCAAGACCAAACAGGATCGCGACAAGATGTCCGAAGGCCTGCAGCGGCTTGCGGAGGAAGACCCGACCTTCCGCTGTTTCACCAACGAGGAAACCAGTCAGCTCATCATCGCGGGCATGGGCGAGTTGCACCTCGAAATCATCATCGACCGGCTCAAACGCGAATTCAAGGTCGAGGCCAACACCGGCGCACCGCAAATCGCCTACCGCGAGACGATCACCAAAAACGCCGAGGGCGAAGGCAAGTTCATCCGTCAATCCGGCGGTAAGGGCCAGTACGGCCACGCCTGTATCACCGTCGCACCCAATGAAAAGGGCAAGGGGGTCGAAATCGTCGATGAAATTGTCGGCGGCTCCATTCCCAAGGAATACATCCCGGCCGTCATCAACGGCATCGAGGAAGCCATTAAAGGCGGCGTCTATGCCGGCTACCAAGTCATCGATATCAAAGTTGAGGTCGTGGACGGCTCGTTCCATGAAGTGGACTCGAATGAACTCGCATTCCGCATGGCCGGCATTTTTGCCTTGAAAGACGCCTTCAAGAAAGCCGGTCCCATTCTGCTCGAACCGCTCATGAAGGTCGAATGCACCACCCCTGACGAATATCAGGGCGACCTGCTCGGCGATATCAATCGTCGTCGCGGCACGATTGTCAGCATCGAGGCCAAGCATGGCCAGACCGTCCTCAACGCCCAGGTGCCGCTGGCTGAAATGTTTGGTTATGCCACCGCCATCCGTTCGCTTTCCAAAGGCCGCGCTTCGTACTCGATGGAGCCGATGACCTTTGCCCAGGTGCCCAATAGCGTCCTCACCACCATCATGGATGCCGCCGCCAAGAAACCCGCCGCGCGCACTTGATCCGCTTTGCCCAATCAAAAAGCCGGAACCCTCAGTTCCGGCTTTTTTTGTTGCGCGCCCCGACCTGGCAGGTTATCCGATGTGCAGAGCGTTCGGAATCCCTTGGTCAAAGGTGACCAACTGCATTGAATTTTTCCGAGCCAGTTCAAACAGATGACCGTCGGTGATGGCTTGGGGTCGTTTAACAAAGGCTGGCAGATGCGCCACGCCAACATCATCCGGGATCAACTCAAACCGAATCTTGGAGGAAGACTTTAGCGCATCAAGGGCTTGCTTGGCGGTCTTGATATCGGGCTGCAAACCCGTGACGACCGAGACTCTTACGAACCCAATTTCCGTAATGGAGCAGGTGTGCAAACCGCGGGCCGTGGTGGCCACGGAAAGGAACCAATGGGTGGCCTTGGCGTGAAACACGTGTCCCGTATGGGCCAGCGCGATCAAGGCATTCACGTCCAGCAGTTATCTCATGGGAAATCGGTCAACGCCGTGCGCACATCCTCGCTCGAAACCTTCACCTCTGGCGGAGATTCCGTGATCTTTAATCCCGTCGCCGGGTCAACAATAAGCCTCGGGCGTTCACGCCCACGCGACTCCGGCGTTAAAATGATGGAGTCCCCATCAACCCGGCAGCTAAATTTGCTGCCCGGGCGCAATTGCAATCGCGCGCGAACCGGTTTGGTCAGCACCACCCGCCCCCTACTGGATAGTGTTACCTTCATGGCTTACTGTTTTGCCTGTGCCTGCGTAAGTCAAGCCTGCGATTGAGGTGCAGAATCCAGGTTGGCTTCGCCTCCGCGCCCAACGACGGGCGCGATGAGCCGCTCAATGCTGGCCGCAACAAATTGAAACTCATCTTGTTGGCGTCAAGTTTCGGCCGGAAAACATGAAAACTGCTGCTGCCAGTGCCGCGTTGCTCACGAGTGCGCTCCGTGCCGGCTTATCACCCGCTTTTGCGGTGCTGCGTTACGACGACCGCAAACTTGCGGGCTTGAACGATATGACGTGGCTTGCGACGCGGCGTGCGGCACTTTCAGCCCCGGGCCAAGGTCAGATACCAATCGTCGAAATTCTACGTTGTCGGCAAGCTGCCTGGCGGCCAACTGGCGCAAGCGGTCCACCGTCTCTGAAGGAAGTTGAAGTGATGTGGGGACGGTATTGAAAAAGTGGCGGTCGGATTCGTCGGGCAGTTGATTGAAGTGCAGTTGGATAACATAGGTCGTAATTGGGGGCGGCTGGGAATCGCCCGCGCCGGTGCGTTCACGGGAAAGACGGCTCATGATCTCCTTGAACAATTCAATGGTCTCGAAGGAATAATGGCTCACCGTAACCTGGCCAACGGAGCCGAGCAGCGCTCTAAAACCAAGCGGGTGTTCTTTGGAGTCCCAGCCGTAGTCAAAGTCCCTATCCGCATCAACGACTATGAGGGCAACGCGGCGGGGGAGTCTCAAAGGCACACCGGGTAATTGAGCGGACTGTTCGCGGGCGATGATCCGATCAATTGCGCCCCTCAATCCGAGATAGTCGGAAAATCCGCCATCAACCAAGTGGATGAATTGTCGATGCCCGTCCGTATAGGAGCGAGCCTGAGAAGCGACGTATCTCATGCGAGCCGAGGTCGCCGGGTTGTCCAGTATGGACGGTATCCATTCCGGCTCGGCTTTCGCTTGCTTCACCGAATAATTTTTCAGATTCACAGGGGTTAGACAAAGGGGGAGCGCCGAGGAAGCCGCCACTGCGCGGGAAATCCGGAATTGCGACAAGTCCGACCGTATCAGGTCAAATTCATCCTGGGTGAATTCGAACCGGGCGCCAGAAGCGATGTCCGTCGCATTGACGCAGAGAAATGGGCGGTCGCGCCGGGCCATTAAATCGCCAAACGTCGCGCCCTTGAAGAGCAGGTGATCATAATACTCCGCCGCCAAATCGCTCCGGCTAAATCCCGGTGAGGCTAGCCTTACCAGATTCCAAGGAGCTAGAAGCCGGAGAAGCAAATCGGTCTGCACATCTTTTTTAAGAAATTGCGATTCGTAGTCCGAGAAGATGCGGTCGCCCCAGAGGGCATAGTAAGCGGCGGTGAAGCTACCGCCGGATACCGAGGAAATGATGTCCACATCGTCCAGCAACCGGTGTTGCTCTTCCTCCGCGCCCACCCGCGTGTGCGCGAGTTCCTCCAGCACCCCATACGACAGCGAGGCGGCACGCGTGCCGCCGCCGGAAAAGGCGAGCATCAAGAGCAAATCGGGGGATTTCGTTGGCGGTGCGGCTTGGCGAAACCGATAGCCGGTGGCCGGGTTGCTCGAAACCAGCCGTGCATTCTGCGGGAAATGGGCGCAGCCGCTGGCGAGCAGCAGAACAGCGAGGAGAAATGGTATCGTTGAACCTCTCATCTGTGGGATGCTCTGGGGCCGATCCATGGCGATTTGCAATTGCACAGACCCAGCCTGCTTTCGGAGCTTTGGTTTCCGACTGTAGAACAATACAGCTGGGTCCGGTCTTTCGCTTTCGCGTTCTAAGCCTGATCGCCCGGATTTGTTGTGCCACATCGCGCCGAAGACAAACGATTCAGCCACCAGCAAAACCAACAAGGCACTCACGTTTCCCTCCTTTCAATAAAATAAGTGCTGATGAAAGACATCGGAGCATCCCCAAACGAAATGTCCATTGTGCGCGAATGGAGTCCCAGCGCGCCGCCACCGGTGTTGATGGCGATTCGTTTGATGCCGCTCATCGCCTCGATTTTCCGATTAAGGTTCATATTTCAAAAATCATTTTGCGGTCGTGGCCTGCGCGAGCTGCGGCTGCCGGTCCAGCGTTTCCCAGCCGCCGCCGAGCGATTTGTAAAGCCCGATCAGATTTGCCGAAATGGTGCGATCGCTTTGCACCAGCGCGTCCTGTGCCTGATAGAGCGAGCGCTCGGCGTCGAGGACGTTGATGAAGTTCGACAGGCCATTGGCATAAAGCTGATTCGCCAGGCGCCAGGATTCCTCACTGGACTTGACCGCATCTTCCAATTGCTGTCGGCGGATTTGTTCTTTGGCGTAGGCCGTCAGCGCATTTTCCACGTCTTCAAACGCGCGCAACGCGGTGTTCTCGTAATTCGCCAGCACCTGCTCTTGCCGCGCGGTTTGAGCTTTGACATTGGCACGGATGCGCCCGGCATCGAAAATTCTCCATTGCACGGCGGGACCAACCGACCAGAATTGGCTGCCGGACTTGAACCAGTCGTCCGCGCCGGTGCCTTCAAAACCGGCGAGACCGGTCAGAAAAAATTTGGGGAACAAATCCGCTTTGGCCACGCCGATGTTCGCGGTCGCCGCGGCCAGTTGGCGTTCCGCCAGGGCCACGTCGGGCCGCCGCAACAACAATTCCGAAGGCAATCCAACCGGCACGACCGGTGGCGCGGCTGGAATGGGTGCGACGGTTGCCAATTCTGTTTCCAACGATTCGGGCGTTTGTCCGAGCAAAACGCCGAGCCGGTGAATGGAGGCTGCGAGCGCCGTTTCCAGCGTCGGCACGGCCGCGCGTGTGGTGGCGAGAACGGTGTTGGCTTGTTGCACATCGAGGTCGCTGGTCAAGCCGTTGGTGAAACGGTTTTGCCCAATCGCCAGCGATTGCTCCTCCGCGCGGATGTTGTCGCGGGCAATTTCCAAGCGCCGCTGGTAACCGCGCGCTTCGACATAGTTGCGCGCGACTTCGCCGAGCAGCGTGACGAGCACATCGCGTTCGCCAAATTGCATGGCGGCAACTTGCTCTTTGGCTGCCTCCGTGGCACGGCGGGTGCCGCCAAACACGTCAATTTCCCACGTGGCATCGAAACCCGCCTGATATACATTATTTTCATAGGCACTTGATGGAAGCGGCGGAATCGAGTTGAGCACCGGTTGATTTTGACTTTGCCGTTGCCGCGCATAAGAACCGGCGGCGTCCACCGACGGCCATAAATCAGCGGCGGCGATGCGATATTGCGCGCGCGCCTCGCGCGCGCGCGCCTGGGCGATTTTCAAATCCAGGTTGGATTGAGCGGCGCGCTCGATCAAGGAGTCCAACTCCGCATCGTGAAAGTTTTTCCACCACGCCGCCGTCGCTGCGGCGGAATTGGTTTCGCCTCCGGGCAGGGGTTCACTCCAATTCGTCGGCGCTTTGGTTTCCGGCTTGTGATAGTTTGGCCCGACGCTGGGAAGGTTGGCGCAACCGCCGGCAAAGAACGCCAGCAGGGTCACGGCTGAATAATAATTTAATTTCATGATGTTTGTGTCGTTTGGTTTTGAATTTGTCAGGAACGAATGCTTTGCATTAAATCCGCCGAGAGCGCTGTCTCCGCAATTCCGTCAAGCGGTGGACACACTGTGGCGCGAACGATGTTTGCGGGATTGATGGCGCCAATGCCGCCCGCCTTCAGACGAAACGGAATGGCTGGCAGGTCTAGCAAATGATTCCAAAGATGGCGCTTTTCCTGAATGGTCGCCGGAATGATGGTTTCCAGCTTCAGGCGAATCATCCAGTCGCCTAGGGTGTGGATTTCCGCCAGCATGACGAGTTTGTTATCTGCTGCCGCCGATGCCTGCAAGTCGGCGAGATGAACCAACGCGTCGTCGTTGACTTCAACCACATCCATCCAACCGCTGGGCAGCGGCAGAGGCGGCGGCGACGCCGTGTGCGCCACGATCATGTCAATGGTCCGTGTGGGAATGGCGCTAAGACTGTGTTCCGAAGCCAGCGTGAGCAAAAGTGGTTGGAAGAGCCGTGGAGTGACCAATTGTCGCAGCGTCGTTTCGGCGATCTGTCGGTCGTTTTGAAGGAAGCGCGTGCGCCATCCGTCTTCGGTGCAAATGTCCAGCGTCAAATCAAGGTTGGTGGTTTTCATAATTATGGTTCTGTTGTTGTGTTTTCGAAATTAGTTCAGTGCATCATTACTTCTCTATGGCCTTCGCCTTTCTTGAAAAGCAGCACCAGCGGCACCGACAGCAAGCAGATCATCGCAAGCCAGCGGTATTCATCCACGAAGCCCAGCATGTTGGATTGTAGGATCAATGATTGGTAAATCGCGCCTAGCGTGCCCGGTTCGGCTTGGGCGGCTGCCATCGAGTGGGTCAAGACCGCCGGCCCTGCTTGCATGGCATTTTGAAACGGCTGGTCGTAGCGTGTCAGATGAGCCGCCAGATAGGCTTGACGCCGCAGCGCGCCGCGCGCTTGCATCGCGATCGCCACGGCGATACCAATGCTGCCGGCTAGGTTGCGCACCAGCGCGTAAAGCCCGGTGGCATTACCCATTTGCTGGATGGTAATCGTGGCCAGGGCCACGGTCATCAGTGGCACCATGGTCAATGCCATGCCCATGCCCTGGATAAAATTCGGCCAGAAAAAGTCGTGGTTGGACATGTCGAGGTTGAAATTGCCATCCAAAAGTGCCGCCGCTGCAATCAACAACATTCCCGGGCCGATCAGCAGACGATTGTCCACTTTCCCGATCAAAAGCCCCACCACCGGCGTGAAACATACCAAGCCAATTCCTCGTGACGCCTGCGCCAATCCGCTGACGTACGCGGTGTAACCCATCAAGCCCTGGGCCATCAACGGTTGCAGATTCTTGATGCCGTAGAGCAATAGAAACACGATTGACACGAGAACGGAGGCGGCTAGAAAATTGCGGTCGGCAAAGACTCGCAGGTCTGCAAGAGGTTCGCGGGTCTTGAATTCCCTGATGACAAAGGCGACGAAGGCAACGACGGAGATCACCGCCAGCCAGCCGATGTAATTCGAATTGAACCAGTCTTCGTCCTGGCCTTTGTTCAATACGGTTTGCATGGTGCCCAGCCAGATCCCCAGAACCACGAAACCAAAGGCGTCTATGCGGCCCGGCTTGAGATTGCGAATGTATTCTGGATCAAAAATGAATTGTTTCACCATCCACATCGCAGCCAGACCGCAAGGGATGTTGATGTAGAAAATCCAGCGCCAGGAATAATTCTCCGTGAGCCAGCCGCCCAGCACCGGTCCCAGCACGGGCGCGAGCACCACGCCCAGAACGTAGGCCGCCATGGCCGCACCTCGTTGTTTCGGCGGAAAACTTTCCATTAAAATCGCCTGTGAAATCGGCTGCAACGCGCCGCCGCCCGCGCCCTGCACAATGGACGCGATGATCAGGCAGGTCAGATTCGGCGCGGCACCGCAGGCAAACGACGCCAGCGTGAAAATGCCAATACACGCCAGGAGAAAGCGTTTGCGCCCAAACATGCCGGAAAACCACGCCGTCGCCGGTAAGACGATGGCGTTCGAGATGAGATACCCCGTCTGAATCCACGTCGCCTGCGACACCGTGGAACCGAGATTGCCGGCGATCGTGTTCAGCGCCACGCTGACGACCGTGGTGTCGAGCACTTCGATGAAGGTCGGCAGAATCACCGCGATCGCGATAATCCACGGATTGATTTTTAGCTGGTTGGTTTCGCCGTTCATAAGCGCAAGGTTTCC
>Ga0182016_10008206_pt1 | contig 10598 bp, 15 predicted proteins | sample 712S2MmetaG_FD_120491 | JGI IMG/M metagenome (GOLD analysis project Ga0182016, IMG submission 120491) | Permafrost microbial communities from Stordalen Mire, Sweden - 712S2M metaG | ecosystem: Environmental > Terrestrial > Soil > Wetlands > Permafrost | place: Sweden: Stordalen | collected...
CAGCGAGGCAAACAGCAACACGGACAACAGGAGATTACCAGTGACCACCGACGTTCTGAACACCCCATTCCAGCCGTCCAGACAGGCACCCGCCAACGGCACCCACCGGCCAGAAGACGACGATCCGCCACCCGCCACGGTCATGACCATCACCCCCGAGATGGCCGCCGAGTTCATGGGCCGCAACGTCAAGAACCGCAAGGGCATCCGCGCCGACGACGTAAATAAGTACGCCCGCGACATAGTTGCCGGGGCGTGGATCGTCAACGGCGAGACGATCAAAGTCGCCCGCAACGGGCACGTCCTCGACGGCCAGCACCGTTTCCTCGGATGCATGCGCGCCGGCATGCCGTTCCGGTCCTACATCGTCACCGGCCTGCCACCCGAAGCGCAGGACACCATTGACTGCGGGATCACCCGGACCGCCGCCGACCAGCTCGACCTGCACGACGAATATCAGCCGAAGTCCCTCGCCGCGATCAGCAGGTGGGCGATCCGGTGGGCGGCGGGCGCCCGGGGCCGGTCCGTCAAGGGGACCATCAAGCCGTCCCATTCGGAGATCATCGGGTTCGTGCGGGTCAACCCCGAGATCCGGGACGCCACCAGGTTTGGGATCAACGCCCGCGGCCGGTACAAGCTGGTCCGCGTGTCGGTCTACGGGATGGCGTGGTGGCTGTTCACCCACATCGACGGCGGCGTGTACAGCGACCTGTCCAGGCACCGGGCGGAAGACTTCCTCGAGAAAGCCGTCACCGGCGCCGACGTCGGAATCGGCAACCCGGCCTACTCGCTGCGGGAACGGTTCCGCCGCGCCTCCCCCCTGGAAATGGACGAGCGCCTCAACGAGTACGAGCAGCTCGCCTTGTTCATCACCGCATGGAACGGATGGCGGGACGGCAAGGAGATGCGGCGGATCCCCCTCCCGCACGGGGGCCTGACGACCAGGAACTTCCCCGAGCCGAAGTAACCCCGGGCTAGCCCGCCTACTCCAGCTTCTCCAGCCTTTCCATCAGGCTGATCAGCTGCATCGCCTTAACTTCCGTTGCACCGCCGTCCAGCCGGACCCGCCACATCGGATCATGCTCACACGGCGGGAAGAACTCGGCGTCGGGATGGAGCAGCTGGTAACGCAGCTTCCGCGGCACCTGATCCTGAAGGTCAACAGTCACCGGGTCACTTCCCCTCCAGGCCCACGCTCAGGTGCGCAGGCTGGAAGGTCTAGGGGAAGACGGCAATTACCAGGTGGGCCGGAAGGCCCAAACCGGACTCAACACACAAAGCGCCCGCCCAGCCCCGCCGCGGGGGCGGGGGCTGGGCGGGCTACTGGTTATGCGAAGGAATCGACGGCCGCCCAGTCCCCATGGGGACTGGGGGCGATGGGCAAGGGGACGCTGCGTCGTGCCGGCGTTCCCGGCGTGCCTGCCAGCACGTGGCCTCCGGGAAAACGCCGATCGGTGAGCTGGAGTTACTTTCACCAAGGCCAGCGCTAGGCCTCAGTCACGTAGGTGATACCCGCGGTAGCAGGGACGCGAAACCTGGGCATGCGAAATCACAGCCCGGCTCCCTTCAGCGGGTTGTCGGTCCACGGGTCATAGGGTGGCGGCGGTCCGGCGAGTTCCCCTGTGAGCGAGTTCCGGTACCGCACACGCAGTCCGCAGATGACCGCCGGGTTTAGCTCCCGGTATTTGGCGAAGATGCCCTCGCAGCCCATCCCTTCCGAGATGTTGCAGGAGCGGCATAGCAAGCCCCTGATGTAGCCCGACGAGTGGGAGTGGTCCCTGACGAGGGGCTGACGGTGACCGCAGATGGCGCACCGGCCGGCCTGCCATTCATCCAGCAGAAGCTCGGCCCAGTCTTCGTTGCTTATGTACTGACGGGCAATTTCCGGGATCAGCGTCTTGACGCGCTCCATGTCGGCACTGGTGGTCGGCCCCCATGACCAGCAGGCGGGCTCGGTGGGCGGTGGGTTCGTCGCGACGAGGTAAGCGAAGAACGAGACTTCCCGGCTCTTGGCTTCCCCGTAAACCCGTCGCTCTTCCGTGCTCAGATGAGTTCGGCACACCTCAGGGGGCGTGCCCGGGATGGGCACCCACTCCACGCCGTTCGCCACACGCCAGTCCACGCATCCGTACTTGCAGCGTTTCTTCGTCCTCGCGGCCATCGCGGTGCACCGTCGGCTCTCCGGTTCCATCAGGAATCATCCCCGGGCAGGGCGGGCACGACGATCTTCATCCGGTCCACTGCGTCACGGAGCCCGCGCTGGCCGCGCCGATCATAGCTGGCGGTAGTGACAGGCGATGCGTGCCCGGCCAGCTTCTGCGCCTGCACAAGATCACCACCCGACTCGATGAAGTTGTCGATGAAGGTGCGGCGGAAGTCATGGGTGGACATCAGCTGCAATCCGGCTTGCTTATGGCGCTTCTGGATGACGCGGTAAATAGCGTTCGGCTCCATCGACTCGCCGATGTGGCTGTGCTTGTCTATCGACCGGAACATTGGGCCGCGGCGCTCGTTCAGCAGGGCGAGCCAGCGCTCCAGGTGCGGCACGGCGTCCTTGTGGATGGGGACAGTGCGTTCCTTGCGCCCCTTGCCGGTGATCTTCAGCCAGCGCCCGCGCGCATCGTAGTTCTCGATCAGCGCCTCGGCTGCTTCCGCGCGCCGCATTCCCGTGCACTGGAGGATGGTGATCAACGCGGAGTCCCGTTCCTGCAGCGGACTGGGCGACTCGGCGCAGGCGGCAAGCAGTTTCTCGATCTCATCGCCGTGAACCTCGCGGCCCGCCGGCTCACGGTGAATCGTCTCATCCGGGATGTCCACCGCGCTCACATAATCCTCGGCGCTCATCAGCCGGAGTCGCCGGCACTCCTTGAGCACCCTGCGGAGCGCGGCGAGGTGCTTGTTGACTGAGGATGTGGCGTATCCGTGCTCTATCAGGAGCGCCTTTATGCGGGTGGTGTGCTCGTAGCGGAGCAACCACCATGCGCGACCGCGCGGATTCGGGTAACGCTGATCCAGGGGAAGCGGCTCGCCGCGCTCAGTCTCGATCACCATGACAAGGATCTGGCGGAGGCAGCCTTCCATCACGCGCTTGGAGTCGGGGCTGCGGAGGCTGTCCAGGTACACCTGAACCGGGTCGGCGGGCAGGGTGCTCGCGTCATGGGCCGGCAGGAGGTCGCTCGTATAGATCGGGTCGGGTTCGCCCTGCGGGACGTAAGGCTGGATGCTCATGTCCCCTACATTACATGATCAAAGCCTGAGAAGTATCATTCTCTGCCCCTAGAATTTCAGACTCGGGGGAGCGGCATCCGAGGCAGGGCGAACCGGGGCGAGTCATTGTCTTCTACACGTCGTAGTTCCCGCTAGCCTTCTCCCATGACGATCACGTCCACCCGGCGGTGGTCCCGGTAAAGATCTTGTGGCATAGTAACGGGCCGACAATAACCGGTTACGGACAGCAAACACAGACCTGGGTGCCGCGTCTCGCTTCTCTCGGCCACCAGATGATCGTGTCGGCGTTCTACGGCATTCAGGGCATGTCGATTTCGTGGAACGGTGTCCCGATGCTGCCGGGCGCGAGCGACCCGTACGGGAACGACATTCTGGGTGAGCATGCCCGCCGCGTGGGCGCGGACATGATCATCACGCTGATGGATGCGTGGGTGCTGTCCCCGGAGCAGACGCAGGGCCTGAAGGTCGCGAACTGGATGCCGGTGGACTGTGACCCGCTTGGGGTGATGGACCGGAGCTACCTGCAGCGCTCGGGGTCGGTGCCGATCACGATGAGCCGGTATGGGCAGAAAGCGATCGAGACCGCCGGGTTCAAGGCTCTCTACGTCCCGCACGGTGTCGACATGCAGAACATCTTCCGGCCGGTGAAGGACCGGATGCAGGTCCGCCGTGACCTTGGCCTGCCCGAGGATGCGTTCATCATCGGGATCAACGGTGCGAACAAGGACACGATCCGCAAGTCGTATCCGGCGCAGTTGCGGGCGTTCGCGGAGTTCCGCCGCCGGCATCCCGAAGCGAACGCGATGCTACTCATCCACGCTTTGCCGCGGGCGCCGGGGGCGCTGGACCTGAACGCGATCATCGAGGATCAGGGCCTGTCCCAGTCGGTGCGGTTCTCCGACTGGTACACGTATGTGACGGGGCAGATCCAGCCGCCGAACCTGGCGGTCTGGTACAACTGCCTGGACCTGCTGAGCAACGCTTCCCATGGGGAAGGGTTCGGCCTGCCGATCATTGAAAGTCAGGCATGTGGGACGCCCCCAGTCGTCACCGATCATTCAGCGATGACGGAACTGTGCGGTGCCGGGTGGATGGTGGGCGGGGAACCATTCTGGAATGGGCAGCTCGCCGGGATCACCGGGCATAACGCCTGGTGGAAAACCCCGTACGCCGATGAGATCACCGCAGCGTATGAGGCGGCGTACGCGGAGAAGGTCAGCGGTGAGGCGGACGTTCGGCGGAAGCAGGCCCGCGAGTTCGCGCTAGCGTTCGATGCGGACGTCGTTTTGGAAAAATACTGGAAGCCGGTGCTCAAAGAACTGGAAGAGATGTAGCGGGAGCCTATTCTTCCCGGTAGCCGGGCTGGTGCTTGTAGGCCGAGCCGAGCAGGCGGACGGCGCTGGCCAGCGTCCACGCCCGGTCTTCCTGCATGGCGTTCTCACCGGCCTTGGCTGACTGTTCCTCGTACAGATCCAGGATCGCCAGTTCCGCTTCGCAGCGGGCGATGGTGTCGCGTGGGTCGTTAGCCTCCATGAGCCGGGTGAGCGTCGAGTCCCCCATCGCCCACATGCCGTGCCAGTGGTCCGCCTCGGTGCCGTCCCCGGTCAGCAGGACGCCGCTGCTCAGCTCCTGCCACTCGGCGGCGTTGCCGAGCTCGATGGTGCCCCGTGCGAGCGCTAGCCGCGCCTGGATCCGCTGCCGGAGCCATGCCGTGAAGTCGTCCACGTGCCCATCATTGCGCACCAGATCTCTCGCCATGTTCCTTTATCTGCGCCAGCACATCGGCTTCACTAACTGGGTGCAGGTCCCAGGCATCCACACCGACATGAAGTTGCCGCCCTTGATAGAAGGGTTCCCCGTTGAACGTGACGACCGGCAGCATGAAGGGGCCGAGCTTCTCCCTGCTGTGCGTGTGGCCGTGCAGTAGCCAGAGCCCCTGATCCTTCAGCCGGTACTGGCTGTGCCGGTCCAGTGCCGTGTGATCCCCGTAATACGGGAAGTGAGACAGCAGCACCGGCCGGCCGTCGATCCTGATCCGGGCGAACGCCTGCACTGACTCGAACACCTCAAACCAGCGGCGCTGACGGGACCGGGCGCCCCGGTTGCCGGGCCAGCATGAGTCATGGTTGCCGGTGATGAGCTGCTTGCGGCCGTTCAGCCGCGCGGCTATCTCCAGGATGTGCGTCTCGTTGCCGAGCCCCACATCCCCGAGGTGCCACACGAGGTCATCGCGGCGGATGGTCTTGTTCCATCGCTCAATGATGAGTTCGTCATGCTCCGCGGGGTCAGTGAAGCCACGCAGTCCTGCGACCATGCCGTGCAGGAAATGCGTGTCTGAGGTGAAGAAGACCGCGCTCACGGCCGCCAGTTCTTCATCCATCCCTGGACGCGCGACGGATCGATCACCAGTCCGTGGTCAGTCGCGCGGACGCCGGGGAATCGCTGCTCCAGGTCTTCGCAGAGTTGCCCGGCCTCATCGACGCAGGCGGCTTGATACTGCTCGGCGGTGATGATGCCTTTCTTGATCAGCAGGCCAGATAGGGCGGTGATCTCGCAGCGCTGGATCAGCGTGGCCTCGCGATGGTCGCGTACCGCGTCTGATTCCGGGTCACCCTTCGGCCGTGTGCCGAGCTGCCAGCCGGTGAACAGTCCGCGCCACTTCGCTAGCCGGTTCATGGCGGCTAGGTACTTTTCGCTGCTCAACTCTGATGCTCCTTAACGCATAGCCGGTACTCCACTTCCCCGAACTTCTCCCGGAACGACGGGTTCAGCGTGCCCTCGTACCCGCTCGCGTCGGCGTGGACGCCCTCAAACTTTCCCTTGTTCTGTGACCGGGATGCGAGCGGCAGCGCGCACACGTACCCGCCCTGGGGGATGACCCGCAGGTCGATGTTGTAGTCGAAGCCGACTTCGGGATGCTCGGGTGTGCCGGTGGAGTAGTTCCGGTCCCAGGCCGGTGCGAGGGTGTGGAACCACCGGTCCCGCCAGGTGGCCCAGATCCAGCACCGGAACCGTGGCAGCAGCACCACCGCGGCGGGGTCGGCGTCCAGGCGGGGGTTGTCCGGTGAGTGGGCGCAGTTGATGAGTACGCCCGGGGTGTCGCGGAAGGTCTCATTCGCCCAGGACAGGTAGCGGAGGGTGTCGTCGGCGACCGCGAGGTCTTCCTCAGCCATGACAACGTAGTCCACGTCGGGGTACTCATTGAACACGGCGGTGCCGCCCTCGACGGGGTTGACGGAGACGCCGAGGTGGCGGGTGTTGACGCGGGCGGTGATGTCCAGGCCATACTCCCCGCGTGCTTCGGCGACGACGGCGAGCATCTTCTCCAGCCGGTCGGACGGGTCGATGGCGATACTGAACGCGGCCACATCCTGGATGCCGTCCACAGCTGCCCATGAGGCGAGGGTCTGGCGGAGGTACTGGGGACGCCGCCAGGCCGTCATCATTATCGCGGTGCTGTTCATAGCAGGTGCCCCGGCATGTTCACCTGCGCCCAGGCCATGATCTGGCGGAAACAGTTGTCGCACACGATGCCCGTTTCCTCCAGATCTTGCGCCGGGTACAGGGACTCAGATTCGGCCCACGCTTCTTCGTCACTCCAGATCTTCGTGAACGTGCCGCCGCAGTTCTCGCAGGTATAGGACTCCCTGATGCCGGTCACGGCAGTGGCCTCCGTTCGCATTCCAGCCGGAGTTCCAGCGTGTCCGCGTACGGCATCTCGCGGCGCATCTCATCCAGCTCAAGCAAGACAGCCTGCTTCCAGCCGAGCGCGAAGCTGTCGGCCAGGGTCGTCAGGTCAACCCGGCGGGTCAGGCTGGCATGCGCGGTCTCATCCCCGCTCACGGCGCCTCCCCCGTCAGCACATACTCGACTTTGCCGCGCTCCTCCCGGAACGACGGGTCCTGGGTGGCGCGGAACTCGCCGGGCTGGGCGTGGACGCCTTCGAACTGGCCGATGTTCTGCGATCGGCTGGCATGGGGGAACACGCACCGCAGGCCCCGGTCGGGCACCACACGCAGGTCGAGGTTCCAGTCGTACCCCGACGGGTTGCCGGTGGAGTAGTCCCGGTCCCAGGTTGGTACGGCGACATCAAACCACCTGTCTCTCCAGGTCCCCCAGATCCATGTGCGGAAGCGGGGCAGCAGATGCACCGCTTCGATGTCCGCGTCCTCTGGGGTGTTCTCCGCGGTGTGGGCGCAGACAGCGAACACGCTCTGGTCATCCTCGAACTTCGTGGCTGCCCATTCCATGTAGCGGAGCAGATCATCGGATAGCAGCATGTCCTCATCCATCGCGATGAGGAACCTGGCGCCCGGGTCCTCGTCCAGGATGTGGCTGCCGGACACGACCGGGTTGACCAGCACGCCGAGCAGTTCCGGGTTGTGCCGCACGACCAGGGGCAGGCCGTACTCGTCCCGGGCGTGGTCGATGACGGCCAGCATGTCCGGCTCACGTTCAGACGGCTCAAGGGCGATGGTGATGGCCCGCAGGTCCCGCACGCCGTCCACCTGAGCCCAGGACGCCAGCGTGCGGCGCAGGTATTGGGGGCGGCGCCAGCACCACATGCCCACCGTCATGTCACTGATGGCTACCATCAGATCCGCCGCAGGACGACTTCGAGCTCACCGTTGGCCGGCGCTACCTTGATCTTCTCGAACAGCCGGCCCTCGGTTTTATGCGAATACTCCCGGTGCATGTGCGTCCCCGGGATCCAGTAGTCGAACGATTCCTCGGTGGGGAAATGCTTGTGATCCAGGTCGGTGAACGCATTCTGGGACCGCCAGTAGCAGGTCCGCAGATTGAGGATGCCACCGGGTTTGAGGATCCGGGCGCACTCGTTCACGAATCCGTCCGCGTTGACGACATGCTCGAGGACGTCGATGCCGACGATCTCATCGTGGGTCTCGGTGTCGAACGGCCACGGGAACTCGTCCAGGTTGTGCACCACGTCCACGCCGGGCAGCGGGTACTTGTCGACGTTGGTGTACAGGGGCTTCGGGTGCTTCCCGCACCCGAGATGCAGTCTTTTCACGCTGCGATCCCCTGCCCGGTCAGGTGCCCGCGGTACGCCTCGATCGTCTCAGTGAGCCGCCATGGCCACGGGTGAGCCGCGCATGCCGGGTCCGCTGCGACCACGGTGGCGCCTTCCGGTTCACCATCGCGGCCCGGGAGAAGCTCGATCTGCGAACGCGACCCGCACCGCTCGATCACCTTAGTGGCGGCAGCATAAACAGACGTCGCCTTCCCCGTCCCCGCCTCGGTTACTATCCCGTACGGGCCGCCGATCGCGGCGACCAGCACATCCGCGACGTCGGCGACGTGCACGAGGTCGATGAGCTGGGTGCCGTCCCCGTTGAGCTCCACCGGCATCCCGGTCAGCGCCCGGCAGATGAACGACGGGATGATCTTGCGCACTCGCGAATGGCCGTGCGGCGGGAACGCTTTCTGCCCGGCCCCGTAGGCGTGGTAGGCGCGAACCACCGTGATCCGTTCCCCTTTCCACTGCGCCCGGGCGAGCGCGAGGTCTTCCGCGGCACCTTTGGTGATGGCGTAAGGGTTCGGCTGGCCTTTGTGCCCGGTGCCGATCTGCACGACCGGGATCCCCGCCAGCGCCGCTGCGTCGAAGATGGTGACGGCGCCGACGATGTTGACGTCGGCGGCGCGCCGTTCCCCATCCCCGAACGTCTCGGAAGTGCCGAGGACACCGGCGAGGTTGATGACCGCTTCCACGTTGTCATCCCGGATTGCTCTGGCAACGCCGATTAGATCCCGGACGTCCTGGTCCCCGTCGAAGGGGATCATGGTGTGCCCGTCGCGGTGCAGGGCGTCACGGACATATGCGCCGATGAACCCGGCCGAGCCGGTCACCAGGACGTTCATTGTTCTTCGTTCTCCTCGTGTGCACAGTTGAAGACGGTGTGAGCCCCGAGAACTTCCGTCGTTTTGGCCTGGAGCGCCTCGGCGTTGCCGGGATCTGCGGTCCATTCCGCCATCGGTTCCCCGTGCCGCTCGCGGATCAATGTGATGGTGCTGGCTGCGCTTTCGCGGGTGACGCCCCACGCGATGCTGGTCCAGCTGCCGTCCTCATTGACGAAACCGATGCTGATGCTCGCGTCAGGGTGGTCGGTCTCAATGTTGATCCCGTCCGCCATCGAGTCGCCTCGCCGGAACATCCCGATCTGCTCCGGAGGCAGCCCGATAGTCAGTGAGGGTGTCCGCTGTATCTCACCCCCGGGCACGACAAGCGCACTGATCTGCACCAACTCCTCAACGCGCCCGCCTTTCAGGCCTCGGAAGCCTTTCAGCGTGCCGTCCTCAACGATCGGCTCCCAGCCGTCACCCAGCACCGAGACGGTGCCATCAGGGTCAACCTGCCACCCGCATGTGGAGACGTAATTCTGGGCGGGCACATCCCAGACGTAGCTGTACTGCTTCACAGGCTCGCCCCCTGTGCGGGCTTTCTCTGCAAGCGGGGCGATCTCAATGCCCGGGAGTGTGTGCCAGCCCGGCCAGCGACGACTCATAATGCCTCCTTCGGCCGGAACCATGATGGAGGACATTGCCGTTCGTACACCCATCGGGGCCAGGTTTCGTCCACGTCGACGGGCTCGAGCTTGTGCCCGTCGCTGTGCTGGCCGTCCCGAAGCCACTCCCCCGACTGCAAGGCTTCTTTGGTGGCCTCCGTCATCTCCAGGTGGCAATGCGTTTCGAGCTTGGCCCGGTGCGCTTCGGTACCGCCCATCCACGACAGGTGCGACCCGCCGTCCATGATGGTCGGCAGACTGTTCCGCATCCCCCGCAGCTGCGCGAACGACCCCACTGACCGCACCTTCGTGCGGATCGTCCCATGCCACGGCAACGGGTGCAGCCAGTCCACCGCATACATGCAGAGCCGCATCTGGAACACGCAGGGGAACGGCAGTTCCTTTCCCGCGGACAGTGCGGCGACCGCACCCAGGCGGGGAATCTCATCCGCATCACCGTGCAGGATGATGTCGTCCGGGTCGGCCTCGTCCAGGCCGGCGTGGCAGTATTCCCGCTGCGCATGCTCCCGGGACCACGCCAGTCGCCGGGCAGCATCAACGTCAGTGGGGTCCGGGTTCTCCGTGGCGGACGGGAGCGCATCGGCGGGTACCCGGACGTAGGTGATCCGCTCGTTCCACGGGCTGAACCGTTCCTCGTGTTTCTTGAACCACAGCGGTTTCAGGTCACCGCGGTGCGTGACCTCAGCTTCCACGATGACGTGGTGCAGATTCGGGATGCTCTCCAGCTCACGCAGCCGGCATTCGAGCATGTCGATCTCGCTCTCGGCGCTCCCGAACATGAAGCAATCCCAGATCATCGCGCCCTTCCGTGCCGCCAGAAATAAG